>Ga0187809_10001262_pt1 | contig 12125 bp, 10 predicted proteins | sample NC_wetland_sal_i_8_FD_132415 | JGI IMG/M metagenome (GOLD analysis project Ga0187809, IMG submission 132415) | Wetland sediment microbial communities from Neuse River Estuary, North Carolina, USA - ASW_4 | ecosystem: Environmental > Aquatic > Freshwater > Wetlands > Sediment | place: USA: North... | reverse complement strand
GAAGACCATCGAACACCGACGCTTGCAGCACCGCAAGCTCGCCGCTTAATATCAACCCCAGGACGAGGCCCGCGCTCCGCTAATCAACGCCGCGATCTGCGCCAAATGTTCTGACGACAGACACGTCAGACCGAAGAACATGACGAGCGGCGGGATCGGGTTCCGGATGGACCAGGCCGAGATATTCTTGAAGTTCATCCTCTCTCCCCCTTCCGGTTCGATCCCACCGCGACTGTGCGCCCTCAGCCCATGCTGCGATCGCGATAGGCGAGCAGGCGAAGCGCGTTGGCGACGACGACGAGGGTCGAGCCTTCGTGCGCCGCGACCGCCGCACCGATTCCGAGTCCGAAGATCGTCGCCGGCACGAGGACCACGACGACGCCGAGGCTGACCACCAGATTCTGGCGGATGATGCGGCGCGTCTGGCGGCTAAGTCCGATCGCGAACGGCAGATGAGCGAGGTCATCGGCCATCAGCGCGACGTCGGCGGTTTCGAGGGCAACATCGGACCCCGCGGCGCCCATCGCGATCCCGACGGTGGCGCTCGCCATCGCCGGTGCGTCATTGACGCCGTCACCGACCATGGCGACCGGCTGCTGCGCCTTGAGGTCGCGAATGGCGTCGACCTTCTGATCGGGCATCAGGTCGCCCCAGGCCTCGTCGATCCCGACCTCGGCGGCAATCGATTCCGCGACCTTCTGGTGATCGCCCGAAATCATGATCATCCGGCCGATGCCGAGCTCGCGCAGTTTGGCGATCGCGGTGCGCGCCGCTTCGCGCGGCGTGTCCATCAGACCGATCGCGCCAAGATCGCGGTCGCCCATACGAACGACCATCGTCGTGCGGCCCTGCTCGCGGAGGCCGGCGATCGCAGCCGCCACTTCGCCGCCGATCGGCGCGATGCCGTCGGCACCGAACATTTCGGCCTTGCCGATCAGGACGGTTTCGCCCTCGACCTTTGCCGTGACGCCGCGACCCGTCAGGCTGTTAAGGTCGTCCGCCACCGGTACGCGCGTCGACGTCAGCATGGCCTCGCCATCGCGCGCGATGGCAGCGGCAAGCGGATGATCGCTCAGCCGCTCGACCGCCACCGCGATCCGCAGCAGTTCCTCCTTCGGCACGCCGCTGGCCGGCAGGACGTCGGTGATGCGCGGCTTTCCTTCGGTGAGCGTTCCCGTCTTGTCGAACGCCAGCGCGGTCAGCGAGCCGAGATTTTCGAGCGGGCCACCGCCTTTGACCAGCACGCCGCCGCGCGCCGCACGCGCAACGCCCGACAGGACGGCACTCGGCGTCGCGATCGCGAGCGCGCACGGGCTTGCCGCGACAAGGACCGCCATGGCGCGATAGAAGCTGTCGCGGAACGGCTCGTCGACAACGACCCAGGCGAAGAGCAGGACGAACACAAGCGCGAGCACGCTCGGCACGAAGATGCGCTCGAACTTGTCGGTGAAGCGCTGGGTCGGCGATTTCTGCGTTTCCGCCTCGCTCACCATCTTCACGACCTTAGCGAGCGTGGTATCGGCCGCAAGACGGGTTACCGCGATCTCGATCGCGCCATAGCCGTTGATGGTGCCCGCGAAGACGCGATATTTTGCGTCGAGTGCATCGGGCTTTGCCGCGGCCTGCGCACGATCGGCCACCGGTTCCTTGTCGACGGGGACGCTCTCGCCGGTCACCGGAGCCTGATCTATCGCCGTGCGGCCAACGACGACGAAGCCGTCGGCGGCAAGACGCTCGTTGGGCTTGACGATGACGGTGTCGCCAATCGCCAGCTGCTCGACCGGGACTTCGCGAGCCGTCCCGTCGGCATCCTTCACCGTCGCGGTCTGCGGCGCCAGCTCCGCAAGCGCCTCGATTGCGCGCTTGGCGCGGCCCATGGCATAATGTTCGAGCGCATGGCCGAGGCTGAAGAGGAAGAGGAGCAGCGCGCCTTCGGCCCACGCACCAAGCGCGGCAGCGCCGGCCGCGGCGACGAGCATCAGCGTGTCGATCTCGAAGCGCTTGAGCTTCAGATTCTCGATGGCCTCGCGGACAGTGAACCAGCCACCGAAGCCATAAGCGGCAATATAGAATGCGAGCGGCACCCACTCCGGCGCCGCGGCGAGCTTCTCGATCGCAAAGCCGATGCCGAGGACGAGACCGCACAGCAGCGCGAAGATCAGCTCGGTCCGCTCGCCGAAGATGCCGCCATGATCATGGCCATGGTCGTGGCTATCCTCGCCCGTATGGCCATGTTTGTGATCTGGCCCATGCGCGTGATCCGGACCATGGTCATGGCCATCATCGCCATGTTGGTGGGCGGCTTGTGCCGGGGCAGCCGCGGCGACGGCAGTCGATTTCTGAGTGACGCCCATATCCGAGAGTGTCTTTCTGATCATTTCGATGGAGGTCTCCGAGCGCTGGAACTCGGCGCGCAGCGTACCGGCGGCGCCGACTTCGGCCTCGATCACGCCCGGCATTTCGCGAAGCTTCAGTCCGATCGTCCGCGCGCGACGGGCGTGGCCGACGCCTTCGAGGTCATCCCAGAAGAGATGCTGATACTGGCCGGTGAGCTCGGCACCGGCGCTGCGCGCGAGCTGCCGCACGCGTTCGAGCGGGAGAATATCCGGACGGTAATGGATGCAGAGCTGTGGCGGCGAACCGTCGCTTGAGCGGACAACATGGACCTTGTCGACGCCTTCGCGTCCTTCGAGTTCGCTCGTCAGGCGCGCGACGCAGCGGTCGGCGGTATCGGCGACTTCGGGGAGGAGAAGCGGAATATCGAGCCGCAACTGGTCACTCATGATGCCATCCTTTTCTGTTGGCGGTCGGCAATGCGATCCGGGCGCATGTTAAACGCGCGGCAGGATGAGGTGCGGGAGCCATTGCGGGATGCGACCCGGCTCCCGCACCTCCCTGACAGCCGGAAATCCCTGCCCGTGGTGAGGGGGGCGATTGAGAGGGGCCTCCGACGGCCAGGTTTCGAATTCAAGATCATGCGCGGCGCCCGCTTGGCCGCGCGTAGCGGGACTGAACTGTCGTGCGACGGAGTTGCTGTTCGAGCGCCATGTTCGAGCGCTTGAGAAAAACGCTGCAAACCCGCCGCAGAATGGGATAGCCGAGCCATGAGAAGAGACCCGCGCATTCCAGGCGATGGGTAACCTCCACCCCTTGGCCGAGCTTTTCGAGCCGGTAGCTCTCCTCGATGACGAGCAGCCCGCGCGTGCCTGTCCGCCAGGAGAAGCCCGTCAGCCAGTCGAGGCCGGTTATCCGCCCCTCGGATGCAAATTCCGGACCCCGCTTCCCGCGCGGAGAATAGACATAGCCTACGCGCTCATCATCTCCCGGACGATCGGTGAAACGGAGCGTCGGATGCCAGTCGTCGTACCGCTCGATATCGACGAGCAGTCGCCAGACCCGCCCGATCGGGACCGGCAAGCGGAGCGAGGTGCCTACCGAGAACATCGGAGACCTCCTCGCTCGCACGAGCTGGTCCGCGACGCAGGCCGGGGACCTGCGCCGCGGTGTAGACCGGCAAGATGCCGGTCAGCTCTGAACATCGGGGGGCTCCGCGGCGGATTTCCCGCCGAGGATTTCGACCGCTTCGAGCGTGATGAGCCCGATGTCCGGTATTTCGGTCAGCTGCGCCGCAAAGTCGCGGAGCCGCTGCTCCTCGTCGATGATCTCGATCACGACCGCCCGGTCATTCTCCAGCGCATGCTTGCGGTGGAGATGCGCCGAGCGACCGAAACCGAGAACCGCTTCGAGCACCGTAACGCCTGCCAGCTTTTGCTGGCGAGCGAGTTCGGAAATGAACTCGAAGACCCGCTGATCACCGAAGAAGGCGGATTCATCGGTGTAGATGCGCAAGAGCTTGGATGCTTTTGTCATGACAGTCTCTCCCTATTCCGTGACCGGCTGGACCGCCGACTCCGCTTTTCGCTTGAGGAACTTCGGCTGCCAGTTCGCCCCGAGGACGACTTTTGCGATCGCGGGGAGAACGAGCAGCGTCAGGATGGTCGCCGCGATGAGACCGCCGATGACGGTCGTCGCGAGAGGCTTCTGCACCTCGGCACCCGTGCCGGTCGCGATCGCCATCGGCACGAAGCCGATCGCGGGCACGAAGCCGGTCATGATCACCGCACGCATCTTCTCGGTCATGCCCTCGCGGATTGCCTCCGTGAGCGGGACATCATTCTCGAGCCGTTCGCGGATCGCCGTCATGACGACGAGACCGTTGAGCACCGCGACGCCGGCAAGGCAGATGAAGCCCACCGCCGCCGACACCGAGAAGTTGATGCCCGTAAGCGCGAGAGTGAACACCCCGCCCGCGAGCCCAAGCGGCACGGCGAGGAACACGGCGGTCGCGCGCCCGAACGTGCCGAGCGCCATGTAAAGCAGGATGAAGATGCCCGCGAAGCAGAGCGGCACCACGATCGAGAGCCGCTGCGATGCGGCCTGCAGACTTTCGAACTGCCCGCCCCATTCGAGGTAATAGCCCGCCGGAAGCTTCACATTGGCGATCTTCGCCTGCGCTTCGGCCACGAAGGATCCCGCATCGCGGCCTTCGAGGTTCACCTGCACGACGACGCGCCGCTTGCCATTTTCGCGGCTGATCTGGTTGAGCCCTTCGGTCAGCCGGATCTGCGCCACCTGGGCGAGCGGTATCTGTCCGCGATTGCCGCCCTCGGAGGGCAGCAACACGGGCAGCGCGCGGATGTCGTCGAGATTGACCCGGGTCGCGTCGGGGACGCGAACCGTGATGTCGAAGCGCCTGTCGCCCTCATAGAGCAGGCCGGATTCCCGCCCGCCGAGCGCCGCCGACACCGTATCGGCAACCTCCTGTACCGAGAGACCGTAGCGCGCGATCGCATTGCGATCGAGCTTCACGTCGAGCGTCGGAGCGCCGCCCACTTGGTCGGCCTTGACGCTGCCCGCACCCGGTATGCCCTGGAGCACGCGCACCATCTCGTTCGCCGCGAGCGACATCTTGTCGAGGTCGTCCCCGTAGAGCTTGATGGCCACGTCGCCGCGAACGCCCGCGATCAGTTCGTTGAAACGAAGCTGGATCGGCTGGCTGACTTCATAAAGCTGGCCGAGCTGGCCGCCAGCGGCTTTCTCGATACGCTCGACGACATCGGCCTTCGAATCGACACCTGCCGGCCACTGATCCTGGGGTTTCAGGATCACGAAACCGTCGGAGATGTTCGGCGGCATCGGGTCGGTCGCCACCTCGGCCGTACCCGTCTTCGAAAACATCAGCTCGACTTCGGGCAGGCTCGAGATCGCCGTCTCGACGTTGCGCTGCATGACCAGAGACTGTTCGAGGCTCACCGAAGGCACGCGCGTCGAGGCAAGCGCCATATTCTTCTCGTCGAGCTGCGGAATGAATTCCGAGCCGAGCAGTCCGAACGCCGGGATCGCAAGGACGAAGAAGGCAAAGCCGCCGGCGATGAAAGCCCACGGCTTGGCGAGCGCCTTGTCGAGCAAGGGCAGGTAGCGCTCCTTCGACTTGCGGATCGCCCAGACTTCCTTCTCGGCAACCTTGCCGCGAATCATCAGCGCGACAAGCGCCGGAACCAGGGTGATCGCGAGAATGAAGGCCGCAACGAGCGCGAGCATGATGGTGATGGCCATCGGCGAGAAGGTCTTCCCCTCGACGCCCGTAAACATCAGCAACGGCGCGAAGGCCAGTAGGATGATCGCCTGGCCGAAGACGGTCGGTTTGATCATCTCCTGGCTCGCGCGCATCGTCTCCTCGAGACGTTCGCGAAGGTTGAGCAATCTCCCTTCATGCTCCTGCCGGTGCGCCAGTCTGGCGAGGCAGTTTTCGATGATGATCACCGCCCCGTCGACGATCAGACCGAAGTCGAGCGCGCCGAGGCTCATCAGGTTACCGGGGACCCGGAAGGCGTTCATGCCCATCGCCATCATCAGGAAGGAGAAGGGAATGACGAGCACCGCGATGATCGCGGCGCGCCAGTTGCCGAGCAGGAAGAAGAGCGCGGCCGCTACGAGCAGCGCGCCTTCGGTGAGGTTCTTTTCAACCGTGCCGACGGTTGCGTTCACGAGCTTGGCGCGGTCGAGTACCACCTTCACTTCGACGCCGGGCGGCAGGGTCTTCGACACCTGCGCGATCTTCGCCGAAACATCCTCCGCAACAGTGCGGCTATTCTGCCCGATCAGCATGAGCACGGTCCCGATGACCGCCTCCTTGCCGTTCATGCTGCCCGCACCGGTTCTGAGGTCGCCGCCGATCTTCACATTGGCGAGCTGTCCAACCGTCACGGGCACGCCGCCGCGCGTCGCGACGACGGCGTTGCGGATTTCGTCGACCGAGCGGACGCGTGCATCGACGCGCACGAGATAGGCCTCGCCTGCCCGGTTATAGTAGTTGGCACCGACCGCGAGGTTGGCGCGTTCAAGGGCTTCGCCCAGTTCGCTATAGGAAATGCCGTAGCTGGTGAGGCGGGTCGGATCGGGTTCGACCACGAAGGTCTTGGCATAGCCGCCGATCGAGTCGACGCCGGCGACGCCGCCGACCGACTTCAATTGCGGGCTGACGATCCAGTCCTGGACCGTGCGAAGATAGCCCGATTTGGCGATCTCGTCGGTGAGGATATCGCCCTCGGGGGTCAGATAGCTGCCGTCGGGTTGCCAACCTGGTTGGCCCGCGACCTTCTTGGCGCCCTTCCCGTCGGGATTTTTGTAGCCGACGGTGTACATGACGACCTCGCCGAGACCCGTCGTGACGGGACCGATCTGCGGCTGGGCCCCGTCGGGAAGATTCTCGCCCGCCTGGAGAAGCCGTTCGCCCACCTGCTGGCGCGCGAAATAGAGGTCGGTTTCATCGGTGAAGATTGCCGTCACCTGGCTGAAGCCGTTGCGCGAGATCGAGCGTGTCGTCTCGAGCCCCGGAATGCCGGCGAGCGAGATTTCGATCGGATAGGTTACGAGCTTCTCGATTTCGACCGGCGAGAGACGCGGATCGATCGTGTTGATTTGCACCTGCTTGTTGGTGATGTCGGGAACCGCGTCGATCGGCAGCTTGGTGAGCTGCCATACGCCGAGTCCCGCGATCACGAGGAAGAGAAAGAGTACCGCCCAGCGCGCGCGGACGGATAGCGCCATCAGTTTCGCGATCACGGTTTATTCCTCCTCGCCCGCGCCCTTGCCGAGTTCGGCCTTGAGCAGGAATGCGTTCTTGGTCGCGACGATCTGGCCCGGCTTCAGCCCGGCGAGGATTTCGACACGGCCCGCGCTGCGCTGGCCGACGGTCACCTGCTGCGCGCGGAAGCCGTCCTTCGTGCGGACAAACACCACGTCGCGGCCTTCGAGCGTCTGGAGGGCTTCGTCCGCGATCACGATACGGGCCGGCCCACCGGTTTCGGCGCCGCGGCTCGGAAGCAGCCGCACCCGGACCGCCAAGCCCGGCTGGAGCGCCCCGGGTACGTCGAGCACGGCGGTTGCCGAGCGCGTGTCGCCCGACAGGCCGGGCGTGACGGCGCGCACGCGGGCATCGATCGTCCGTCCGTCGGGAAGTTCGATGATCGCACGGTCTCCGGGCGAGAGCCGCTGGGCATCGGCCGGACCGACGGCGGCCTCGATCTGCACCTTGCTGGGATCGGCAACGCGGAACAATTCGGTTTCGGGCTGAACGAAGGCGCCAAGGCTGGCGTTCTCGGCCGTGATCCGTCCCGAGATCGGGCTTGCCACGATGACGCTGCTGCCATCGCGCGTGACCTGCGCGGCGCTCGCTGCGGCACGCGCGCGCTGCGCTTCGGCCGCGGCGGCCGCGGCTTCGGCTTGCGCCTGCTCATAGTCGACGCGCGCCGACACCTTCTGGTCGAACAGGGTCTTCTCGCGGTGGAGATTTTTCTGCGCGAGCGTCGAGCGCGCATCGGCGGCAATCCGTTCGGCCGCAATCTGGGCGGCGTCGCGGCTTTGCACGATCGCGATCGTCTCACCGGCGCTGACCGGATCGCCGAGCCGCTTGAAGAGACGGGTGACCGCGCCGCCCGCGCGGGCGGTGACGATCGCCTCGCCGCTCGGCGCGGCGGTAACGGTCGCTTGCGAGATGATTTCCGAACCGAGTCCGCCGGCGCCGATCGTCTCGACGCCGATCTCGGCGGCCTTGATCGCTTCGGGCGTGATGGCGAGGCTGCTCGGAAGGGCTTCGCTCGCCGCTTCCTTTTCGCCTTCGGCAGCCGGCGCGGCGGCCGGGTCGGCGGTGCAGCGTGCAACGCCGAAGCCCGTGACGGCAGCGAGTATCATGGCGCCCGCGACAGTGCCGAGGAGACGCTTGTCCTTGGTGATCATATTCTATCTCCGCTGTTGATGCGGTTCGCGCGCCGACCGGCGGCGCACCCCTGTTGACTTGGAAGGACGATGGCGAAGGCGCCTCCGTCCACTGGAAGGCTCGGTGCGCTCATGGCTGATGATCCGCATCGCCGTCGGCGGCTGCCTGGCGCGATAGGATGGCGCGGGCTTCGGCCCGGGCCTGGCGCGCCGCGATCAGTTCGGCCTGCGTTGCCGCATAGGCCTGCTGCGCGTCGATATATTCGACGAGCGAGGACTTGCCGGCGCGGTAGCTGAGTTCGGCGAGCCGGACACCTTCGCGCGCCTGCTCGATGCCGCTACCCTCAAGCGCCGCGAGGCGGGCCTCTGCGGCTTCGAGTTCGGCCTGCGCATTGGCGATCTCCGCCTGAGCATTGACCACTGCATTCTCGCGCCGCGCAATGGCGGCGGCGACATCGGATTTGGCTGCCGAGATGTTGCCGCGGTTGCGGTCGAAGACGGGGAGCGGCACGGAAACATTGGCGATCAATGCGCGATCGCCGGTGTCGCGAAGCTGACGCACCCCGAAGCCGACCGACGGATCGAGCCGGCCATCGGCGCGCTGCCCCTGGAGCCGCGCTTCAGCAATCAGCTTCTCGGTTTCTGCCAAGCGAACGTCGAGCGTCGCGAGCGAGTCCACCGTCTCCGGTGCCACCCACATATCGCCTTCCATCAACTCGGCAGGCGGGACCGAGCTTCCAAGGAGCGCCGCGAGCGAACGCCGGGCGGTCCTTTCTTCGGCCTCGGCCGTGCGTAGCTCGGCGGTGGCCTGAACGAGAGCCGCATTGGCGCGGAACGCACGGAGCGGCGGCTCGTTGCCGGTATCGACCATGGCCTGTGCCACGCGGACGAGTTCGCGGGCACGCGCTTCATTTTCGCGTGCGAGCGCGAGGCTATCGCGGGCCGCGAGAGCGGTCGCGAACTGGTTGCGGACATCGAGCGCAAGATCTGCGCGTGCAATCTCCAACTTGTACTTCGCGGCCAGAAACTCGGCGTCGGCGAGCGTCATGCGCGACCGGCGCCGGCCCCCGATATCGAGACGCTGATTGACCGACACGGTCGTTTCGAGACCGTTCAGGCCCGAGTAGGGGCCGGTGCCTGCGAAATTCTCGACATCGACATTGAGCGTCGGATTGTAGCGATAACCCGCCTGACGCTGGCGACCGCGAGCGGCCTCCACTTCGGCTTCGGCGGCAACCACGCGCGGCGAGCGCGCGTCGGCTTCCTCCATCGCCTGCGCGAGGGACAATCGAGCGGGAAGCGGGCCGGTACGCACGGCCTCGCCTGCGGAAGAAGGCGGTCCCACCAGCTCCGTCGCTGCCGACTGGGCAGCGGCGGGCGCGGAATTTGAGCCTGCAACGAGCGCCACGAGACTCGCGGCGACAACTATGGATTTCATGAAAAGGAGACTCCTGACGTTTCCAGGGAGAAGCGCACGCGAAGGGCACGCGCAGACCTAGAGCGTCAGGCGATTGGAGGGCGGAACGTCCCGATATAGGCGACGGGCGGCAAGGCGGCCGTCAGGATGCGCGTATGCGCTTCAGGGGCAGGCGTTTCGGTCGCTGCCGACAGCGATTCCGCCGGGACGCCCGAATGGTGACCGTGGCAGCCATGAGCGGCGGCAGGCACCTGCTGCTTTTCGCCGGGAGAGGATTTTTTCTTGTCGACTTCGGCGCCTTCGATCGCCGGTGCGGGAACGCAGCCGGCTTCGATCACAGCAACGAAAAGGCTCGCCTCGGCCCGATCCTCGGTCGCATGTGCGAGCGACCCCGCAACCGTTCCGGATGCAAGGAGAAGGGTCAGGAGGAAGAGGATCACCCGTCGCATTGAAACCGGCCCCTAGCATCGAAACGGCGCGGTGAAAAGTAGAAGATTTTCAATCAACTTCGGCGGCACTCTTCGAACCCCCGAACCGGCTCCGTAATTTTATCTCATGGAGGTAAGAGAGCAGTGCACCTTGCCCCTCTATAGTTGCAGATGCGCCTCAAGAAACAGGATATCGGCCGAACAATCACGCGTTAAGCACAATAATTCTACAATTGTCTTTCACTCTTATTTCTATCGCTTCGCTATTGGCCCCCGCCTCCTTTGTTCGGGACGACATTCGAGCGATATGCTTCCCGTGAGACGAGGGGGTAAATCGGACGCAGAGCGGCACAGCGTCCTGCCGGAACATCAGGGCTTGACCCTGTATCTACTACAGGGTGCAAGAGCCTGCCCTGCACAAAAAAGGGGGAAAGAGGATGGTGCCGCCGACAGTAAATCCCGTGAGCATGGCCGTCATCGAGCCGCTGCTGCGCGAGCAATATCGCCTGTTTTGCGAATCACGCCGAATCGGAGATGAAGCCGCTGCGTGGCAGGCGCTGGAATGGGAACATATATTGAGCCAGCCCTATATGGGCGCGCATCTCGCCTCCCACTGGCACATGTTTCGCTATGCGATCGAGCTCGGCGATGCCCGTGAAGCTACCGGTCAGGCAATGCGGTTCCTGCTCGTCCCGCTCGGTTCGCTGACCGGCCGCCTCCCCGCAGGGAATAATGGTCGCGCGCGGGTGAGCGCCTTCGAGCCGATGCCGATGCCGCAGGCCCTCGAAGCGCTGATCGAAACGGCCCGGTCGACGGAGAGCCGCGCTGCGCGAACCGATTGATCCGGTTTTGGACTTCCGGAACGGGTCATTCGCTGTTAGGGGCGCGACCATGTCCGGCGCTACCCTTCGCCTGTTGCTTGTGTTCATCCTGCTGCTCAGCGGGCTCCACAATGCTGCGCCGGCGATGGCGGGCATGACGCACCATGCGACGGATTCGCATCTTTCGCACCATGTCGAGCCGGGCCATGCGTCGGACAAGGACACGCAAAAAGGTCAGCAGGACGCCGACCTCCACGGCAGTCACCATAATTGCCCGGTCGCATCCGATCAGGCCCTTTCGGGTCATGACGATCTGTCCTGTTTTTCCGGCGGCCTGCACTTTGCGTTGCCCGCGACGCGCCTCGCTTCGCGCGCGCTCGCACCGCCCCTGAACCCTCCCCTCGCCTGAACGCCGCCTGCCGCGCGGCCCCTTTTCGGCCTGCGCTCAGTCGAATCGTTCAGGAGTGATCATTCATGCATATCCATATGCGCGCCGCCCTGTTGGCCGGGGCTGCGCTGCTGGCGGGGTCCGTTTGGGCCCAGCCGCTAACGCTCGACCAGGCGGTCGAGCGGGCCATCGCTGCATCGCCCGAGCTTAGAGCGGGCGAAGCGGGGGTCGACGCCGCGCGCGCCGACCAGCTGCAAGCCCGCGTCCGTCCCAATCCGACCGTGTCGGTCGACATGGACAATGGCGTCGGGACGGGCGGCTATGGCCTGTTCCGGCAATCGGAACTCACCGTCACCTATTCGCAGCCGCTCGAACGCGGGGGCAAGCGCGAGGCGCGAATGGCGCTTGCCGAGCGCGGTGTCGTTCTCGCCGAGGCGCAGTGGCGGCTCGTCCGGCTCGACATCGCCCAGGAAGTGCAGCGCGCCTATATCGACGTCCAGATCGCCGAGCAGATGGTCTGGATCGCAGAGGATCGCGTCAAACTTGAAAAGGAGATGCGGACCGAAGCGATCAGGCGCGTGCGCGGCTACAAGGATCCGCTCTTCGTCGAGACGCGCGCCGATGCCCGCATTCTCGAAGCCGAACTGGCCCTGAAGGAAGCCCAGGCGAAGCGGCAGTCCGCACGCGCATTGCTCACCTCCTTCTGGGGCGGCACGCCTGACAGCCTCGTTATCGCCGAGGGGATCGAGAAACCCGATCCGCGCGATCCGCCGCTCGCCGAAGCCGACGCGGCG
>Ga0187809_10001261_pt1 | contig 12129 bp, 8 predicted proteins | sample NC_wetland_sal_i_8_FD_132415 | JGI IMG/M metagenome (GOLD analysis project Ga0187809, IMG submission 132415) | Wetland sediment microbial communities from Neuse River Estuary, North Carolina, USA - ASW_4 | ecosystem: Environmental > Aquatic > Freshwater > Wetlands > Sediment | place: USA: North... | reverse complement strand
GCGTGAGCTGCACGTGCACTGCTACCGGATGCTCGCCTCGTTCGACGAGGCCGAGGACGCCGTCCAGGAGACGTTCCTGAATGCCTGGCGCGGCCGGTCAGGGTTCCAGGGCGGTGCGCAGTTCCGCGCCTGGCTGTACCGCATCGCGACCAACGTCTGCCTCGACATGCTGCGCCGCAGCTCGCGGCGCGCCGCCGGAATCCGCTCGCAGCCCGACGTGCCGTGGATCCAGCCGTTCCCGGACGTGCTGCTCGACCAGGCCGCGCCGGCTGATGAGCAGCCCGAAGCCGTCGCCATCGAGCGGGAGACGATCTCGCTGGCTTTCCTGGCCGCCCTGCAGGTCTTGCCGCCCCGGCAGCGTGCCGCGCTGATCGCCCGCGACGTCCTGGGCTGGCCGGCCAGCGAGACCGCCTCGGCGCTGGGCACCAGCGTCGCCGCGGCCAACAGCGCCCTCCAGCGTGCCCGGGCCACCCTGCAGTCGCACCTGCCGCCGCGTCGCGCGGAATGGTCCGCTCATGAGCCGAGCGCGCAGGAGCGTGCACTGCTCGCGCAGTTCATCGCCGCGCACGAACGGCTCGACGCCGACGCCGCGATCGCGCTGGCCGCGCAGGACCTCCGGATCACCATGCCGCCCCACCCGTACTCCTTCGACGGCCGGGAAACGATCCGGTCGCTCATGGCCGACGCGGCCGCGATGGGCGACTGGCGCGTGCTCCCGGCGGCGGCCAACCGGATGCCGGCCGCCGCGGGCTACCTGCGCAGGCCGGGCGACACCATGTTCCGGGCGTTCAAGCTCGACGTCATGCGCATGGAGGCCGGTCAGATCGCCGAGGTGACGGTGTTCAACGCGGAGTTGTTCCCGGCCTTCGGGCTGCCGCCCACGCTGTGAGCGCGGGCGTGCTCAGAACAGGGCCGCGACGTCCGATAGCGAGCGGACCATCGTGGTGCCCTCGGCCGGCACCTTCCCGTCCAGCTCGCCCCGGGCGATCTGTACCGCGGTGATGCCCAGGGCCGCGGCGCCCGCGCAGTACGGCGGCTGATCGTCGACGAACACGGCGCGCCGCGTCGGCACGCCCAGCTGATCCAGCGCGTAGGTGAAGATCTCCGCCGCCGGCTTCTCGGCGCCGATCTCACACGACAGCGCCAGCGCGTCGGCCAGCTCGGCCACGCCGTTGCTTTCCAGCAGGTCACGCGTGTGCTCGGAGCAGTTGCTCACGATCGCGATCTTGATGCCGCGGGACCGCAGCGCCCGGAGGAACGGGAGGGCATCGTCGTACAGCTGCGCGGACCGCAGGAGCAGCTCGCGGTCCAGCTCCACCAGCGCGCGGACCAGCTCCGGCCGGGCCTGCGCGCCGTTCTCCCGCAGGATCCGGCCGAACCCGTCGGCTTTCGACATCTGGCCGAGCCCGAACGCGGCGCTGAACTGGCTGTATCCAGCGTTCCAGGCCTGCGCGGTGAGCCCGGCCAGCGCCGGCAGCTCGCTCCGGTGTCCTATAAAGTCGCAGCTCACCAGGGTGTCGAAGACGTCAACGAGGCATGCTTCCCGCTCGGCCACACGATCAGCCTAGTCTGGCCGCCCGGGCGGTCAGCCGAGCACGCCCCTGATCAGATCCGCGAGCCCGGCCGGCCAGATGATCTCCGCGGTCGCGTCCATCTCCGTCAGCGTCCACCACCGCCACGCCGCGATCCCGTCCGAAACGTGCATGGCCGCCACCTCACCCAGCTCACGGCGGTCGGTCGGCACCCGCGCCAGGAAGAACCGCTCGTGCTGCTGGACCATCGCGTCCGCGTACTCCATGGTCAGCGTCCGCTCGAATACCTCCTCGCCCAGCGTCACGTCGGTCCAGCCGGTCTCCTCGGCCAGTTCCCGCCGCGCTCCCGCCGCGTAGTCCTCTCCGTCGTTCAGACCGCCACCTGGCGTGCACCAGTGCCGGCCGTTGGGCGGCCCGTCGTCGTACCGGAACAGCAGCACACGGTCACCTGGATCGAGGACGATCACCCGCCCGGCTCGCCGTAGCCTTCGCCGCTGGCTACTCACCGTGGAATTCCGCCACGGCCGCCTCGAAGCGGTCCAGGGCCCGCTCGACCGGGCCGCGCGGAGCCGAGGGCAGCCAGTGCACCGCCCGCTGGAAGCCCGAAGCCGCATAAGCCTCGAGTACCTTGGCGTCGGCCGGAACCCCCATCACCATGAGCCCGACCGGCCGGTCGGCGCGCGCGCGCAGTTCCGCGGCCCGGTCCAGGACCCCGCCCCGGTCGTAGTTGGGGAACCAGGCGTCGCCGAAGGCCAGTACCCGGTCCAGCACACCCGGCCCGTTCCCGCCCACCAGCACCGGGGGATGGGGCCGCTGGGCCGGCTTGGGCCAGGACCAGATCCGCTCGAACGCGACGTGGTCACCCGCGTAACTCGCCTCCTCGGCGGTCCAGATCGCCTTCATGGCCTCGACCCGTTCGCGCAGGATCGCCATCCGCCGTCGCGGGTCGGTGCCGTGATTGGCCATCTCCTCCCGGTTCCAGCCCGCGCCCACGCCGAACTCGAACCTGCCGCCGGACAGGTAGTCGACGCTGGCCACCTCCTTGGCGGTGGTGATCGGGTCTCGTTCGATCACCAGGCAGATGCCCGAGCCGACCCGCAGCCGCGAGGTGACGGTCACCGCCGCGGTCGCCGCGACGAACAAGTCGAAGGTGTGGGCGTACCTGCGCGGCAGCTCGCTGCCGCCCGGCCAGGCCGACTCGCGGCTGGCCGGGATGTGCGTGTGCTCGGGGAAGAACAACGACTCGTGCCCGCGCTCCTCGGCGAGCCGTGCCATATCGGCAGGCGCGATGGCGTCATGGGTCGGGAAGATCGCTACGCCGGTATCCATGCGCCCAGCCTAGGCCCGAGGCCAGTTCTGACTGCGTCCCTGACCGCTCGCCCCGCCTCTCGCCGTAAATTTTGGGCCGAACGGCCCGTGGTCCCAGCCCGCATAACAACCACGCCGAGGATGCCGCCGCTAAACCGAGTGAACCTGGACTTTCACTACGTTCTAGTGTGGTGAAACCCGGGATTCACTACGCTGCGTCCGCTCCCGGGCACACGGATTGCGGTGCTGGCGGTACCAGCGTGACTGGGGCGCGGCGACTACGCTCACTTTCGTGAAGCCGAACAGCCAGCGGAGCCTGGAATCCCGGGTGGTGACAGCCGCGGAGGAGGCGCTGGCCCGGCAGGGATTCGTCACGCCCGTCGACGTGTGCCTGGGCCTCGGCTGGCTTCAGGACTGCAATGTCGATGACTGGCGGCGCGGGCGTGCTGACGATCTGGAAGACTTCCTGCCGGTCCACGACAACAGGCTCATCGACATCCACGTCCATTTGCACAACTGGGCCACCGGGCACGGCCTGCAGCGGACCGAAGCCGAGTACATTTCAGCCACCAGGTCTCGCCGTCAGCTTCGCTTTCTTCGTGACGGCCACCCGCTGGAGGAAGCCGCCTGGCGGATGCGCTGGATCTCGCCCGACATTGAGGACCGGAAACGGGAACGCATCACGAAGGCCCAGGACGCGCCCCCGGATCTCCTGGTCATCCAGCCCCTTAAGGACTGGTCCTGCGCGGAGTGCCAGGGAACCGGGGATCTGCTGATCATGGACGAGCCTGGCCCGCTGTGCCTGGCCTGCGCTGACCTGGATCACCTCGTGTTTCTCCCGGCCGGGGACGCGGCGCTGACCCGCCGGGCGAAGAAGGCCAGCGGCCTGTCGGCCGTGGTCGTCCGGTGGAGCCGGACCCGCAAGCGGTACGAGCGCCAGGGCCTGCTGGTTGAGGAGTCCGCCTTGGAGCAGGCGGAGCAGCAGTGCCTGGCCGACGAAGAGGCCAGGATGCGCCGCCGGGATCGGGACCGGGAGCGCCGGGTCGCCGAGGACGTCGAACTCGCGGCCAGTATGGCCTGCGAGATCGAGCGGCTGTTCCCTCGCTGTCCGGCCGGACGCGCGGCGGCCATCGCCCGGCACACGAGCCTGCGGGGCAGCGGCCGGGTGGGCCGTTCCGCAGCCGGGCGGTCGCTGGACGAGGAGGCTATCAGAGCTGCTGTGGTGGCGTCGGTCCGCCATGAGGACACCGAGTACGACTCCCTGCTGATGTCAGGTGTCAGCCGCGGGGACGCCCGCGACCGGATCCGCGCGGCCGTCGACCGCATCCTCGCCGCCTGGGCCCGGTCAGGCTAGCAATCAGCACCGGTCAAGCTGATCGCATTACAGGTCCGTCAGGGCCTGGGCCGGATCAGCGTCCGGGGTGCCGCTGGGTTCCCAGCCGTCGTCTGACCGCGCATACGGATACCAGCGCAGGTCCCGGCCGAGGCGAAGCTGCAGACGGCCTGCGGTGACCCGGTTGCGCTGAATGTCGGCCTGCGCAGCGCCGGTCTTGGCCCGCAGCGCGGACCGCGCCGCGGTCAGCAGCCGGGCGGCGTCCGGATCGTCCGCGACCGGGTCCCACTCGGCGTGCAGCGAGTCCAGCCCGGTCAGGCCGCCCTGCCGCCAGGCCAGCGCGTGACGGGCGAGGTCACGTTCGCCCACCCCGGAGCGCGTCACGAGCGCGCCGAACGCGGACGTGCCTAGGGCCCGAGCCGCTCTGCGGGCCAGATCGGCGTCCGTATCGAGGCTCAGCCCACCGTCGGCCGACAGGCCAACCGCCATCTCCCAGGCTCGGCTGGCCGCGTCCGCGGCCAGTTCCACCAGGTCCTCGCGCAGGCCAGAGCGCCACGGCGGTGGATCCACGGGAAGCGCGGCAGGCGTCCCGGGCCGACGGGGCGGTAGCGGCACGGAGGGGATCGGCAACGCGGATTCCGGCGCGCCGAACGCCGTCCTCGCGTCCACGCCCTCGTCCGCCCCCGCGTCGGCGTGATCACCTCCGTCGGTTCCCGGCTCTGTCCCTGTCCGGGCCGCCCGGGCAGGTACGGTGCCCCGCCGACGGGCCCGGATCCCGGCCAGCACCTGATCCCGGGTCCGGCCGCGCAGCAGGAATAGCGCGAAGGGGTCTGTATCCAGCGCGTCGGTGATCAGGTAGCAGGCGGCTGCCGAGTGCTTGCACGGATCGGCGTCGTCCGGGCAGCTGCAGCGCGGCCCGAGCTCGCCGCCGCCGGGCAGCAGATCGAGACCGGCGGCGGCCGCATCGCGTGCGATCTCCGGCGGTAGCTCCCCGTCCAGCAGCGCGGCCGCGTGACCAAGCCGGGCCGAGATGGCGGCCAGCACCCGGTCCCACTCGTCGTCGGTGAACCGCCGCACCCGGATCCTGACCTCGTACGGCTCGGTTTTGCGGCCTTGGACCCGGGTCCGGGCCTCGCCGGGTGCCAGGGTGAGCTCTCCCACCGCGCCGGAACGCGCGTAGTCCCGGCCGCGGGGCAACCGGTCGGGGTCCAGCCGCGCTCGCTGCTCCAGCGCCTCCAGCCAGGCGCGGCCCCACCACGTGCGGCCGAACTCCGGTCGCGCAGCTGGAGTCTCGCCCACGCCGGCGCTTCCTTCGTTCATGATGTGGCCCGCAGGCCGACCAGCTCCGCGAGTTCCGCGTCGGACAGGTCGGCGATCCAGCCCTCGCCCGAGCCGATCACCGCGTCGGCCAGCTCGCGTTTGGTCTCCAGCAGGGCGGCGATCCGGTCCTCGAGTGTCCCCTCAGCAATGAGCCGGTGCACCTGGACGGGCCGGTCCTGGCCGATCCGGTAGGCCCGGTCGGTCGCTTGATCCTCCACCGCCGGGTTCCACCACCGGTCGTAGTGCAGCACGTGGGTAGCACGGGTCAGCGTCAGTCCGGTACCGCCCGCCTTCAGCGACAGGAGGAATACCGGCGCCTCACCCGCTTGGAACCGGGCCACCATCTCCTCCCGCCGCGGTACCGGAACCCCGCCGTGCAAGAACAGCGAGCCGATCCCCCGGGCGTCTAGATGCTGCTGCAGCAGCGCGCCCATCTGCGTGTACTGGGTGAAGACGAGCATCGACTCGCCGCTGGCCAGGATGATGTCGGTCAGCTCGTCGAACGCGGCCAGCTTTCCCGACCGGCCCTGCAGGGGAGCGGGTTGCTTCAGGTACTGAGCCGGGTGGTTGCAGATCTGCTTCAGCGCGGTCAGCAGCTTGAACACCAGGCCGGCCCGCTCGATACCCTCGGATCTGGAGATCGCTTCCATCGTCTCGCGAACCATCGCCTCGTAGAGCGTGACCTGCTCGGCGGTCAGCGGCACGAACACGTCCGACTCGGTCTTGCGCGGGAGCTCCGGCGCGATACCCGGGTCGGTCTTCCGCCGCCGGAGCAGGAACGGCCGGATCAGGGCGGTGAGCCTACTGGTCGCCTCCGCGTCGCGGTACCGCTCGACCGGGACGGCGACCCGGCGGGTGAACGCCTCCAGGTGGCCCAACAGCCCCGGCGTCGTCCAGTCCAGGATCGCCCACAGTTCTGACAGCCGGTTCTCCACCGGCGTCCCGGTCAGCGCGATCCGGGCGGGCGCAGGCACCGCCCGTAGCTCGCGCGCGGTCCGCGACAGCGGGTTCTTCGCGTGCTGCGCCTCGTCGGCCACCACCAGGCCCCAGCTGACCTCGGCCAGACGGGCGGAGTCCCGCAGGACCACGCCGTAGGTGACCAGGACGATCTCGTCGACGGCCAGGTCCTCCAGGTGCCGCCCGCCCCCGTGGTAGCGGCGGACCGGGACGTCGGGCGAGAACCTGCGCACCTCGCGTTCCCAGGTACCCAGCAGTGACGCCGGGCAGATCACGAGCGTCGGTCCCGCCTTGGCCTCCCGCCGGTGCAGGTGCAGCGCGATGACCTGGATCGTCTTACCTAGCCCCATGTCGTCGGCCAGGCAGCCGCCGATCCCGGCCTCGCACATCCCGGCCAGCCAGGCCAGGCCGCGCTGCTGATAAGGCCGTAGCGTGGCCATCAGCCCCGACGGATGCTCGACCTGTACCGGGGCGGACGCGAGGCGGGCGACCTTGGCGGCCAGGTCGGCGAGCGGGCCTTCCGCCACCACCGTCACCGTCTCGCCGTCGATCTCGGCCGAGCCCGCGAGCACGGCACCGAGCGCTTCGGACACCCGCATCCGCGTCCGCGGCGGCCGACGCAACCGGTCGAGCAGGAGCGGGTCGAGCATCACCCACCGGCCCCGCAGCCTGATCAGCGGCCGTTTCGCCTCCGCCAGCGCGGCGACCTCGTCGGCGTCGAGCAGCGCCCCGTCGAGCGTGAGCTGCCACTCGAAATCCAGCAGCGCCGCCAGCCCGAACCCGGCCTCCGTCACCTTCCCTGGCGCCGGGGTGGGGATGGCTCTGAGCTTGAGACCGCCGTCCACCAGGCTGGATGGCCACAGCACCTCGATGCCGGCGCCCGCCAGTTCCTCCGCCGCCGGGCCGATCAGGCTGGCCAGCGCGTCGTCATCCAGGCCTGTCACCGACGGGCTGGCCTGCTCCAGCGCCTCGGCTAGCGGCGGCCAGATCGGCGCGCCGCGGCGCAGCGCCAGAAGCAGGTCCGTCTCGGCCTGCGGGCCGAACCTGGACAGCACCGTCTCGGGCTGGTTCCACAGCGCGGCGGCGTCGACGATCAGACTCGGATCAGCGTTGCTCCGCAGCTGTAGGACCAGCCGGAACGCCGACGTCGGCTCGTCGGCCTCTTCAGGCCTTTGTTCCTCGTATTCCTCTACCGCGCCTGGGAAGTACTCCTCACCGTCGGCCACGGTTTCCTCATCGCCGGCTACCGGCGGTGCCGGAACGGCCTCAATCCGCAGACCAAGACGGGCCCCGGCCGCCAGGCCGTCGGTAGTGTCCGCGAGCCACTCGGCGAGATCGCCGACCCCGGTCGGCTCGGCGGCGGCGAAGGCGGGCGAGGCGGTGGTCCGCGGTGCGGCCGGCGAACGCGCGATCAGGTCGGCGATCGCGTCCCACAGGTCGCGGATCAGCGCTTCGGGGGAGCGAAGCCGCATCGGGCGCGAGCCGGGAATGGCCAGGGCATGCGCAGTAGGCGGGAAGACGGCGGCAAGCTCGCGCAGCCAGCGCAGATCGGCCGGATCGAGAGGGCCCGCCCGCCAGACGTCCGCGCGGTCGGCTCCCACGGTCGGCAGCAGCCTGCCCCGCGCCACCAGGCCCACGCCCGCGGCCGCGGCCGCTGCCCACACCCGGGAGCTGCGCCGCATCGGACGCCCGACGCGCTCGCCGGGCTCAACGGTAAGCAGAACGGGGAGCGCCTCGGCGAGCGGGATGAGATCCGCCGACACCAGGCGCTTGCGGATGCCGTACCTGCCGCCGGGGAACACCAGCTCAAGCTTCGCTGATCCCGAGCCCTTGCCCCAGTGGGCGAACACTCCCCGCCGCGGGATCCCGCTTGGCACAAAGACCAATTCGCCGTCCAGCACGGAACCGTACGCTACCGGTTCTCCCGCCGCCGGGCACCGGCCTCAGCAAACTCGCCGTCCACGCCTGCCCGTACCGCCGCGGGAGCGGATGTCCTAGCCACCTGGTAGCAATGAAGGCATGACGGCCACAGACCGACTGGTACCGGAGCCGAACGACCAGGCCCTGCGCGCCGAGGCTGAACGGCACCTGCGCGCACTGGCCGGCGACCACGCAAGGCTGCGCGACGACCAGTGGACGGCGATCAGCGCCTTGGTCGCCTCCCGGCGCCGGGCGCTGGTGGTGCAGCGCACCGGGTGGGGGAAGTCGGCGGTGTACTTCGTCGCGACGGCGCTGTTGCGGGCGCGCGGTGCCGGGCCGACGGTGATCGTGTCACCGCTGCTCGCGCTGATGCGCAACCAGATCGAGGCGGCGGGCCGGGCCGGGATCCAGGCGCGCACGATCAACTCCGCCAACAGCGAGGACTGGGAGCAGGTCTACGCCGAGGTCGCGGATGGCCAGGCTGACGTGCTGCTGGTCAGCCCCGAACGCCTGAACAACCCTGGCTTCCGCGACCAGGTGCTGCCGAAGCTGACCGCCGCAGCGGGCCTGATCGTGATCGACGAGGCACACTGCATCTCCGACTGGGGCCACGACTTCCGCCCCGACTACCGGCGGATCCGTACGCTGCTGCAGGCTCTTCCGCCGGGGATCCCGGTGCTGGCCACCACCGCGACTGCGAACGCCCGGGTCACCCGCGACGTCGCCGAGCAGCTCGGCGCGGGCCAGGACCAAGGCGACGTACTCGTGCTCCGCGGCCCGCTGGACCGGGAGTCGCTGCGCCTCGCGGTAGTGAGCCTGCCGACCGCCCACCAGCGGCTCGCCTGGCTAGCGGCCCGGCTCGCCGACGGCAGCTGGCCGGGATCGGGGATCGTCTACACGCTGACGGTCGCCGCGGCCTACGAGACGGCGGCGTTCCTCCGGGACCAGCGGATCGACGTCGCCGCGTACAGCGGCCGCGACGACCAGGCGCAGCGGCTGCAGGCCGAGGACGACCTGCTGGCCAACCGGGTCAAGGCGCTGGTGGCGACGAGCGCGCTGGGCATGGGTTTCGACAAGCCCGACCTGGGGTTCGTGGTGCACCTCGGCGCGCCGCAGTCCCCGGTCGCTTACTACCAGCAGATCGGCCGGGCCGGCCGAGCCGTGGCCGAAGCGGAGGTGATCCTGCTGCCCGGCCGCGAGGACCGGGACATCTGGGCCTACTTCGCCTCGCTCGCGTTCCCGCCCGAGCACCAGGTCCGGGCGGCGCTCACCGCGCTCGCTGACGTTGGCCGGCCGCTGTCCGTCACCGCGCTGGAGACCCGCGTCGACCTGTCCCGGGGCCGGCTGGAGTCCATGCTCAAGGTGCTCGACGTCGACGGCGCGGTGCGCCGCACCGGCGGCGGCTGGGAGGCCACCGGTCGACCGTGGACCTACGACGAGGAGCGGTACCAGCGTGTCGCCCAGGAGCGGATCCGCGAACAGCAGTCCATGCTGGCCTATCAGGCCACCGATGCCTGCCGGATGCAGTACCTGCGCCGCGAGCTCGACGACCCGGAGGCAGCCCGCTGCGGCCGCTGCGACAACTGCACTGGCCGGGAGCCGGACCTCCGAGTCCCGCAGGCCGGCGCAGACGCGGCCCAGCAGCGGCTGCTCCGCCCCGGCGTCGAGGTCGAGCCGCGGCGGATGTGGCCGCCCGGCCTGAAGGACCTGGGGATCTCCGGCGTCTCCGGCAAGATCCCCGCGGACCGTGCGGCCGAGCCGGGCCGCGCGCTCGGCCGACTCACCGACATCGGCTGGGGAACCACGTTGCGGGCGCTGCTCGCCGACCAGACTCCCGACGGGCCGGTCACGGACCAGCTCGCCGACGCGGTCGTCAAGGTCCTGGCTGCCTGGGACTGGAGCCAGCGCCCGGCCGGCATCGTCACCATGCCGTCGCGCACCAGGCCCGTCCTGATCGCGAGCCTCGCCCAGCGGATCGCCCAGGTCGGCAAGCTGCGCTACCTCGGTTCGCTCAGCTACGCCGGCTCCGACGGCCCCGGCCCGCGCCGCCACAATAGCGCCCAGCGGCTGTGCTCCCTGTGGCATGCGCTCACCGTCCCGGAGGACCTTCGCGAGGCACTCGGCCAGTCCACCGGTCCGCTCCTGCTCATCGACGACCGCATCGAGACCGGCTGGACCATGACCGTCGCGGCCAAGCAGCTCCGGGAGGCCGGCGCCCCCGCCGTCCTCCCGCTAGCCTTCGCCGTCACCACCGGCTGAGACCAGATGGAGCTGGTAACACCCCCGTAACGTGCGGGCCGCATAATCAATGCATGGACTGGCTTATCGCGGGCGTGTTGCTGCTACTTATCGTGACGGTCTTGGTCAGGCTCAAGAAGGCCGAACGCCGCTAGCCCTAGTCCGTCGGGTGCTACCCCCGACCGCAGATGTCCGGCTAGCCACCGCACCGTGAGCCGTGGTGAAGTAGAACCAGTTCTCACGGAAGGCGCTGGGTTATGACCATTGCCGGGATCGACCTGTCGGCCACCGAGTTCTGGGGCCTGCCGCTGCCTGAACGCGCCGCGGCTTTCGCGCTGCTCAGGACCCAGCCGCAGCCCCCGTACTTCGCCGAGCCTGAGACCCCATTCGCCGAGCCGGGCCCGGGATACTACGCCCTGGTCCGCTACGCCGACGTGGTGGAGGCGAGCAAGAACCCGCAGGTATTCTCGTCGGCGCAGGGCGCGACCAGCATCCCCGACCTGCCGGTGGAGTTCAACGAGTACTTCGGCTCCATGATCAACATGGACGATCCGCGGCACACCCGGCTGCGCCGGATCGTCTCCCGGGCGTTCAGTCCGCGGCTGATCGCGAAGTTCCAGGAGGACGTGCAGCGCGCGGCCGCCGAGATGGTCGACGATTTGCTGGCCACCGGTCCGTGCGATTTCGTCGCGAACATCGCGGCGAAGCTGCCGCTGAAGATCATCTGCGACATGATGGGCATCCCGGATAGTCAGTACGAGATGGTCCTGGCCAACACCAACATCATCTTGTCCGGACAAGACCCCGAGTTCCTCGGCGACGATCTCGACCAAGCTGTGCTTCAGGTCCTCGGCGCCGGGCAGGCCCTCGCCGACCTGCTCACCGGCCTGGCCGCCGCCCGCGCCGAGGCGCCCGCCGAGGACCTGGTCTCCGCCCTGGTGACCGCGAACATCGACGGGGAGCAGCTGACTACTGCCGAACTCGCCTCGTTCTTCATCCTGCTGGTGGTGGCGGGCAATGAGACCACCCGCAACGCGCTCTCGCACGGGTTGATCCTGTTCACCGAGCACCCGGAGCAGCGCGCCCTGCTGCTCGCCGACCTGGAAGGTCGGCTCGAGGGGGCGGTCGAGGAGATCGTGCGCTACTCCTCGCCGGTCCTGTTCATGCGGCGCACCCTTACCCGCGACTACACCATGAACGGGCACGAGTACCGCGCAGGCGACAAGACGGTGCTGTTCTACTACTCGGCCAACCGCGACGAGGCCGTATTCGCCGACCCCGATCGCTTCGACATCACCCGCTCGCCGAATCCGCACGTCGGGTTCGGCGCTCCCGGACCGCACTACTGCCTGGGCGCCCACCTGGCCCGCCGGGAACTTAACGTCATGCTGCGCGAACTGCTCACCCGCGTACCCGACATCACCGCGGGCGATCCGGACCGTCTCCTATCCAGCTTCATCAACGGCATCAAGCGCCTGCCCTGCCAGTTCTGACTCTGCCATTTCCCGGGCCATTTCCCGG
>Ga0187809_10001260_pt1 | contig 12134 bp, 11 predicted proteins | sample NC_wetland_sal_i_8_FD_132415 | JGI IMG/M metagenome (GOLD analysis project Ga0187809, IMG submission 132415) | Wetland sediment microbial communities from Neuse River Estuary, North Carolina, USA - ASW_4 | ecosystem: Environmental > Aquatic > Freshwater > Wetlands > Sediment | place: USA: North... | reverse complement strand
GTTTTCTCCGATCCCAGGCTTTCCACCAGCATATGCCGAACCTCCTTGAGGATATGCTCATTATCGTCCAGTCTTTTCAACAGTTGATCGCTGCATTTGCGGGCCGACAATTCATGAGCAGCGGCCAGTACCGTCCCGTGACGAGCCAGTTGATCAAGGCTGTATAGTTCCGATCGCAATGGTTCTTCGTCACCATAATTCCTGAAAGCATTATTCCCTGAAAAAAAAGTGCGCCAGCGTGAAAGTATTTCAAGAACGGTGTTGGTGGTTATTTTCAAATTTGGGAAGTTGAAAGGGGGAGTGAAGCGGCAATAGAGCTGTTAAAGGTACGCACTTCAAAATAAAACACAGGCATTCATTTAATTAGGTTACATTACAGCCATCCCCCATACTCCGGGAGAATGGTATTTTTTCTACGTAAGTTTTTAGGGAATACTTTAATACGTTCACGGCTTAAAATGTGCATCATGAAACTTTCTGAGTTTATTTTATTGAATGAACAGGAGAAAAAATCGATCGTCCTTCACAAAGGGGTGCTCCTTGCCAAGAGAAGCGGTTTCGAATCCAGGATATTTTTGTTCAAGCTTGGCAGTTATTACGTGGAAGCTTATTGCAACCCGGTTAATAAGGCCATCGACGAGTACAGGATGTTTGACAACATAAAGGCTTTGAACCCTTATCTGGAGACCATCCCACTCGACAACCTGCTGGAATGAGCGTATCTTCGCTTCTTTATTTTAATGAACCGCTTTATGCGTATCAGGATAATTTATTTGGTAAAGCGCAAAAGAAGCGGTATATTTGCGTTGTAATTGAGTTCTGCATTTGTATTTGTTAATTTATCCCGCCTCACGAACCGGATTTCTTTCGTCTACATTGTTTGCTTTTCTCATATTTTTTACTTTTTAATTTTTAAGAATGAACATTTATGTTTCTAATTTAAGCTTCAACGTACAGGATGAAGACTTAAGAGAATTTTTTGCTCCTTATGGTGAAGTAACTTCCGCGAAAGTCATCATGGACAAAGTAACGAACCAGTCCCGTGGATTTGGTTTTATTGAAATGCCTGACGAAGCTGCTTCAAGAAAGGCGATTGCTGAACTGGATGGCGCCACTGTTGAGAGCAGGTCCATCAAGGTAAATGAAGCAAGGCCTAAAGAAGAAAAGCGTTCGCGCGATTTTAACAACCGCAACAGCTACAATCAAAACAGGTACTAAGGTTTGTCATTGCTCAGTTAATTTTAATCTACTAATTTTTTTATTATGAATATGTATGTATCGAACCTGGGCTTCCAGGTAACAGATCAGGAATTGAGATCTATGTTTAGTAAATACGGCGAAGTAACATCTGCAAAGGTAATTTCCGATAAGGAAACCGGAAGGTCCAGGGGATTTGCATTCGTGGAAATGGAGGATCAGGCAGCCGAAAAGGCGATGAAAGAACTCGATGGAACCAGCGCTGACGGACGGACGATCTCTGTATCCAAAGCCAAGCCCAAGTCGGACGGCGGATCGTTCCAACGCGATCGCGGCAATCGTTGGTAAGCAAACCCACGGTTAGGAAAACTATATCAGAAGCCTCCGAAGCAACGTTTCGGGGGCTTTTTTTGTTTTTAGTGTACAGACGCGCTGCCTGTTTCTTCAAGGCTAAAAACGGGTCCCGTCACCGGGGATCCCCGGTTTCTCATACGATAACGGTTCCTTCTGCAGCCTATGCCGATCGTTTATACTGTTGGAAACTTTTATCGGCCATCTCCTTTTTGTACGGGATATTGCGCCCGGGTCAACAATTCATATTGAGCGGAGCGGAATGCCCCCGTAATTTCCGGGCCGGAAGGAGGTATTACAGCTATCCTTCCCCCTGGCGGCGCCCCGATTGTAGTGACAGCGGCAAAGGCCGGAATCAATTCCTGAAATCTTTACTGGTATACAAATTTCTTAACGAGGGTGCCCCCGGCCTGCGAAACGTCGGTTTCCCGGATGAGCCGGTTCTGGCTGTCGAACTGGTAAGTATAGGTAACGGCATCGACCGGGTTGCCGGTACCGTCCGTCTCTGTAGCGGTTGCAGGCAGGTGTTTTCCCCTGGTGGGAACGAACCCCGGAACAATGGGCACTACATTCAGGTAAGTGGTATAGGTATAGGTCGTGATATACTGTACGGTAGCGGACCCGTCCGATTGCACATCCATGACCATATCGCCGTTCCCGTCATAGTGGTAGTCGTCCACACTGTATACGGTCACCAGGGCGGTCGTATAGTCATAGGTCGTCAGCCGACTGGGACCGCTGGGGCCGTAAACATATTTTTCGGTGGTCGTATCGTTGGTGTCATTGTACTGCAAAGAAGTATCGATCAGGCCGGCACTGTTGAGGTAATCCGTTTCGTGGATCTGGAGGTTGCCCCCGACGTAAAGGTCCACACCCGCATAGGGACCCGACCCGTACGAATAAAGGAAGGAAACCTGTTGGGACACCAGGCCGGTCAGCCGGTTGCTGTTGTCATAGGTCACGTTAAAGCTGTCGACGTAATTGAGGGGCGTCTGGCTGCCGTCCTCGATATACCATTTCAGGTGGCCGGTGGGCGTGATGGGTGTCGTGGGGTTCCCGTCGATGCTGGTTTCTTTCTGGCAGGAGGTGAAGACAACAAGGAGAGCGATCAGGGAAAAAGCAGGCAGTTTTCGGTTCATCGTAAAAAAGGGTAATTTGGTAACAGTTAAAAATACAAAAGCCCCGCCTATTTTCAAAGGTCGGAGGGTTTTTGGTGGTTCCGGGACCCAGCATGGTGCGCAGTGGCGAAATCGGTCCCTCTTTTTTGCCGGGACATGGGATATGGGGCAGGACGGGTTTTCCAGGCTTGTGTTTTCCCGGGAGCTTTGTACGACCGACGATCCAATCCGGAACGTTTTCAAGAAGCACTGTTATGAGTCCCGTCAATCCCATCCTTGTTCTTCCTGCATTGCTGCTCGTGCTCCTGACCGTATACGGCCTGAATTTCCTGACCCGGTTCCGGCCGGCGCCTGTCACCTACCCCGCGATCGACGGCCTTCGCGGATACCTCGCTTTTTTCGTATTTCTCCATCATGCCTCCCTCTGGTATTTTTATTTACACACGGGCTCATGGGGCGAGCCCCCTTCAAGGCTGTTCATCCATTTCGGGCAGACCAGTGTGGCGCTTTTCTTTATGATCACCGCTTTTTTGTTTTTCCGGAAACTGGTGGAATCCGGGCGCCGGCCGGTCGACTGGCTGCAATTCTATTCGGGGAGGATCCTCCGGTTATGGCCCGTCTACCTGCTGGCGATGACCTGCTGCCTGGTCATTATTATGGCCATTTCAGCGCCGCGGTTCATGTTCCCGGGAACTTCCTGGCTCCGGGGATGGCTCCCCTGGTGCCTGTTCGGACTGGCCGGGCGGCCACCGGTCAACCACACCTTCCTCATGGACCGGATCACCGCCGGTGCTACCTGGACCCTCATCTATGAATGGCTATTTTATGCTTTCCTTCCACTCATTGGGTACCTCTTTTTCCGGTCGAAGGTGCCTGTGCTGCTGCTTTTATTGTCGGGGATCATCGTGTGGGTTATTGTGGAATTCAACGTGCTGGCGCCGATCCACTTTTTTTCTTTTGGCATGGGAATCGTCGCCGCCTTCGCAACGGGAAGGGAGAAAAGGGACCCTTCATTGATGGTAAAAAGATTACTTGGTCTGCTTGCCTTCACCTGCCTGGCGGCCGACCTGTATTTTTTCACCTCGCCTTATGCGATCCTGCCGATCACCCTGATCGGCGTCCTCTTCCTGATCGTGGCCCGGGGTAATACATTGTTTGGTCTGCTGACGACCACCGTATCCCGTTCCCTGGCGCGCATTTCCTATCCCTTCTACCTGCTTCACCCCATCGCCCTGTTCGTGACCATGAGAATCCTGGCCGGGTATGGCTGGGTCCGCTCCGCCGGACCCCTTGCCTACTGGTCCATGATCGCGGTGACCGGCGTTGCCCTGGTAATCGCCTGCCTGGCGGTTCACGTCCTGCTGGAAAAGCCATTCATGAAACCGCGCAGGAGATCGTTACCCGCCGGAATCGACCCTGCAGCCCGTTCATCCTGAAAGGCATACGACGCACGGAATATGAAATTTAAAAAAATATTACTATCTTAATCACGTTTTAATATCGCCAAATCCCCCATTGCTGATGAAGAGAACCAATATCCTGATCTATCCCCTTGCCATCGTCAAGTTCATCGTTCCGTACCTGCTTCAAAATGCACTCTACCAGCCGCACCGTGATGAATTCTTGTACCTGGCGGAGGGGCATCACCTGGCATGGGGCTACCTGGAGATTCCACCGGTTCTTTCCGTCTTCGCATGGCTGACGCATTACCTGGGCGATACGATGTTCTGGGTAAAGTTCTGGCCGGACCTTTTTGGAACGCTTACGTTCATCCTGGCAGCCAAGGCCGTACAAAAGATCGGCGGAGGCGCGGTGGCCACTTTCCTGGTATTTCTTCCCTTTGTCTTCGGTGCCTACCTGCGCTTGTTCTTCCTGTTCCAGCCCAACACCCCCGAGGTATTTTTCTGGACGTTGATCGCTTATGCAGTTCTCCGCTATATCCAGACGAAGAAGAGCAAATTCCTGTACCTCCTGGGCGTGGCGATCGGGCTGGGCATGCTGAGCAAATATTCGGTGGGATTTTTTGCCGTCAGTATCCTGCTGGGACTGTTGCTCACCCGCCAGAGAAGGATTTTCAGCGACGAGCACCTGTATTATGCGGGGGGGATCGCCCTGCTGATCTTCCTGCCGACCTTCCTGTGGGAATACAACCATCACTTCCCGGTCCTGGTTCACATGAAGGAACTGACTAGGACGCAGCTCCAGTATGTGAGCCCCGTGTCCTTCCTGATCGATCAGCTCATCATGAACCTGCCCTGCGTCTTTATCTGGATCGCTGGGTTGTATTATACGGCCTTTACGTTTGAAGGACGAAAATACAGGTCTTTCGCCTGGTCCTACGTCTTGGTGATCATCCTGCTGCTCGTTCTCCATGGTAAAAATTATTATTCACTGGGGATCTATCCCATCCTGTTTGCCTTCGGCGCGTGCCATCTTGAGGCTTTTTGCCGGTACCGATCCAGGTCCTGGCGGTGGGCGTTTTTTGCAATTCCGGTGATCACCGGTACATTGATCCTGCCGATTGCACTACCCGTCAGTACGCCTGTCCGGCTTGCCCGGTATTACCAGTTGATGCACTTTGACAAATCAGGCGCCCTGAAGTGGGAAGACTTGAAAGACCATCCCCTGCCCCAGGATTTTGCCGACATGCTCGGATGGGAAGAGATGGCCAGGAAAGCGGCGGAAGCCTACCACACGATGTCAGACAGCGAACAGGCGCGAACCTTCGTGTTTTGCGATAATTATGGAGAGGCCGGCGCCCTGAACTATTACGGCCCCCGATATCACCTGCCGGAGGCGCACAGCGACAACGGTACCTTCCTGTTCTGGCTACCCAAACACATCCAGTTGGACAACGTGCTGCTGGTGACGGACGACACGGCAGAAATGAGTCATCCATTTGTGAAAGACTTTGCGTCGGCGACCGTGATGGGACGGATCACCGATCCCTATGCACGGGAGAAGGGTTCCCTGATCATCCTTTTCAAGGGCGCCAATGCATCCATGAACGAAATGTTTCGCGATAAAATAAGGAAAGACCTTAAAGTCTATGGTGCGGCGGATTAATGCCCGGACGGGCGATGGGCGGTCTTAAACGTCACCTGCCTCAGGATCGTTTGGGCTACGGGCACCAGTGGAATCCGCTCCTCTTTCCCGGAGACGGGATCAAGGAGGGTCGTCGAAAACCGGAGTTCCCGGAGCGAATCGGTTGTGATCACGGGGGATCTTTCCGCCTGGTAGACAAGCAGGGAATCGGGCGCATAATCCCAGTCGTGAAATCCGGGCAGCGGGTAATTGCCTGTCATGCGGGCAAGGGCTTTCAGGGGATGTGCCAGAACCAGCGCCCCATAACTGAAATAGTATTCCCCGGCACTGTCCCTGTTGACTTGCGGCCGCGCATTGAAATGAAGGATGACGTCCTGCCGGCCCGCCCACCGCCTTTTCACAACAAGAAAATCTCCTTCTTTTGAGCCGGGAAGGTTCACTGTGTACCCCTGCGCCCAGGACGGTATCCTGATCTTCAGGCTAAAGGTGACCGGGCGACGGCTGCGAACCTTCATTTCAATGGAATTATCAAATGGATAAGCAGTGATCTCCGAAACCGACACGGGAATACCGGCCACCGTCGTGGACAGTTCACAGGGGCCCAGCAACGTTGCCACGAGATCGTCACCTTCCTTCATCCACATATCCTGGACGTAGTAGGGAAAAATCCTCCCGGCGTTCGGAACACAGCATACGGCTGCCTTCTGATGGACGGGGGAATAGCTGTACCGGGTCTGCTTTTTGTCTGATGTATCGCCATTCAGGCCGCCGGTCATATAATAGGAGTTATCGGTCTTCAGGTAGGCGATACAGCTCGCATCGGGGTCGCGTGAGCCCTGGGCCGCGTTAAAGAAGAGCCGCTCGATCCGGTCGCCATAGGTTCCCTCCCCGGTTTTGATCATCAGTTCTTCGAAACTGTTCATCAGTTCCTGCAGGGAACAGTATTCATATCCCGTTCGGGTTTCATCGGCTTTCCTGCCACCGATCCACTCATCCCCCACCGGTGCCCCGGTGACCGTGATTTCCCCGGCGATCTTGTCCAGGTCATCCTGCAGCGCCCTGCCCAGCAAGGGATTGCCGGAAGCATAATAGGCGTCAGCGACCGCCCGCAGGTGTTCATAGGTGTGCACGCCATGGCCCTGTAGCCGGTAGGACGGATCTATGAGCTTTTTATATTGGGCATCTTCCTGGAGCGTCTGCGAAGAAAAATCCTTGTACAGGAACAGGCTGTAATCCCGGTAGATCGTCCTGCCGGTCAGGCGATACAGGCTTTCCAATATGTCGACGAACATGAGTCCATGGCTGAGTCCGCCCACGTAGGGGGTAACGGAATAAAACGGGTGAGAGGCATTGGCGGGATAATGTACCATTACGTCCTGCACGGCCCGTTCCACCGCCCTGAGGATCCGCGCATCATGGCTATAGTCATACCAGCCCAGCAAACCCCGGAGCAGGGTCGTCTTGGCCCATAGTTCCCCGTTTTCATTGTTGAAGTGATAGCGAAGATCCCGGTCGTAGATCCCCAGGTATCCGTCGGGATCCTGGGTCGACAAGATGCGGTTGATATCCTTCCGCGAACGCTGCAGGTCTTCGGGATCATTGACAAGGATCGCGCTGCGAAGGAACCCGTCCAGCCAGTTACTTTGTGATTCGCTGTTCCACCACAGGAACTGCACCTGCCAGCTGCCGGTGTCGGAAAGGGCTCCCACATTTTTGCTTTTGACCTTCCGTGTCAACCGGTCGGTCCCGTAAATATCGTCATCGATCATGAGGGAGGGTGCAAGACTGTCGAGATGCCCGGTGAAGCCCTGCAGGTTCTCCAGGATGGCCGCTCTCAGCCATCCCGACGGCCGGATCGCGGACAACGGCAGCGGTCGAAAGATTTCCGGAACCGGGGTGTGCATGCTGAAGGGATCGGCTCCCTGCTGGCTCCTTGCCGGTCGCGCCAGTAAAATGGTCGCCGCAAATATCAGCATACGGCCTGCGGGTCGCGGGTGTCGAATGAGATCCAACAAATAATATAGGGGCTCCCTCATGCCAGGGTTGGTTCGTTACGGGCCGGTTCAGCGTTCATATAATACGGGATTGATCGGGGTATCGACGACCTTCCCGATCCGGGCTCCGGGGCACCAGGTCTCCCAGTCGACCACCTGGTTCCTGTTCTCGGGAGCTTTCAGCTTCATATCCCTGTCCATATAGATCATGGTCATCACGCTTCGCATGCGATCGGTCCGGTTGGCCCCCGCGCGGTGAAAGAGCCAGCCCCGGTGAAAACTCACTTCGCCGGCTTCAAAAGGTTCCACTACATGGGCAAAATGTTCCCTTTCCAGGGTTTCCGTTAAAAGCTGCTGGCTTTCATCGCTGATCTCCTTGTCGCGTCCCGTCGTCAGCCGGAAACTGCCGGCACTGAATTCCAGCGGTCCCATTTCCAGCGGTGTAGCCTGTAGCGGGATCCACGCGGTGACCGTGGCGTCGCTGGCCAGCGGCCAGTAGTACTGGTCCGCGTGCCAGGGAGTGATCCCTCCGCCCGGCTCCTTATACAATGCCTGGTCGTGGTACAGGCGGACACCGCTTGTTCCCAATAACTCCGAAGCGATCCTGGCCAGTTTTCTGCTGAAGACAATTTCCCTGACCGGCTCCGATTGGGTCCAGATGTTCATGATCTGCAGGAAAGCCTTTCCATAGGTGTCCCGCTCATGCATCGGCAAATGCTGGGTATTCAGTCTTTTGACCTCCCCCGAGATGGTCTGGTCCAGGTATTGAAGGGTCTCCGGCGACAGGACGTGCTTCAGTTTTACAAAGCCGTTTGTCCTGAAATAGGCGATCTGCTCACCGGTGAGCCCGAAAGGTTCCTCCAGGTCTTTGAAAATGCGTTCGGGGCGTTGGTCCATAACTTGATATATTTTGAGAACTGCAAATCATTTTACCGAAGCGATGCCGTCATTCATCCTTTGCGGAAGCCTTCCTTCAGGGTGACCGTCCTGTTGAATACCGGCGCGCCGGGACGGGAGTCGGTATCGACGCAGAAGTAGCCGTTCCGGATAAACTGGAAGTGATCGCCCGCCCGGGCATTGAGCAGGGAGGGCTCGATGAATGCGCCGGGTAGCACCTCCAGGGAATGAGGATTGATAAAATCCTTGAAGTCCCCTTCCTCCATGGCCGGGTTTTCCGCCGTAAACAAACGATCATACAGCCTTACTTCGGCACGGGCCGCGTGGGCCGTACTCAGCCAGTGGATGGTTCCCTTTACGGACAGGCCGCTGGTGTCGTTGCCGCTTTTGCTTTCGGGAAGATAGGTGCCATGGATCTCGGTGACGTTGCCGTCGGGGTCCTTTACGAAGTGGTCACAACGGACAATATAGGCGCTTTTAAGCCGCACCATCGCCCCTGGCGCCAGCCGGAACCATTTTTTTACCGGGACTTCCATAAAATCCTCCCTTTCGATCCACAATTCACGCGAGAAAAACACCGTACGGGTATTCGACGGATCGTGCGGAAGATTTTCCGTGAGGAGCTCTTCTACCCGGCCCTCCTCGTAGTTGTCCAGTACCAGCCTGACCGGCCGCAGGACCGCCATTGTCCGGGGAGCCGTCGCGTTGAGCTCCTCGCGGACACAAAACTCCAGCAGGGCGATATCGATCAGGTTGTCCCTTTTGGCCACACCGATGCGGTCACAGAAAGTACGGATGCTCGACGGCGTATATCCTTTTCTGCGGAATGCCGAGATCGTGGGCATCCGGGGGTCATCCCAGCCGGTGACATGTCCTTCATTGACGAGCTGGAGCAGGCGGCGCTTGCTCATGACCGTGTAGGTCATGTTCAACCGCGCAAATTCATACTGGTGCGAGGGAAAAATGCCGAGCTGCCGGATGAACCAGTCATACAGTTCCCGGTGGGATACGAATTCAAGCGTACAAATGCTGTGGGTAATGTGTTCAATGCTGTCACTCTGTCCATGCGCGAAATCATACATCGGGTAGATGACCCAGGCAGTGCCTGTCCGGTGGTGCGCAGCGTGCTTGATGCGGTAGATGACCGGATCGCGCATGTGCATGTTCACGGCGGCCATGTCGATTTTGGCACGTAATACCTTTTCCCCGTCCCGGAACGCACCTTCCCTCATTTGACCGAACAGCAGGAGGTTCTCCTCCACGCTGCGGTCCCGGTACGCACTGGGCTGTCCGGGCTCCGTCGGGGTGCCCTTCTGCGCAGCGATCACTTCCGAAGGGCTGTCGTCTACGTAAGCGAGGCCTTTTTTAATGAGCGCGACGGCGAACTGGTACAGCTGTTCGAAATAATCGCTTGCAAAAAGCTCGTTTTTCCAGGTGAATCCCAGCCAACGGATGTCCTCCTTGATGCTGTCGACATATTCGACGTCTTCGGTTACGGGGTTGGTATCGTCAAACCGGAGATTGGTATAGCCGTTGTATTTCCGGGTGAGGCCGAAATTGAGGCAGATGCTTTTGGCATGCCCGATATGAAGATACCCGTTGGGCTCCGGCGGGAAACGCGTCACAATGGCCGTATATTTCCCTTCCGTGAGGTCTTCCTCGATGATCTCCTCGATGAAATTCAAGTTCTTTTCTTCCGCCATTTTTATTTTATATCGTTAATGAGTCAGTTACTATTCGGTCCGGCCGCGTTCGCGGCAGCGTCGCCGGGAACCTGCATGGCTTCCGCGACGAGCTCGGCAATATCCATCACTTTCACGGATGCCTCCTTTTCGGCCAGTTTGACGCCATCGGTGAGCATCGTGTTGCAAAAGGGACAGGCCGTGGCGATCCGGGTCGCCTGCGTCTCCACCGCTTCCCGGGTCCGTTCGATGTTGATGCGTACGTTGCCCTTTTCTTCTTCCTTGAACATCTGCGCGCCCCCCGCACCGCAGCAAAGGCCGTTGCTCCTGCACCGTTTCATTTCCACGAGTTCGGCGTCGAGGGCCTCCAGGATCTTCCTCGGTGCCTCGTAGACTTCGTTGGCGCGCCCGAGATAACAGCTGTCGTGGTAAGTGATTTTCTTTCCATGGAACGATCCCCCGCCCTGCATCGTGATCTTCCCTTCGTCGATCAGCTGCTGCAGCAGGGTGGTGTGATGGATTACTTCGTAATGGCCACCCAGGTCGGCATATTCATTTTTCAGTACGTTGAAACAGTGCGGGCAGGTCGTGACGATCCTGCGGATATGGTACCCGTTCAACACCTGGATATTCTGGTAGGCCATCATCTGGAATAAAAATTCATTGCCGGCGCGCCGTGCGGGATCACCCGTGCACAGCTCTTCCTTCCCGAGGATGGCATAGGAGATGCCGACGCGGTCCAGGATGGTGGCAAAGGCGCGCGTGATCTTTTGCGCCCGCTGGTCAAAACTCCCGGCACACCCCACCCAGAACAGTATTTCCGGCTCTTTGCCCGTTGCGGACATCTCCGCCATGATCGGTACCTTCATCGCCTTTTTTTTACGGGGCTAAATTACGATAATCGGCCAAGCAATTGCAATTCACGGACCGGGCTTTACCACCACCTTCCGATGGACCCCGCACCGGAACGGCCCACGCTTCCTTTTATCATAAAGCCCTTCCATTTCAGGTAACAACCTGCTATATTTGTAATTCACAATAACCAGTAGCTTCAAAGCTTTGTCCGGTTTCCTATGCTGAAAAAAGCTCTAATCATTCCATGGGTGCTTTGTTATTTGACGGCAAGGTCGCAGGACACGCTTCCGCAAATTTCCGTTACCAAACTGGGTGACAAGGTGCTGGTCTCATGGATCAATAATTTCCAGGACGTCACCGTGATCAACATCCAGCGCTCGTTTGACAGCAGCCGTAACTTCAGGACCATCGGAACGGTCATCAATGTCTCCGCCAAGAATAACGGGTTCGTGGATGCGCAGGATCTGCCGTCGCCCAAATATTACCGCGTCTTCCTGTCCTTTGAAGGGGGGAAATACCTGTTTTCACGCGCTTATCGTCCGGTGGCGGACACGAACCTCAGGTCCAGCGAGGTCGTCGAGGCCATCGAGAACCATGATTCGAAGGAAGTCAGGGACGACCGGGCCATAAAAAATGTTACGCCGCCGGTGCCGGCAAGAAGGTTATTTGTTCCCTCGCCCCATGTTTACACCGGCCGGGAGAACAACGTGATCATTTCATTGCCGGACGCGGCAAAAAGATCCTATTCTGTAAAATTCTTCGAGGACGACGGTACCCCGCTATTTGAAATCAGGAAGATCACCGAACCCTACCTGATCCTCGACAAGGTAAATTTTATTCATTCCGGGCTGTTCGATTTTGAACTGTTCGCCGACGGGCAGCTGGTGGAAAAGCACAAGTTCTTTATCCCAAGGGACGGCAAGCCTATGCCGTTGCTGGATAACGAGGGGCGTGAGCTGAAATGATCTCCACGCCGAACACTTTTTCAAAATTCC
>Ga0187809_10001259_pt1 | contig 12136 bp, 5 predicted proteins | sample NC_wetland_sal_i_8_FD_132415 | JGI IMG/M metagenome (GOLD analysis project Ga0187809, IMG submission 132415) | Wetland sediment microbial communities from Neuse River Estuary, North Carolina, USA - ASW_4 | ecosystem: Environmental > Aquatic > Freshwater > Wetlands > Sediment | place: USA: North... | reverse complement strand
CTGTTATCAAAGGACAGCGAATAGATCGAAGGCGGCGGCAGGTACAACTGGAAGGCAAATGTAGCCGCCCCGTGATCGGTCACCACCTTGATGACACCAGGCACGTTCGGGTCGGTTGCCGCCGTTTGCGCAGTCGCCGGGATGGTGACAATGATATTTGTGCTGGTCACATACGCCGGGTTGAAATAGGCCGCGGTATCATTAAAATACACCGCCTTGAGGCCGCCGAAATTACTACCCTGTATGACGATCAGTGTCCCGGGGACAGCACTCGTGAACGTGCTGTCGCGTCGCGTCGTGTCAACAGCCCTTACCTGCGTAATCACCGGAGATCCGGATTCGGTTTTCTTACATGAAAAGACAATGGCTCCGGTAACAATTATCAGTAGTGCTATTTTTTTCATAACAGATCGATAAGTTTTTACAATGTTATTTTAGTATTTCAGGTTGCTAAAATCAAATGGTACCGGCGGATCTGCCAGGTCGGGTGCCACCAATGCCTCTGCTTCAGGGAACGGCAGGTCGACCGTCTGCGGCGTGATCGGGTACGTGACCGTTCCGGGCCAGAGATTGTTGGACTGGTAATAGGTCACGAAGGGGTCCCCGTTATTATAGGATATGTTATAGTTGCCGCGGTCCTGCGAGCTGAAATAGGCGGTGGCATTCGTGGGGTCAAAGTAATACCAGGTTTTCCAGTAATACCATTCCACGCCCTCGAGCGCAAATTCGATTTTCCGTTCCAGGAAGATATCAGCGTACGTGATGGAGCTTTTCGGTGCAACGCCGGCCCGCTGCCTTACGGCATTAAAATATTTAAGGGCCTCGGCGTCGGAAGTGGAAGCATTGTTACCCAGGATCGCGTCGGCATAGATCAGGTACACCTCCGACAAACGGAGCATGTAAGTATTGATGTTTTCGTTTTGCTGTCCTCCCAGGCCGCCGTTGTCGGCGGGCGAACCGATGACATATTTTTTAGGATAGGCATGGTCAATGCCACCCGTCGTGCTGCTGTCACCGGGATGATAGATTTTGCCGCTGTTGAACAAGGCAGTATCCACGTGCCAGCCCCCGCTCGCCTGGTTGATGTCAGGATAATAATCATTCGGCATAAAATAGGTAGCGCGCCTGCGCACCGAATCTGCCTTGTTGGCCGGGTCCATATAGTACTGCAGCAAGCTGGCCGAAGCGCCGAAGGACCCGCCCCACCCGTCACCCGTCTGGGTGATCTTGGAGTCATAGGCAAAGTTAGCCTGCATGTGATTCTGTACGAACCAGGTACCACTCGGGACCCACAGCAGCGAAAACAGGCTTTCTTCGGGAACGGTGCTGCCACTGAATTTGGCGCTGGTGAAAAGATCATAATAGTTCGGCAACAGCGAAAGCCCGCTGTTATTGCAAACGTCGCCGGCATAAAACCTGGCGCTGTCCAGGTCGCCTTGGTCACGGGCACCCCCGGATTGTCCCAGGCCCGACCGCACCAGGTAGGCCCTGGCGAGCATTCCTTCCGCGCTCCACCGGGTAATGCGGCCCGGTTGAAGGGGCGTTGTCGAAAGATGGTCTTTCGCCCAGGTGAGGTCCATGATGATGAATTTCCACACGTCTGCCAGGTTATTCCGCTTGATCGTCGTATCGCCCAGCTGGCTGATATTGTCATAAATAATGGGTACCGCTCCCCAGTCAAGGGCCAGGTAATAGTAGGCGGTTGCGCGCATAAAGCGGCATTCTGCCAGCCCCGAGTTCTTACCCTGCTCGCTGGCCCCCGGCGCCGCATGCTGGATGTTATAGGCCACGACGTTCGCGTTGGCCACCACATCCCAGAAGGAGTTGTAGGCCCCCTGCAGGGCGCCGCTTTCGTCAGTTGCTGCCACTGAAAAACTCAGGTAAGCAGCCCTGTTGTTATAATTGTCCCAGATCAGGTTACCCCCCAGCACATCGCCGATGGCATTCATTGTCGTACCGTTATAGGGATTCCAGGAAGCATTGTACAGTCCCCCTGTCCCGGAAAGGATGTCATTATCATTGGCATAGAAAGTGCCCGCCGTGGGCGAGGACAATGGTGGCCTGTTCAGAAAATCCTTTTTGCAGGACTGCATGACCAGGAGGGCCAGGAATGCATATGATAGGTTAATGATTTTATTTCTCATAGTTCATATTTTAAATGTCTTGATCGCTTGAATGGTTAAAAATCCAGTGACAGGCTGACGGAATAGGACCTCGTCGAAGGATACCGGCCTTCATCCATGCCGACGATGTTCGCAACTCCCTTATAATTATACATTCCCACTTCGGGATCAAATCCTGTATACTTGGTGACCGTAAAGACGTTTTGCGACTGCAGGATCACCGTAGCGCCGCGAATCACCCGTACCTGGGATAAATATTTTGAAGGCACCCGGTAGCTCAGCCGCACGTTCTTCAGCTTCAGGTAGGAGCCGTTCTCGATATCCCACTGGGAGAGTCTTACATTGCCGTTGGGATCGGAAGGCGTCGGCCGGTAAATCGTCGTGCCCGGGTTGGTCAGGGTCGCAGTCAGTGCATCGGCCGCGTTCAGGCTGCTCGGTACCGCAAAGTTCGCGGCGGAACGGTAGTGGTTCGCATAAGGGCCGACACCCAGCGGCATTTCGTTCTGATAACGCGTGAGGTTGAGGATCTGGTTGCCATACACTCCCGTGAAAAACAGGTTCAGGTCAAATCCCTTATAACTGAAAGAGGTGGTCACATTGTACGTGAATTTGGGCCATGGATTTCCGATAATGGTCCGGTCATTATTGTCAATGATGCCATCGGGTTTACCGTTGGGGCCGCTGATATCCTTGAATTTGACGTCTCCCACCCAGGAACCCTGCACAGGGTCGATCGTGAGCACGCCATTCGAGGTCTGTATCGCATGATTGGAAATATCCTTGTAGTCCTGGAACAAACCTTCCGCAATATATCCTGTGATCATACTGAGCGGTTGTCCCACTTCCGTAAGAAACTCTGCCTGGCTGTTGTTCGTCGTGGAATAATACTGCGTGAGAATGGGCGACACCAGCTTGGTCACTTTGTTCTTGTCAACGGAAAAATTAAACCCGGTCTTCCACTGGAAGTCCCTGGTGGAAACATCCACCGTGTTCACGGTTACACCGAAACCGCGGTTCTGCATGCCACCGTAGTTCTCCGTTGGCCAGCTGAGCAGTCCGCCATAGCCGCCGCTCAGGTTGCCCCCGAGGTAAGCAGGCCCGGACGCCAGCAGGATGAGGTTCGATATATTTTTTACATAGGCGTCCGCGATCACTTCCACGCGGTAGTTGAACATATTGAGATCAAGGCCCACGTTCCCGGTCTTGTCCTGTTCCCATTTCAGGTTGGGGTTCGGGAAGTTCGCCGGCAGGAACCCTCCGCCCCAGACGGTTGCCACCGCGTACAGGTTGGAATAGATCGCGCCCCCGTTGTTGCCGGTATTTCCGGAGATACCATATTCACCGCGCAGTTTCAATTCGTTGATGAAAGTCACATTCTTCATAAAATTCTCGCTGGAGATCTTCCAGGCCGCCGAAACCGCCGGGAAGGTCCCGAACCGGTTGTTCTGGCCGAAGTTGGAACTGCCGTCCCTGCGGATCACACCTTCCAGGATATACTTGCCGGCATAATCATAATTTACCCGGGAAAAGTAGGATTCGCTGGCGCCATCTCCCCGGTAGCTCGAGGTCGTTTGTGTCAGCGGGTCGGCCACGCTCAGCTCCTGTATGGAATTTGTCGAATAGTGCTGGCCTCCTCCGCTAAGGCCCTGGTAGGCATATTGCGAACCCTCATGGCCAACCATTGCGGAAATATTATGCTTGCCGATGGAGAACTGGTACTGGAGCCGGGTGTTCAGGGAAACCCAGTAATTGTTGGCACTGGACCTTCCTCCCGTTGTATTCGGGTTCACAAATGCACCGATCGTGTAGGAAGGATTAAAGGTGAAACCGTCTGAAAAGGTATAGTTGCCGTTCACTTCCGTATGCCATAACAGGCCTTTGATGGGCGTAATGTCGAGATAAAGATTGCCGATGCCTCCGAAGGAGGTATTGTAGTTATTGTTAAGCAGCGCGATGGCAACCGGGTTGGTCTGCGCGTACTGCGCCTGCGCAGGTTCCGGTCCCCCGAAGGAGCCATCAGGATTTTTCACCGGGATCGTCGGATTCTGGGATATGGCGATATTGATGATGTTGCCGTCCGTCGTATTCACTTTTTCCTTGGTTGCAAAGACCGTCATGTTCGTCCCGAACTTAAGCCAGTTATTGGCCTGGTTTTCCAGGTTAAGTCTCACGGAGCCCCGTTGAAAGCCGGAGCCCAGCGCGATGCCATCCTGGTTCATATAATCAGCCGAGAAATAAAAAGTGGTTTTGTCATTTCCCCCGCTGATATTGATAGCATCCTTCTGCAGGTTGGTACGGCGGAACAATGCGGCCTGCCAGTCCGTGCCCTTGCCGAGGATCGTGGGATCCCCGAGTTCTGCAGGCTCGGCCCCCACCAGCCCCATTGCCTGGAGCCGTTGAATGTATTGCGCATACTGCTGCAAATCCATAACCGGGCGTTCCGTTGGACGATCCTGGATGGTAAAAAGGCTCGTAGCGGTCACTTTTGTCTGGCCGGCTTTTCCATGCTTGGTCGTGATCATCACGACGCCATTGGCACCCGCCGCGCCATAAATGGACGTGGCCGCAGCCCCCTGCAGGACACTGATGTTGTCGATGTCATCCGGGTCGATGCCCGCCAGCTCGTTGGCATATCCGGAGGGCTGGTTATAGGCGCCGCCGGTAGGAAGGCTTGGACGGATTTGCACCCCGTCGATCACGTACAGGGGCTGGTAGTTCCCCGTAATGGTGCTGACGCCGCGGATGATCACCGACGCGCCCGCACCAGGCTGTCCGCTGGTCTGGGATACATAGATATTCGGGGCCTTTCCCTGGAGGGCTTCATCCAGGGTAACATTGATCGTCTTGTTAAGGTCCTTGTTGGAGATCGTGTTCACTGCGCTGCTCAGATCGGCCTTCCGGGTCTTTCCATAGCCTACCACAACGACCTCCTGCAGGTTACTGTAATCCTGGGCGAGATCTACGTTTAGCATGGACTGCCCGCGTGCCACCCTGATCTCCCGGGTCTTGTACCCTACCGCCGAGATCACCAGGATATCACCGGGCTGCGCCAGTATTGAGTATTCTCCACTACCATCGGCGCTGACCGTGTTCATCGTACCCTTGACGGATACTGTGGCTGACGGGACGGCAATTCTCGACACGCTGGCGAGGATCCTGCCCTTCACGATGGCGGCCTGGTCCTGCTGAGCAGTCGATTGTAGGGGAGATACGGAGAGAATCATCAGGATGCCAAGCAGGACAGGCATCCAACCACAGGCTCTTAATTTACTCATAATGAAGCAATTATCGGTTTTTAATAATAGAAAAGTAAAGATCCGCGCGGGAGCCGGATGCGAGCAGCAGCGGGTTTTGTTCAAGTGCAATCGCCATGCAAAAGCTTCCCTTGCTTTACGAGCGTAAAGTTATGGGTGACCCCACGAATTGAAGGGGTGTCAAATGTTTATCTATGGGTATACAAATGTTAACCTTTTTGAGTTCTAATAGACTAAAAATGAGCTAATTTGATTCCGGCCCTGGAATAATGACGGTTCCTTGATTGAAAACGTGGAAACACGTTTTACGCTCATTTCGAAGGCACGGCATTTCCAGAAGCCTGCTCCTTCCGCTTCTGGGCCTGGTAGGCAGAGGGATTTACATTGTAAAGCGATTTGAAAAAGCGGGAAAAATATTTCGGGTCGTTAAAGCCCACCTCGTAAGCAACCTCCGCGACCGTCAGGTTGCTTTTCTCCAGGAGCTGGGCAGCCCGTTGCAGGCGGACCCACCGCACGAACTCCAGGGGGCTTTTCCCGGAAAGTGAAAGCATTTTTTTATAGAGCCCGACCCGGCTGATATAAAGTTCGCGGTAGAGGTCTTCGATCATGAATTCCGGGTTCCCGATATTCTTTTCGACAATTTCCATCGCCCTGTGCATGAATTTTTCATCCGGCGACTCCAGCTGGATATCCGATGGGGCGGACCGGACCAGTTTCTGATAGGCTTTCCTGGCAGATTCCTGCTGCGCAAGCAGGTTCTTGATCTTCGAAAGCAGGATTTCGAAGTTGAAAGGTTTCGTGACATAATCGCTGGCTCCCGTAGCGAGTCCCCGGAGTTCCTGCTCCTCGCCGCTGAGCGCAGTGAGCAGGATTACCGGCAGAAATGAGGTGCGCTTGTCACTCTTGATCCTTTTACACAGGTCGATCCCGTTCATTTCCGGCATACTCACGTCGCTGATAATGATATCCGGGTGGCTCGAAAGGGTCTTTTGCCAGGCCTGTTTCCCGTTACCCGCCTCCACGACTTTGTAGGTCCGGGACAGGTTTTCTGTCAGGTAAGCTCGCAGGTCATCATGATCCTCCGCCAGCAGGATCGTTTTCCGGCGTCCAGGTCCCGGCGCCTTATGGCCCGGTTCCGGCAGATCTTCTTCCGGCTCAAGTACGGCGTCGTCATCCAGGGCCGCAACCAGTTCGTCTGAATCCGGTTCAGCTGCGGGCACCCTTTCACCGGCAAGCTCTGTCAGCGGGAGGTACACAGTGAAGCAACTGCCCCTGCCCGGTTCACTGGTTACTTCGATCGTTCCATTGTGCAGCCGTGTAAATTCCCGCGTAATGGCCAGCCCGATCCCGCTGCCCTCATTGATCATGGCATCCGGCAGGTCATGCTGGAAGAACCGCTCAAAGATCTTTTCCTGTTTGTCCGGCGGGATCCCGATGCCGGTGTCCCGTACCAAAATGTTCACACCACCCATTGCGGGAAGTTGAATGTCAACGCTCACGCTACCGTTGCCCGGTGTGAACTTGAAGGCGTTGGACAGCAGGTTGAACATGATCCGTTCAATTTTGTCGTGATCGAATTCAGTGATATAATGATCGACCGGTGCGTAAAATGAAAAGGATATCTGCTTTTTGGCCGCCAGGTCATTAAAAGCATGGGAGACGTCCTCCACGAACCGGATCATATCCCCTTTTTGGGGCTGCAATTTCAATTCGCGGGCTTCCAGTTTGCGAAAGTCGAGCAGCTGGTTGACCAGGTTCAGCAGCCGGCGGGCATTCCGGTGAATCATCCTGAATTGCTGCCGCTGCCCCGGTTCGCGGGCATTTTTTACAATCCTGTCCAGGGGTGTCAGGATCAGGGATAAGGGTGTTTTCAGCTCGTGGCTCATATTGGTGAAGAAGCGGATCTTCATCATATCGAGCTCGTGCAGCCGCTGGGCTTCGCGCCTTTCCTGTTCAATGGCAAATCGCATTCTTGCCCGTTGCAATACGATCGCCCTGGCGAAATACAGGACGAGGACGAACAGTACCACGTAGGCGGCAAAAGCCCACGAGGTTCGCCAGACCGGTGGCAGGATATGAATCCGCAGGATGGTCGGCGTGCCATCGATATGCCCGTTTAAATCGAGTGCTGCCACCTTGAAAACATAGGTGCCCGGGTCAAGATTGGTATAGTTGGCCTTGTGCGCCTTGTCGTCGGCAACAAACCATTCATTGTTGAATCCTGTCAGGGTGTAGGCATATTTCGCCTTGGCATTACTGAAGAAGTTCAGGTCGGCGAACTCGACAGAAAATATATTTTCATTGTACCGGAGCGTTATTTCCTGCGTGGATGAGATCGACCGGGGAAGAATGACATGCCCGTCCAGCTTTTCCCCGATCCCGACACTCTTGTTGAAGACCTGGAGATCCGTCAGCACAAGCCTTGACTGCTCAGCAACAGGGCTGATCTGCTGGGGGGTGAACAGGTTAAAGCCGTTCGATCCTCCGAAAAGCAACTCTCCCTCGCGGGTCGCGCAGGCCGCGTACTCGTTGAACTCCTTTCCCTGCAAGCCGTCCGCCTGGTTATAATTCCTGAACTGGAAGGTCCAGGGACCGGTCGAATGGCTGCGGCCCACCAGGATATTGGAAATACCATTCGGAGTGCCTGCCCAAAGATTGTGCTGGCTGTCCTCCACCACCGAAAGAATGATGTTGTCCGGGAGACCGTCCTCCTTCCGCAGCGTGGTAAAGTGACCGGTAGCGGGATCGAAATAATCCAGGCCTTCCCGGGTCGCAATCCAAATCAGTCCGCGGCTGTCCTGCAACAGTGCGATCGTGTTGTCGTTGCTCAGGCTGGTGACGGGATGGGCGGCATCATGATGATAATACAATGAAAAGTCGCGGGTGGACTTCTCATACACATCAATGCCGTTCGAGGTGGCGATCCAGATATTGCCATCCCTGGCCTGGATCAGGTCGCAAACGTAGTTGGAGTGGACCGAGTGATACCCGATGCCGGGGTAATGGGTGAACCGCCCGGTGCGACGGTCATACAGGTCGAGACCCGAGGAAAATGTTCCGAGCCACATCCGGTGCAGGGAGTCTTCCATGATGGACCATATCGCATTATCGGAAATACTGTTCTTGTCGGTATCACTATGGCGGTAGTGAACAAACTTCCGGCCATCAAAGTGATCGAGGCCTCCAAAGTAGGTCCCGATCCACAACGTATGGTCGTGGTCCAGGCACAGGCTCACCACGACATCATTACTCAGGCTGTTGCTATTGGCCGGATCATGCAGGTACTTGGTGAACGTGCCGGCTTTCCGGTTGAAATAAATGAGACCGCCGCCATTGGTGCCGATCCAGATATTTCCTTTTTCGTCTTCTACGAACCGGTTGATGTCGTTATAGGACAGCCCATCCGGATCTGATATTCGATGCCGGTATAACGGAAACTTTATGATATGCTTATTAAAGTAGCTGATGCCTTTCTTAAAAGTCCCGATCCAGATGATACCGCTGCTGTCCTTGTACATGGAATTGATACTGTTCTGGGCAAGGCTGTAATTGTCGCCTTCGTAATTAAGCAGGTATTTGACGGAAAAATCCTTCTTGTCAATAATATCCACGCCGCCGTGATCGGTGGCCAGCCAGATCTTCCCGTCATCGTCCTGTACTACAGTCCGGACAAAATCATTGTTCAGCGCACAGAACCGGTCCGTCCTGGAGAAATGCATCAGCTTCAGGTGGCTCGCATCATAGAAATATACCCCGTTCGGCTCGCCGGGTGAATAAATCCAAAGGTCACCTTCCAAATCAAAATACATGCTGTAGGTGACACTGGCACCAGCGGTCATCTGCTGGAGCACGTCCGTCGCCGCGATCACCTGCCCGGTGCCGGCATCGGTTTTCATCAAAAAGCCCGTATTGGTAACGGACCAGATATAGCCGCTGTCGCTTAAGACAAAACCGGTGACAACCGTGGAAGCCGTAGCGGCATCGTCCGCGACATTGCTTAGAAAGTGGATGGCTTTGCCGGATTCCGGTATGTATTTATACAGTCCGGTGACCGCCCCAAGAAACCAGAAATTGCCGGAGCGGTCTTTTTTAAGGTCCAAAAGGGCATTGTCCGGAATGCCGATGTTCTTCAGGAAGGCCTGGGGATGATGATCAAATTTGCCGGTCAGCAGGTCATAAGTGACCAGCCCGCTTTTCGTGTTGATCCACAACTTGTGGTCCGGGCCCGGGTAGATGTGGTCGATCTCTTCATCGGTGATGGAATTGGAATCACGCAAGTCGTGTTTGAACACCCTGAAATTATCGCCATCATACCGGTCCAGCCCGGAACGGGTGCCAAACCATAGAAAACCGGTCTCGTCCCGGTAGATGCAGTTGACCTCGTTGTTGGACAATCCCTGCGAGATATCGAGCCGTGAAAACCGGTATTGGTTAAGCTGGCCACGGGATGCCGTGGAAGCCAGGATAAGAAGGGTACCTATGATTGCTTTGAAACGCATGGAATTCCCAATTAAGATACTGCATTTTCGGCAATCCAGCCGCCGGGAAGCCGTGGAAAAGGCAGGTCCTGAAATAAAAAAGCAAGCACCGGTTAAATGCTTGCAAGGGACTGACCGGGTGTTGTTCCTACAGTTTCCTGACCCAGATATTTCTAAAGCTGATCGGTTTACTTTTATCACCATGGGCCTGTAACTTGATGGGAGAAGCCCCGTGCGCCGCTCCATTGTAGGTCGGAATTCCTATATAAAGCGTAGGGCCCTTCAGTTCCACATTATTCTGGACAAGGATCCCGTTGAAAAATGCCGTGACACGGGCCGGGCTCTTCAAAGAACCGTCCGGGTTGAAGCGGGGCGCCGTCCAGATCACATCATATGTTTGCCATGCGCCGGGCGGGCGGTTCGGGTTCACCAGCGGCGGATACTGCTTGTAAATGCTGCCGGCCTGCCCGTTAACATACGTCTTGTTATTATAATTATCCAGGATCTGCATCTCGTACCCGTCATCTCCAGGCCCGGTGGAGGCAAGGAAAAGACCGCTGTTGCCACGCGCCTGTCCTTCTCCTTCGATATCACTCGGTTCCTGCCACTCGAGATGGAGTTGATAATCCATGAAAGATTCCTTGGTCTGGATATTACCGGCAGACTTGTTGACCGTTACGATCCCGTCATGGACATCCCAGTTGGCGGGTTTGGTCGTGTCATTCGCGGATTCCCATTGATCGAGGTTCTTGCCATCAAAAAGGACAATCGCATCGGATGGCGCGTCCCCGCAGGCATTTCCGGGTGTCACTACCGGGGGGACGGGCGAATAATATTCGGTTTCTTCAGGTTTCATTTTTTGTTGACCGTTCACGACCGACACAGCAGCTATCAGCAATGCCGGCATTAACAGAATTTTCTTATTCATAATAAATATTTACAATTATCGATGCAGGAAGGCTGTTCCAAAGACGGGGTCTGCAGAAAATGCGTTGCACCGGTCAGGAAAAACTCCGGCACTCTTTCAGTTCCTTTTCTGTGTAGGAAACCCCGTATTGCCTGAGTACATCGTCGGGAACGCCGTTCCACTGGTTAGGCTGGTTTCCCATATAGCCCACATCCTTCCCTCCTATTTCCGAGGTATAGAAGCCGGTGGCCGTCAGGTTGCGCATCAAATTGAAAAAAGCCACCCCCTGCTTCATTTCCGGCGCAGCTTTCGCCGGGTAGGCAATATCGTCCACCATCGAAAGCTGTTGTTGCTGCGTGCAATCCGTAAAGGCATGCTGGTAACGGTCATAGCACTGGAGATCCAGCCACCGCAAGCCGCCCCTCATGGGGACCTGGTGCTCAGGCATATCCTTTACGATGAATTCAATGAAGTCCGGAACTTTTGCGTCCGAGGCGCTTCCGCTTATCGCATCTTTGGGAATGATGATGTCGGCCAGCACGGTGATCGTTGCCATTTCTGCAGGCGTGAAAAAGGTGGTGGAGATCACCTCTTTTTCATGCTTCAGTTCTTCCGGCATGCGGTTGATGCCATAGGGATTTGCAGCGGTCTCCTCCTTTGGTGCGGCACCGGCATCTTCCTTCTTATCGGCCAGTTTGCAGGCGTCCAGCAATATGCCGGTGGAAACGGTTCCAAGCGCCAGGGCTTTCAATGATTTTCTTCTATCCATCGTACGGGTTATTGATGAGTGATGGTGCAACCGTCCTGTTGCATTAAATATTATTTTTCTTCAGCTGGTCCACGATGTATTCCGACGTACGCATGGACAGCGCCAGGATGGTCCAGGTGATGTTCTTGTCTCCCTGGGATACAAACTGTCCCCCGTCCACGTTGAACAGGTTCTTGCAGTCGTGCGCCTGCGACCATTTATTCAGGGCTGCAGATTTCGGATCATCGCCCATGCGCACGGTGCCGGCTTCATGAATGATATTCCCTGGGTTGTGCAGTCCCCAGTTATTTTGCGGGCCGTCATCGCCACCCCAGGTGATTACCGCCCCCATCGAATGCAATATCTCCGAGAAGGTCTCCTTCATGTGCTTTGCCTGTTTGATCTCATAATCCGTATAGGTCGTATGAAACCGCAGCACAGGAATCCCGTATTTGTCCACCACGCTCGGGTCGATCTCACAGTAGCTGTCGGCCCTGGCGATCGCTTCTCCTCTCCCTGCCATACCCACATGAGCCCCGAAGAAGTACCGGTAGTCCTCTTTCAGTGACACCCCATACCCCCCGGCCTCTTTCTGTTTGCCATTGATCTTGTAGCTCCCGTTGAGG
>Ga0187809_10001258_pt1 | contig 12151 bp, 10 predicted proteins | sample NC_wetland_sal_i_8_FD_132415 | JGI IMG/M metagenome (GOLD analysis project Ga0187809, IMG submission 132415) | Wetland sediment microbial communities from Neuse River Estuary, North Carolina, USA - ASW_4 | ecosystem: Environmental > Aquatic > Freshwater > Wetlands > Sediment | place: USA: North... | reverse complement strand
GCATCCAGCAGCCGGTGGAACAGCTTCTGCTGCCGGTCGAGCAGCGACGGATCCACGCGGCCGCGGTCCAGCGCGTCGGCGATCTGCCGCATCTCCTTGGCCAGCTCCGCCGCGCGCTGCGCGCCGTTGCCGGCGTTCTCGACGCCGCTGGCGATCTCGCGCTGCCGCGCCGCCAGCGCGCGCGCCTCGGCCATCATCTGCGCCGACGGCTGCGCTCCCGGCACCGGCAGGAGGCCCGCCGATTGCGAGTTGAGCGCGCCCTGCTGCTTGGCCGCGTCGCGCATCGACTGGATCATTTCGGCGAAGCCGGATGCCGATGACCCGTTGGCCGCGCGCGCACGATCCTGCACCATGCTCGCGGCGGCGCGATTGAGCGCGTCCGCGGCATCGTCCATGTCCGCCGCCATCTCCTGGCCGGCCCGCGCGCCGTCGGCCGAGCTCTTGGTGGCGGCCTGCACACGCTGGCTCGCGTCGGCCATCGCGCCCTGCGACTGCCCGGAGACGTGCGCCGACTGCCGCGCCGCCTGCTCCAGGCGCTGCTGAATGCGCTGCACGCCCTGTTGAATCGCGCTTTGATCGGCGCGCACGCCCTCGGTCTGTCCGCTGCGCGCGCGGTCGGCGAGGTGCTGCTGGTCGCGCGCGAGCTGCATGGTCTCCTGGATGGAGCGGTCCAGCTCGGACGTGACCTGGTTCTTCCATTCCTGGATCTGCTGTTGGCGCGCGTCGGCGAGCTGCTGCTGCACCGCGTCCATCTGTTGGGCGGCCTGATTCGCGTCGCCGGAGCGTTGGGCCCGCTGCGGGTCGGATTGCCCGCGCTGCGAGGCGCTGTTCTGTTCACCCCGCTGTCCCGGCTGACCCTGGGACGCCGAATCGCCGCGCTGGGGCGCCGCGCGCGCCACGGACGACGCCGAGGAATCGGCGCGCTGCGGCGCGCCCTTGAGTTTCTCCGGGCCCGACTGCGCCGAGTCCTGGCGCAGGCGCTTCTCGAGATCGCCTAACTGTTGCGACAGGTCGCGCGAGCGCCTGCTCAGCTGCTGCGCGCTGCGCGCGGCGCTCGAGTCGCCGCGCGCCCCGGCGCGCCCGAGCGAGTCGGCCAGCTGGTGCTCGCCCTTGGCGATGTCGCGCGCCTCGTCGTGCAGCGTCTGCATCGACCCCTCGAGCGCGGCGCGCCGGAGCATCTCGGCGCTCCGCTCGAGCTGTTCGCGCAGCTTCCGTTGGGCCTCGGCCAGGTTCTGCATGGCGCGGCGCGCCTGGTCGGGCGAGAGCTGCTGGGTGGCCTTGAGCACGTCATCGAGCTGCTTCTCGAGCTCGGGCGTGAGCGCATCGCGGAGCATCTGTTGGGCGTCGTGCAGCTGCTGCGTGAGCGCGCTGTCCATCACGCCGGCGGCCTTGAGCTGCTGCTCCAGCTGCTGCGCGTTCTGTTGGGCCTGGCGCACGCGCTCGGCGAGCTGCTGCTGCTCCTTCGCCAGGGCCTTTGCCTGCTCGGCGCTCTCGTACGACATGGCGCGCGGCGCGGACGCATCCTGGCCGGCCGACGTGCCGTTGGGCTGCGACGCGCCGGCGGCCGGCGCGCGGTCGGCGCGCGAGCGTGCGGCCTCATCGGTCCGTTGGGCGAGGTCGCGCTCGCTGCGCGCGGCGGACGCCACCTCCGACGCCGTGGAGTCGGCGAGGGCGCGGGCCCGCTCGCGCTGCTCGGTGAGCGTGGGCACGCGGAGCACGATCTCGCGGCTGAGCGTGGTCTGGCGCCACGGCGAGTTGTCGGTGGCGGCCGCGATCACCGACAGCGCGTCGCCGGGCGCGAGCTGGCGCGGGGCCAGGTCCAGGGGCACGACGCCGGTCCACGCCGTGGCGTTAGGCGACGCGAGCTCCTGCACCACCTGCGGCATGGTCGCGCCGTCGGCCGTGCGCCGCGTGGTGCGGAGCGTGATGTCCGACAGGCCGTGGTCGTCGCCGGCGGTGAGGCGCAGCGCCACCTGCGCGTCGGCCAGCACGACGGTGTCGTGCGCCGGCGCGACGATGTCGATGCGCGGCGCCGAATCCGCGACCACCTCGAGCTCGAGCGGCTGCGGCACATCGGCGATGGTGCCGCGCCCGCCGCGCGCCGACCACGCCCATTGCCCGCTCTCGTGCGCCACCAGCCGCCCGGCAAAGGCGTGGCCGTCGGGCCGCAGCCGCACGGTATCCTTGTCGCGCGCGAGCGCGATGGCGTCGAGCATGGTGGAGGCTCGGCCGCTGATGGACAGCACCGTGCCCCGCGGCACGCGCGCCGGCTCGCCGGTGGGGATGGTTTCGGTGGCGCGGCCCAGGTACGACGGATAGATGGCGCGGATGGCGACGTCGCCGACGAACGGCCGGTCGGTGACGTGAACGACGAGCGTATCGGTGCTGCGGCGGCCGTCGGTGGCGACGAGGCTCAGGTCGGCATCGAGCGGCCCCAGCTCGGTAGCCGCCTCGCCGCGGGTGACCGGGAGGTCGAGCGTGCGCCAGGCGGCGCCGGTGGTACGGACGTGGAGCTGGATGGCCACGCGGTCCTGGGCGCGGATGCGGAGCGGGAGTTTCTCGCCGCGCATGATCTCGCGGGGGGCGTCTTCGATGACGAGAGGCGGGAGGATGGTGCCGCGGAGGGCGCCTAACGGGTGGCGGAGGGCGCGCCAGCCGTCGGGCGCGGCGCCTTTGGCCGCGCCCAACACGGCGAGTCCGGCGACGGCGGCGAGCAGGGCGATCGCGCCACGGCGCAGCGCGGAGCGCTGCGCCGCGGGCGCGAGCGCCCCGCGGACCTCGTCGAGGCGCGACGCCAGCGCCTCGGCCGCATGGCGGCCGAGGGCGCCGGCGCCCTGCACCTCGAGGGCCGCGCGCACCGACCCGCGCCGGAGCGAGCGCTCGGCCTCGATGGCCCGCGCCACCGCATGCGACGACGCCCGCGCCCGCACCGTGGCGCGCGCCCACCACGCGGCGACCAGCGCCGCGGCCGCCGCCGCGCCCCACGATGCGAGCGGCGCCCCCGGCCGCGTGATCCAGCGCGCACCGCCTAACGCCAGCGTGCTGGCGGCCAGCAGCACCGCGGCCGCCGCCACGCCCGCGGCCGCCCCGCGCGCCGCGATCGCCAGGCCTAACCGGGACCGCTCCCGCCGGACCAGTCCGGTGACCGTCACGACACCGGCCGGCTGGTGACCGCGTACACGAACAGGTTCACGCCCATCCGCAGCGCCGCCTCGTGCTTGGCCGGCGGATCGTGGTACACCGTCGTGTCCTCCCAGCCGTTCCCCAGGTCGCACTGATAGTCGTAGAACACCGCCAGCCGGTCGCCCAGAAAAATGCCCAACCCCTCCGCCGGCTTGCCGTCGTGCACGTGGATCTTGGGCAGCCCGCGCGGGAAGTCGTACACGATGTGGTAGATGGGATGCGAGAGCGGCACGTCCACCAGCGGCCGGTCCGGGAACACGCGCTTGATCTCCCGCCGGAAACTCGCGTCCATGCCGTAGTTGTCGCTGAAATGGATGAAGCCGCCGCGCTCCAGGTACTCGCGCAGCCGCGCCACTTCCGCGTCGCTGAAGTGGATGTTGCCGTGGCCCGTCACATGGATGAACGGATAGTCCCACAACCGGTCATCCATGAGCGTGATGCGCGCTTCCGTCCGCTCCACCTTGAGCGACGTCCGCGTGGCGATCGCCTCGAGCAAGTTCGGCAGGCTGGACGGATTGGCGTACCAGTCGCCGCCGCCGTCGTACTGCAACCGCGCGATCGTCATCCGGAGCCCGTCGTCGGCCGACCACGACGGGTCCGGGCGCCGGCCTGCGCGCGCCGCGCCTAACGAAAGGCCGGCGGCCAGCAGGAGGTACGCAACGCGTCGCATGGGCATCGGACCACTCAGGGCATCAGGGTCAACCGGGCACGCTACTCCGGCTCGTGCGCCAGCCGGTACGCCGCGTTGCGGGCAAGCCCGTGCTCCTCCACCAACGCACGCGCCACATCGCGCGCGCTCGCCCCGCCCTGCCGCAACGCGCGCGCCCGCTCGCGCGCGGCCCCCTCATCCGGTGACGACGGAGCACGGCCGGCGAGCACAATCACAACCTCGCCCTTGGGCGGCACATCTGCGTAGTACCGCGCGAGCTCCGCCACCGTTCCCCGCCGCACTTCCTCGAACTGCTTGGTGAGCTCGCGCGCCACGACGGCCTCGCGATCCCCCGCCCCCAAACCCTCGAGCTCGGCCAGCGTGTCCGCGACTCGGAGCGGCGCTTCGTACACCACGGCCGTGTGCGGTAGCCCGGCAACTTCGTCGAGCGCGTCCGCGCGCTCGCGTCCCTTGCGCGGAAGAAAACCGAAGAACGTGAATCGCTCCGCGTCCAGACCGGAGGCAACGATCGCAGCCAGCAGCGCGGAAGCGCCCGGCACCGGCACCACCGCAATGCCGGCGTGCGCCGCCGCTCGCACCAACCGCGCGCCCGGGTCGGAAACCAACGGCGTCCCCGCATCGCTGATGAGCGCGAACGACTCGCCGCCCGCCAGGCGCTCGAGAATCCGCGGCGTCTCGCGAGCCTCGTTGTGCTCGTGATACGACACGAGCGGTGTCGCGATCTCATAGTGCGCGAGCAGGTGCCGCGAGTGCCGCGTGTCTTCCGCCAGCACGGCGTTCACCGAACGAAGCACGTCCACCGCTCGCCCCGAGAGATCGCCGAGATTCCCGATCGGCGTGCTGACGACGTAGAGACGTCCGGCAGGAGAGCTCACGAATGTTGCGGCGGCAGGCTCGGGTGAATGCACGCGTCGGTGTCGGCGGGTGCGTGATGCTCAGTCTAAGCGCTGCGCAAACAAAACGCCCGGTCCTGGGCGATCCCAAGACCGGGCTCCTACCATTATAAGGAATGCGTCGCGCTCAACCCTGCTTTGCCGACGCCGCTTCCGACACCGCGTGCTCCTGGAACTTCGACGCCAGCCTCGCCTTGGGCACCGCTCCGATCACCGAGTCCACCAACTTGCCGTTCTTGAAGAACAGAATCGTGGGGATCGACCGGACGTTGAAGCGCATCGCCGTCTTCTGATTGGCATCGACGTCCAACTTCGCGACCTTCGCCTTGCCAACGTACTCGACTGCCAGTTGATCGAGCATCGGAGCGATCGCGCGGCACGGGCCGCACCACGTCGCCCAGAAGTCGACGACCGCCAACCCTTCGTGCTTCTCGATCTCGTCCTCGAACGTAGTATCTGTTACCGCCAGTGCATTCGACATGCTGCTCGGCCTCCGCCATGTATTTTCGCCCGTCGCGAATCTACAGTTTAGTTTATCGTTGGTACACCCGCACCGGACCCTGATGCCGTCTCCGACACCCGATCGGTCATCTCGCGCGCGCATTGCCCACATCGGCATCGCGGTCCGCGCGCTCGATCAGATCCTTCCTTTCTATCGCGACATCATCGGACTCGAGCAGGTTCCGCTCGACGACGCCGACGGTGCCCACATCGCCGGCCTTGCCGCCGGCGAGTCACTGGTCGAGCTCCTCGAGGCGGCGCGAGATGACTCTCCGATCGCCACCTTCTTGGCGCGTCGCGGGCCCGGCATTCATCACATTTGCTTTGCCGTACCGGACCTGGACGAGGCCCTTGAACGATGCCGAAAAGCAGGTGTCCGTCTCATCGACGAAACGCCCCGCGTCGGCGCCGAGGGGAAGAAGATTGCCTTCCTCCACCCCAGCGCGACTGGAGGCGTCCTGATCGAACTAACCGAAAACTAAACGGGTGAACTGGCGGGCGTGTTCCCAGCCGCAAGACTCACGACGTGGCGCAGAGATCCTTGAGCGGCTCCAACTGCACGTCTTCTACGAACCAGCGGTCGCCGCGTCCCTTGACGGCGGTGAACTTGGACTGGCGCGCGAGTTGGCCCTTCGTGAGCGTCACCGAAAGTACGCGGGCGCCCTTCTCGCCCGGGACCTCGTTCGACACGCTGTACGAGTCGTGCGAGACGTAGCACTGCATGATCAGCTCGCGCTTCTCGAGCTGCGAGTGATCCACGACGTCGCGTGCCGGACCATCGTTGGTGCCCCACACGAGCGCCATCGCCTTGAGGTCCTGCGCGTGCGCGGCGGCCAGGAATCGCTGGACGGCCTGGCGCGGCGTATCCGCGCCGACGACCACCCCGGAAACCGACGTGGTGGGCTGTTGTCCGCCACTGCTGCATGCCGCGAGGAAAACCAGGACTGCTGCCAAGCGCTTCACGATGTCACCCCGAGTGAAAGTGGTGCGAACCAACGCCGAGTTAGTCAATGCGAGCGAAACATCAACGGCTCTACATCAACATCGACCACGTGGCGACGCTCCGTGAGGCGCGCAAAACCGACGAACCGGACCCGGTTGCGGCTGCGTTGCTCTCTGAGGACGCGGGCGCAGAAGGCATCACCGCGCACCTCCGCGAGGACCGTCGCCACATCCATGACGACGATATCCGCCGCCTCGCCACAAGCATAGGTACCGTGCTCAACCTTGAGATGGCGCTCACCGACGAGATGCTGGGCGTGGCCGAGCGGGTCCGGCCGTACCAGGTGACCCTCGTGCCTGAGCGGCGAGAGGAGGTGACCACCGAGGGCGGCCTCGACGTCGAGCAGAATCCCGACCGCTTGGCCGAAGGGATTCGGCGGCTGAAACGTGCCGGGCTGCGGACGAGTCTGTTCATCGATCCTGACCTGAGAGCGGTTGACCGGTCGCGTGAGCTCGGGGCCGACGCGATCGAGCTGCACACGGGGACCTACGCCTTGGGAGGCGGAGACCGCGCGCTCGACGCCCTGCGCAGCGCCTCGACGCGCGGCGCCGAGTTGGGCCTGGCCGTCCATGCGGGACACGGGCTCACGGTGCGGAACGTCGGCCCCGTGGCGGCGATCCCGGAGATAGAAGAACTGAACATCGGTCACTCGATCGTCAGTCGCGCCATTTTCGTGGGGATCCGTGAATCGGTACGCGAGATGCGATCGGCCATGGAGGCGGCGCGGTCGCGTTGACCGCACCGCTCGATCGTCCGTAACTTGCTGCCCCCATTGTTCCCAGTGTTGGAGCTCGCATGAGTTCGTCGGTCCGCGTCCTGGATTTCTTCGTCGTCGAAGCCACCGAGTACATCGACCAGATGGACGCCACGATCGGCGCTGCGAAGCCGGGTGGCGCGGCGCCCAATCTGGATGCGCTCGCTGCGGCGGCCCATCGGCTGCGCGGGAGCGCGACGATGGCGCGCCAGACGGCGATTGCCGCGGTGGCCGCGGGCGTGGAGCGGGTGGCCCGGGCGCTCCGCGAGCGGCGGCTGGCGTGGGACGCCGCGTCGAGCGCCGCCCTCGTGGCGGCGGTGGACGATCTTCGATTGCTGGTGCGAGGAGCGCGCAGCTGGAGCTCGCTCGAGGAGCAGCGGGCGCGGGCGCGCGGCGAGGAATTGGCGCGCTTTGCGCCGCCCGGTTCCACGCCGCAGACCGCCGGCCGCACGGTCGGATCGCGCAGCGGATTCCTGGGGGCGGAGTCGCTGGAGTTGGCGCGGGCGCTGGACGCGGTGGGGCCGGGCGCGAGTCCGGCCGTCGTCGGCGCCGTGACCGAGCGGGTTCGCGCGCTGCGGGGCGTGGCCGACGTCCGCGACATGCCGCCCCTGCCCGAGGTGATGGAGGCGCTCGAGAACACGCTCAAGTCCATGGAGCTGGCCGGTGCGGCGCGGCCGTGCGGCCCCAAGGAGGCGGCGCTCTTCGCATCGGCGGCGGCGGTGCTCAGGCGCGCGTCGCGCGATCTTGGCGCGTCGGGTCGTCCGTCGCCCGACATGACGGAGATGGTGGCGTTCGAGTCGGCGCTGGCGGCGGTCACGGATGAGAGCGGCCGTGCGGACCGCATCGTGCCGATCGCGGAGTTGTTTTCGGGCGACGGAAGCAGCGGCGTGGTGTCGGCGGCCACGCATCCGCCCACGACGCCGGCGGAGCGGTTCCGCCTCGAGGTGGTGAGTTTGGCGGAGCACTTGCGGGGCGTGGTGGCCGACGCGCGGGCGCACGGCGGCGGCGACCAGCGCGACCGGTTGTCGCGAGAGGTGCGGAACGCGGTCCGTGCGTTAGGCGCGACGGCCAACAGCTTCGGGGAGAAGGTGGTGGCGCGGTTCGCGGCGGAGTGGAGCACGCGGGCGTCGGCGCTGGAGGCGCAGGCGCTCGCGGCGCTGGACGCGGCGGCGGCGCTGTTCACCAATCCGGACACGAGCGCGGCGGACATCGCGCGCGGGCTGGAGCGGTTGGGCGCGGGCGCGTTGCCGGGCCGGGCGACGCCGTTGTCGCAGCCCGCGCAGCCGGCGGCCGCGCGGCCCATGCCGGCCATGCCGGCGCCCCGGCCCGCGCTGGCCCCGGCGGCCGCGGCGCCGGCCGCGCCGCCGCCTAACGCAGCGGCGGCGCCCACGGCCGGCGTCTCGCGCGGCCGCGTGCGCACCCCCACCGGGCCGGCGCTCCGGGCGCTGCTGCAGGATGGGCTCACCGGGTTGAGCAGCCTCGAGACGACGCCGTTGAGCCAGCCCGCCGTGATCCCGGACGCGGATGTGGTGCCGATCGAGTCCCTGCTCTACCGCGGCCGGAGCGCGCTCGCGCGTGCGGCCGAGCTGCGCGAGGAGATCCGCCGCCACGGCGACGCGCCGGCGCGCGAGACGGTGCAGGAACTGTTCGATCTGATCGACCTGGCGCTGGTCGAATAGCGCGCGTGAGCGAGGATCGCGTCCGGTGAAAATCGGCTGGCGCAACGTGCTCGGCATCGCGCTGAGCATCGGGCTGCTCTACTGGGCGTTCCACGCGGTGGATTTCGGCCGCGTGGTGCAGCACCTGCGCCAGGCCAATCTTTATTATTTCGCCGGCGCGACGATCGCCGGGACGGCGATTTTTCCGCTGCGGGCGCGGCGGTGGCGGCCGATTCTGGCGAGCGTGTCGCCGGACCTTCCGTTAGGCATGCTGTGGCGCGCTACGGCCATCGGCATGATGGTGAACAACGTGGTGCCGGCGCGGGCGGGCGAGCTGGCGCGCGCGTACGCGCTCACGCAGGAGACGTCCACGGTCGGGTTCTCGTCGGCGCTGGCCTCGCTGGCCGTGGACCGCGTGTTCGACGCGTTCGTGGTGCTGCTCCTCATGCTCGCCGCGCTGTTCGATCCCGCCTTCCCGCGGCAGCATCTGGTGGCCGGCCGGCCGGTGGCGACGTGGATGGTGGGCGGCGCGGTGCTGGTGGCGATCGCGGTGTTCGCGCTCTACCTCGTGGTGTTTTTCCCGGACCGGGTGATCCGGTTGTTCGAGCTGTTCTCTCGGCGCGTGGCGCCGCGGCTCGAGCGGCGCGGCGTGGATGCGCTGCGGTCGTTCGCCTCCGGGTTGGGCGTGCTCCGGCACCCGGGCCGGTTTCTCGAGGTGCTGTTCTGGGCCGTGGTGCACTGGCTGATGAATGGGCTGGCATTCTGGCTGGCCTTCAAGGCGGTGGGCATCACGGCGCCGTTCAGCGCCGCCCTGCTCGTGCAGGGGTTGATCGCGATCGGCGTCTCGGTGCCGAGCGCGCCGGGGTTCTTCGGCGTGTTCGAGTACGTTGGGCAGCAGGGGCTCGGGCTGTACGGCGTGGATGCCGCGCGGGCGACGAGCTGGGCGGTGGGGTTCCACATTCTCACGTACATCCCGATCACGCTCATCGGCATCTACTATTTTGCCCGGTTAGGCCTGCACTTCCGCGACCTGTCGCGGGCCAACGCCGGGGACACGGCCGACGTGACGGGCGGGGAGCAGACGCCGGGGCCGGCGGCCGGCGCGGGCGCGGGATGAACCGCGCGGCCCGGGTGGCGGCGCACGCCAAGCTCAACCTGCTGCTGGACGTGCACGATCGCCGGGACGATGGCTACCACGACATCGCGACCTGGTTCGTCCGGCTTGCGTTAGGCGACGACGTGGTCGTGCGCGTGCGGCCGGGCGGCCGGAGCATCGACTGCCGCGGCGCGGACGTCGGGCCGCCGGAGCGGAATCTGGCGCTGCGCGCCGCGGACGCCTACGCGCAGGCGTCGGGGTGGCCGGCCGGGTTCGCGATCGAGGTGGACAAGCGCATTCCGGTGGGCGGCGGGTTGGGCGGTGGAAGCGCCGACGCCGCTGCGGTGCTCCGCGCGCTGGACGCGCTCGCGCCGGAACCGTTGGGCAGCCGGCGGCTGGCCGAGGTGGGCGGCCGGTTGGGCAGCGACGTGCCGTACCTCGTCTCCCCGCATCCGGCGGCGTTCGCGCTCGGCCGCGGGGAGCAGCTCGTCGCGCTGCCATCGTTAGGCGAGAAGCCCGTCGCGCTCGTGTGTCCGCCGTTCGGCGTGGCGACCGCGGACGCGTACGCGTGGCTCGATGCCGACCGCGCGGCCGCGGGCTGGCGGATGACGGCGTCCGGCTACGGCAATTTCAGGGCATGGACCACGGCCCCCGCGACCGTGCGCAACGACCTCGAGGCGCCGGTGAGCCGCCGGCATCCTGAGATCGCGCGATACATCCAGGCGCTGCGCGATGCGGGCGCGCGCAGTGCCGGCATGTCGGGCTCGGGGTCCACGGTGTTCGGGGTGTTCGACGCGGCGCCCGATGCGGAGATGCTCGCGCGCGCCGTGCTCGCGCCGGTGGTGATGACGCACACCCTCGCGCGCATCGACCCGGTGCGGCTGATGGACTGAGGTCGCACGCGCGCGCCGCGCGGGTCGGCATGCTTGAGCCGGTTTCCGCGCTGGTGTAGGTTAGAACACTCGGTGCCCCCTCGTCCAATGGCAGGACACCAGACTTTGGATCTGGGTATGGTGGTTCGAATCCACCGGGGGCAATCGCGTCCGACCCGCTCTGCGCGGTTCGCGACGACCTGCCGCGAGAACGGCTCCCTGTGGTCACCTTTCGATGCCCCAAATGTGGACGTCTTGAGTCGTTCGCGCAGACGGTCTAACAAGCAACTGCTGCGGCGGCGCGTTTGATTTCGATAGCGGCTCGCGCGCTGCGCGCGCGTGCCGCATGCTGTTAGAATGCGCCGCAGCAGAATTGCGGGCGTCAGGCGGCTAACACTCTACTACTCAGCCCAACCCTGTTGTGACTTCCGAGTCCGAGTGGCGCACGACCATCGCTGATCGCTTTCCCGCGCGGCCCCACGTTGCCCGACGCTGAAGCACTCGAGAACGTCTGGGCCGAGACCGCCTTCGAACCCGTTGCAGCCGGCTTGAGCGTTAGGCCGATACACTTCCAACGTGCAGGAGACCACCGTGGCCGTCCGCAAGACACACAAGGCGTCCAAGTCCACCGTCCGGAAGCCGGCCAAGCGCTCGGCGGCACAGGGCAAAGCCGCCACGACGCTGCCCGAATCCATGCTCACTGGCAAAGCAAGCCCCGCGAAGGCAGCCGGCGGCGACAAGCCGGTCTTCGCCTACATCGCCAGCTTGCCGCAGCCGCAGCGCGGCATCGCCGAAAAAGTCGATGCCCTGGCGGCCAAGACGCTGCCCGGCCTCGAGCGCTCCGTGAAGTGGGGAATGTCGTACTACGGCGTCGGCGATGGCTGGTGCTTCAGTTGCGGTGGCTTCGCGAATCACGTCAAGCTCATGTTCGTGAACGGCGCGACGCTCACGCCGGTACCGCCGGTGACGCCGGTGGCCATGGGCAAAGCGACGCGGGGCGTGGAACTCGAGTCCGTCGACGATATCGACGAATGCCAGATCGCGGCGTGGATGAAACAAGCCGCGGCCATGCCTGGTGCCGGGAGTAAGAAGCGATAGGCGTGTCAGCCAGCAGGCATCAGCGCGGCTGACTCACTCTACGAATCGCTTGACCTCGACGCGCCCGCCCCACTTGTGAAACGGGCACGCGGCGGCCATGCGCGCCGCGCCGGAATCGGTCTGAGCCCGCACGATGAACAAACCGCCGATCGGCCCCGGCCCAACGAGCCGCCCGGCACGCTCGAGCTCCCCCTGCGCGCCGAGACTGTCCGCCCACCGCGCAACCTCGGCCTTCCGCTCGGCACCCTGCCCCCCGGGCGCCGGACGATACGTCGAGTCCTCGATGAGCAAAATCACATAGGCGTTGCCGTGCGCGGGCCCATGCACGGGACGAACCACCCACACGCCGATCGCCAACACGACCAACGCCGCTGCGGCAGCAACCGCCCACGGCCGCCACGGGCGCCGGCGCCGGACGAGCTC
>Ga0187809_10001257_pt1 | contig 12156 bp, 13 predicted proteins | sample NC_wetland_sal_i_8_FD_132415 | JGI IMG/M metagenome (GOLD analysis project Ga0187809, IMG submission 132415) | Wetland sediment microbial communities from Neuse River Estuary, North Carolina, USA - ASW_4 | ecosystem: Environmental > Aquatic > Freshwater > Wetlands > Sediment | place: USA: North... | reverse complement strand
GATCGCGGCTTCGGCGGCGGCGACCGTCAGCACGGACAGCGCGAAGACCTGGCCGACAAGGTCGTGCAGCGCCGCCGAGAAGGCGACGAAATTGATGTTGGCCGCGAGCAGGATCAGTTCGATCGACATGAGAATGACGATGATGTTCTTCCGGTTGAGGAAGATACCGAAAACACCCAACGTCAGCAGGATCGCCGAAACAGTCAGGAAATGCGCAATGCCGACATGCATCGTCAGACCCCTTCGCCCGTCTTGACCTTGCGGATCTCGATCGCGGTGGCAGGCGTCCGGGCCACCTGCGCGGCGATCGACTGGCGCTTCACGCCGACCTTGTGGCGAAGCGTCAGCACGATCGCTCCAATCATGGCGACCAGGAGCACCATGCCCGCGATCTGGAAGTAGTAGATGTAATCCGTGTAGATGATGTCGCCGAGCGCCGCCGTATTGCTGCGCTGGGCTAGCGCCGGGATCGGCTGCGCGATGGTCGAGGCAAGGTCCGGCGAGAAGGTGTAGCCGCCCAGCACCACGATCAACTCCGCCAGCAGGATGATGCCGATCAGCGCGCCGGCCGGCGCATAATCGAGAACGCCGCGCCTCAGCGCGGCGAAATCAACGTCGAGCATCATCACCACGAACAGAAACAGCACCATGACCGCGCCGACATAGACGATCAGCAGGATCATCGCCAGGAACTCGGCGCCGGCGAGCAGGAAGAGCCCCGCCGCGTTGAAGAAGGCGAGAATCAGAAACAGAACGGAATGCACCGGGTTGCGGGCCGCAATGACCATGAAGGCCGATGCGACCAGTATGAAGGCGAACAGATAAAAGAAGATCGCCCCTAAGCCTGATACCATGGGTTTCCCCTAATCCTGATTGCGGGCAGAAGCGGCTGTCGCCGCCCTCGGCCCTCCTGCAATTCCCCACCTCATCGAAGAAGAATTGCGCGTCTCTTAGACAAGCTTTTTCAGCCCGTCCACCTCTGCCTGACCACTTCAGCGGTAAGGCGCATCCATTGCGATGTTGCGGGCGATCTCGCGCTCCCATCTGTCGCCGTTCGACAGCAGCTTGTCCTTGTCGTAGTAGAGTTCCTCGCGGGTTTCCGTCGAGAATTCGAAATTCGGCCCCTCGACGATGGCGTCGACCGGACAGGCCTCCTGGCAGAAGCCGCAATAGATGCACTTCACCATGTCGATGTCGTAGCGCACCGTGCGGCGCGTTCCGTCATTGCGGCGCGGGCCGGCTTCGATGGTGATCGCCTGTGCGGGGCAGATCGCTTCGCACAATTTGCAGGCGATGCAGCGTTCCTCGCCGTTCGGATAGCGGCGCAACGCATGCTCGCCACGAAAGCGAGGGCTCTGCGGATTTTTCTCGTGCGGATAGTTGATCGTCGCCTTCGGCGCGAAGAAGAGGCGCATGGAGAGCACGGTGGCCTCCAGAAACTCCTTCAGGAGCAGCGATTTTGCGGCTTGTGCGAGAGCACCCATCTCATCGGCCTTCGAAAACTGTCGTCGCCGGACGGCAACGGTGGAAAGAAGCGGTCATCTCACGCCAGCCCCGTCAGCTTGAGGAAAAAGGCGGTGGCGAAGACCATGAACAGCGAGATCGGCAGGAAGACCTTCCAACCCAGCCGCATCAATTGGTCGTAGCGGTAGCGTGGCACGAACGCCTTCACCAGGGCGAACATGAAGAACACGCCGAAAAGCTTCAGCACGAACCAGATGACGCCAGGCACCCAGGTAAAGGGCGCGAAGTTGAAGGGCGGCAGCCAGCCTCCGAGGAAGAGGATGGTGGTGAGCGCGCACATCAGGACGACGGCGACGTATTCGCCGAGGAAGAAGAGCAGGAACGGGGTCGAGGAATATTCGACCATATGGCCCGCGACCAGTTCCGATTCGGCCTCCACCAGATCGAAGGGCGGGCGATTCGTTTCCGCCATCGCCGAAATGAAGAAGACGATGAACATCGGCAGCAGCGAAAGCCAGTGCCAGTCGAGGAAGGTGTTGGGCAGGCCGAGATGGGTTCCAAGTCCGTCGGTCTGCGACATGACGATGTCGGAGAGGTTCAGCGAGCCGACGCAGAGCAGCACGCAGACGATGACGAAGCCGATGGAAACCTCGTAGGAAACCATCTGCGCCGCGGAGCGGAGCGCGCCGAGGAACGGATATTTCGAATTGGACGCCCATCCGCCCATGATCACGCCGTAGACCTCGAGCGAGGAGATGGCGAAGACGTAGAGAATGCCGACATTGATGTTGGCGACCTCCCAGCCGGAATTGACCGGGATCACCGCCCAGGCCGAGATTGCCAGCACCGCCGAGACAAGCGGCGCGAGCAGGAAGACGCCCTTGTTGGCGCCGGACGGGATGATCGGCTCCTTGAAGACGAATTTCAAAAGGTCGGCAAAAGCTTGCAACGTGCCCCACGGGCCAACCACGTTCGGGCCTCGGCGCAACTGCACGGCCGCCCAGATCTTGCGATCGGCATAGAGGACGTAAGCCACGCCGACCAGCAGGATGACGATCAGGACGACCGATTCCAGGAGCATGATCAGCCCTGGAAGGATGTAAGTCGTGAAAAAGGAATCCATCACCCCGTCCTATTCGGCCGCCTGTTGAAAGCCGTTCTTCGCCAGGGCGGAACATTCCGCCATGACCGCCGATGCTCGCGCGATCGGATTGGTGAAATAGAAGTCCTTCACCTTCGACACGAACGCGCCCGAGCCCAGCTTTCCGCCGTTCGCATTCGCCAGCCTGCCGATATCAGCCGCATTGCCGGGCGTGATCTCGTCGATCGCCGCAAGATGCGGATGATCGGCATAGAGCCTGCCGCGCAGTTGCGCCAGCGAATCGAACGGCAGCTTCTTGCCGAGGACGTCGGAAAGAGCGCGCAGCACCGCCCAATCCTCGCGCGCCTCGCCCGGCGCGAAGCCGGCGCGGCTCGTCATCTGCACGCGGCCTTCGGTATTCACATAGGTTCCGGACTTTTCGGTATAGGCGGCGCCCGGCAGGATCACGTCGGCCCGGTGCGCGCCAGCATCGCCATGCGTGCCGATATAGACGGTGAAGGCGTTTCCGATCGCGTTCATATCGAACTCGTCGGCGCCGAGCAGGAAGAGCACATCGAGCGCCCCCATCATCCCCGCCGCGTTCCTGCCGCCCTCGCCCGGCACGAAGCCGACATCGAGGCCGCCGACCCGCGCCGCCGCATCGTGAAGCACCGCGAAACCGTTCCAGCCTTCGCTGACGGCGCCGACCGCGCCGGCCAGCTTCGCCGCGAGAGCGAGTACCGCCGCGCCGTCCGGCCGCGCCAACGCGCCCTGGCCGATGAGGATGAGCGGACGCTCCGCCTGTTTCAAGACGGAGAAGAACTTGCCGTTGCCCTTCGCGAGATCGGCGAGCGTGTCGGCTCCCGTGCCGAGCGTCTCATAGTCGTAGCGCGTATCGCCGACATCGCCGATAGCGGCGATCGGGAAATCGCCCATCCTCCAGCGCTTGCGGATGCGGGCGCTGAGCACCGACGCCTCGAAACGCGGATTGGACCCGATGAGGAGGAGCGCGTCCGCCTTCTCGATGCCAGCGATCGTCGGGTTGAACAGATAGCTTGCGCGGCCATTGGCCGGGTCGAGGGCGACACCGTCCTGCCGGCAGTCGATGTTGGCCGAGCCGAGCGACGCCATCAAAAGCTTCAGCGCGTACATTTCCTCGACTGTCGAGAGGTCGCCCGCGATGGCGCCGATCCTGTCGCCACTTGTCTTCGTCACCGCGTCCTTGATCGCCGCGAAAGCCTCCGGCCAGCTGGCTGGCATGAGTTTGCCGCCGCGCCTGACATAGGGGCGGTCGAGGCGCTGCGACTTCAGCCCATCCCAGATGAAGCGGGTCTTGTCGGAGATCCACTCCTCATTCACTTCGTCGTTGATGCGCGGCAGGATACGCATGACTTCGCGGCCGCGCGTATCGACGCGGATGGCCGAACCGACGGCATCCATGACGTCTATCGATTCGGTCTTCGACAATTCCCACGGCCGCGCCTTGAAGGCATAGGGCCTGGCCGTCAGCGCGCCGACCGGGCACAGATCGATCACATTGCCCTGCAGTTCAGACGTCATCGCGCGTTCGAGATAGGTGGTGATCTCGGCATCCTCGCCGCGGCCGATAAGGCCGAGTTCGGAAATGCCGCCGACCTCCGTCGTGAAGCGGACGCAGCGCGTACAGTGGATGCAGCGCGTCATGATCGTCTTCACCAGCGGGCCGATATATTTGTCGACGACCGCGCGCTTGTTTTCCTGGTAACGCGAGGAATCGACGCCGAAAGCCATCGCCTGGTCCTGCAGGTCGCATTCGCCGCCTTGATCGCAGATCGGGCAATCGAGCGGATGGTTGATGAGCAGGAACTCCATCACCCCCTCACGCGCCTTCTTCACCATCGGCGTGTTGGTGAACATTTCCGGCGCCTCGCCATTCGGCCCCGGACGCAGATCCTTGACGCCCATCGCGCAGGAGGCTTGCGGCTTCGGCGGCCCGCCCTTCACCTCGACGAGGCACATGCGGCAATTGCCGGCGATCGACAGCCGCTCGTGGAAGCAGAACCGCGGAATCTCGGCGCCCGCCGCTTCCGCCGCCTGCAGAAGCGTGTAGTGGTCGGGTACCTCTATCTCTTTCCCGTCGACCTTGATCTTAGCCATTGACTGCCCCTGCGGTTTGCGCCGCTTCGTATGCCATCGAACCGAAACTGACCAGCATTTGCCTATTCCGCCGCCTGCAGCACAGGCTCGACGCGATGCGCGTTCCGGGTGAACTCATCGATGCGCCGCTCGATTTCCGGCCGGAAATTGCGAATGAGCCCCTGGATCGGCCAAGCGGCGGCATCGCCAAGTGCACAAATCGTGTGGCCTTCGACCTGCTTCGTCACGTCAAGCAGCATGTCGATCTCGCGCTTCTGCGCTTCGCCGCGCACCAGACGCTCCATGACCCGCCACATCCAGCCCGTCCCTTCGCGGCACGGCGTGCACTGGCCGCAGCTCTCATGCTTGAAGAAATAGGAGAGACGCGCAATCGCCTTCACGATGTCGGTGGACTTGTCCATGACGATGACGGCCGCCGTGCCGAAGGACGATTTCCTCTCCCTCAGTCCGTCGAAATCCATCGGACAGTCGATAATGTCCTCGGCCTTCACCACTGGGCAGGACGCGCCGCCGGGAATGACCGCGAGCAGATTGTCCCAGCCGCCGCGAATGCCGCCGCCATGCGTCTCCACGAGTTCGCGGAAGGTGATGCTCATCGCCTCCTCGACGGTGCAGGGCGTATTCACATGGCCGACCAGCATGAAGAGCTTGGTGCCGGAATTGTTCGGCCGCCCGAAGCTCGAGAACCATGCAGCGCCCCGCCGCAGGATCGTCGGCGCCACCGCGATAGATTCCACATTGTTGACGGTCGTCGGACAACCATAGAGGCCGACATTCGCCGGGAAGGGCGGCTTCAGCCGCGGCTGTCCCTTTTTGCCTTCCAGGCTCTCGAGCAGCGCCGTTTCCTCGCCGCAGATATAGGCGCCGGCGCCATGATGAACATAGATGTCGAAATCGTAGCCATTCTTGTTGTTCTTGCCGATCAACCGGGCCTCATAGGCCTCATCGATCGCCCGCTGCAGCGCCTCGCGCTCGCGAATAAACTCGCCACGCACATAGATATAAGCGGCGACCGCGCCCATGGCGAAACCGGCAATCAGGCAACCCTCGACCAAAGTGTGAGGGTCGTGCCGCATAATATCACGATCCTTACATGTTCCGGGTTCCGACTCATCGGCGTTGACAACGAGATAAGCGGGCCGGCCATCGCTCACCTTGGGCATGAACGACCATTTCATGCCGGTCGGGAAGCCGGCGCCGCCGCGACCGCGCAGGCCCGAAGCCTTCATCTCGTTGATGATCCAGTCTCGTCCCTTTTCGAGGAGGCCTTTGGTGTTATCCCACTGGCCGCGCGCCATTGCGCCTTTCAGGGACTTGTCGAACATCCCGTATATGTTGGTGAAGATGCGATCCTTGTCAGCCAGCATCGATCATGCTCCTCAACGCGGCTTCTTGCCGAAAACGCGGATGTATTCCGCTTCGCCGCCCTTGGCGAGCGCCTTGGCCTGCTTCACCCAATCGTCACGCTCCACCCTGCCGTGGAACGAGAGGTAGCCATCGATCCAATTGCGCTGCCCTTTGTTCCACGAGGCGATCTGCGCGAAGGTGTGGATGCCGAGATCGTTGAGAATACGCTCGGTCTTGGGGCCGACGCCGGAAATGAGCTTCAGGTCATCGGGCTTTTCCGGCTTTTCGATGCCGATGGGCCGGTCGGGCGAATCGAGCGGCGGAATGGCGGCGAGCGGAGTCTCCTCGCCCGTTTCAGCCTCCGGCATCTCCTTCCCGCTGGCGCCGATCGGCCGCCCCTTCAAAAGCTCGGGCGATTTGTATTCCGCCTTTTTCTCATCTGCGTTGGACGGCCTTATCTTGCGCTGGCGGCCGGGCACGCCCGCATCGTCCACGGTCTGGTTCGCGCGCGCCTTGTCGAGCGGCAGCGGCGGCACGCTCTTGGCGCTCTCGGCCTTTTCAGACGTCTTGCGCGGCGAAGGCGATTTCAAGGCGCTGCTCGTTTCCTCCGCGTGGGTGTCGGGCCGCGCGGATTTGCTCGGCGGCACGTCGGCGTCCGTATCCGATCCGTTCCGGCGCGAGGATTTCAGCACCGCCTGCTCGTCCTTGAGCGAGGTCAGCCCTCCGACCGGAGCGGAGCTAATGCGATCGATCTGCGTGCCGGGCTTTACGGAGGCGCCATTCCCCGCCTCGAACGCATCGATGATCTCGCCGAGGCGCTCGGGCGTCAGATCCTCATAGGTGTCCTTGAAGATCATGACCATCGGCGCATTCACGCAAGCGCCGAGACATTCGACCTCCTCCCAGGAAAGCGTGCCGTCCACATTGGTGTGGAACTGCTCGGCATGGATTTTCGAGCGGCAGACATCCATCAATTCGCCGGCGCCCCGCAGCATGCATGGCGTCGTGCCGCAGACCTGCACATGAGCGCGCGTGCCCACGGGACTCAGCTGGAACTGTGTGTAGAAGGTCGCGACCTCAAGCACACGGATGAGCGGCATGCCGAGCATACCGGCGACATATTCGATCGCCGGCTTTGTCACCCAGCCTTCCTGGTCCTGCGCGATCATCAAAAGCGGAATGACGGCCGATTGCTGGCGCCCTTCCGGATATTTTCCGATCCATTCATTGGCCAAGGCCGCATTCGCCTGGGTGAAGGCGAAGCCCTCCGGCTGGCTTTCTGCAAGTCTGCGTACACTCATCGTCTTTTCTCTCGCCGGCCCTTTACCGATCAACCTCGCCGAAAACGATGTCGATCGATCCCAGGACGGCCGTAACATCGGCCAGCATGTGACCCCGGCAGAGGAAATCCATGGCCTGCAGATGCGCGAAGCCGGGAGCGCGCAACTTGCAGCGATAGGGCTTGTTGGTGCCGTCCGAAACCAGATAGACGCCGAACTCGCCCTTCGGCGCCTCGACCGCCGCATAGACTTCACCGGCCGGCACGCGATAGCCCTCGGTATAGAGCTTGAAGTGATGGATCAACGCCTCCATCGAGCGCTTCATCTCGCCGCGTTTCGGCGGCACGATCTTGCCGTCCGTATTAGAGACGGGGCCGACCTTTTCCTTGCCGAGCAGCCGTTCGACACACTGGCGCATGATCTTCGCCGACTGGCGCATCTCCTCCATGCGAATGAGATAGCGGTCGTAGCAGTCGCCATTCTTGCCGACCGGAATATCGAAATCCATTTCCGGATAGCATTCATAAGGCTGCGACTTCCTGAGGTCCCAGGCGGCGCCGGAACCGCGCACCATCACGCCGGAAAAACCCCACGCCCAGGCGTCGGCAAGCGAAATGACGCCGATATCGGCGTTGCGCTGCTTGAAGATGCGGTTCTCGGTCAGGAGTTCGTCGAGATTGTCCATCGTCTGGTGGAAAGGATCGATCCACTTGCCGATATCCTCGACCAGCTTCTCTGGCAGATCCTGATGCACCCCGCCCGGACGGAAATAGGCCGCGTGCATGCGCGCGCCGGAAGCCCGCTCATAGAACACCATCAGCTTCTCGCGTTCTTCGAAGCCCCACAGCGGCGGCGTCAGCGCGCCGACATCCATCGCCTGCGTCGTGACGTTCAAGAGATGCGAGAGGATACGGCTGATCTCAGCATAAAGCACGCGGATCAGCTGGCCGCGGATCGGCACGTCGATGCCAAGCAGCCGTTCGACGGCAAGGCACCAGGCATGTTCCTGGTTCATCGGCGCCACATAGTCGAGCCTGTCGAAATAAGGCAGCGCCTGCAGATAGGTCTTGGCCTCGATCAGCTTCTCGGTGCCGCGATGCAACAGGCCGATATGCGGGTCGACGCGCTCGACGACTTCGCCGTCGAGTTCGAGGACAAGCCGTAAAACGCCATGCGCCGCAGGATGCTGCGGGCCGAAATTGATGTTGAAGTTGCGGACGGAGTGTTCGGTCATTGCGTCGCCCTCGGCGCAGCAAGTGAATGGTGATGAATGGTGAATGGTGAATGGTGAATGGTGAATGGTGAATGGTGAATGGTCACGGAACCGGCGAAGGGCGCTCCAGAGAGCGAACGAATTGCACCAGCCTTTTGCCAAGTCGCCCGGTTTGATCCATCAAAGAAGCGACTTGCTGTACCGATAGCAAGCCGACGCGTGCTGCGATTAGCGCCTGCGTTTCCAATTCCTTCAACGATCCTTGAGCGATGCGGAGGAATTGCACGAAGCTCCGCCTCTGCGCGCGACCGAAGCCTTCCGCAATGTTCGAGGCAACAGAAACCGCCGACCGACGCATTTGAGCGGTAAGGCCGAATGCCTCCTCGCGCGGAAACGACCGCGTCAGAGAATAGACCTGCTCGGCGATGTCCATCGCCTCTTTCCAGACGATCAGATCGCGATAGTCGCGTATCTGGCCGGCATTTTCGTCCATTCACCATTCACCATTCACCATTCACTGTTTCGCCTTCTCATCGCCGGGCAGCACGTAATCCGTGCCTTCCCAGGGCGAGAGGAAATCGAAATTGCGGAATTCCTGCCGAAGCTCCACCGGTTCATAGACGACGCGCTTCGCCTCGTCGTCGTAACGGACCTCGACGAAGCCGGTCAGCGGGAAATCCTTCCTGAGCGGATAGCCCTCAAACCCGTAATCAGTCAGGATGCGGCGCAGGTCCGGATGGCCGGTGAAGAGCACGCCATAAAGGTCATAAGCCTCGCGCTCGTACCACAGCGCTCCGGGATAGACACCCGTGACGGAAGGGATGGGCTCGTTCTCGTCCGTCGTCACCTTCACGCGAATGCGCAGGTTCTTCTTCGGCGACAGGAGGTGATAGACGACGTCGAAGCGTTCCTCGCGATAGGGATAGTCCGCGCCCGAAATGTCGATGATCGAAACGAACTGATATTCCGGATCGTCGCGCAGCAACGTCACCGTCTCGACGATCATGTTCTTCGGCACTCTTACCGTCAGTTCGCCATAGGCGAGCACGATCTCGTCGATGCCATTGCCGAGTTTCTTGCCCAGGCTTTCCGAAAGGGCTTGCAGCGCTTCGCTCATTTTGTCCTCAGCGCTCTATGGTGCCGGTACGGCGGATCTTCTTCTGCAGGAGCAGGATGCCGTAAAGCAGGGCTTCCGCCGTCGGCGGGCAGCCGGGGACATAGATATCGACCGGCACCACGCGGTCGCAGCCGCGCACCACAGAATAGGAATAATGATAATAGCCGCCGCCATTGGCGCAGCTTCCCATCGAGATGACGTAGCGCGGCTCCGGCATCTGATCATAGACCTTGCGGAGCGCCGGCGCCATCTTGTTGGTCAGCGTGCCGGCGACGATCATCACGTCCGACTGGCGCGGCGAGGCGCGCGGGGCGACGCCGAAGCGCTCGCTATCATAGCGCGGCATCGAGGTCTGGATCATCTCGACCGCACAGCAGGCGAGGCCGAACGTCATGAACATCAGCGAGCCCGAACGCGCCCAAGTGATCAGCGCCTGGGTCGAGGTGACGAGGAAGCCCTTGTCCGCCAATTCGTTGTTGATCTCACCGAAAAACGGATCGTTGGCCCCGACCGGCTTGCCGGTCGAAGGATCGATGATCCCCTTCGGCCTGGGGGCAACGAGCGTGCTGGAACTATCGCTCAATCCCATTCCAGCGCTCCTTTCTTCCATTCATAGATAAAGCCGACCGTCAGCACCACGAGGAAAACGATCATCGACCAGAAGCCGAGCCATCCGATCTTCGAGAACGACACCGACCACGGGAACAGGAAGGCGACTTCGAGATCGAAGATGATGAAAAGGATCGAGACGAGGTAGAAGCGGATGTCGAACTTCATGCGCGCGTCGTCGAACGCGTTGAAGCCGCACTCATAGGCCGACAGCTTCTCCGGATCGGGCGACTTGTAGGCCACCGCGAACGGCGTGACTAGAAGCGCGACGCCCACGACGAGAGCCACGATGATAAAGATCACGATCGGCAAGTATGAAACGAGAAGTTCGTTCATCTCTGACTTTCCGTTGCCTGCCGCGCCTTGGTCCGGGGAGAACCGCGCGTGCCGCCAAATCCAAGCGGCATGGTGGGTACGGCAATGCCTGTGTTGCAATGCGGCGACGGTTAGCGCACGCAGCCGCGTGGCGCAAGTCAAACCTTGGCCAAAATGCGACGTGTCACAAACGCGCGGCCCGATGTGGCGGAACTGCACTGCAAAAGAGGAAAAGCCGTTTTGCCGCGGGAACCTTCCCTCATCCCGCCGCGTTCTGTCCAGTTGCCGCGCGTTGCGGCTGACCAACCACATCGGGGTAGATTGAATGGATCATAGGGACAGACTGATCTGCGCGCTTTCGGCTCTCCTGCGCGCGGAAAGGGAAGCGCGTGAGGCATTTGAAAGCGCCGTCAACGCGGGCGCCATAACGCCTGAGAATGCACGAATTATGCTCACCAATCCGCTCTCGGTCGCGACCCGGGAAGACATGGAGTTGGCCGAAGACTTCGCCTATCCCTGGGAACGTCCCTACCCGCACGCCTCACGGAGTTCCTGATGGCTCCACGCCCCGCATGGAGAGGCTATCTCAAGCTTTCCCTTGTGACCTGCGCCGTCGAATTGACCGGAGCGACGACGGAAAGCGAGAAAGTCCGCTTCCGCGTCCTCAATCGCAAGACCGGAAACACCGTGAAGCGCCAATATGTCGATTCGACGAGCGGCAAGCCGGTGGCGGACGACGACCAGGTGCGGGGTTACGAAACCGGCGGCGACGAGTACCTTCTGTTCGAAGAAGACGAAATCGACGCCGTCCAGATCGAATCCTCCCATACGCTCGATCTCGACGGCTTCGTATCGAAAAAGGACGTGCCGAACATCTATCTCGACACTCCTTATTATGTCACGCCGGCTGACGACGTGTCTGAAGAGGCGTTCGCCGTCATCCGCGATGCGATGGCGGAACGGAAAATGGCTGGGCTGACGCGCATCGTGCTCTATCGCCGCGAACATCCCGCAATCATCGAACCCTACGAAAAGGGCATGCTTCTAACGACCCTGCGCTACGGCAAGACGGTGCGGGAAGAGGACGACGTGTTCGAGGGATTGGACGGTATCAAGTTCGATGGCGATATGGTCGAGATGGCTGAAACGGTCATCGACCGCAAGAAAAGGACATTCGATCCATCGACATTTGATGACCGCTACGAGGAGGCGTTGCTTGCAATGATCAGGGATAAGCAAAAGGGCAAGAAGGCGGAGATCGCCAAGCCAGCGCAGCCGCCGTCCAATGTCGTCAATCTGTTCGACGCGCTGAAGAAGAGCCTGGCCTCGGAAAAACCAGAGAGCGGCGGCGGACTGCAAAGACCTGCGCCTCGCGCCAAATCCCGTTCCGACAAGCCCGCCCGCGAGAAGGCCCCGCCGAAATCGTCCCCACCGTCAGGCAAGTCCTCTTCACGCCCCAGCAAAAAACGTAAATCCGCCTGATCGCCATGGCAGGTCTCGAGCAATATCGCAGCAAGCGGGATTTCACCAAGACGAGCGAGCCTTCGGGACGGTCGTCCCGCACGCGTCCCGCCGCAAAAAAGACGGGCGGCCT
>Ga0187809_10001256_pt1 | contig 12162 bp, 12 predicted proteins | sample NC_wetland_sal_i_8_FD_132415 | JGI IMG/M metagenome (GOLD analysis project Ga0187809, IMG submission 132415) | Wetland sediment microbial communities from Neuse River Estuary, North Carolina, USA - ASW_4 | ecosystem: Environmental > Aquatic > Freshwater > Wetlands > Sediment | place: USA: North... | reverse complement strand
GGCGGTACCGCTCTGGCAGGCGATCGCGGACGCACGTGCGGATATCGGCGGCCAGGAGCCTGTCGTCACCGAGAGAGCCGCTCTGGGCGGCTGGCCCAGCATAGGGTCGCAAATCGCGGCGGCCCTGCGCAGGCATTCGGTCATCGTGCCGTCGGCTGCCCGGATCGGGATAGCGGTCGGGCTCGGGGTGGCGGCCGGCCGGGCGCTTGGCCTGGGACACGCCTACTGGATCGGCCTCACGGCGGCCGCGGTGCTGCAGGCCAGCAACCTGGTGATCACCGCGCGACGTGTGGTTCATCGCCTCGCTGGGACGGTCATCGGGGTGGGCCTGGCGTTCGCCATCCTCGGCTGGCACCCGCCGATCTGGCTCGTCGTGATCGCGGTCGCCTTCTTCCAGGGTCTCGCCGAGCTGGCGATCGCCACCAACTACGGGGTGGCGGTCGCCGCCATCACCATCCTGGCCCTGCTCCTGTTCCACGTCGCCGCTCCCGGGGAGGCGATTACGACCACCATCGGATCCCGTCTGCTCGACACCGGGATCGGAGCGATCCTGGCCCTGCTCCTGCGCCGGCTGCTGTGGCCGAGGGCGACGCTGCGCCGGCTGCCGAGCGTACAGGCACTGACGCTGCAGGCGACGAGCCGGGTACTGGCCGAGGCCTGGGCAGAGCAGCCGGATCCGGAGCTGCTCGCTGACCGGCGCCGGGCCCTGCAAGGGACCCTGGCCGTGCTCCGCGCGGTACACGCCGATGCGACGGCCGACGCTGGCCTGGTGTCCCGGAGCACGGACACCGCGTGGCCGGTCTCGGCCGGAATCGAGGAACTCGCGCGTCTTGCCCTGTCCTGGCCGGCCTACCGCCCGCGGCCTGAGCCCGCGCAGGCCGCGGGATTGCGGCACCATCTGGAGGAGCTGGCGTCGGACATCACCGAGGCGCGATCGCCCGAAACGACCATTCCGGCGCTGCCGGGGCAGCCGCTCACCGAGGCCGCGACCGCCGCCCTGACCTCGGCGGTGGCGGACGCGCAGCGGATCCCGGCATCCCGCTGATTCGCTTCTACGGGTGCTGCCGATCTTCTGCGGACGGGCTTACCCGTCGACCTCCGGCCTGGGACCCATGGTCAGGAGCCGCTGCTCAAGATCGGCCCATGTCCTGCTCCACTGCGCGAGCGGGCCGAGCATATTCTCCAGTAGCGCAAGCTGCTCGTCGAACGAGGACAGTTGGGTCTTCAGCGCCTCTATGCTGCGGCGCTGGGCGGCGATGCTTTCGGTGATGGAAGCCATCTGCGCCGCCGAGAGAGCGCCAGGCCGCGCAAGTGCGCCCGGAGACGCCTGCCCGGTCGGGTGAAGTCCTCCAGCGCCTCCGGCGGCCGCGCGGAGCTGGCCGATAAATTCCTGGATCAGGGCGGGAACCGAACCGGACGTGTCCTGTTCATCGTCGGCCATCGGCGTAATCCCTTTCGCTAATCGGCACTGCCGCCGCCAGTGCAGGCTCATGCGAGAACGTCCGCCCCCGTACCTGAACCACGGTGTGGTTGGCGGCGGGCCATCGCCTCCCGGTACAGCCGTCCGGCGCGGTAGGACGACCGTACGAGCGGTCCCGACATGACCCCGGCGAATCCCATCCAGAATGCCTCCTCGCGCAACTCCGCGAACTCCTCCGGAGCAACCCATCGTTCCACCGGGTGGTGCCGCGCCGACGGCCGCAGATACTGCGTGATCGTCAGCAGCTCACAGCCGGCCTCGCGCAAGTCGTGCATAGCACGCGATACTTCATTTCGTTCCTCGCCGAGCCCCAGGATCAGGTTCGACTTAGTGATAAGGCCCGCGCTGCGGGCCCTCGTGAGCACCTCGAGCGATCGCCGGTAGCGGAACGCGGGACGGATACGCCTGAAGATCCGCGGGACGGTCTCGATGTTGTGGGCGAGTACCTCCGGCCGGGCGGCGAATACCAGCGCCAGATGTTCTTCGTCCGCGTTGAAGTCGGGGATGAGGAGCTCGACACCACAGCCTGCCACGGCGAGATGAATCTGCCGGCACGTCTCCGCGTACAGCCACGCTCCGCCGTCACGTAGGTCGTCGCGGGCGACTCCGGTCACCGTGGCGTAACGCAAGCCCATCGACGCGACGGATCCGGCCACCCGGCGTGGCTCGTCAGGGTCCAGCGGATTCGGCTTGCCGGTTTCGATCTGGCAGAAGTCGCAGCGCCGAGTGCACTGGTCCCCTCCGATCAAGAAGGTGGCCTCGCGGTCCTCCCAGCATTCGTAGATGTTCGGACAGCCGGCTTCCTGGCATACGGTATGCAGGTTCTCGCGGCGCACCAGGTCCTCGAGCGCCATGTATTCCGGGCCCGTACGCAGTCGCGTCTTGATCCAAGGGGGCTTCTTTTCGATCGGGGTCTGGCTGTTTCTCGCTTCCAGCCGGAGCCGCCGACCCTCGGGTACGGCAACCACACAAGCAGGCTATTAGCTGGTGGACACCAGGAGTTCGCCAGTTTCCGGTCAGTAAGATCATGTTCTACGGGATGCCCAGACGGCTCCTGTCAAATTTTGTGGTTGTCGCCACTATGCTCGATGAGGCTCTGCAGCGGTTCTAGCTTTGCCCACAAGAGGCAATAACGCTGTTATGAACAGCCACTCAGCGGGCCTTTTCCGCTCGCTACGTCAGCGCAGCACGGCTGATGCTAATCACAGTGCGTGGTCGAGGCGCTATGACAAGTCGCGCGCGTACCCGCCTGCACCGGCATCTGTCTAAGGGCGCGGCTACGGCCCGACCGGACGTCGAACAGCAGATGGCTAAGCGCCGCGCGCTCCCGCTGACGACCCAGCAGGGACTTCGCCGTCATCATCGACTTCTCCGAATAAAGTGAGATAGTCATCACATTGAGTGTCCATCACGCGGCTTGGCTGTGCCCAGTGCCGGGGCATTCTTCAATGGAACCCGCTCGGCGGGGCCGTGAGTAGTGGTCAGATGACGACACTTTCGCGGCGATGCACCAGTCGGCCGTCCCGCTCGGGCGAGAGGTCTGGCCTAGCGCCTCACCGACGACCTCCACCAGGCTCTTCGCGCCGAGCTTGGTCAGGATGCGGGAGATGTAGGTGTGCACCGTTCGCCGGGACAAGAACATGCCCTGGCGATGTCCGATGTTGAGTCGCCCCTGGCGACTAAGGCGGCGATCTTGACCTCGGCCGGCGTGAGCGCCTCCCGGCCGGGAGGCCATGCACGGCCCGGACCGGCCGCGCACGCCGCGCCTGATGCACAGGAGCGAAGCCGGGTCTCGGCCCGCCGGATATCCCACGGGGCCTGCAGGCCGTCGTAGAGGCTGACGGCCTCGTTCAGGGCGGCCCTGGCCACTGTTTATTATGTCGTGAGCCTGTCTGACCACCGGTTCACGACGGTGACAGCGGAGCGTCCGCGCCCCGGTTACCTGGCGGGGATGAGGCCCAGCGAGCGGGCCCGGCTGACCGCCTCGTCCCGGCTGTGGACGCCGAGCCTGTGATACAGGCGTTCGGCTCGCTCCTTGGCTGCGGACCGGGAGATGCCCAGCTTGCCGGCGATAACGGAGAAGGGCAGTGGTGTGGGCAGGTACCGCAGGACCTGGGCCTCTGCCATGGTGATCGACGCTGCCTGGACTCGTGCCCCGGCCCGGCTGGTCGCTTCGGCGGCTATCTGGTCGGCGGCGGCACTGGTGATGAGGGACTCGGCCACGGACCCGGCGGCCACCTCGTCGGCGGCTTCTATGGTGGCGATGTCTTCGGCTACGGCGTCAGCGGCGGCCTGGTCGGCGGCGGCCACGATGAGTCCGGCGGCGGTCAGCGCCATGACCGCCTCGTGGGCGGCCGCCTCTTCCACCAGCCCGGCGGTGATCAGCGCCCGGACCGCGTCGGCGGCAGCGGCCGACTGGATCCGCTGCGACTCGGCCACCGCCTGGGCTGCCTCGGCCTGGGCCGCGGCCGTCGCGAGCAAGGCGACGGCCTCGTCGGCCTGGGCCTGGGCGATCACCTCAGCTGCCTCCTCCAGGGCGGCGACCTCGGCTCCCACCACCAGCCCGGTCTCGGCGGTCAGGAAGCCCTCGCCGATCAGCATGCCGCCGGTCTCGGCGATGGCGTCAAACAGCGGAGCGGCCCAGTAGTGCTCGACGAGCAGGAAGGCCAGAGCGGTCCCTGGCTCCAGAGAACCGGCCAGGGCCCGCGCATCGGCCAGGTCGAACGCCGCCGAACCATCCGCTGGCAACGGCGTAGCCGGACCGCCGTCCGCCACAGGAACCACCGCGGCCAGCAGCGAGCCGAAGTCCTCGTCATCACCGATGCTCAGCCGTTCTATGCTGCCGTCCCGGCGTCTGGCCACGAAAAGCATGTCGAGCAGGCGGAGAACTCCCCGGCCGCGCAGACGATCGACCTCCGCCAGGATCCTGTCCTCCGAACCGGCGCCCCGGCTGAAGCTCAAGGCGATCACCTGGAGCGGTGCGGTCATCGTTGCCCTCCTCGTCCTAGCCCATAACCTCGCCGACAGTAACACCAAGCAGCGTCACCGCCAGCCGACACATCCCTCGCCTCTCCCGGCAGGACCTGCATCAGCCCTTGGCACCTCACCAACGTAGCTAAGATCGCCGCCGACGGCCGCGCACGACTCGCGGTCAGATGAGGATGCGCTTCCGGCCCTTCGATCGGCGGAAACGCCAGAGGCTGCGGCTTCCTAAGGGTTCGCGCGGTCTGTGCCGTGTGAATGCGCCTTCGGGCGCAGAGCCAATTCATGTTTCAGGCTGTCGCACAAGGGGCGCGAGGATCGACTCGACCCATATTCGGGGCCTTGTTCTCAACGAACCCCTAGATCGGGCATCACGCCAGCCGGTACTCGCTGTCGCAGACCGTGCAAGCAGCATTGCGCCCGTCGCCGTGCAGCTCGTGGAATATGTCCTGCATCTGCTTGACGGCACTGGCCGGCCGACCCGGGGAGCCGGGTCTAATCACCGCAGCCGGCACGGATCGGGCGCCCGGCGCCCGCCGTGGCTCCAGCCGCCTGGCCGCAGCCCGGAGCCCGGCCGCGGCCATCGCTGCCAGCAGGACAATGGCCAGCGTGATGTTCGGCGTCATCAAGTTCTTCATAACGCACTTCCTCGTCATGGGCTGCGGTCGCCGCCGTCTTGCCTTTTCGCCAGGACCGGTCTGCCGCGGTACTTACGACGCTATGGACAGCGTCGGCGGGCGGCGCCCGCGTTACAGATGAACCCTCACCGGCCCCGGTACGCCCGGCGGTGTACGGGCCCTGCCTCACAGGCCCCGGACGTCCGCGCCGGGGCCAGAGGCGTTCGCCTGCTGAGTCTGGCTGGCCCGGGACGAGCCGGCCGGCCGGGCACGGCCCAGCGCCTTGACCCGGACCACATCCGGGTCCCGCGGGTCGGCCGGCGGGTCCTCCGTCCAGGCGCGCTCACGCCGGATCCTCGGCCGGCCGGCACGGATGCGCTTCATCATCCGGCCAGCCGCCATTCCGGGGCTCTGGCCACGGGCGGCCCCGGCTGTCTTGGCAGGCTCTGCTGCGCAGGCGCCGACGGCGAGGCGAACAGTTCGTCGGCTACCGCACGAGCCCAGCGCATCCGGTCGACCGCAGCCTCCGGGTGGTCGCCGAACTCCTGGGCTACGCGCTGGACGCACCCCAAGCCGCCGTAGGCGCGCACGGCCGCGGCGATGGCCTTCCGGACCTGACCTGCGCTGGGGTTATCAGAGCGCTGCAGGACCGACGCGAACAAGGCGTCGGCCCAGACCCCGCGAACGCCGGCATGGTAGATGGTTAGCTGCATCTCAGCCCCCTGACTGATCTGCCCCCCGATATGACGCTATGGAAACTGACCGCTGGCGGCGTCCGCCTGACGGATGATCTTTCACGGCCCGTACACCCTGCGGCGTACGCCCTCGTGACCGCGGCACCGATGGCGCTGCCGATGGCGCGAACGGCTCGATCCCGCGTTCACACCCGGCCACGACAACGGTGCCTAATCAGCCTACGGCCTGATAAAGCAGCCGTGCCAGCGGTTTTCGGGCGGCCGCAGTCCAGCCGGACACCGGGCAGATCAGGATGGTGGAAAGGCCACTGTTTTGCCGGGCGGCAAGCGCTGATTCCCTGGCAGGGCTGGTCCCTGCGCCGAGACGACTTCTTGCTCACCCGGATGCTAGAGATCGTGGTCCATGCCGATGATCTCGCGCAAAGCGTCGGCCTCCGCACACCCGAGTTTCCTGCCGAGGTGTTTGCACCCGTGCGCGACCTGCTGGTGCGCCTGGCCGTTGAGCGTCATGGCCAGTCCGCGGTGATCAGTGCGCTGACCCGCAGCGAACGCACCCAGGCGATCTCCGCCTTCTAATTCCGGTCGGCCCAGATCGGAGGCTTCTGCGCGCGGGTGTGTGGCGGTTACCGATTCCAGGTCGGGGCGGCACCGCCTTGCCACGTCATCTGGTGGCGCCGGCCGGGATGTCATGGCTCGGGTAGTGTCGCGTAGGCGCGGGTGGGGAAGCTCCCGAAGCCGGCGAGCGGAATGGGAGCCGCGGTGAACCGGAACCCGGTCGGGGGGAGCTGGCCGAGTCCGGTGAGGTGCTCGACGACCGGGATGCCGGCCCGGAGCAGGATCGAGTGCGCCGGGCGGCGCCCGCCGCCTTGAAGGTCGTCGATGCTGACCGAGTCGATGCCGACGAGCCGGGCGGCGCGCTCGGCCAGCCAGCGAGCGCCCGCTTCGGTCAGGTAGGGGGCGTCGGTGGCGTAGCCGGCGCGGTCCCATGCGGCATCGCCGCCGGTGTGCAGCAGCACCGCCCGCCCGGCCACCTCCAGCGCGGCGAGCGTGCCGGCGTCGACGGCGCGGGAGCCAGAGCCGGCGGTGCGGGCCAGGACGGCCGGCAGCTCGACGCAGGATTCCAGCGGCAGCGCCGCCAGATCCAGCCCGTCTGCGTACCGGTGGAAGGGGCTGTCCAGGTACGTGCCGGTATTGCCCACCATGGTGATCGCATCAATCTGGAACTCGGTGCCGGGCTCGTATCGCTCCCGGGACTGCGCGCGGGTCAGGTGCGGGCGGATCTGGGGAGCTGGTAGGCCGGGGAAGGTGATCAGGCCGTGGCGTATCGGGTGACTGAGGTCGACGATCCGGCCCCGGCCGGGTCCAGGAGCCGGGCGGTCGCTCGGGCCCCCTCGCGTGCCCTTGTGCGGCTCGGCGAACACGCTGAGGCTACGCAGCTCGACAGAGTCGACCATGAGCAGGTTCAGCGAGGCGATGAACAAGCTGGCGACATCCTGCTCGGTCACGTCCGGGCCGGGGACGTCAACGCGGAAGCCGTCGGCGCGCAGGCCGCCGCCGTTGGAGAAGGTCACGGCGGCGTCGAACTGTGCGCGATACTCCGAGGTACTCATGCGCCAATGATCCATGACAGCGTCCCTGGGCCTCCGGAAAGGACTGGTCCCACATACCGGCCCATCTTGCGCGCCGTCACGCGCGTGGGCGAGGCATGCGCCGGCCTCGGTATCGCAGGTCATCCCGCCTGGGGTCCGGGTCACCCTGGTGTGGGTGATGACGCGGCAGCTGCCGCCGGTCAAGCTGACGGCAGGCTGAACCAGCACACCGCGAGGCATAACTTTGGTGCGACCACAAGGGTACGAGATCACTTTCGAGGTCATCGACATGCACCTCGTGGCACGGCTGGCCGAGGGCTGAGGTTAGGAAGCCGCGGTGGCGGCGCGGGAGGATGCGCAGGCACCTGTGCCGCTTGAACTGAGCTGCCGGGTCGGGCCTGGTGGTGAGGTTGTCGTGGATCTGGGCGGCGAGCTGGATATCGTCAGCGCCGAGGCGGCGGTCAGCTACGTCAGCGATGTCACAGACCGCTGCCGCGGGCCCGTGGTGGTGGACCTGAAGGCGATCGTTTTCTGCGATGCCCGGGGCCTGGCCGCCCTGCTGCGGATGGCCGGTCATGCGGAGTCGGCGGGCTGCGAGTTCCGGCTGGCCTCGCCACGGCCGTCGCTGGTCAAGATCATGCAGATCACGGGTTTGGACCGCAGGTTGCTCGCCTCCCAGGCCACCCGCCCGGCTGATTCTCGAGAGGGCGCCGACGATGAATGAGGGGGTGATGGCTTGAGCGCTAGCAGCGATGGGGGCCGCGGGCTGGCCTATGGAGTTGTCGCGTCGAGGCAGATCTCGCCGGCGGATCGGGCTGCGGGCCCGATGCCCGCGAACGGACAGACTGGAGGCAAGGGGAATGACGGTGGTCGACAGGGTTCTCGCGTGGCCGCAACCGGGCCGCGGTGATGCAGCCGCTCGCTGACCGCGCGCCCAGGCGGTTCACCCGGCCCCGGCGTCAGGTGCGGGCCGGCCTTGTGCAGCTGCTGGGCGCCCTGGCCGGGCTCGCGCTTGGCCTGCTGTTGCCCAGGATCACCCTCGAAGCCACCGTGGCCAGCACCCGGGTGAGCGACGCGCTGGTCGGGGTGGGCTTCGGCGTCCTGGGCCTGGTGAGTATCATCTTCGCGCTGCTCTTCGGGGTCGTGCAGTGGGCCTTTGGCAGTCTTTCGCCTCGGCTGACCCTGTTCCGTGACGACCCGATCGTGTGGCGGACGTTCGCCTTTGCCATCGGGGTGTTCGTGTTCTCGGTCACCGCCGCCCTGGTCATCGGCGACAAGCCGAGAGTGTCGGTGATAGTGCCAGCCGCTGAAGTGGCGGCGGTGCTCGCCGCCGCCATCTTGATCAGGAGCCTGCAGCTCAAAGCATTCGCATCCCTCCAGCTGGCGCCCACGCTGGCGGCCATTGCGGGGCGGGGCCGCGAGGTCATCGATGACCTGTACCACCGGCCGTGCCTGCCACAGCGGCAGCCAGCCGCTCCGTTGCCTCCGCGGCGCCGGGCCGTCCTGTGGCCGCACCGTCAGGCGACCTTGCAGCAACTCAACCTGGGCCAGCTGCTACGCGCCGCTGGCGGCACCGTGATCGTGCTGCGGGCCGGTATCGGCGCCACGCTTCAGCAGGGGTCCCCGGTCGCCGATCTGCACGGCGGCGACGTGGCCGACACGGCGGTCCTGGCTGGACTGGTAACTGGGCAAGAGCGCACCTTCGACCAAGATCCACTGTTCGCGTTCCGCCTGCTGGCCGACATCGGCATGCGGGCGCTGTCGCCCGCGGTCAACGATCCGGCGACCGCTGTCCAAGCGCTGGACACCATCGAAGGCCTTCTCCAGCCCCTGGCGTCACGCGACCTGGACGTGGCCGACATCACCGACACCGCCGGGACCGTCCGGGTGATGCTGGCCCTCCCGTCCTGGGATGACTACCTGCGCACCGGCCTGGACGACCTCATCGAGTCCGCATCCCAATCCCCCATGGTCCTGCTGCGGGCACGAGACCTGCTCACCACCCTGCTGAACACCGCAGAGCCGGCACGTCAGCCACCGATCACCCGCAGGCTCCGGCGCGCCGAGGAACTCGGAGCCGCCAACTTCCCGTTGATCTGGCATGACGCCACCGGGGAGGCAGGACCAGCCACCAGCCGGCCCGTTCCTAACCGAACCGATGACACGCGGCAGCAGTGAGCCCGGGCCGGCCACCAACCGGCCCAGGGCAGATCCCCGACTGCAGCGAAAAGAACCCGCGTCATGAACGGACAGCCGCACCCGAACTTGAACCACAGGGAAGGCACCACGACCAGCTGTATCAAACGGCACGCCGTCGCCTCTACCTGGTTGAGCGGAGGAAATAACCCTGCCGCTCGCGGAGGTGTTGCCTTGCCCGGTCCGCCGTCACACGGCAGCACCGGCAAGACGCCCGATCGCGGCCTGTTGCACCGGCATGCAAAGGAGGCTTACCGATGCGTGATGATACGGTAACCACCGGCCAGGACGGCTACGGCCATAAGCACGCAGGCACGGCCGGGTGGAGCGTTCCAGGCTACACCGAGCTGAAGGCCCTTGGCTCGGGCGGAGCCGGCGATGTGGTGCTGGCCAGGCACGACGCCTCCGGCATCCTGGTCGCGATCAAGTACCTGCGGCGTAAGCTGCTGGCCGACCCGCAGTGGGCCGGGCTATTCCGCACCGAGGCGCAGGTGCTGGCCGTCCTGGATGACCCGAACATCGTCCGGCTATATGAGTACGTCGAGTCCCCGTCGGGCGCGGCCATCGTGATGGAGCTGGTGGACGGCGTTTCGGTCCGCGAGATCCTGGCTCATCAGGGCGGGACCACGGCGGAGGCGGCGCTGGTGGTGTTGCAGGGCTCGCTGCTCGGGCTGGCGACGGCGCATCGTCGCGGTGTCGTGCACCGCGACTATAAACCGGAGAACGTGCTGGTCGACCGGAACGGTCACAGCAAGCTGACCGATTTCGGCATCGCGGCGCGGACCGGTGCGGAGCCGGTGGCGGCCGGCAGCTTGATATACGCGCCGCCCGAGCAGTTCGCTGGGACCCCGGCCAGCCCTGCCGGGGATGTGTATGCGGCCACGGCCACCTTCTATGAGTGCCTGACCGGCCATCCGCCCTTTGTCGGGGACACCGCCGAGCGGGTGCTGTACCAGCACCTAGCCGTGCCGGTGCCGCTCGATCCCGTGCCCGAGCCGCTGCGGCCGCTGGTCGCGGCGGGGATGGCCAAGGAGCCGGAGAACCGGCCGGCCGACGCCACTACCTTCGTCACCGCCCTGAACGCCATCGCCGCCCGTGCGTACGGTCCGGACTGGGCTAAGCGCGGCCGGTCGCACCTGGGCGAAGCGGCGCTGCTGCTGGCCGCGCTATGGCCCTCGGCCGCGCCAGCCGGGGTCCAAGGTTCGGCGGTGGAGCAGGTCAACCTGTCCCAAGGATCCCAGGGAATCCACGGACCCCAGGGACCCCAGGGACCCCAGGGACCCCAGGGAGCCCGGCATCTGTGGCATCTCCGGCATGTCCGGCATCTGCGACATCTGCGGCATCTGGAGAAAGGCCGGGATCGCCGCGGCGTCCTGCGGCTCAGCTCGGTCAAGGCCGCCGTCGCGGCCGGCACGGCGGTCGTGGTCGCGGGGGCAGGCGTGGCCCTGGCCGCGGGCCTGGCCGGGCACCACGGCCCGCCTCCTCCGCCTGCTCTGGCGCTTCCGGCGGTCACAGGCGTATCCCCGGACGGCGGCACCGACCTGGGCGGGACCACGGTCACCATCACCGGCAACGGCCTGGGCGCCGCCACCCTCGTCACCTTCGGCGGCGTGGGCGGCCGGATCATCTCCAAGTCGGATACGCGGATCATCGTGACCAGCCCGCCCAGCACCGGAACCGTGGGCATCACCGAGACCACCGCGGCCATCACCGCCCATTCGGGCAGGCGGATCACCGGCACCGGCACGGTGGACGTCATCGTGACCACCCGGACCGGCGCGTCGAAGCTCACCGCCGCCGACCAGTACACCTTTGGCGCCCCACGGCCGACGGTCACCGGCGTGTCCCCCGACAGCGGTAGCACCGCGGGCGGAACCACCGTGTCGATCACCGGGACCGGCCTGGCCGGCGCCACCGAGGTCGCCTTCGGCGGCGTGGCCGGCCGGATCACTTCCGATTCGAATACGCAGATCACCGTGACCAGCCCGCCTGGCACGGGAACCGTGACCGTCACCGTGACCACCCCGGCCGGCACGTCACAGACCGCCGCCGTCGGCCACTACACCTACGCCGCACGGCCGAAACGACCCCAGTCGATCTCCTTCACCGCCCCGCCTTCGGCGCCGGCGGGCGGTTCGGCGGCCCTGCCGGCCACCGGCGGCGGCTCCCGCAATCCGGTCGTGTTCTCCGTTGACCGTGCTAGCGGCCCAGGGGTGTGCACCGTGTCCGGCCGCACCGTGACCTACGCCATGGCAGGCCCGTGCGTCATCGACGCCAACCAGGCCGGCAACGGCACCTACGCGGCCGCAGCGCAGGTCCAGCGGACGATCACGGTGACCGGGCAGCCCCAGTCGATCTCCTTCACCGCCCCCGCCTCCGGGACGGCGGGTGGCTCGGCGACCCTGTCGGCCACCGGCGGCGGCTCAGGCAATCCGGTCATGTTCTCCGTTGACCCCGCCAGCGCGGGGGTGTGCGCTGTCTCCGGCGGCACGGTGACCTACAACAACTCGGGTGCCTGCGTCATCGACGCCAACCAGGCCGGCAACGGCACCTACGCGCCCGCACCCCAGGTCCAGCGGACGATCACCGTCGCCAGCGGCCCG
>Ga0187809_10001255_pt1 | contig 12163 bp, 11 predicted proteins | sample NC_wetland_sal_i_8_FD_132415 | JGI IMG/M metagenome (GOLD analysis project Ga0187809, IMG submission 132415) | Wetland sediment microbial communities from Neuse River Estuary, North Carolina, USA - ASW_4 | ecosystem: Environmental > Aquatic > Freshwater > Wetlands > Sediment | place: USA: North... | reverse complement strand
CACCGGAACGCGCAGCCGCTTCGCACCCGACGTGCCGACGCTCGTCGAGAGCGGCTTCCCCAGCCTGAATGCGCCGACCTGGTTCTGCGCGATGGCGCGCGCCAATACGCCGGCGCCGGTCGTCAAGAAGTTGCGCACCGAGTTCAACGCGGTGATCGTCAGCGACGCATACGCCAAGGCGCTCGAGGCGCGTTCGATGGAAGTCATGCTCGTGCCGCCGGACACGTCCGACGCATTCCTCGCCAAGGAACGGGCGCTGTGGAGCGAGGCCGTCAAGCTCACCGGCGCAAAGGTCGAGTGACCGGCCGCTAGGACTCAGCGCGCGCCGGGGCCGGCGTAATACGGATTGGCCGGCGCAAAGATGTTGCGAAACGTCGTTTCCTCGCCGCCGCGGCGCGCCGGAGGCGCGCGTACAGCGGCGACGGTGTCCTGCCGCAGTGCTGGCGCGCCTTCGCCGGTGACGACGATGCGTGTGTCGCGGACGCGGGTCTGCACGAGTTCGAACAGGATCTTCGCGTTGTTGGGATGCAGTCTTATGCATCCGTGCGAGGCCGGCCGGCCGAGCCGCGAGACCTCGTAGCTGCCGTGGATCGCATAGCCGCCGCGAAAGAAGATCGACCACGGCATCGGCGACATGTCGTATTTGCGCGAGAACCATTTGCGCTCGAGCCGTTCGGGTCGATAGCTGCCGACCGGCGTGCGATAGCCCCAGCGCGCGGTCGACACCGGCCAATCGTAACGGCGCGCGCCGTCGATATCGACGCTCAGGCGCTGCGCGGTCTTGTCGACCGTAACGACGATCTCCGCACGCGCGGGCGCCGCAGCGCAAACGAGCGCGACGGCACAGGCAACTGCGCACAGGAAACGCGACATCGGACCCTCTCCCGCGGCGACATTGCCACCGCGGCAGGGCCTTTTGCTTGATTTAGGCCAATTCGGTTAACGCCGCCGGCTCAGCGAACGATGCCGTATTTGCGGTCGAGCCCCCGCAACCAGGCCTCGCGCTCGCGCAGCACGCGCGCATCGTCGCTGCCGCGCGAGAGCGCGACATGCGCAACCGCGTGCGGCGCCGGGACGGCCACCGCCGCCGACACCGGATGCGTGCGCGCGCTCAGATGCTCCGTCGCGGGCGCTGCCGTCTCGGCCCTTTCGAGCGCCTTGGCGAAATGCGCCTGCGCTGCGGTCTGAGGCTGCGACGCCTCCGCCATCGGCACGCCGTGCGGCGCCGGCCTGACGGCCGGCAATGCGCCGTCGAGGACGACGATCCGGGTGTGCCCCGCGCCGGCGCGCTTCACCAGCCCGAACAAGGTGCGGGCATGATCAGGACGAAGCCTTACGCACCCGTGCGATGCCGCCCGCCCGAGATTGTACGCTTCCATCGTGCCGTGCATGGCGTAGCCGCGATGGAAGAACACCGACCATGGCATCGGCGAATTGTCGTATTTGCGCGAATACCAATGCCGCTCGAGGCGCTCGGGATGATAGATGCCTGAGGGCGTGGTGTAGCCGCGGCGGCCGGTCGAGACCGGCCAGCGATAGGCCTCGCTACCATCGACGATCACGGCCACGCGCTGCTGCGATTTGCTGATGTTGACGACGAGCTCGGCGCGCGCACTGGCGCAGGCAAGCAGCGACGCGGCTGCGACAGCCGTAAGTAGGCCTGGACGCATGGAACACCCCCGAATTGCGACCCGGTTCCAAGCTTCGCCCGCGCGATGGAACTTGTAAAGTTTTAATTAACCATAAAGAGCATTGAATACGCTCACATTTTCGGCAGACGGCGCAGGTATTTAGCGACCAGCAGGCGCTAAACCATGCTGCGCATTTAACCTGACACCGTCAGGGCTCCGCGCTACTGATTCAATCATGCGTATGCGCGTGCTCACCCTGTTCGCCCTGTCGACGCTGGCGGTCGCCGGCATGCTTGGCCTTGCCGACCACGCGTCCATCGCACAATCGCCGCCCGAAACGCCCGCCGCTCAAGACGCCGCGCCGACGATCGCTGCGCCAACAACGCCGGCCGAACCTGCCGCGCCTGCTCCAGCCGCGGCGCCCTCACCGACGCCAAGCGCGCCCACCGAGGCCGTTGCTCCGCCGCCTGTCGTCGCGCCCCCGCCCGCACAGCCTCCCGCACCTGTCGTGACCGCGCCGCCTGCGCAGCCGCCCGCGCCAGTCGTGACCGCGCCTCCCGCGCAAGCGCCAGCCCCCGTCGTCACGGCGCCGCCGCTGCCCGAGCAGAAGCCGGCAACCGAGGCCAAGAAAAAGGAAGGCGCCGAGCCGGCGAAGCAGCTCTTCTCCGAGAAGAAGCTGCCGTCGATCGGCAAAGCGATGGCCATCGGCTATTACCCGCGCGGCTGTCTGCAAGGCGGCGTGCCGCTGCCGGTCACCGGCAAGAATTGGCAGGTCATGCGCCTGTCGCGCAATCGCAACTGGGGCCATCCGGAGCTCGTGAAATTTCTCGAGCGCTTTGCTCCCGCCGCCGCGAAAGCGACCGGCTGGCACGGCATCCTCGTCGGCGATATGGCGCAGCCGCGCGGCGGCCCGCTGCCGTTCGGCCACATGAGCCATCAGATCGGCCTCGACGTCGACATCTGGTTCATGCCGATGCCAGGCCACGTGCTGAGCAAGGACGAGCGCGAGAAGACCTCGGCGATCAATCTCGTCGCCGACGACTGGAAGCACGTCAATCCGAAGACCTGGTCGCCGGCCGACGTCGCCTTCATCCGCACGGCCGCCGAGCAGCCCGAAGTCGAGCGCGTCCTCGTCAATGCGGCGATCAAGAAAGAGATGTGCCGCATCCAGGGCGACAAACATCCCGGGTGGATGGACAAGGTGCGCCCCTGGTACGGCCATCACGACCACATCCATGTGCGGCTGAAGTGCCCGGCGGATTCGCCGAATTGCCGCAAGCAGCCGTCGGTGCCGGAAAGCGCCGGCTGCGGCGAAAAAGACCTGGCCTTCTGGTTCTCGGACAAGGTGCTGCATCCCAAGAAGAAGGTCGGTGGCAAGCCGCCCCGGCCCTTGATGCTCGCCGACTTGCCGCCCGCCTGCAAAGGCGTGCTGGACGCGCCGGCCAAAACGATCAGCGCCGGCGTGCAGGACGTGAAGTGAGCCGCTTTATCCCTCCCCCGCTTGCGGGGGAGGGTGGCGAGCGCAAGCGAGCCGGGTGGGGGAGTGTTTTCAATTTCGACGTGACCCCACCCCGCCCGGCTGCGCCGGGCGACCCTCCCCTTTCAGGGGAGGGATAAGGATGACCGATCCAGTTTCCGTTTCCCAATGCCCCGTGCTAACCCGCCCGCCGGCGCGGACGTCCTCGCCTGTGACGTGAAGGGTCGTGCATGCAGATTTGCCGTTTCAACGATAACCGCTTGGGCCTCGTCGACGGCGAAGCCGTCAAAGACGTGACGGCTGCGCTGGATGTCCTACCGGCGGCGCGGTACCCGCTGCCCACGCATGACTTGATGATCACCAACCTGCCGCGCCTGCGCGAGGCCATCGCTGCGGCTGCGAAGACCGCGCGCACGATCGCACTCAAAGAATGCACGTTGCTCAGCCCGGTCGCCAACCCGGGCAAGATCGTCGCCGCGCCGGTCAACTACAAGAAGCATCTCGACGAGGCCCGCGCCGATCCACAGATCCACCACCAGAACCAGGTCGCGGAAATCCAGCGCGTCGGCCTGTTCCTGAAGGCGACGAGCTCGCTCGAGGGTCCGAGCAAGACGATCCGCATCCGCCATCCGGAGCGCCGCACCGATCACGAGATCGAGCTTGCCGCCATCATCGGCACGCGCGCCGACCGCGTCACGCGCGAGGAGGCGCTGTCGCATGTCGCGGGCTATTGCATCGGCTTCGACATCACCGTACGCGGGCCGGAGGAGCGCTCGCTGCGCAAGTCGATCGACGGCTACACCGTGCTCGGGCCGTGGCTGACGACGGCGGACAGCGTCGTCGATCCGACGAACCTCGACCTCCTGCTCACGGTGAACGGCGAGGTGCGGCAGAAGGCCAACACGCGCGACCTGATCATCGGCATCGCCGATTTGATCGTCTTCGCATCCTCGTTCTATACGCTGATGCCGGGCGACGTGCTGCTCACCGGCACGCCGGAGGGCGTCGGACCGATCGTGCCGGGCGACACGCTCGATGCCTCGATCAGCGGATTGGGTTCGATGCAGGTGAAGGTGGGCTGAGTGATCCCTCCCCTGAAAGGGGAGGGTCGATCGCGCGGAGCGCGATCGGGGTGGGGTCGCGTTTCAATTGAGAATGCCCCCACCCGTCTCGCCATAGCGCGTCGAAGACGCACTATGGCTCGCCACCCTCCCCCGCAAGCGGGGGAGGGATAAGAAAGTTCACATCTGGTCGTAATCGAGCGCGACTTTCGCCGTCACCGGATGTGACTGGCAGGTGAGCACGTAGCCCGCCGCGAGCTCCCACGGCTCCAGCGAGTAATTCGTGTCCATGCGCACTTCGCCGGAGGTCACCTTGGCGCGGCAGGTGCAACACATGCCTCCGCGACATGAATAGGGCATCTCCAGCCCGGCGCGCAGCCCGGCATCGATGATGGTTTCGCCGCCGCGCACGGCGATGGCGTGGTGCGTGCCGTTGAGCACGATGTCGACATTGGCCTCCTGCGCATCCGCCGCCGAGAAGGCCGCGCTGGTGGCGACCGGTGAGCCGTCGGCGGAGAAATACTCGACATGAACGCGCTCGGGCGCGACGCCGGCGCGCGCAAGCGCCGCCTTGCCGTCGGCGATCAGCCCGCCCGGACCGCACAGGAAGGCGTGGTCAATGCCGCCCTGCGGCAGCGTTTTCAGCAGCGCATCGAGCTTCGGCGCGTCGATGCGGCCGTCGAACAGCCCGATTTCCTGCTTCTCGCGCGACAGCACGTGGTGCACTGTGAAGCGGCCCATGAAGCGGTCCTTCACGTCCTCCAGTGCCTCCCGGAAGATGATGCTCTGTGTCGTGCGGTTGCCATAGATGAGGACGACGCGGCTCCTCGGCTCATGCGTCAGCACGGTGCGCAGGATCGACATCACCGGCGTGATGCCGGAGCCAGCGACGATCGCGACATAAGTGCACGTGGCGTTCGGGTCGACCGGCACGCCGAAGCGGCCCTGCGGCGTCATCACGTCGATCTCGTCGCCGGCCTTGATGCGGTCGTTGGCGAGGGTCGAGAACAGGCCGCCGTCGACCTTCTTCACCGCCACGCGCAGCTCGCCGTCATCAGGCGACACGCAGATCGAATAGGAGCGCCGCACTTCGGCGCCGTCGACATTCGTGCGCAGCGTCAGGTGCTGGCCGGGATGGAAGCGGTAGGCGTCGGTCAACTCGCGCGGTATGGCGAAGGCGATCGACACCGCCTCGGGCGTTTCGCGCCGCACGTCGGCGATCTTCAGCCTATGGAATTCGACGGCCATGGCGTCCTCAGATGCATTTGAAGTAGTCGAACGGCTCGGCACAGGCCTTGCAACGCCACAGCGCCTTGCAGGCGGTGGAGCCGAATTCGGAGATGCGCGCCGTGTCGGCCGAGCCGCAGTGCGGGCACCCGACCTTGTCCTCGCCGAACAGTGCGCGGCGGCCCGCCTTCGCGACCGGCGGGGCGATGCCGTAGTCGCGCAGCTTGGCTTTGCCCTGCTCGGTCATCCAGTCGGTGGTCCAGGCCGGCGACAGCACGGTAGTGACCTTGTGCTTGGTGAAGCCGGCCTTCTCCAGCGCCAGCTCGATCTCGAGCGCGATCATGTTCATGGCGGGGCAGCCGGAATAGGTCGGCGTGATCACGGCCTCGACCACGCCGTCCTCGATGCGCACGTCGCGCAGAACGCCGAGATCGGCGATGCCCAGCACCGGAATTTCTGGATCGCAGACGCTCGCCGCCGCGGCGAAGGCGCGCTCTCTGAGATCGCTATCGAGGGCGGCGGCAGCCATGACGCTCACCAGGTCGCGCCGGGATAGGCGCGTTGCATGTATTGCAGCTCGGACAGGATGTGGCCGAGGTGCTCGCTGTGACGCCCCGAGCGGCCGCCGCTCTGCATGGCGCCGTCGCGCGGCCGCGCCAGCGTCGCCTCGGCGAGCACGTCATTGACGGTCTTGTCCCAGGTGTCGCGCAGGCTCGCGGGATCGACGGCGACGCCGGCCTCGATCAGCGCGCGTTCGACTTGATCGGCCTCGAACATCTCGCCGGTGTAGGGCCACAGCTCGTCGAGCGCGGACTGTGCGCGCGTGTGGCTCTCCTCGGTGCCGTCGCCGAGGCGGATCGTCCATTCGGCGGCGTGGCGCTGATGATAGGCCATTTCCTTCGCCGCCTTGGCGGCGATGGCGGCGAGTGTCGCGTCCTTGGAGTGTGCAAGCTTTTCGAAATAGGGAAACGCGAAAGCTGCATAGAGGAGTTGCCGCACCATCGTCGCGGCGAAATCGCCGTTCGGCTGTTCGCTGATCAGCAAATTTCGATAGCTGGCGACTTCGCGCAGATAGGCCAGCGCATCCTCGTCGCGGCCTTTGCCTTCAATCTGACCCGCATATGTATAGAGCGATCGCGCCTGACCGATCAGGTCGAGGCCCATATTGCCGAAGGCCAGGTCCTCCTCGATCACCGGCGAATGCCCGACCCATTCGGACAGCCGATGCCCGAGGATCAGCGCCGTGTCGGCGAACCGCAGCGTGTACTGGAAGAGGGGTGTTTCGCTCATCTGCTTGTTGTCTCGCTTGCTTCACCTCTCCCCGCGTGCGGGGAGAGGTCGGATCGTCAAAGCGCAGCTTTGGCGATCCGGGTGAGGGGGCTTCACCGCGAGTCTGAGCGTTTTGTAACGCCCCCTCACCCGGCTCGCGCCTTACAGGCGCTCGCCACCCTCTCCCCGCAGGCGGGGAGAGGGAAGCAGTTCACATATGCCCGACGTCGTCGGGAATCTCGTAGAAGGTCGGATGCCGGTAGATCTTGGTTGCGGTCGGCTCAAACATCATGTCCTTGTCGGCCGGATCGGACGCCGTGATGGCGTTCGACGGCACGACCCAGACCGAGAGCCCTTCGCCGCGGCGCGTATAGGTGTCGCGCGCCGCATGCAGCGCCATGGTCGCGTCGACCGCGTGCACGCTGCCGACATGGCGATGCGCCAGCCCGTTGCGCGTGCGGATGAAGACTTCCCACAGCGGCCAGTTCTTGTCGCTCATCGTGATGCTCCTTATTCCGCCGCGACCTGCATCGCGGCTTGCGCGCGCGCCTGCCGCTTGTTGGCATAGGCGACGGCCGCCTCGCGCACCCAGGCATTCGTCTCGTGCTTGGCGCGCATCTGCTTCATGCGCTGGCGGTTGCACGGGCCGTCGCCGGCGATGACGCGCTTGAACTCGCTCCAGTCGATGTCGCCGAAGTCCCAGTGCTGCGTCGCCTCGTTGAACTTCAGTTTGTCGTCGGGGAAGGTGAGGCCGAGGAAATGGCCCTGCGGCACGGTCGCATCGACGAACTTCTGCCGCAGCTCGTCATTGGTGAAGCGCTTGATCTTCCAGCGCATGGCGCTCTCGGTGTGCTGGCTGTCCTTGTCGGACGGGCCGAACATCATCAGCACCGGCCACCACCAGCGGTTCAGCGCCTCCTGCGCCATCGCCTTCTGCTCGGCCGTGCCGTTGGCGAGCGCCAGCATGATCTCGTAGCCCTGGCGCTGGTGGAAGCTCTCCTCCTTGCAGATGCGGATCATCGCGCGCGCGTAAGGGCCGTAGCTGCAACGGCAGAGCGGAATCTGGTTCATGATCGCCGCGCCGTCGACCAGCCAGCCGATGATGCCGATATCGGCCCAGGTCAGCGTCGGGTAATTGAAGATCGAGGAATACTTGGCCTTGCCGGCGAGGAGCTCGTCCTCGAGGTCCTCGCGCGCGGCGCCCAGCGTCTCCGCGGCGGCATAGAGATAGGCACCGTGGCCGCCTTCGTCCTGCACCTTGGCGAGCAGGGCCGCCTTCCTCTTGAGAGAAGGTGCGCGGGTGATCCAGTTGCCCTCGGGCAGCATGCCGACGATCTCGGAGTGCGCATGCTGGGCGATCTGGCGCAGCAGCGTGCGGCGATATTGCTCGGGCATCCAGTCGTTCGGCTCGACCTTTTGCTCGGCGTCGACGAGCGACAGGAAGCGGGCCTCCTGGGCGGGATCGGCCTTCGCGGGCGGCGCGGCGGAATCGGGCTGGTTCAGGCCTTGGGTGTACATGCGCGAAACCTCGGACGTTTCCTGACCGGGCGCTAGCGTTGGATCGCGGGCCTTCTTTTGCGCCCATTATGTTACAATAATTTCAAGTGTCAAATTGTTTCGTAACATATGCTGCCCGGCGGACCCCGGCCGGAACCGCGAAAAGCGCGGTCATTCTTGGGAAAAGCGTCTGCCAAAGGCTGCGTTCGGGGCCGGAATCGGCCCTTTGCGGTCCTGCGCATGGGCGTCCAGGAACCGTTCCGACGAGGTGATCAGGCGACGATAGATTAGCGCCGTCAATTCGCGCGCGGCAGTGCCCGGCCACTCCGGCGGCAGCAGCGCCGCCGGGAGGCCCGGGTCGCGCAGCACGATGCGCCGGAATTCGTGGATCAAGAGGATGCGCGCGGTGAGCGCGTCGTCCTCACCAATGCCGCCGGATCGGCCGAGCGCTTCGTTAAGCGGCGCGAAGCGGTTCATGAAGGCGCGGTAGGCGTCCGCGAGCGGTCCGTGCTTCCAGGCTGCTGCGGCGAGCGCACGGACTTCGTCGGAGGCGTCGGCGTGCACCATGAAGACGCCGTCGATGTCCTTCAGCGGAGGCTCTGGGTCGGCGAAGGCGACATACGAGGTCGGCGTCAGAGCGGCGAACCCCGCGCGTTCCAGCGCCGGGCGCGCCGAAGGCCGGTCGCCGACCCCGGGGCCGAGCAGGGCCAGCCGCAGACGCCCATCGAACGCCGGCGCGTGAGTGAAATAGATGCGTTGCGTCGCCGTGTTGAACGAGCCTTCCTCGCGGCGTGTCAAGCGGTAATAGCTGTTGCGCCCGGACTTTTCGCGCGCGAGCCAGCCGTCCGCGGTCAACCGCGACATTGCCGTCCGCACATGACCGGCGTCGATCCCAAACAACGACATGATGTCGATGAGCGAACCGAGCCACAGGCTGCCGCCGCGCGGCACGATGGCGTCGCCATAGAGCGTGATGATCAGCGACCATGCGCGCACCGGTCGCCGGGCCTGGAAGCCGTCCCGCAACCGGGCAACCGCAGCTGACAGGGAGTCTTTCTTTTGCACGCAGTCGTCTGCCGTTGAACGCCGGACACTATCGAAAGCCGGCGGTCTTGGACATCAGCCGTGTCGAAGGGCCCAACGCCTTATGCATCCGAAAGATGAAAAATAAATAAGCACAACCTTGACTTGTGTATGGTTTTCCGCCGAGATGTCGCCCGCAACCTGGGGAGGCGGGGCATGAGCGACATCGTCCGAAGGGGAGATCGTGCGGCTGTGGCTGTTCGGCGTCGTGCCGCGAGCACAGCGTGTGCGCTTCGGCGGCGCGGCATGCGCCCTCGGTCGACATGTCTGTTGCGGCTTCCTGCGGTCGTGCTGGCGCTGCTGACCTTCGCCGGCGCTGCATCCGCGCAGTCGACCCAGCCCGTGAACCGCTCCGGCCAGCAGGTGACCGGCGAGAACTACACGGGCATCAACCTGTCCGGCGCCAATTTCAGCAACGCCACGATCAGCGGGTCGAGCTTCATCGGCGCCAATCTCGCCAACGCCAATTTTTCCGGAGCGACGATCACGTCCAGCGGCGGCATCCCGACCAGCTTCGGCGGCGCCAATCTGAGCAACACGAACTTCACCGGCGCGAAATTCGTCGCCGCGAATATCCAGTACAGCACGCTCAGCTGCACCGATTTCACCAACTCCGACATGAGCGGGGTCATCGCCGGCGCGGCGCTCACCGGCCTATCGAGCACCTGCGCGCCGGTCTTCACCGGCGCCACTGTCAATTGCGGGATTGCGCAGTTCTCGAGCCAGCTCAACCTGAGCGGCGCGACCGTGCCGCCGAGTTGCCAGACGCCGAAGCCGCTCGTCGCCAACGCCGCGGCGGCTGGCGCGCCCGCCTGGCAATGCGCCGGCGTGACGCCGTCGGGCTATTCCAACTGGACCTATGCCAATGCCAACGGTGGCTCGGACAGTAATGCGTGCACGTCGTCGGCGCCCTGCGCCAGCGTCAAGGCCGCATTGGCGGCATGCCCGGCCGGACAGTCCTGCGGCGCGCTCATCTATTTCGGTCAGTACATGGCGAGTCAGACGGTCACGCTCGCGGCCAATCAGGGGCTAATCGGCGCGTGTCTCGCCACGTCCGGCAGCGGCGACGAGTCGAACTACTACTCGACGCTGGCGCTGACAGCCGGCGTCACCGGGACGCCCGTCCTGTCGTCGAGTGGCGCGACCCACGCCGCGATCAGCAATTTTCAGTTCACCGGCAGCAATGCGTCGTCCGCCGCGAGCGCGGTGGCCGTGACTCTGCATCTTTCGTCAAATTCATCGCTCTCATTGCAGAACGTCACCGTCATCGGCGCGACGGGCGGCGTGGGCGTCAAGGGAGCGGACAATACGACGACGCCCAGCAATGGCGGCGGCGCCAGCGGTCAGACCGGGGCGAGTTCGTCCTGCGCTGTCGCTGGCGGTAATGGCGGCAACGGCCAGTCCGGCTACAGCGCGCGCTCCAAGGTCGATTGCTACGGCTATGCGTGCAGCAACAACTCGTGCAACGGCGTCATCGGCGCCTATGGCAGCATGGGATATTCGGCGAGCTACTCCAATGGCGGCAGCGTCGGCGGCGTCGCCTGCCAGAACTCGCCGTTCTTCAATTGCGACGCCGGCACCGGCAAGTCGGGCCAGGCCGGTCAATCCGGACAATGCGGCGCCGGCGGCGTTGCGCAGGCTGTGCTGACCGGCACCTACGGTCCGGCCGGCTGGGCGCCGCTCCCCGGCGGCACCGGCACCACTGGCGGCACTGGCGGCGGCGGCGGTGGTGGCGGCGGTGGCGGCTTCTGCGGCGCAATTCCACTCACGCACAGCACCGAGCACACCGGCATGGTCGGCGGTGGTGGCGGCGCCGGCGGCTGCGGCGGCGGGGGCGGCACCGGCGGCATGCAGGGCGGCGCCAGCTTCTCAATTCTGATGGACGGCGCGTCTACCGCGGCGCTGACTGCCGTCACGATCATCGGCGGACATGGCGGACAGGGCGGCCAAGGCGGTGCCGGCCATGCCGGCGGCACAGGCGGCAACGGCGCAAATGGCGGCAGCAAGAGCGGCGGCTATTCGCAGGGCGGACCCGGCGGGAAGGGTGGTGTCGGTGGTGGTGGTGGCGGCGGCGCCGGCGGCAATGGCGGGCCCGCTTTCGGCATCGGACAGGTCGACGGCTCGACGATCACCGGCGACGCGCCGACCTACCTGACCGGCTATGCCGGCCAGCCCGGACTGCCGGGCAGTGGCGCGTCGACGAGCAACAATAGCTGTTCGCCATTCTCCGGCGACCAGGGCCTGGCGGGCCGGGTCGCCAACACCGTGTCGTTCCAGACCCAGTAGGCTCGCCATGTCCAAAAAGGATCGCGGCGCCTTCCCGAGATTTCTACGTGGCACGGCGCTCGCGCTGTCGCTCGTCGCCCTGACGCAACCGGCCCGCGCGCAGACATCGACGCAGGATCCGGCCTCGCCGGCCACGGCCCAGGCGCTGTCGCAGGGACAGTCCTATGCCTGCAACCACCTGTCGCTCACCGGCCCGAACTTCACCAATGCCGGCACGGCGGGCGACAGCTACACCGGGCAGAATCTGGCGAACGCCAACTTCGCCGGCACCGACCTGCGCGGCACCCAGTTCCAGAACGCCGACCTGACGGGCGCCGACTTCACCGGCGCCAAGCTCGGCATCGGCTCGAACGGGCTCCAGACGAACTTCTCCGGCGCCAATCTCACCAATGCCTGCCTGCACGGTGTCGCCATCACCGCCAGTAACACCGGCAGCGCGGGCGCAAACTTCCTCTACGCCAACCTGACCTGCGCGGCGATCACCAGCTCCGACATCGGCGCGGCCGCGTTCGGCCCGGTCATCACCGCCGCCGCGACCGGCGGCGCCTGCCGCACCAGCTTCGCGGCAACGGTCATGACCTGCGAATTCCTCTCGCAATGGCCGGTGCTCGATCTGAGTTACGCCAACATCT
>Ga0187809_10001254_pt1 | contig 12164 bp, 11 predicted proteins | sample NC_wetland_sal_i_8_FD_132415 | JGI IMG/M metagenome (GOLD analysis project Ga0187809, IMG submission 132415) | Wetland sediment microbial communities from Neuse River Estuary, North Carolina, USA - ASW_4 | ecosystem: Environmental > Aquatic > Freshwater > Wetlands > Sediment | place: USA: North... | reverse complement strand
GGCGGCATTTCGCGCGGCTCGACGGGACCGGCATCACTACTGCCTTCGGCGGCGCCATGCGCCACCTGCCTAGCCGACTCCACGCCCTCCTTGCGGGCCGGACCGGTGGTTTTCGGCGCCGCTGCGCCGCTTGCTTCTTCGGAGCCCCTGCCGTTCCCGGCCTTCTGCACGACAGGCGCTGCCTTTGCTCCCGCCTCGCCGATCATGCCCAGAAGCGCGCCCACCTCCACCGTCTCGCCTTCCTTGACCGTAATCTCGGCAAGCGAGCCGGCGGCGGGGGCCGGGACTTCGATCGTCACCTTATCGGTTTCGAGCTCGACCACCGGCTCATCTGCGGCAATCGCATCGCCCGCCTTCTTGAACCATTTCCCGACCGTTGCCTCGGTGACGGACTCGCCGAGCGTGGGAACGCGGATTTCAGTAGCCATGGGTGGGTTCCGTTGCCTTTGCCTAGTGAGGATTATTCGCCGAGCCCGTCTTCGAGCAGGGTTTCAAGCTGGGCGAGATGCTTCGACATCAGCCCGGTCGCCGGCGAGGCGGCGGCGGGCCTTCCGGCGTAGCGGACGCGCTGATGCTTGGCGTCGATATGAGCCAGCACCCATTCGAGATAGGGATCGATGAATGACCAGGCGCCCATGTTCTTCGGCTCTTCCTGGCACCAGACCATCTCCGCATTACGGAAGCGCGACAGTTCCGTGATCAGCGCCTTGGCCGGGAACGGATAGAGCTGCTCGACGCGCAACAGGTAGATATCGTTGATGCCGCGCTTCTCGCGTTCCTCGTAGAGGTCATAATAGACTTTGCCGGAACACAACACGACGCGCCTGATCTTGGAATCCTTAACAAGCTTGATCTGCTGGCCGTCCAACATCTGCGCATCGTCCCAGAGGAGCCTATGGAAGGAGCTCTCGCCGGACATGTCGGCCAGCGTCGAGACGGCGCGCTTGTGACGCAGAAGCGATTTCGGCGTCATCAGGATGAGCGGCTTGCGGAAATCGCGCTTCAGCTGCCGGCGCAATATGTGGAAATAATTGGCCGGCGTCGTGCAGTTCGCGACCTGCATGTTGTCTTCGGCGCAAAGCTGGAGATAGCGCTCCAGGCGCGCCGAGGAGTGCTCCGGCCCCTGCCCTTCGTAGCCATGCGGCAACAAGCAGACGAGGCCGGACATTCTCAACCATTTGCGCTCGCCGGCCGCGATGAACTGGTCGAAGACGACCTGCGCGCCATTGGCGAAATCGCCGAACTGCGCTTCCCAAAGCGTGAGCGCCCGCGGCTCGGCGAGCGAATAGCCATATTCGAAGCCGAGCACCGCCTCTTCCGACAGCATCGAATTGACGACTTCGTAATTGGCCTGAGCCGGGGAGAGATTGTTGAGCGGGATGTAGCGGGTCTCGTCGCGCTGATCGTAAAGCACCGAATGGCGCTGCGAGAAGGTGCCGCGCTCCGAATCCTGGCCGGAAAGCCTGATCGGATTGCCGTCCATCAGGATCGAGCCGAAGGCCAGCGCCTCCGCCGTCGACCAGTCGATGCCCTCGCCGGTGTCGATCATCTTGCGGCGATGTTCGAGGAAGCGCTGGATCGTGCGATGCGCCTCGAAATCCTTCGGCGTTTCGGTCAGCTTGCGGCCGATTTCCTTCAGCGTCTTGGCGGGAACCGCGGTCTTGCCGCGCCGCTGCTCATCCTCATTGTCGGCCTTCCTGAGGCCGGACCATGCGCCATCCAGCCAGTCGGCCTTGTTGGGCTTGTAATGCTGGCCGGCTTCCCATTCCGCTTCGAGATTGCTGCGCCACGCCGCCCTCATCGCATCGACGCCGTCCTGATCGATCAGGCCTTCGGAGATCAGCTTGTCGGCGTAGATCTTCACGGCCGTCGGATGATTGCGGATCGCCTTGTACATGATCGGTTGCGTGAAGGACGGTTCGTCGCCCTCATTGTGGCCGAACCGGCGATAGCAGAACATGTCGACGACCACCGGCTTGTGGAAGATCATGCGGAATTCGGTCGCCACCTTGGCCGCATAGACGACCGCTTCGGGGTCATCGCCATTGACGTGGAAAATCGGCGCTTCGATCATCTTCGCCACGTCCGAAGGATAGGGCGAAGAGCGCGAGAAACGCGGATTGGTGGTGAAACCGATCTGGTTGTTGATGATGAAGTGAAGCGTGCCCGCCACGCGATGGCCGCGCAGGCCTGACAGGCCGAGCACCTCGGCGACGACGCCTTGCCCGGCGAAGGCCGCGTCGCCATGGATCAGAAGCGGCAACACGACGGCGCGCTCTTCCAGCGGCACCATCTCTTCGCGCTTGCGCCCGAAAAGGATGTCCTGCTTGGCGCGCGCCTTGCCCATCACCACCGGGTTGACGATCTCCAGATGAGAAGGGTTGGCGGTCAGCGACATATGCACCTTGTTGCCGTCGAATTCGCGGTCCGAGGAAGCGCCGAGGTGGTATTTCACGTCGCCCGAGCCTTCGACGTCGTCAGGAGCGTAGGATCCGCCCTTGAATTCGTGGAAGATGGCGCGATGCGGCTTTGCCATGACTTGGCTGAGCACGTTCAGCCTGCCGCGATGCGCCATGCCAAGCACGATTTCCTTCATGCCCATGGAGCCGCCGCGCTTGACGATCTGTTCCAGCGCCGGGATGAGCGATTCCGAGCCGTCGAGGCCGAACCGCTTTGTCCCCTTGTACTTGACATCGAGGAATTGTTCGAAGCCTTCCGCCTCGATCAGCTTCTGCAGGATCGCCTTCTTTCCCTCCGCCGTGAAGGCGACGCCCTTGTCCGGTCCCTCGATGCGTTCCTGGATCCAGGCCTTCTCCTCCGGATTGGAGATGTGCATAAACTCGACGCCGATGGTCGAGCAATAGGTCCGCTGCAGGATATCCAGCATCTCGCGGACGGTCGCGAATTCGAGCCCGAGCACATTGTCGATGAAGATCGGCCGGTCGTAATCCGCCTCGGTGAAGCCATAGGCTTCGGGCGAAAGCTCGTTATAGTCCTCCAGCGGCTTGGCGATGCCGAGCGGATCGAGATTGGCGTGCAGATGGCCGCGCATGCGATAGGCGCGGATCATCATGATGGCGCGGACGGAATCGTGCGTCTGCTGGTGGATCTCGGTTTCGCTGGGCGTGGCGCTGCCTTCCGTGGCCGTCTCGACTGCCTTCGCCCGGACCTTGCGTTCGAGATGCTTCTCGACCAGCCCCCAATTGCCGTCGAGGGCGGAAACGAGCTCGCCGTTGGCGACCAGCGGCCAGCCGGGATTTTTCCAGGACGCGCCCTCGGCGTTCCTCGCCACGTCCCTGGCGTCATCCTTGAGAGAGCCGAAGAATTCCCGCCATTCCTCGTTTACCGAGGAGGGGTCGGCCTCATACCGGGCCTGCAACTGCTCGATATAGGCGGCGTTGCCGCCGTAGAGGAAGGATGTAAGGGAAAAAATATCGTTGGCCTGATCTTGTCGTTGCATCGTCGTGCGGAGCTTGCTCCGTCTCCTATCAGGGTGAATAGTAAAATGGTGAATGGCAAAATGGTCACAAAAGCGCGTCGTCGTGTCCATTCACCATTCACTATTCACCATTCACCTACCCCTTGATCGCTTCCACCAGCGTCTTGCCAAGCCGCGCCGGTGAGGGCGAAACCCGAATGCCCGCGGCTTCCATTGCCGCGATCTTGTCTTCCGCGCCACCCTTGCCGCCCGAGATAACGGCGCCGGCATGGCCCATGGTGCGCCCTTTCGGCGCCGTACGGCCGGCGATAAAGCCCGCCATCGGCTTCTTGCGACCTCGTTTCGCCTCGTCGCGAAGGAACTGAGCGGCGTCTTCCTCGGCGGAACCGCCGATCTCGCCGATCATGACAATCGATTTCGTTTCGTCGTCCGCGAGGAACATTTCGAGGATGTCGATGAATTCCGTGCCTTTGACCGGATCGCCGCCGATGCCGACCGCCGTGGTCTGGCCAAGCCCTTCATTGGTGGTCTGGAAGACCGCTTCATAGGTAAGCGTTCCGGAGCGGGATACAACGCCGACCGAACCCTTGCGGAAGATGTTGCCGGGCATGATGCCGATCTTGCATTCGTCCGGCGTCAGCACGCCGGGGCAGTTCGGACCGATCAGCCGCGATTTCGACTTTTCGAGCCTTGCCTTGACCTTGACCATGTCCATCACCGGAATGCCCTCGGTGATGCAGACGATCAGCGGAATCTCGGCCTCGATGGCCTCGATGATGGCCGCCGCCGCGCCTGCCGGCGGGACATAGACGACCGAGGCGGTAGCGCCGGTCTTCTCCTTGCCTTCGGCGACCGAGGCGAAAATCGGCAGTTCAACCGTCTGTCCGTTGACACTACCGGCCCATTTTTCGCCGCCCTTCTTGGGATGCGTGCCGCCGACCATCTTCGTGCCGTGATAGGCGAGCGCCTGCTCGGTATGGAAAGTGCCGGTCTTGCCGGTCAGGCCCTGGACGAGGATCTTGGTGTTCTTGTCGACGAGAATGGACATAGCGTGAAAAATCCCCGCTTCAGAAACTAGAGAAATGGATTGACGGCTCGGACGGAGCCGTAAATCTGGTTGTGGTTGAGGTCTTCGGTGTAGAAGATCGGCGCGCCGAACCGCTCGGCTGCCGCGAGGAGGGCGGCGTCGTAATATTTGAGCTGGTAGCGGCGTGCGAAATCGAGGCCAGCTCGGACATAAGCCTGATCGACCGGCAGGAACGGGAACGTACCCAGAAACGCCAGCCAGCGATCGACCTCCTCATCGTCGAGCAGGCGCTTGCGCCGCGAGACGTTGGCGAATTCCGCGAGGCTCTGCCCGGAAACGCCGAAAAGCGTTCCGAGCACGAGTTCGATCGCGATGTCGAAACGACGTGGATCACGACTCCTCTCCGAAGCCGCGTAGAGGAGGACGTTCGAGTCGAGAAAGCATTCGATCTTCTCGTTCGGCATAGTTTTCGTCGCGGTCCCACGTGAAAGGCGGACCGCTCTCCCCTCGCTTCTGCTTTTCCTCAATGAGCTTACGCATGCCCTCACGCGCCCAGGCGATCCGATCCTCCTGCTCGACCTCGTGCTCAAGCAGCGAACGCACCATCGCGTTGAGCGTGGTCTTGCGCCGCCCGGCCAGATCGCGGGCGCGTTCAAGAAGCTTTTCCTCAATGGCAAGCGTTACGTTCTTCATAACCTTTCTCCACATAATCGCACAGGAATAATATGTGTGATTATGTGCAAAATCTCAACCCTTCACCGCGGCGACGATCTTCTGCGCCGCATCGTCGAGATCGTCGGCCGGAACGACGTCGAGGCCGCTTTCCCGGATAATCTTCTTGCCGAGTTCGACATTGGTGCCTTCGAGCCTGACGACCAGCGGCACCTTCAGCCCGACTTCCTTCACCGCGGCGACCACGCCTTCGGCGATGACGTCGCAGCGCATAATGCCGCCGAAGATGTTGACGAGGATGCCCTTGACGTTCGGGTCGGCGGTGATGATCTTGAACGCCGCCGTCACCTTCTCCTTGGACGCGCCGCCGCCGACATCGAGGAAGTTCGCCGGCTCCGCGCCATAGAGCTTGATGATGTCCATCGTCGCCATGGCAAGCCCGGCGCCGTTCACCATGCAGCCGATATTGCCGTCGAGCGCGACATAGGCGAGGTCGTATTTCGACGCCTCGATTTCCTTCGCGTCCTCCTCCGTCGTGTCGCGCAGTTCGACGACATCGGGATGACGGAAGAGCGCGTTGTTGTCGAAGGAGACCTTGGCGTCGAGCACGCGCAGGTGGCCATCCTTCATGACAATCAGGGGATTGACCTCGAGCAGGCTCATATCCTTCTCGACGAAGGCCTTGTAGAGCGCCGGAAAGAGGCTCTCGCCATCCTTCGCCGCAGCGCCTGAAAGCTTCAGCGCCTGATTGAGCTTCTTGATATCGGACGCCGTAACGCCGGCCTCGGGATCGATCGCCACCGTGACGATCTTGTCGGGCGTTTCGGCTGCGACCGTCTCGATATCCATGCCGCCTTCCGTCGAGACGACAAAAGCGACGCGGCCGACGGTACGATCGACCAGAAGCGACAGATAAAGCTCCCGGTCGATATCGGCGCCGTCTTCGATATAAAGCCGGTTGACCTGCTTACCGGCGGAACCCGTCTGTTTCGTGACCAGAACGCGGCCGAGCATTTCCCTGGCGTTCGCCGCGACCTCTTCGACCGACTTCGCCAGGCGGACGCCGCCCTTTGCATCGGGAGCAAGGCCCTGGAACTTTCCCTTGCCGCGGCCGCCGGCATGAATCTGGCTCTTGACCACATAAAGCGGTCCGGGCAGTTGCTTCGCCGCCGCTTCAGCCTCGTCGGCCTTGAACACGGGAACGCCCTTCGCGACCGGCGCGCCGAACGCCTTCAGGACCTCTTTGGCCTGATATTCATGGATATTCATGAGCCGCTTCCCCGCTTATTTGCCAAGGCCTGGAGCGATGCCGACGCAGGCCTCGCAAAGCGCCTTCACCGCCGCGACCGACTTCTCGAACATTTTCTTTTCGGCGCTGTTGAAGTCCAGTTCAATGATGCGCTCGATGCCGCCCGCGCCGATTACCGTCGGCACGCCAACATACATGTCCTTGACGCCATACTGCCCGGAAAGGTGCGCCGCGCAGGGCAGCACGCGCTTCTTGTCCCTGAGATAGCTCTCCGCCATCGAAACCGCGGACGCGGCGGGCGCGTAATAGGCCGAGCCGGTTTTGAGCAGGCCAACGATCTCGCCGCCGCCCTTGCGGGTGCGTTCGACGATGGCGTCGAGTTTCTCCTTCGTCGTCCATCCCATCTTGATGAGGTCGGGCAGCGGGATGCCGGCTACGGTGGAATAGCGCACCATCGGCACCATGTCGTCGCCATGGCCGCCAAGCGTCATGGCTGTCACGTCCTCGACGGAAACCTTGAATTCCTCCGCAAGGAAGTAGCGGAAGCGGGCGGAATCGAGCACGCCCGCCATGCCGACCACATGCGTCTTCGGCAGGCCGGAAAATTTCTGCAGCGCCCAGACCATGGCGTCGAGCGGGTTGGTGATGCAGATGACGAAGGCCTTCGGCGCATATTTCTTTATACCGGCGCCAACCTGCTCCATGACTTTCAAATTGATGCCGAGGAGATCGTCGCGGCTCATGCCGGGCTTGCGCGGCACGCCGGCGGTGACGATGCAGACATCGGCGCCCTCGATCCCGGCATAGGCATTCGTTCCGGCGAAATGCGCATCGAAGCCATCCACAGGCGAGGATTCCGCGATGTCGAGTCCTTTGCCCTGCGGGATGCCCTCGGCGATATCGAACAGGACGACGTCGCCCAGTTCCTTGAGGCCGATCAGATGCGCGAGCGTGCCACCGATCATGCCCGAACCGATGAGGGCAATCTTATTGCGTGCCATGGAGATGATTCCCTTAATTGCGTGTTGCCGGCGTGGAGGCTTTCGTCTCCGGGAGGAGCCGCAATGCCTGCGGCATTTACAGGGCCGGCGGCGGCATTACGTCGGGCGGGGAAACCGTCCTTTCGCGTTGCACATAGACCCCAAGCGTGATCAACTCAACAAGAAATTTCGTGATCAATGAATTCAAACGGTTAGATCAATTGGAATTTACGTAAAGGTAAGAATTTCTGCCGTTCTCAAATGCAAGTGGCCCAATTGCCCGCTTTTTGTGCCCCAGTTTAGTTTCGTGCCTTTCCGCCATGGGCCGAAGTCCACACGTCGAGCCAATCGCGGCTTTGCATTTCGGTCAGGCGCGAGGCGGTGCGCTCGAACTCGAACGCCTCGGTTCCGCGCCGCCCGGCGTAAAGCTCTTCCGGCTTCGCCGCGGCGCTGGCGAAAAGCCGGACACGACGGTCGTAAAGCACATCCACCAGTATGATGAAGCGTTTCACCTCGTTACGATGCGCATCGGCCATGACCGGTATATGGTCGAGGAAGATGGTATCGAACCGCGCCATGATCGCGAGATAATCGCGGACGCCATGCGGCTTGAGGCAGAGTTCCGGAAAGGTGAAGCGCGCAGCGCCATGCGCCGCGCGCGGCACCGGAATGGAACGGCCCTTCAGCTCAATCTCGATTGGTCCTTCACGAGCGCCCTCTGTCGCCGCCGCCCAGGCCTCGTCCATCTTCCTGTCCGCCTCTTCCCCAAGCGGCGTCACATAGACCGGCATACGGGCGAGTTTCTCCTGCCGGTAATCGATACCGCCGTCGAGCCGGATGATTTCCGCATGGTCCTTGAGGATGGTGACAAACGGCAGAAACAATTGCCGGTTCAGCCCGTCGCGATAGAGGTCGTCGGGAGCGACGTTCGAGGTCGCCACCAGCACCACGCCCTCGGTGAAGAGAGCGGTGAAAAGCCGCGACAGGATCATGGCGTCGGCGATGTCCGCTACGCTGAATTCGTCGAAGCACAGCACCCTCGCTTCCTTCGCGACCGCCTTGGCGACCGGCGGGATCGGATCGTCGCCCTTCGCCTCGCCCTTCTTGACGGCTCTGCGATGCGCATCGATGCGATCGTGGATATCCATCATGAAATCGTTGAAATGGCTGCGCCGTTTTGCCTTCACCGGCAGACAATCGAAAAACATGTCCATCAGCATCGTCTTGCCGGTGCCGACCCCACCATGGATGTAGAGCCCTTTCGCCGCGGGCTTCGACGAAGGTTTGCCGAACAGCCAGCCAAGCGAGCTCGCCTTCGTGGCAAGGCGCGATTGCGCCGCGTCAAGAATTAACCGGTCGAGCGCCGCCGTGACCCTTTCCTGTTGCGGATCGCGGTGGATATCGCCCTTCTCCACCAGAAGCTGGTAGCGTTGCGAGACGCAGGGCTGGACCGTCGGTGCGTCACGCAGATTCATGGAAGGCCATCTGGCAGGGAAACCGGTCGATCAGCGTGAAAGCGTAACGGGCTGCCCGCTTTCGGTCTGGCCGTCGAACTTGTTGGCCGCGGAAGCATAAAGCCGCGCAAGCACGCCGCCGTTCTGGTCGTAAAGCGCCAATTGCTTTCCATTGACCGCCCATGACTTCACGCTCTCCAACGGAGGCGGACAGTGCAGAGGGCCAGCGCGATAGCCCTGGCCGTATTTGGTCTGCGGCGTGGCGATCCGGCAGCTTTGGCCGGAGACGTTGACGTTCCATACACCCGCGACGCCGCCCGCCGTGATGTTTACCGCATTGGCCGCCGCAGCCGCGTCGTTCATCGGCTGAGCCGATGCCACCTGCGGCGCCGCCGGAAACTGGGAAGCATCCTTGGTCGGCGCTGGAAGCTGGCTCTGCGAAACCCGCCCCGATGGCGCCGCCGGCAATGGCGCCGGCTGCGGTTCCTCGAGACCGCCGCCCATGCGCGACCCACCGCACCCCGCCAGCGCAAACGCCAGGAGTGAAACCGTAATAAACCCCGTCCTTGAAAAATACATCAAAACCTCCATCGGGGCCGCATCGTCCCGAAGTCCCTTCCTGTATCCATTGCCACAATAAGGGTGATTGCGGTCACAATTCCAGCCGGTTGTGGTTAAAATTGGGTTTCACCCGGCAGGCGCCTCTAAAACTTTCCCGGGCCAACCGCGTCCAAGCGACGAAAAATGAGCCCCAAGACGTGCTTCGAAAATCGCTTTGCAGGCCGGTTCCTGCGCGATCATCACCGCAACAAAGCAGAAGCGTTGGTTCCGACGGCCGGAACAAGATTTCACCGCGTCGCGTTCATCTGCCGTATTCAACGGAGGTGAACATGCTGAAACTTATCTTGATTCTGCTTATCATCGCGGCCGCCGCCGGCCTGCTCGGCTTCCCGATGCTGGCGGGCGCGGCAGCTGCGGGAGCCCGCATCCTGATCGGCATCGCGCTCATCGTCTTCCTGCTGATCGTCCTCGGCGTCTTCGCCATTACCTGACCCTGTCTTTCGCCCGTCACGCACTGGTAATCCGCCGCCTTTTCCGCCATATAGGCGCCAAAAGGCAAGGAAGACCGCGTGACGGGCAAGCCAGCGCAATTCGCCAAGATGAACGGGCTCGGCAACGAGATTATCGTTGCCGATATGCGCGGCCGCGCCGACCGCGTGACGCCGGCCGCCGCAATCGCGCTCAATGCTGATCCGGCGACGAAGTTCGACCAGATCATGGCGATCCACGACCCGAGGACGCCCGGCACCGAAAACTATGTCGCCATCATCAATTCCGATGGCAGTCAGGCGCAGGCCTGCGGCAATGGCATGCGCTGTGTGACCCAGGCGCTGGCGGCCGAAACAGGGCGCAAGAGCTTCGTTTTCGAAACGATGGCGGGCGTGCTGACGGCCGAAGAACATGCCGACGGACTGCTTTCCGTCGATATGGGCAAGCCGCGTGTCGGCTGGAGAGAGATTCCGTTGGCGGAGGAATTCCGCGACACGCGCATGATCGAACTGCAGATCGGACCAATCGACGCGCCCATCCTGCACTCGCCCTCGGTCGTATCCATGGGCAATCCCCACGCGATTTTCTGGGTCGAACGGGATGTCTGGTCCTACGAGTTGGAGAAGTTCGGGCCGTTGCTCGAAAACCATCCCATTTTCCCCGAGCGCGCCAATATCAGCATCGCGCAAGTCACTGCGCGCGACGCAATCACGCTGCGCACCTGGGAGCGTGGCGCGGGACTCACCCGCGCTTGCGGCTCGGCCGCCTGCGCCGCGGCCGTCTGCGGCGCGCGCACCCGTCGAACGGAGCGCAAGGTGACGGTGACGGTGCCCGGCGGTCCGCTCCTCATCGAGTGGCGCGAAGACGACCACGTCCTCATGACCGGTCCGGCGGAATGGGAATTTTCCGGCGCCTTCGATCCCGAAACCGGCGCCTGGACCCGCGAAACAGAAAGCGCGGCCTGATGGCGCTAGATGTCGTCACATTCGGCTGCCGGTTGAACACCTATGAGTCGGAAGTCATGCGCCGCGAAGCCGGCAAGGCCGGCCTTGGCGCGCTGCAAGGCGGCGCGGTTGTCTTCAATACTTGCGCCGTCACGGCCGAAGCCGTCAGACAGGCGAAGCAGGCGATCCGCAAGGCGCGCCGCGAACAACCTGATGCCCGCATCATCGTCACCGGCTGCGCCGCGCAGACCGATCCGGACGCTTTCGTCGCCATGGACGAGGTCGACCTCGTTCTCGGTAATGAGGAGAAACTTGCCGCGCAGAATTACCGGGCGCTTCCCGACTTCGGCGTCAACGATACGGAAAAGGCGCGCGTCAACGACATTATGAGCGTGCGCGAGACCGCCTCGCATATGGTCGATGCGATCGAGGGGCGCGCCCGCGCTTTCGTCCAGGTCCAGAATGGCTGCGACCATCGCTGCACCTTCTGCATCATCCCTTATGGGCGCGGCAATTCGCGTTCCGTGCCGATGGGCGCGGTTGTGGAGCAGGTAAAGCGGCTCGCCGGCAACGGCTACGCCGAAATCGTGCTGACCGGGGTGGATATGACGAGTTACGGCGCTGATCTTCCCGGCACGCCGCGTCTCGGCAAGCTGGTGAAGACGATCCTGAAACAGGCGCCGGACCTGAAACGGCTTCGCCTCTCTTCTATCGATTCCATCGAGGCCGATGCCGATCTGCTCGAAGCGATCGCGACGGAGTCCCGGCTGATGCCGCATCTGCACCTGTCGCTGCAGGCCGGCGACAACATGATCCTGAAGCGCATGAAGAGGCGTCACAGCCGCGAAGATTCCATTCGCTTCTGCGAGGATGTACGGCGCATGCGGCCCGACATCATCTTCGGAGCGGATATCATCTCCGGCTTCCCGACCGAAACCGAGGCGATGTTCGAGAATTCACTGAAGATCGTCGAGGAGTGCGGCCTCACTCACCTCCATGTCTTCCCCTTCAGTCCGCGCGAGGGGACGCCGGCGGCGCGCATGCCGCAACTTGCCCGCGCACTCGTCAAAGAGAGAGCCGCGCGGTTGAGGGAGGCGGGTGACAAGGCCTATCGCCGGCATCTCGCCACGCTTGCCGGCACCAATCAATCCATATTGATCGAGCGCGACGGCATTGGTCGCACCGAAGGGTTTACGCTCGCGGCCCTCGATGCCGGCATACCGGGCGAAATCGTCGAGGCCCGGATCGAAGGCCATGACGGCGAACGACTGCTCGCGCGTCCTCTGGTCGCCAGGGCAGCCTGAGCGATGGCTTTCGGCTTCATCAAGAAAGTCTTTTCCTTCGGCAAG
>Ga0187809_10001253_pt1 | contig 12168 bp, 9 predicted proteins | sample NC_wetland_sal_i_8_FD_132415 | JGI IMG/M metagenome (GOLD analysis project Ga0187809, IMG submission 132415) | Wetland sediment microbial communities from Neuse River Estuary, North Carolina, USA - ASW_4 | ecosystem: Environmental > Aquatic > Freshwater > Wetlands > Sediment | place: USA: North... | reverse complement strand
GGCTTCGGCCACGACCTGACGCATTCGCTTGTCACGGCGCGCATGCGGCTGAGCGCGGCTGACGTCGCGCAGATGCGACGACTCGGCGCTGACGCGGCAGCAGCCGTAGAAGGCGCGCTCGCCCAATGGCGGCCCGGCGAGATGGATCACTCCGTCGCCGCGCGCATTGCCGCCGCGGTCGAGACGTGTGGCGCGACCGCCCCGGTGCTGTTGGTCGGTGGCGACGACCGGCTGCGACGATTTCGTCATCCGGTGGCCGTCGGCCGGCCGATGTCGGACGTCGTCATGGCCGTGCTGGTGGCTGCGCGGGCCGGCCTGCACGTGGCGCTGACCCGTTACGCGGGTCGCGCGGCGGCGCTCGACGAACTCGCCGAGCCGCTCGGTCGGGCCCGTCGTATACACGCCCGCACGCTCGCCGCCTGCCGTGCGGGCGTAGAAGTCGGCGCGGTACTCGACACATTGGCCGCGGGTTACCAGTCCGCCGGTGTTCCGGACGGCTGGCGGCAGCATTACCAAGGCGGCCCGATTGCCTACGGCCAAAGAGAATTCGAGATCGCTCCGGTTCAACGCGACAGCGAATGGTGGGGGCTGCGCCTGGAGCGCGACGTCGCGGTGGCGTGGAACCCGAGTCTCCCAGGCGGGGCGAAGGACGAAGACACCTATCTCGTCGGCGACGGCGAGCCCGCCTTACTGACGACGACCGGCGCCTGGCCGACCGTCGACTGCGACGGGCTAGCCCGGCCCGACGCCTTGCGAATTGACAGCTGAAGGGGACGACATATGCGCGCAGACGACATTCTCGATGGCCAGGGAGTGCCGAGCGAAGTGCCACCACCGTCGAGCGGGGCGCGATTCCCCGACGGCGCTGACTTTCGCATCGAGATCCCGTCCGTCGAAGGCCCCGCGGTGCTCGCCTCCGTCGTCCACGAAGCAGAGCAACGCGGCGTTGTCGTCAATCGCGTCTCCCAGGGAAGCGGCGCGATGGTGCTGTCGCAACGCGAGCTGCGGGAGATGGCGCGGATCGGCAACGACGCCGGCCTGGAGATCTCCTTGTTCGTCGGCCCGCGAGAGGAGTGGGGCCTTGGCGCGCAGTCGCGTTCTGCCGACGGCGCCACGTTAAGCGGCGGGATCCGCGGCGCTCGGCAGCTGCGATTCGCCGTCGAGGATGTGTTGCGCGCGGTCGACTGTGGAATCCGGGGATTTCTGATCGCCGATCTCGGGCTGCAGCGGGTGCTGGAGCGGGCTCGCGCCGAGGGCCAAATCCCGGCCGACGTCGTGTGGAAGATCTCGGCGGTGGTCGCACCGTCGAACCCCGCGACGTTGGCGCTGCTCGTCGACATCGGCGCTGACACCGTGAACCTGCCGTCCGACTTGACGTTGGCCGAACTGGCTGAGATGCGCGCGATCACCGACGTGCCGCTCGATCTGTATGTCGAGGCGCCTGACGCCATGGGCGGGGTCGTGAGAGGCGAGCAGCTAGGCGATCTCATCGACGTGGCCGCGCCGCTGTACGCGAAGTTCGGGTTGCGGAACTCCCGTCCGCTGTATCCCTCAGGCCTTCACCTTGAGGCAGACGCGATTCTGATCGCGCGGGAGAAGGTCCATCGCGCCCAGGTCGCGCTGGAGTGGATGGAGCGCACCGGATCCGCGGCGGTTCAATCGAAGCCCGGCGCGACCGGTCTTGGGGTGCCCGTACTGTGACCGCACCCCGCCAGCTGCGCAGCCGCGAGTGGTTCGACGGTGACGACGAAGTCGCCGTCGCGCACCGCGTCGCGCTGCGCTCGGTTGGCCTGGACATTCGCGCCGATGACGATCGTCCGGTCATCGGGATCGCGGATTCGTCCAGTGAGTTGAACCCGTGCAACTTGCCGCTGCGCGGCCTGGTGCCCGAGGTGGCGGCCGGAATACGAGAAGCAGGTGGGTTGCCGGTCTCGTTTCCCGTTATGTCGCTCGGCGAAGATCTGATGAAGCCCAGCGCGATGTTGTACCGCAACTTGCTAAGCGTCGAAGTCGAGGAATACCTGCGGTCATACCCGCTCGACGGTGTGGTTCTGCTCGCAAACTGCGACAAGAGCGTTCCAGGCGCGCTGATGGGCGCGGTCAGCGCCAACCTGCCCGCCGTCATGGTGACCGGTGGCGCACGGCCGATTGCGCGATTCCACGGACGTCGAATCGGCACCGGTACTGACTTGTGGCGCGCGCTTGACGACCACCGCACCGGGCGGATGAACGACGAGGAGTGGGCGGAATTCGAGCGGTGCCTGAACTGTGGCCTCGGCTCGTGCAACACGATGGGCACAGCGACCTCGATGGCGGTCGTCGCCGAGACTCTCGGATTCGCGTTGCCCGGAACAGCCACGCTGCCAGCCGCGGACCCTGAACGCCCGGCGGCCGCGAGAGCCGCTGGCCGCCGAGCGGTCGCGGCGGTGGCGGACGACGTTCGGCCTGCCCAACTGGTGACCGAAGCGGCGCTGCGCAACACGGTCCGCGTGCTGCACGCTTGCGGCGGTTCGACGAACGCGCTGCTGCATCTCCTTGCCATTGCCGGGCGTGCTGGCGCCGATCTCTCGCTCGACGACATCGGCCGGCTCGGCAAAGGCGTGCCCGTGCTCGCCGACCTCGAGCCGAGTGGTCGATTCCTGGTGCAAGACATGCACGCCGCGGGCGGCCTACCGGCCTTGATGCAAGCCATCGCTGACCACCTTGAACTCGAGGTCTGCGCCGCGAACGGCCAGTCGTGGCGCGAGGTCCTCGAGTCTTGGCCGGCACCTGATCCGTCGGCGCCGGCCGCGGTCCGATCGCCTGCGGATCCGCTTCGAACGGACGGCGCGTTCGCTGTCGTTCACGGATCGCTTGCACCCGATGGCGCGGTGGTCAAGACCTCCGCGGCGTCGCCGGAGCTGGCTCGGCATCGCGGCCGCGCGGTCGTCTTTCGTGACTACCACGACATGCGCGCCCGCATCGACGATCCCGACCTCGACGTCACTCCGGACGACGTTCTTGTGCTCGCCGGGTGTGGGCCGGTTGGAGTGCCTGGCATGCCGGAATGGGGCATGATCCCCATCCCCGCCCGGCTCGCGGCGTCCGGTGTGCGCGACATGGTGCGCGTCACCGACGCGCGCATGAGCGGCACATCGTTCGGCACCTGCGTGTTGCACGTCGCGCCGGAGGCGGCGATCGGCGGTCCCCTGGCCCTCGTCCGCGACGGCGACCCGATCTCCCTCGACATCGACGCCGGACGCCTCGACCTCGAGGTGTCGGCTGAGGATCTCGCCGCACGTCGAGCCGCCTGGAAGCCGGCCGTCTCACCACATCTGCGGGGCTGGCCAGCGCTCTACCAGGCGCACGTGACGCAAGCGAATCGCGGGTGCGATCTGGACTTTCTGTCAGCCCCGACCCCAGCTCATCGAAGTTTCGTTCCGCCAATCGTCGGCCGCTCATGAGTAGCGGCAGACAATCCGCACCGGCCGTCGGCCGGCCCGACCGAGGAGGACAGTTGCTCAAGAGGATATTGATTGCGACCGCCGCGGCGACGGCGTTCGCAACCGTTGCCGCCTGCTCGAGCAGCGGCTCTAGTGGAGGTAGCGGCGCCACAACACCGGGCGGCGCCACCGACTCGTCGTCCAGTGCCGCAACGTCCGGTTCGACGGCCGCCGGTGGCGGTAGCAGCTCGATCCCGTCGACGCCCGTCACGTTGACGTTGTGGCACAACTACGGCACCGAGCAGAACGCGACCGCGACGAAGAACCTCGTCGACGCCTACCAAAAGCTGCACCCCAACGTGACGATCAAAATCGTCAGCCAGCCGGCCGACAACTACTTTTCGCTGCTTCAAGCGTCGGCTGTGTCAAAGACCGGACCTGACATCGCCGTCATGTGGACCGGCCTGTTCACCCTGCAGTACAAGAGCTTCCTGAGCGGGCTCAAGGGGCTAGTCCCCGACGCCGCGTTGCAGAAGGAGCAGGGCCTGCAATGGACGACGGACAACTTTGACCCGAACGGCAACCCGTACGTGATGCCGCTCGAAACCCAGTTCTACATCGGTTTCTACAACAAGCAAGCGTTTACGAAGGCTGGCGTCTCGTCCGTGCCGACCACCTGGAGCGAGCTCTACTCGGCATGTAGCAAGCTGAAGGCGGCGGGCTACACACCGATCGTGTATGGCAACGGCGGCCAAAGCCTGGGCGCGGAGTTCTACCCCTGGTACGACGCAAGCTATCTCGAGATCGGGCAGCTCCCCGTCGACCAGTGGCGCAATCTCTACGACGGCAAGACCGCATGGAACTCGTCTGGTCAACTCGACGCGTTCGGCAAGTGGGCGGCGTTGGAGTCGAAGGGTTGCACGAACAGCGATGTGTTGACCAAGACCAACAACATCGATGACTTCGTCGGCGGCAAGGCGGCAATGATCATCGATGGAACGTGGGACACCCAGAAGTTCACCGATGCGATGAAGGACAACGTCGCCGCATTCGTCCCGCCGTTCTCCGACACGCCGATCAAGGGCGTGGTTGACTTCCCCGGTGATGGATTCAGCATCACGAGCTACTCCAAGCACAAGGACGTCGCGGGAGACTTCCTCGGCTTCATCGCTTCGGACGCGGGCCAAGCGGCGATCAACGCGGCTGGCCTCATTCCCGACGTCAAGGGCGCGACAACCGACAACCCGGTCAACCAGCAGATGCTCGACTTTGTGAGCAAGGACGGCATGACGCCGTACCCGATGCTCGACAATGTCGTGCAGGGCGACGTGGTCGACGCGGGCAACAAGACGCTTCCGTCGATTCTCGCGAATAAGATGTCGCCTTCGTCCGGGCTTGGGACGCTGCAGTCGACCTGGCAGCACCTCAGCCCCGACAAGCGCTCGAGCACGTACAAATAGTCGCGGCAGGTGGGAGTCATCGCGGTTCGATGGCTCCCACCGCCTCGGCCGGTGATCTGGTCGTGAGATGGGTCCATCGCAGTGAGCAACACAGCAGTGAGCAACACGGAAACGAGCAAGACCGCAGCGAGTGACAAGGAGGGTGGCTCGATTACCGCATCCACCGTTCGCGCGGAACATCGGCACGGGGCGCGCTCGAGTCTGCCAGGGCGTCCTCGCCGGACGTCGCTGCATCGCCATCGGCGGGTAGCTGGGGTGGCGATGTCCCTTCCGGCGTTCGTGTTGGTGGCGTTGCTGTTGGGAATTCCGATCCTGCAGGCCGCGTACTACTCGATGACCGACTGGAACGGCATCACGGCACACTGGATCGGCCCGCGTGCCTACCGCCGTGAGTTCACCGACCCGACGTTTTGGCGAGTCTTGCAAAACAACGGCGTGTTGCTGCTTGCCGTCCCGGTCGCTCTGCTGGTGGGAATGGCCATCGCGTTCGTGCTCAACGAGCGGATTCCCGGCTGGCGTGTCTTCCGAACGCTGTTGTTCCTCCCGACGGCCATCTCCTGGGTGGTCATCGGCATGGTCGCGACTCGCTTCTTCGCGAGTGAAGGCACGTTGAACGACCTGCTGCGCAGCATGGGACTTGGCTTCATTCACACCGATCTGCTCTCGGGCGAGCGCACCGCGCTGATAGCCGTCGCGATCGCTTTCGTGTGGTCGATGGTCGGCACCAACACCATCATCTTCCTGACCGGCATGGCCACCCTTGACCCAGCTCTGCATGAGGCGGCGCGTATCGACGGCGCCAGCGGTTGGACAATCTTCGCCCGCATCACGGTGCCCCAGCTCAAGCGCTTCATCCAATTCGCGTTCACGATCACCGTGATCAGCGCCTTCACGGCGTTGTTCAGTCTGATCTTCGTGATGACGGGTGGGGGACCCGGTTACGGAACCACGACGTTGGAGTTCTTCGTGTATCAGACCGCGTTCGCCAAGGGTGCCTTCGGACTCGGCGCGATGCTCGGCGTCGTCCTCTTCGTCATCATGGCGATCGTGGGACTCGTGCAACTCCGCGTCCTTCGGACCAAGGACTGAGGGTAGGAAGCGATGGCAACCCAGTCTGTCGGTGTGACGATTCGACGTCGCAGGCGCTCACGCCGTTGGTCGACGCGCAACATCGTGCTCGTCGCCATCATGTGCGTCGTCACCGTCGTGATGCTCTATCCGTTCGGCTTCATGTTGAACAACTCGTTCAAGACGGAGCGGCAGTTCGAAGGCGCCGCCGGTCATTCGATCGCGTCGTGGCGCGCGCTGGGCCACGCGATCCCGGTCGGCCGCGAGCTGCTCAACTCGACGATCGTGTGTGTCGGCTCCATCGCGATCATCATCGCGGTCAGCAGTCTCGCCGGGTTCGCGTTCGCCAAGCTCAGGTACCGCTTTGCCGTGCTGGTGCTGGTCGGCATCATCGCGGCCATGTTGATCCCCATGCAGTCGATCATCATCCCCGCGTACGTCAACTTGTCGAAGGTCCATTTGCTGAGCGGGTATTGGGCCGCCATCCTGCTTTACGCCGCTCTGGGCACACCGTTCGCCACCTTCTTGATGACGACGTACTACCGCAGCCTGCCCGACGAACTTGTCGAGGCGGCGATTGTTGACGGGTTGAGCTACCGGGGAACCTTCCTGCGAATCGCCCTGCCCATGTCGATCCCCGCCCTTGTCACGGTCGCGGTGCTGCAGTTCATTCAGATTTGGGACGACCTGCTGGTCGGTCTGCTGTTCCTACAAAACACGAATGACCGCACAATCACGGTCGGGCTCGGTGTGCTGTCGTCCGGCCGCACCACCGACGTGCCGGTGCTGATGGCAGGCTCGATAGTGAGCGCGATCCCCGCGATCGTCGTCTACCTCGTCTTCCAGCGCCAACTCGTCAGCGGTCTCACCGTCGGCATGGGCAAGTAGCTGGGTGGCGACGAATCGCCTGACGCGGGAAGCCTGCATGCAGACGGGTTGGTCGGTTGCCGTGCCCTGCGGCTGCGAGCTCGGCGAGCGGCCGGTTTGGGACGACGCCGCGTCGACGCTGTGGTGGGTCGACGTCCATGCCGGTCGTCTGCACCGCGTTGACGCCGGTGGCGCCCACACGATCCACGCGCTTGAGCCGCCGGTCGGCGCGGTGGGGTTGGCACGCGACGGCGTGGTGGTCGCCGCGGGCGACGTCGTCCAGGTGCTGGATTCGGCAGGCCGGATCGTCCGCTCGGAGATTGCGATCGGGATCCCGGCCGGCGGCCGGTTCAACGACGGCGCGGTCGACCCGGCGGGTCGCTTCCTGATCGGGACGACGGAGTCGGCGCCAGGCCGTGCCGACGGCAGGTTGTTTCGGGTGAGCCCCGCAGGGGACGTCGAGTTGCTGCTCGACGGAGTCGTCGAGTCGAACGGGCTCGGTTGGTCGCCAGACGGCGCGACGATGTACTACGTCGATTCCGGCGAGCCAGCCGTCCGGCGGTACCGCTATGACGACCAGACGAGGGCGTTGAGTCGGCTTCACGACCTTGTCGTGTTCGCTGAAGCGGACGGCGTGCCGGACGGGCTTGTCGTGGACGACTCCGGCGACGTGTGGGTGGCGATGTGGGACGGCGCGGCCGTCCGCCGTCACGCGGCGACCGGCGACCTGCGGGAAGTCTTCCGAACGCCTGTCAGCCGACCGACGTGCCCGGTCATCGCGGCGGGCAAAGTCCTTTACCTGGCCACCGGTTGGGAGGGCATGAGCGACACCGCGCGCGCCGCCGAGCCATGGGCTGGCCATCTGCTTCGCCGCAGTGTCGACGCCCGCCCTGCGCCCACCGCCAGGTTCGCTTGCTGAGCACCGAACTCCTTCGCACGAAAGGGCCAGACGTGTCCATCCGATCAGTCAATCCCCGCACCGGCGCGGCGTTCGGACCCGAGTTCGTCGACACCACGAAGTCCGAGATGGAAGCGGTGCTCGACGCGGCGGTCGCAAGCGCCCGGCCTTGGGCCGCGACAGCTCGCGTCGTCCGGGCACAGGCACTTGAGGCCATCGCAGACCGTCTCGACGCTGACGGCGACGCTCTCGCCGAGCTTGCGGACGCGGAGACGGCGCTCGGCGCCGCCCGGCTTAGCGGCGAGGTCTCCCGGACGACCTACCAACTTCGCATGTTCGCGTCCCTGCTCCGGAGCGCTGACGTGTCATGGGACATGCACGACGAGGCCGTGGCCGGCGCGCCGCCTGCTGGCCGCCCAGACCTCCGGCGGGTGTTGGCGCCGTTAGGCCCGGTGGCGGTCTTCGCGGCGAGCAACTTCCCGTTCGCGTTCTCCGTGGCTGGCGGTGACACCGCGTCTGCCCTCGCCGCCGGGTGCCCCGTCATCGTCAAGGCTCATCCAGCGCATCCTCAAACGAGCGCGGCGGTTGGAGCGCACGTGCGCGCCGCACTCGACCGGACTGACGCCCCCGCAGGCACGTTCGCCGTCGTCCACGGCTTCGAGGCCGGCCGCGGTCTGGTGTTGGACTCGCGAGTTCGCGCGGCGGCTTTCACCGGCTCCTACGAAGGCGGCAGGGCGTTGTTCGACCTGGCGGCAGGGCGACCCGATCCGATCCCGTTCTACGGTGAGCTCGGCAGCGTCAACCCGGTGCTGGTCACACCCGGCGGCGCGAGGCGGAGTGCCGAGCTGGCAGCCGGTTACGTTGAGTCGCTCACGCTTGGCGCCGGCCAGTTCTGCACGAATCCCGGTTTGCTGCTCGCGCCACGCGACACCGTGCTCGACGCTGTCGCCGCCGCCGCCGCGCAGGCGCGTGGCGGAACATTCCTCTACGAGGGAATCGCGTCGAGATTTGAAGAGCGCGCGGCGTCGCTGTCGAAGGTCGAAGGCGTCCGGGTCGTGTACCGCGGCGCGGCCGGGTCTGGCCTGTCAGCCCCAGTGGTCATCATGGCGACCGACGCCGAGTCGGCGCTCGCGAACGCCGGCGCCCTTCAAGCAGAGTGCTTCGGGCCAGCCGGGATCGTCGTCGAATACAACGACCCGGACGACGCTTTGGCGTTCGTCGACCAACTGCACGGTTGCTTGGTGGCCACCGTCCACGGCGACGAGTCCGAGCCGTTGGCGGCGCAGTTCGTCTCCGCGGCGGCACGGGTCGCGGGCCGCGTGGTTTGGAACGGGTGGCCCACCGGCGTCGCAGTGTCGCCCGCGCAACACCACGGTGGGCCGTTCCCGTCGACGACGAATGCGCTGCACACGTCCGTCGGGGCGACAGCGGTGTACCGCTTCCTTCGGCCGATCGCCTTTCAGAACATGCCTTCGCGACTCATGCCAGACGTTGTCAGGGCGCAGGTTCTCACCGAGCAGGACGCGGTGGGCGACAGGTGATCGACGTGAGCACGACGACGAACCTCAGTGGTGTTTATCCCGTCTTCAACACGACGTTTCTGGCCGACGAGTCGCTCGACCTCGACGCGTTGCGACGTGAACTCGACTGGATCGCCGACCAAGGCGCTGACGGGATCACCTTGGGGATGGTCTCGGAGTACTTGCGCCTGGCGCCTGATGAGCGGCTGGCGGTCGCAGAGGTCGCCGCGGACGTCGCCCGCGCCCGCGGCATCGGCGCGGTGATCAGCGTCGGCGCCGAAAGCACGCGTTTGGCGGCTCGCTTCGCCGCGGCGGCTGAGGGCGTCGGCGCGACCGCTGTCATGGCGATTCCGCCCGTCACGCTCGACCTTGACGAGGCCGCGATTGCTGACTACTTCGAAGCGATCCTTGACGCGACCAGCCTGCCGCTGGTCGTACAAGACGCGAGCGGTTACATCGGACGACCGCTCACGCTCGAACTGCAAGTGGCCCTGCTTGAGCGGCACGGCGAGCGCGTGCTGTTCAAACCGGAGGCGACGCCGGTTGGACCGCGGCTGTCTGCGCTTCGGGACGCCACCGGCGGCGCCGCGCGCGTTTTTGAGGGCAACGGCGGGGCTAGCCTCGTCGACTCGTACAAACGCGGCGTCGTCGGGACGATGCCAGGTGCTGAAGTGTGCTGGGCTGTGGTGACAATGTGGCGTCTGCTCAAGAGGTCGGACTTCGACGTGGCCGAGCGACTCAGCGCTCCTCTGGTCAGCATGATCGGGCATCAATCGAGCCTCGACTCGTTCGTCGTGGCCGAGAAACACCTGCTGCACGCACAAGGAGTGCTTCGCAACACGGTCTCGCGGAGGCCCCTCGGCGCGGAGCTGGACCACGAGACCGCTCGCGAACTCGAGCGTCTCCGCGCCGTACTTCGATCCCGTTGCGACGATGTCGTCGCCGAGGCCTCGACATGAGAACGGCGGTCATCACCGGCGGCGGCCGTGGTCTCGGGGCCGCCGCCGCGGCGAGGCTGCGTGACGAGGGCATTCGGGTGGTGACGTTGGACGTCGCCGGCGAGCCAGACTTCACGGTCGACGTCACGGACGACGTGGCGCTGCGTGCCGCGGCCGAGCAGATCGGGGACGTCGATGTACTCGTCAACTCGGCTGGCGTCGTCGGGCCAGGGAAGCCCCTTGTGGAAACGAATGCCGACGAGTGGCGTCGGGTCTTCGAAGTGAACGTGCTTGGGACCGTGGCGACGATGCGGCAGTTCGTACCCGGCATGGTCGCGCGCGGGTGGGGACGCGTCGTCAACTTCGCCAGCATGGCAGGCAAAGACGGCAACCCAAACTTGTCGATCTATTCGGCATCGAAGGGCGCGGTGATCGCGCTGACGAAGGCCGCGGGCAAAGAGTTGGCAACCACGGGCGTGCTGGTTAACGCGATCGCGCCAGCGGTGATCGCGACGCCGATGAACGCCGAGACCGACCCGGAGACGCTCTCCCACATAACGAGTCTCATACCTATGAGGAGGATCGGCCGACCAGAGGAGGTGGCCGAACTCGTCGCGTGGCTCGCGTCGGAAAGGGTGAGCTTCTCGACTGGAGCGGTTTACGACATCAGCGGTGGCCGAGCCACCTACTGAACAGCCGTCAGCCGTGCTTGGCGCGGCTATCGTTCCCTCCAAGGAAGGGCACGACGAGGTCAGCCAGCGCCGCTGAGGAGTCGAAGTCTGCCGCGAACCAGGGTGATCGTTCTAAAGTTGTCGCCGATGGCACACTCGCTTTGGAGCCGCTTCGACCGCCCGACCCCCGAGTGGTTCACCGCCGCGAAGCTCGGAATCTTCGTGCATTGGGGCGCGTACTCGGTGCCCGCGTGGGCGGAGCCGACGGGGGAGTTGGGGGCGCTCGACGATGAGACCTGGTTTCGGCACAATCCCTACGCCGAGTGGTACTTCAACTCGATCCGGATCGACGGAAGTCCAGCCCAGACACATCATCGCCAGGTCTACGGGGGCCGGCCGTACGACGAATTCCTCGACGAGTGGCGGGCGGAGTCGTTCGACGCGGCGGCGCTGACGGGACTATTCGCGCGCGCTGGCGCCCGCTACGTCGTGCCGACGACCAAACATCACGACGGCATCACCTTGTGGGACGCGCCTGGCACCTCGACGCGCAACACCGTGCATCGCGGGCCGAGGCGCGACCTGGTCGCCGAGTTCGCTTCCGCGACGCGCGCCGCCGGTCTGCGGTTCGGCGTTTACTACTCGGGCGGTCTCGATTGGCACGTGACCCAGTTGCCGCCGCTCGACACCCATCACCGGGTGCACACGGTCCGTCCTTACGACGAGGCCTACGGGACCTACGCGTATCTGCACGTGAAGGATCTGATCGATCGGTACCGACCTGACATTTTGTGGAACGACATCGAGTGGCCCGACCGGGGGAAGCACGATGGCAGCTGCGGGTTGGCCCGGTTGTTCTCCCATTTCTACGAGCAAAACCCAGAGGGCGTAGTCAACGATCGCTGGGGCGACACCCACTGGGACTTTCGCTGCAGTGAGTACCAGGCGTATCGCGAGAGTGAGGCTGGCGGAGCATGGGAGAACACCCGCGGGCTCGGTTTGTCGTTTGGCTACAACCAAAATGAAGACGCGTCCGTCACCCTCGACGCCCACGCCGCGCTGAAGCATTTGGTTGACGTCGTGTCGCGGGGTGGAAACCTCTTGCTGAACGTTGGGCCGCGGGCCGACGGCACGCTTTCCGAACTGCAGCGCGCGACGCTGGAGGGCATGGCGGAGTGGATGGCCCGCAACGCGGCGGCGCTGCACGACACCGCGGTCGTCCCGTCGGCCGTCGCCGCGCCCGCGGATGATCCGTGGTTGCGTTGGACCAGGGATTCGCGCCACCTGAACGCGATCATCGACGCCGACGGCGAGGTGACGCTGC
>Ga0187809_10001252_pt1 | contig 12184 bp, 12 predicted proteins | sample NC_wetland_sal_i_8_FD_132415 | JGI IMG/M metagenome (GOLD analysis project Ga0187809, IMG submission 132415) | Wetland sediment microbial communities from Neuse River Estuary, North Carolina, USA - ASW_4 | ecosystem: Environmental > Aquatic > Freshwater > Wetlands > Sediment | place: USA: North... | reverse complement strand
CTCCCGGTCCGACAGGAAAAGCCTCGAAAGCGCAAGGCCTTGCCACGGGTCGCGAAACGTCTCTGGCGGCCTTTCGGGCCGCCAGGACGGGCGGGTTGTAGGGGCGAACGGGGCCGGTGTCAAACGCTTCGGAGGCTTGCGGGCCGGCGCCCGAGAGGCCATTTTCGACCGCGTCAGGCCGGGCCCCTCTGGCAGTCATGGGACTGCGATGTCGGACTGATTGAGCCGGGGGCCGGTCCCGATGACCCTTCCTTTCGATATCACGATCACGCACCAGGCGCTCGCCGCGCTGTTCCAGGTCATCGTCATCGACCTGGTGCTGGCCGGCGACAATGCCGTGGTCATCGGCATCGCCGCCGCCGGCCTGCCGCGCGAGGACCGCACACGAGCGATCCTCGTCGGCATCGCGGCCGCCACGGTGCTGCGCATCCTGTTCGCCGGCGTGGCGGTGGAGATGCTGACCATTGTCGGTCTCGTCTTCGCCGGCGGCATCCTCCTGCTCTGGGTGTGCTGGAAGATGTGGCGCGAACTGCGCGCCGCGCATCAGGTTTCGCAGGACGAGATCGCGGAGGCGCAGGCTCATGCCCCGCGCAAGACCCTGGCGCAGGCCGCCTGGCAGATCGTGGTCGCCGACGTGTCGATGTCGCTCGACAACGTGCTGGCGGTCGCAGGGGCCGCGCGCGAGCATCCGCTGGCGCTGGTGTTCGGTCTCGGCCTGTCGATCGTGCTGATGGGCGTGGCGGCCAACCTCGTCGCGCGGCTGCTCGGCCGCCATCGGTGGATCGCCTATATCGGGCTCGCCATCGTGCTCTATGTCGCGCTCGACATGATCTGGCGCGGCTTCTGGCAGATCGAGACCTTGGCCGCCGGCTAGAAGCCGAACGTCGAGAGCGCCTGCTGCAGCGCCGCCGGCGGCGTGCGGCCGGAGGTGAATTCGATCGTCTGCGTCCCGGGCACGGTCGCCGCCGGCCGCTCGCGCAGCAGGTCGGCGACGCGGCGCGCGATCGCCGGCGCCGGATCGAGCCATTCGACCGGCCAAGGGGCGACACGGCGGAAGCGCGTCAGCAAGAGCGGATAGTGGGTGCATGCGAGCACCACGGTGTCGGTGCGCTGACCTTCCTCGTCGAGGAAGCAGGGCAGGATCTCGCCCGCGATCTCGACATCGGCCGCCGGCGTGCCGGCGAGTTCCGCTTCGGCGTAGGTGGCGAGCCGCGGCGAGCCCACCAACGCCACGCGGCAGCCGGAGGCGAATTCGCGGATCAGCGTGCGGGTGTACTCGCGGCTGACCGTCGCCTGCGTGCCGAGCACCGCAATACGCTTGGTCTGCGACTGCGCGCAGGCCGGCTTGATGGCGGGCACCGTGCCGACGAAGGGAACCGTGAAGCGCGCGCGCAGGTCGGCGAGGGCGAGCGTCGAGGCGGTGTTGCAGGCGACGACGACGAGATCGGGTGCGTGGCGCGCGATGGCGGCGCCGATCACGTCGACGATGCGCGCGACGAGCTGGTCTTCCGGCTGGTTCCCGTAGGGAAACCCGGCATCGTCGGCGAGATAGACGTAGCGCGCGTCCGGCCGCGCCGCCTTCACCTCGCGGAACACGGTGAGCCCGCCGACGCCGGAATCGAAGACGAGAATGGTCGGGGGCGCGGCGTCAGTCATCGGGGAGAGGAATCGGCACGTTTCGGCGGATCGCACGAGCTAGACCACGCGCAAGCGCCCGTGACAATGGGCAGCACCGCGCAACCTTCGGGACCGCCCGCCCGTTGCCTTCCGAGCAAGCGGGGCGACGTGAACCCAAGGGGATGATTACCCATGAATATGAAACTCGTGGCGCTCGCGGCCGGCGCCTTGATGCTGTCGGCGGGCGCCGCGTCCGCGTCTCCGGGGCGGACGACCACCGATCTTCATCTGCGCAGCGGTCCGGGCACCAGCTATGGCGTCATCACCACCATGCCGGAAGGCGCGCGCGTCAACATCCGCAACTGCACCGGCTCCTGGTGCCGCGTGAACTACGGCGGAACCAGCGGCTGGGCGGCGGCGAACCTGATCAGCGGCGGCGGCAGCAGCGGTTACGCGTATAACCGCAGCTATCGTCGCGGCTATGGCGGCGCCTACGGCGGCGGCTACGTCGCGCAGCCGGCCTACGGCTACGGCTACGGCCCCGGGTACGGTTACGGCGGCGGCTACGGCTACGCCTCCGACCTCGGTTACGACTACCAGCCCGGCATCGAGATCGGCTTCGGCGTCGGCCCCGGATGGGGCGGCGGCTGGGGTGGCGGCTGGGGCGGCGGCTGGCACCACGGTTGGGGCGGTGGCTGGCATCACGGCTGGCGCCGCTGAGAATCGAGCGGCATCCTGAAAAGCCCCGCGCTCCGGCGCGGGGCTTTTTGCATGTCGCGCAGCCTCAGGCCGCGCCGAACACGCGCTTGAAGATCGTGTCGACGTGCTTGAAATGGTGGTCGAGGTCGAAATTGTCCTCGAGCTCCTTGTCCGAGAGCACCTTGCGCACGTCCGGGTCGGCCTTGAGCAGCGCCAGGAAGTCGTTGCTCTCGCCGCCCCAGACCTTCATAGCGTTGCGCTGCACGAGGCGATAGGCGTCCTCGCGCGCGACGCCCGCTTTGGTCAGCGCGATCAGCACGCGCTGCGAATGGATGAGGCCGCCGAGGCGGTCGAGGTTCTTCTGCATGTTGGCCGGATAGACCAAGAGCTTGTCGATCAGGCCGGTGAGGCGGGCGAGCGCGAAGTCGAGCGTCACCGTCGCGTCCGGCCCGATCATGCGCTCGACCGAGGAGTGCGAGATGTCGCGCTCGTGCCACAGCGCGACGTTCTCCAGCGCCGGCGTCACGTAGCCGCGCACCATGCGGGCGAGGCCGGTGATGTTCTCCGACAGCACCGGATTGCGCTTGTGCGGCATCGCCGAGGAGCCCTTCTGCTTCTCGGAGAAGAACTCTTCCGCTTCCAGCACCTCGGTGCGCTGCAGATGGCGGATCTCGATGGCGACGCGCTCCATCGACGACGCGATGACGCCAAGCGTGGCGAAATACATCGCGTGGCGGTCGCGCGGGATGACCTGCGTCGACACCGGCTCGACCGCGAGCCCCATCGCCTTCGCCACGTGCGCTTCGACGCGCGGGTCGACCTGCGCGAAGGTGCCGACGGCGCCGGAGATGGCGCAGGTCGCGACTTCCTTGCGCGCCGCGACCATGCGCTCGCGGCCGCGCGCGAACTCGGCATAGGCCTGCGCCAGCTTCAGGCCGAACGTGGTCGGCTCGGCATGGATGCCGTGCGAGCGGCCGACGGTCGGCGTCATCTTGTATTCGAAGGCGCGGCGCTTGAGCGCGGCCAAGAGCGCGTCGAGGTCGGCGATCAGGATGTCGGCGGCGCGCACGAGCTGCACGTTGAGGCAGGTGTCGAGCACGTCCGACGAGGTCATGCCGGAGTGCATGTAGCGCGCCTCCGGCCCGACGATCTCCGAGACGTGCGTCAGGAAGGCGATGACGTCGTGCTTGACCTCGGCCTCGATGGCGTCGATCCGCTCGATGTCGAATTTGGCGTCGCGGCCCTTGGCCCAGATCGCCTTCGCGGCGTCTTTCGGGATGACGCCGAGCTCGGCCATCGCGTCGGCCGCGTGCGCCTCGATCTCGAACCAGATCTTGTATTTCGTCTCCGGCGACCAGATCGCGGTCATGGCCGGGCGGGAGTAGCGGGGGATCATCGCAGCACCATTTCGTCGTCCGTCATGGCCGGGCTCGTCCCGGCCATCCACGTCTTTCTGTCTTCGCGCCTGCAAGGAAGTCGTGGATGCCGGGCACAAGGCCGGGCATGACGACGGTGAGGCACGTCGTTAAGCTGCCTCGCCGCGGGCGAGCAGGCCCGCATTGCGGATGGCGGCGATGTTGCCCTTGTAGTCGCCGCCCTTGAACACCGCGGAGCCGGCGACCAGCACATTGGCGCCGGCGCGCACGACGTCGGCGGCATTCGCCGCCGTGACGCCGCCGTCGACTTCGATGTCGATCGGCCGGCCGCCGACCAGCGCGCGCACCTGCGCGATCTTGTCGAGCGCGCCGGCGATGAAAGCCTGGCCGCCGAAGCCGGGATTGACCGACATGATCAGCACGAGGTCGACCATGTCGATGACGTGCTCGATCGACGACACCGGCGTGCCCGGGTTCATCGTGACGCCAGCCTTCTTGCCGAGCGCGCGGATCGCTTGCAGCGAGCGGTGGATGTGCGGACCCGCCTCGACGTGCACGGTGATGATGTCGGAGCCGGCTTTGGCGAAGGCGTCGAGATAGGGATCGCAAGGGCTGATCATCAGGTGCACGTCGAATGTCTTCTTCGACACCGGGCGCAGCGCCCTCACGACGTCAGGGCCGATGGTGATGTTGGGGACGAAGTGCCCGTCCATCACGTCGACATGGATCCAGTCGGCGCCGGCGGCCTCAATCGCGCGGATTTCCTCGCCCAGCCGCGCGAAGTCGGAGGCGAGGATCGAGGGCGCGATGAGAAGCGGCCGGGGCATGAACGGGTCTCGGGTTGAGGCGTCCGCGTACCATGCGCAGGCCGCACGGGCAACGCGCGGCGGGGGCCGCATCCCCCGGCAATTTGGCGTCGGCGACCGGCAAATTTTGCCGGGGCGCGGCGCCCGGTGCCGGCTGGCCGGTGCTGGAACTCAAGCAATTTCAGGCCTGTCCGCGCGCCGCCGAGCTGGCGCGGCTCTTGCGAGGTGCGGTCGGGGCGAGCATCGCCGGCACCCGCCGGCGGGTAGAGGGACGTGCGTTATGTCGATATCGGTCGGCTCTTCGTCGAATACGTTATCCAGTTTGCAGTCTCTGCTCCAATCGATTGCCAACAGCGCCGGCAACGTCGCCGGCGTCGGCTCGATTGGCGACATGGCGGAGCAACTCACCAGCGGGCTCACGAGTCCCGCAACCGGCGGTGCGCAGGCGCCGCCGTTCGGCCCGTCGCCGCCGCCGTTCTCCAGCGGCATGATGGCGGCGTTGATGGCGCTGCAGGGGCAGGGAACGAGCGGCACGAACGGCAGCGGCGGTCCGCAAAGCCTGTTCTCGCAGCTCGACACCGACGGCGACGGCTCGATCAGCAAGTCGGAGTTCGAGAGCGCGCTCAGCCAGTCCGGCGTCGACACGCAGAGCGCGGACGCGCTGTTCGGCAAGCTCGACCAGAATGGCGACGGCAGCGTCAGCCAGAGCGAACTGTCCTCGGCGGCGCATCACGGTCACCATCACATGAGGGCCGACGGCGACGGCGACGATGGCCAGGGTCAGGGCCAGGGGCTGTCGTCGCTTCTCAACGCGACCGGCGCCCAGACGCAGACCGCGACCAATTCCGACGGCTCGTCGACGACGACCATCACCTATGCCGACGGCAGCACCGTCACCATGACGACGCCGGCCTCGCAGCAGGGCGACACGTCGGGCGGCAATACCGGCGGACAGACGACCGGCGGCGCCGGCAGCAACAACCTGCTCGAGCAGCTGATCCGGCTGCAGGCGCAGCTCGTCTCGCAGCAGGGAGCCTCAGTCTCCGCGGTCGCCTGATCTCTCGCCCGGCGGCGCGGTCAGCCGCCGGGCCAGCGGCCTGAGTAGATGCGGCAGGATGTACGCGGGCACCTGCGCCGCCGCGAAATAGAGCCATGCGGTGTCGGGGATCGCGAAGCCCGTCGCCGTCAGCATCAGGCCGAGATTGCGGTTGCCGGCGGCCAGCCCGATCGCCAGGGCGAGGCCGCGTCCGGCCGGCAGGAACAACAAGGTCGCGACCGCCGTCTGCGCCACGGACATCGTCATCGCGAGCAGCATCACGCCGCCGACCAGCTTCGGGTCGCTGTGGATGTGGGCCGTGACGCCGTCCATCGCCGCGATCGCGAAGATCACGAAGCTCACCACGCTCAGCCCGTCGATGCGGTCGCGGTGCCGCTCGAGGCGCGCGGAGCCGACGAACCGGCGGATCACGGTCGCGACCAGCGCCGAGCCGGCGATGATCAGGAACAGCCTGACGCCGAGCGCCAGCGGCGAGGCGAGGGCATGGCCGAGGAAGATGTGCGTGAAGACGCCGGCCGTCAGCGGCGTGAGCGCGACCGAGACGATGAGCGTCGCCAGCGTCAGCGCGACGTCGAGACCGAGCAGCGCCGCGATGGCCGGCGCCGACATCAGGGCCGGCGCCGAGATCTGCAGCACCAGGATGAAGTAGAGGCCCGGCAGCGATTGCGCGACGCCGACGACGTGGAACAACAGGCCGAGCAGCGCCGGCGACACCAGCATCAGCCACGCCGCCGCGGCGGCGATCAGCCCCGGACGGCGGAAGTGCCCCTTCAGCGCCACCGGGTCGACGCGCAGGAAGGCGAGCGTCAGCATGATGACGATGACGGTGCCGAGCGACGGCTTCACCAGCGGCGGCAGGCCCGGCAGCAACAGGCCGATGAAGATCGACAGCGCGGCCAGAAGGGTGCCGTGGCGGCCGATGAGGCTCAGCAGGGCCGCGAATGATTTCATTGCGGGGACGACTCCGCCGCCCGGCGGGGCGCGCCGACCTTGATAGCGTCTTCGCGAGAGGCGATCTATGCCGTGACGGCTCGGCGCGCCGGGACCGGTGGACAAGGAGAGGACATGGCACGCACCGACGCGATCGTGCTGGGGGCGGGGATCGTCGGGACCTCCATCGCACTGCATCTGGCCAAGCGCGGCCTGTCGGTGGCGCTGGTCGATCGCGGCGGCGTCGGCCGCGAGACCTCCTACGGCAATTCCGGCGTCATCGAAGGCAGCACCATCCTGCCGCCGGCGTTCCCGTCCGATCTCGGCATGCTCGCAAGCGTGGCGCTGAAGCGCGCAAGCGCGGCGAACTACCATGTCTCGTTCCTGCCGGCGGTCGCGCCGTGGCTCCTCGCGTTCCGCCGCTATTCGCAGCCGCGGCTGATCGCCGAGACCGCGCGGCTCAACCGGCCGCTGTTCGCGCGCGCCGTCGCCGAGCACGAGACGCTCATGGAAGAGGCCGGCGCCACCGGCCTCCTGCGCAAGACCGGCTGGCTCAAGCTCTACCGGCGCGCCGACGCGCTGCGCGGCATGCGGCTCGAATTCGATCTGGCGAAGGACTTCGGCCTGCCGCTCGAGGCGCTCGACGCGGACGGCGCGCGGGTGCTGGAGCCGTCGCTGCAACCGGTGTTCCGGCAGGCCGTGTTCTGGCCGCGGGCGGCGAGCATCAGCAATCCTTTGGCGCTGACGCGCGCCTATGCCGCGCGCTTCAGCGCGCTCGGCGGCGTCATCGTCACCGGCGAAGCGCGCTCGCTGCACCGCTCGGCCGGCCGCTGGCGCGTCGAGACGGACGAGGGCGGGCTCGATTCGGCGAACGTCGTGGTGGCGCTCGGGCCGTGGGCGCCGGACCTGCTGGAGCCGCTCGGCCTCACGCTGCCGATGGCGGTGAAGCGCGGCTATCACCGGCATTTCCGCGGCGACGGTTCGGCGTCGCTGACGCGGCCGGTGGTCGACGTCGACTTCGGCTATCTGATCACGCCGATGGAGCAGGGCATCCGCCTCACCACCGGCACCGAGTTCGCCCCGCGCGACGCGGCGCCTTCGCCGGTGCAGTTCGACCGGCTGATGCCGCGCGCGCGCTCGCTGTTTCCGCTCGGCGCGCGCGCCGATAACGACACCTGGATGGGCGCGCGGCCGTGCTTCCCGGATTCGCGGCCCGTCATCGGCGCGGCGCCGAAGCTGCCGGGCCTCTGGCTCGGCATCGGCCACGCGCATTGGGGTCTGACGCTCGGGCCGATCACCGGCCGCTTGCTCGCCGACCTGATCACCGGCACAACGCCGGTGGTCGATCCGGCGCCGTATCGCGCCGAAAGGTTTCTGTAATGCCGCAAGACGCGAAGACCCAGGTCGCCGTCATCGGCGGCGGACCGGTGGGCCTTGCGCTGGCCATCACGCTCGGCGAGCGCGGTGTGCGCTGCCTGCTCGTCGAGCCGCGCACGACGATGCACCGCATCCCCAAGGGACAGAATCTCACCCAGCGGACACTGGAGCACTTCTGGTTCTGGGGCATCGCCGACAACCTGCGCCGCGCCCGCGTCATGCCGCCGGACGCGCCGATCGGCGAGATCACCGCCTATGGCGATCTCGCCGGCGACTACTGGCACGCGCCGCGCGGCCGCGAACTGGTGCGGCCCTATTACTTCCAGGACAACGACCGCATGCCGCAGTACCGCATGGAAGAGGTGCTGCGCGAGAAGGTCGTGACGCTGCCGGAGGTCGACGCGCGCTTCGGCTGGCGCGCCACCGCCGTGACGCAGGACGCCGGCGGCGTGCGCGTCACTTTGCATGACGAGACGGCGCAAAAGACCGAGACGGTCACGGCCGACTACGCGGTCGGCTGCGACGGCGGCAACTCTCTGGTGCGCGAGACCTGCGGCATCGCGCGCCGCGGCACCGATTTCGATCAATTGATGGTGCTGGTCGTGTTCCGCTCGCGCGACCTGCACGAGAAGCTGAAACGCTTCCCGCCGCGCTCGACCTATCGCGTGCTGCATCCCGACTTCGAAGGCTACTGGCAGTTCTTCGGCCGCATCGACGTCGGCGAGGGCTTCTTCTTCCATGCGCCGATCCCGCGCGACACGCCGCGCGAGGGCTTCGATTTCCGCGCGCCGCTTCGTCGCGCCGCCGGCTTCGATTTCGACTGCGCCATCGACTATTCCGGCTTCTGGCAGTTGCGCAATGCGGTGGCCGACACCTATCGCAACGGCCGCGTCTTCATCGCCGGAGACGCCGCGCACACGCATCCGCCCTATGGCGGCTTCGGGCTGAACAACGGGCTCGAGGACGCCGTCAATCTCGGCTGGAAGCTCGCGGCGAAGATGCAGGGCTGGGGCGGCGAGGCGCTGCTCGACTCCTATTCGGCCGAACGGCAGCCGGTGTTCCGCGACGTCGCCGAGCATTTCATCGCCGCACGCATCCGCCAGGAAGGCGACTTCCTCGCGCGCCACGATCCGGCGCGCGACCGCGACGACTTCGAGCGCGCCTGGAACGAACACGAAGGCGATCTCGGCAAGCGCGTGCATCGCTATGAGCCGAACTACGAAGGTTCGCCGGTGGTGTTCGGTCCGACCGGTGGCAAGAGCGGCGCGATCGGCGATCATTCGTTCGCCGCGCGCGCCGGCCATCATCTGGCGCCGCAGCCTTTGTCGAGCGGCCGCAATGTGTTCGAGGAGCTCGGCGACGGCTTCACGCTGTTCGCGTTCGACGCGCCGTCGCCCGAGATCGAGCGCTTCGGCGAGGCCGCAGGCGCCTGCGGCGTGCCGTTGACGATCGTGCGCGACTCCGCGGCGGGCGGGCGCGAAGCCTATGGCTGCAAGTTCGTGCTGGCACGGCCGGACCAGTTCGTGGCCTTCGCGGGCGACGTCTTGCCGAAGGACGCCGAAGCGCTTCTGCGCCGCGTGAGCGGCCAGGACTAGGTGCGGTTCGGCGTCGGCTTGCGCTGCGCTACGATCTCGCGGCACGCGTACTGGTCGCGGATGTGGCTGTTGAAGTAGACGCCCTTCGAGAACGAGGCGCGGAAGTTGGCGGCGACGTCCGCCGGCACGGCGTCGTATTCGTAGATACGGCCGGTCACGAAGGTGACGACGAGGCGCCGCCGTTCCGGCTCGTAGGTGAAACTGGAAATGACATTCGACGGCATCGTCCGGGTCCTCGTCCGGAACAACGCCGCGGCGCTACGTTGGTTCGCTAGCGGCCGAAGCGGTCGCGCCAGCTGGGTAGTGCGCCCGGGAAGGGCAGGGCGGTCGCCTCGTAAATGCCGCGGGCGACCGCGCGCGCCATGACGTTGCCGGCGATCATGCCGAGCTCGGCCAGGGCGTAGTGCGGATCGGCGAGCGGGATCTCGCCGGTCGCGGCGGAGAAGACGACGTCGCCGTCGAGCGGCGTGTGCACCGGATAGATGGCGCGGGCGAGCCCGTCCTGCGCCATCACCGCGAGCCGGTTCGCCTGCGCCTTGGTGAGCTTCGCGTCGGTGGCGATGACGGCGATGGTGGTGTTCTCGCGCGGGCCGCCCTTGGCGCGGAGGGCGAGGTCGGCGGCGCTCACCTGCGGCGCGCCGCCGCGGCCGCCGAATTCGCCGTCCTGTTCGAACGGCGCCGCCCAGAAATGCGGTCCGTCGCCGACGGTCGCCGTGCCGACGGCGTTGACGACCACCAGCGCCCCGACGGTGATGCCCGCGCGGGTCTTCGTCGACGCCGAGCCGACCCCGCCCTTGAGCGTCGCGGTGGTGGCGCCGAGCCCGGCGCCGGCGCTGCCGAGCTGGAAGTCCGCGGCGGCGGTCTGCGCCGCCGCGTAGCCGAAGTCGCGATAGGGCGGATAGCGGCCCCAGGCCTTGTCGCCGCCGTTGAGCAGGTCGAACAGGATGGCGCCCGGTACGATCGGCACCACGGCCTCGCGGACGCGGAAGCCGCGCCCCTGTTCGCGCAAAAAGGCCTGCACGCCGGAGGCCGCGTCGAGGCCGAAGGCCGAGCCGCCCGAGAGCACGATGGCGTCGATGCCGTCGACGGTCTGCGCCGGGTCGAGCAGGGCGGTCTCGCGCGTGCCGGGGCCGCCGCCGCGCACATCGACGCTCCCGGTGACGGGTCGCTCGAACAGGACGACGGTCGAGCCGGAGCCGAGCGCGCCGTCGCCGGCATGGCCGACCCGGACGCCGGGGACGTCGGTGATGAGGTTTCGCATGTCGCGACGGGCTTATCACATCCCCGCCAGTGCGGCACCGGGCACCTTGCCAGCGCCATATTGGGCCGTGCATGTAGGCGCCCATGCATGACGTCACCTTTCTCGCCGCCCTGATCGCCGGTCTGGTCAGCTTCCTCTCTCCCTGCGTTCTGCCGCTGGTCCCGCCTTACCTGATCTTCCTGGCGGGGACCTCGCTCGAGCGCATTGCCGACCGCGAGCCGGAGACGCGCGTGCGGCGCGAGACGGTGCTGGCCGCGCTCTTGTTCGTGCTCGGCTTCTCGACCGTGTTCGTGGCATTGGGCGCCAGCGCCAGCGTCATCGGCTCGCTGATCCGCGCTTACTCCGAGCCGCTGGGCATCATCGCCGGCGTCGTCATCATCGTCATGGGCCTCCACTTCCTCGGGCTGACGCCGATTGCGTGGCTGCACCATCAGAAGCGGCTGGACGTGTCGAAGCCGGTCGGGCTGTGGGGCGCCTACGTGATCGGCCTCGCCTTTGCCTTCGGCTGGACGCCCTGCATCGGCCCGATCCTCGCCGCCATCCTGGCGGTGGCCGCGTCGCAGAACACCGTGGCGCGCGGCGCCGGGCTCCTGCTGGTCTACTCGCTCGGGCTCGGCATCCCGTTCATCGTCGCCGCCTTTGCGGTGGAGCCGTTCGCCAAGTTTCTCGCCCGCTTCAAGCACTACCTGCGGCGTGTCGAGCAGACGATGGGCGCGCTGCTGGTGCTGACCGGCATTGCCTTCCTCACCGGCAGCCTCAACCAGCTCAGCATCTGGCTGCTCGAAATCTTCCCCGGCCTCGGCAAGATCGGGTGACGGACAGGGTGTCCGGGCGCAGCGCAGCACGCCAGTGGTGCGCTGCAGACCCGGGACCGCCAAATCGTCCGCGTTTGTGACGGCCCCGGATCTGCGTCGCAGCACGCAGCTTCGCTGCCTGCCGCGCCGTGTCCGGGGCACGCAACGAAAAAGCCCGCCGGTGCGGCGGGCTTTTGCATTTGGCGTGAGCGGGAAGCGTCACTTCATCTTCGAGCAGTCGCTGCCCGGGCACTCGGTGTAGCTGATCTTGCCGTCGGGCTGCTTCTTCCAGACGTACATCACGTAGTCGAGGCGGGTGATGTCGCCCTTCTTGTCGTAGGACAGGTCGCCGATCACGGTTTTGAAGTGCATGCCGGAGTGCATCTTCTCCGCCACCTTCTTCGGGTCGAGCGACTTGGCCGCCTCGGCGGCCTGCTTGATCACCTGCACCGCGGCGTAGCTGTAGAGCGTATAGGCCTCCGGCTCGAACTTCTTGGCGCGGAATTCCGCCACGACTTTCTTGGCTTCCGGCTTGTTGCGCGGATCGGGGCCGTAGGTCATCAAAGTGCCCTCGACGCCGGGGCCGCCGATCTGCGCGAACTCGTCGGAGGTGATGCCGTCGCCGCCCATCAGCGGCGCCTTGACGCCCTGGTCGCGCATCTGCCGCACGAT
>Ga0187809_10001251_pt1 | contig 12189 bp, 15 predicted proteins | sample NC_wetland_sal_i_8_FD_132415 | JGI IMG/M metagenome (GOLD analysis project Ga0187809, IMG submission 132415) | Wetland sediment microbial communities from Neuse River Estuary, North Carolina, USA - ASW_4 | ecosystem: Environmental > Aquatic > Freshwater > Wetlands > Sediment | place: USA: North... | reverse complement strand
CTGCCCGGCATCTTTCCGCCGGTCAGGATCGGCGGCCGCTGGCTGGTCGACGGCGCGCTGGTCAATCCGGTGCCGGTGTCGGCGGCGCGCGCGCTCGGCGCGCGGCTGGTCATCGCCGTCAATCTCAATTCGGACCTGTTCGGCCGCGGCACCATCATCGCCAGCCACGGCTCGGACGAGGACGACCTCGCAGAGGCTGCCGCGGCGGCGCTGCCGCGCGTGCCCGGCCTGCGTGGCCTGTTCCGGCGCGAACCCTCACTGCCGCGCAAGATGTTCGGCCGGCGCGGCCGGCCCGGCATCCCGACGGTGATGGTGGAAGCGTTCAACGTGATGCAGGACCGCATCACGCGCGCGCGCCTCGCCGGCGATCCGCCGGACGTGCTGATCAGCCCGCGCCTCGGGCCGATCGGGTGGTTCGACTTCCAGCGCGCCGCCGACGCGATCGCCATCGGCCAGGATGCGGCCGAAAAGGCGATCGACGGCATCAACGAGGCGATCGCCGCGCTGTCGGCGCCGAACTTCAACGGCCACGGCGCGGCGAAATAGGCCCCGCGAGGCTCCTCACGCCGTGCGGATGTAGTCGCGCATCGCCTCGGCGTCGCGCTCGATCTCGTCGACGCGCTGCTTGACCACGTCGCCGATCGAAATCAGTCCGATCAGCGTGGTGTCGCGAAGCACCGGGAGATGGCGGAATTTGCGCTGCGTCATGCGCTCCATGATCTCGGCGCAGGTGTCGTTCTCGCCGCAGGTGACGACCTCGCGCGTCATCACCTGCGCCACGGGCTGCCTGAGCGCTTCGACGCCAGCCTCGGCCATCGCCCGCACGATGTCGCGCTCCGACAGGATGCCGGCGAGCCTGCCGCCCGCGCCGCGGATCACCACAACACCTATGCGATGTTTCGATAGCAGCTTTGCCGCCGCTTCCAGGCTGGCCGTGGGCTCGATGCCGATGACGTCGCCGCCTTTGGCCGCCAGAATGTCGCTGACTTTCATCGCCGCCTCCCTGATCGAGTGCGCGGGCGCCGAAAACACGAACCGCCTCCGGCTCGCGCGCGAATTCTCCCGATGGGTCACGGACGACCCGCGACTCCCGGGGTCACCGCCAACGATCACGCCGCAATACCGGTTCCGTCAAATCAATCCTGCGCTGCAGCGCGGGAGGATCAGGAATCGATTGCGGCGGGCTCGTCGGGTTGCTGGAAATCCGGCTTCGGATCGAACCATGAAAACAACAGCAAACCGGCGAGGAATCCGCCGATATGCGCCTGCCACGCCACCGACTCACCGCCGGTGAGCGAGGGAAAGCTGCCGACGCCGAAGATGATGTTGATGCCGAACCAGACGGCAAGGAAGAGCAGCACGCGCCCGTCGCGCAATACGCCCGACAAGGGCAGCGCCGGCACGCGATAGGCCGCGTCGTCGTCGCTGCGCAGGATGCCGAGCGGACCGCCGCGCTGGAAGACGAAGCGGATCGCCGCCGCCATCGTGCCGGAGATCGAGGCGGATGCGCCGATCATCGGATACTGCTCGCCCGCATGGGTCAGGAGATGCATCGCCGCGCCGCCGGCGGCAGTGACGAGAAAGAAAGCGAGGAAACGGACCGGACCGAAGCGGCGCGCCACCGCGCTGCCGAACGCCAGAAACCAGATCGCATTGACGCCGAAATGCATCCAGTTGGCGTGCAGGAAGGCGTAGGTGAAAAACGTCCAGATCTGCGCGCCGGTGCCGCCGGGCCAGCCTTGCAGCAGCGCCGATGAATCGTAGCGCGCCGGGATGAAGGCGAATTCGAGCAGGACCTCGATGTCCTGGTTCTCGGTGAGCACGTAAGCGCGCAGCGCATGGATTATGGCGAACAGCGCCAGCAGCACGGCGACGACGGTCGGGACGTTGAGGAGCGGCTCGCGTTTCACGAAGGAGGTCCGGTGGGCGAAAGTCGCCTTACGCCCTTGGCGGGGCAAGGGCAAGGCGCGCCGGCAGCACTTCGAGCAACGTTACGAAAAAGAAAAGGAGGGCTCTCGCCCTCCTTTCGAGCCGGACATCGGGCGATGTCGGGGTCGCCGCGCATCACCAAACCTGAAACCGGCTCTCATCTGTTTGCGACGTCTCGTCCTGGAGCCGACGTCGCGTGCGTCTCACACAGGCAAATAGGCGTGCCCGCGTTCTGGTTCAACCGGATCGCGCTTTTAACACTAACTCGAGTAGCCCCGCCCCAAACGGCCTGCGCGGCACGCCGCTCGCAGCCTCACACCCGTCATGACGCGTAAACGGCGCATCTGTCCCGGTCGGAGACAGATCGAGCCTGAAGCGTCCCACGACGAAACAGGTGAGGCGACGCAGATGAAACACGCATCCTCGGCTCTGGTGCTGGATTACTGGAACGACCGGCGCAAGCACCGCCCGGCGCCGGAACGCGGCGACATCGATCCGGCGGAAATCCGCCAGGCGCTCGGCGACACGTTCATGCTGGCCGCCGACTTCGTCGAAGAGTTGCGCTTCCGTCTCGCCGGAACGCGCGTCTGCGCCCTGTTCGGCCGCGAGATCAAGGGCGAGTCATTCGCCGCCATGTTCAACCAGGAGAGCCGCGGGCAGATCGAGGAATTGACCTCCGTCGTCACCAATGAGGCGGTCGGCGCCATTGCCGGCCTCGTCGGCACGACGGCAGACGGATCCGAAACCGAGATCGAGATGCTGATCCTGCCGCTCGCCCATGCCGGCCATGCCCGCATCCGGGCGCTCGGCATCCTTGCACCGCTGTCGCCGCCCTATTGGCTGGGCGAGAAGCCGATCGCCACGCTGTCGCTGCGGACCCTGCGCCATCTGGGCGATGACAGCGGCGACGCCCCGCGGATCGTGTCCGGCCTCGGCAGCCGGGTGAAGCACGGCTTCGTGGTCTATCGCGGCGGCCGCGAAGTGGCGCCGGACGGCGAGCGGGCGGGTGAGTCAACCCCGCGTTAACAATAGCGCAATACGGTGGGGCCCTGTCGGAGAACGTGCAGAAAATGCCTGCTGCAACGGCGCTGAGCAAGCCCCGCATTCTGCCGCTGGCCCAGGAACGCCGGCGGCATCAGCGCGTCAAGGTCAACCTGCTCGGCCGCTACATGCTGGCCGACCGGCGCGAATTCCCGTGCCAGGTCGTGGACATGTCGCCCGGCGGCATGGCGCTGGTCGCGCCCGTCTGCGGCAATCCGGGCGAGCGGGTCATCGCCTATGTCGACCATCTCGGCCGCCTTGAGGGCAAGATCGCCCGCATCCTCGACAATGGCTTCGCCATGTCGATCTCGGCGACCCTGCGCAAGCGCGACAAGCTCGCCGCACAGCTCACCTGGCTCGCCAACCGCCAGATCCTGAACCTGCCGGAAGACCGCCGCCACGGCCGTTTCTCCCCGAAGAACCCGATCGCGCGGCTGATCCTGCCGAGCGGCGTCAATGTCGCCTGCCGCGTCATCGACCTGTCGCAGTCGGGCGCCGCCATCTCGATCGCCCCGGACCTGCGCCCGGCGGTCGGCTCGATGGTCATGGTCGGCAAGACGCAAGGCCGCGTGGTCCGCCACATCGAGGACGGTTTCGCCCTCGAATTCACGCGTCTCCAGCACCCCGATTTCATCGAAGAGAGCGTCACCGGCGAGTAGCCTCTCTTTTCGGTAAACCGAAAGCATCGAATTGAATCGAGCCGCGCGCCCTCAAACGGGCCGCGGCTCGATCGCTTTTGGCCATGAGGGCGCCCGCGCGGCGCCGCGATTACGGTAAACGCCGCGGCATGCGGCGCGCAGAAATGCTCGTCCTTGCAGGCGAACGCAGGTGAATAGCGACAATTTTAGTCAAATGCGAAAGGCTCGCTTTTTATGCGTATTCGAATTTAAATTTCCGCGCATTCGTCTCGCTGTTGAGTTTGTTTGATTTCAAATCGCGTTGTTCCATTTAGCGGCGGCGCAAAAGCTTTGTGCGACATGTGACCCACGACAGGGACTGGGGTCACAACAAAATGTTCAAGCGTACACACAAGGCTCTGCGCGCCGGCGGCGCGTTCGCCTTTCTCTGCTTCGCGACCATGTCGGCGCAAGGCGCCGAACGCACCGGATCGATCGGCCATGCACAGGCCAATCGCGGCGAGCAGGCGACTTACGCCGCGGTCGGCGACGTCACGCGCGCACCGATCGGCTGGGTCGAATTCTGCGTGGAATACAAGGGCGAATGCGACACGAAGCCGTCGCAGCCGCGCGATATCGTGCTGACGCCGAAGGCCTGGGCCGACATGGTCAAGGTCAATGACTGGGTCAACCAGAGCGTCAAGCCGATGACCGACGTCGACCACTGGGGCGTGGTCGAGCGCTGGAATTATCCGGACGACGGCTACGGCGACTGCGAGGACTACGTGCTGCTCAAGCGCAAGATGCTGATCAAGGCCGGCTGGCCGCGCGAGGCGCTGCTGATCACCGTGGTGCGCGACAAGCACGGCGACGGCCACGCGGTGCTGACCGTGAAGACCAATCGCGGCGAGTTCGCGCTCGACAACCAGGAGAACAAGGTCCTCGCCTGGAACAAGACCGGCTACCGCTACGTCAAGCGCCAGTCGCAGTCCGATCCGAACGTCTGGGTCGCGCTCGGCGAACCGCGCGACGCGCCGGCCATGGTCTCGGCCCGCTGACGAGGAATTCTCCGCGCGGAGATCGAGGGGCCACGCGGAATTGAGAGAACGATCCAGGACAGGGACACGCGGCTCCGGTCACGTCCCCACCCCTCCCCGTCCCCAGACCGGGGTCGCGCGCGGCCGGGCTCCCCCAAGCCCGGCCGCACCTTTTTTAGATTGTGAGGACGAGCCCGTGGATCAGGCGAGCATGATGGCCTGCCAGGCCATCACGAGTACCATGCCGGACATCAGGCTCCAGAAGCCTGAGACCAGCGTGGCGAAGAACACGAACTGGAAGCGGCCCTGGGTGGGTCCGCCAAGCAGCGTGTTGCGCATGATCAGGAACGGCGCCGACAGGAGCAGCAACGCGAGCGCCGCGAAGGTCGCGGGCCGCGGGCCGCGGGTCAGCAGGCTGAAGCTCGGCAGGCTGTCGGTCGCGAGCTGATAGGTCGACGTGCACAGGCCAGCGACCGCGAAGCCGAGCGCCAGCGACAGCAGCATCTGCACGGATTGCAGCGACATACGCGACCGCCTCACGCACGTAGGACCAAGCCGGCATATGAGGGCACCGCCGGACGAGCCGCCAGTTCATCCTTAACGGGTGGTTAACGGATCGGGCGGCATAGCTTGGGCGCCCCGGAACCGCCGCCCGATTCGAGCCGCTCATGGCCTTCGCTTCCACCGCCGCCCGCCCGCAGCGCCGTCGACGCGGCCACAATCCCCTCGCCGCGCCGCTGGCGCTGTTCCTGATCGCCGGCGCCGCAGCCTCCTGCTACGTGGGCTACCTGCTGTGGCCGCGCTGGCCCGACACCCCGGTCGCGCTGGACGCGCCCGCGATACCGGTCGTGGTCGCGAGCGCCGCCTTCAACATCGAGCCGGCGGCGATCCGCAACCGCGTGCAACGCCATCCCGGCACGCAGGAACGCGTCGACCTCGCCTATGTGTGGCCGAGCCTGGCGCCGCCCGATCCGGCCGAGAAGACGGCGACGCCCGGCGCGCCGGTTCAGCCGATCGAGCGTCTGTTCGTCACCATCGAAAGCGCCGAGGGCGCGATGCCGCCGATCGAGCGCGTCGAGACCATCTATCCGCGCTACCTCGTCGCCGAGCCGGTCGCCGGTCCGCAGGGGCTGACGCTGCGCGGCTTCCGCAAGGACACGCCGTACGCCGGCGAAGAGCTGGCTTTCGAGTCGACCAATCCGCAGCACTTCCTCGCGCGCTGCTCGCGCCACGGCGTGGTCGGCTCGGGCGGGTGTCTTTTGGAGAAGCGCGTCGGCGAGGCGAGCCTCACCTTCCGTTTCCCCCGCGCTTGGCTCGACGATTGGCAAGGCGTCGCCAAGGGCATCGACGCGCTGATGGCGCGGTTGCAGGCGAAATAGTTCGGCCGCGACGCCCGTCATCGATGAACGAATGTTCAGTAAATCGTCTGGAACGATAGACTACGTCTATGTGTTTCCTGGGGTACATAACTCAGGAGGCTGAACATGCGTACGATTGCTCTGGGAATGCTCGCCGCCGTCGGCATTGCGATGGCAGTTCCGGCGAACGCGGACGAAGTGCGGGTCGGCATCGGCCCCGGCGGAGTCGGCGTTGGCGTTCATGAACGTCACGACGACGCCTGGCGTCATCGCCACGAGCACGTCACCGTCGGCGTCGCGCACCGCGACTGCAAGACCGTGATCATCCACCGGGACGGCATGACGAAGAAGATCCGCCGCTGCGACTGATAGCGGTCATTGCGGAAATGAAGAACCCCGAGCGCGGAGACGCGCTCGGGGTTTTTCTATATCCAGACGGGCCGCTCGAAGCCGCCGCCGTCAGGCCTCAAGGCTGCCCTCGAGATCGACGTCGAGGATCGGCAATTCGAAAATGTAGGAACGGCGGCCCTTCTCGTTCTCGACGAAAAGGACGCCGATGAATTCCTCGCCCATATAGACCTCGAGCGAGTCCATCTTCTTGGGCCGCACCACGACGCGGAGCTGGTCGTTGTCGAAGCGGCGGCGCAGATAAGCATTGAGCGCCGGCACCGGCTGGATGCTCGGATCGCTGCCGATCTGAATGACCATGCGGAAATTGTAGGAGCGCTCGCCCTCATCCTCGTCGGCTGTGAGATCGCCGATCTCGTCTTCGCCGATGAAAACCTTGGCCTCGTCACCGGCGCGCGGCACGACGCGGATTTCCGCGTTGCCGAACAGCTTCTTGAGGTAGGCGTCGAGTTGTCTGATTTCCTGGACGTTCACGGCCGCTCCTTATGATCGGGACGCCTATGCCCCATCGGGAGCGGCCGCGCAAGCGCCCATCCCGGCGCGGCTCAGCCGTCGAGCGCGATACCGCGCAGCATCTGATCCATCGTGCGCGAGGGCTCGGCGCAGCCCGCCTCGCCAACCACCTTAGCCGGCACGCCGGCGACGGTGACATTGTTCGGCACCGGCTTGATGACGACGGAGCCCGCGGCGATGCGCGCGCAATGGCCGATCTCGATATTGCCGAGGATCTTGGCGCCGGCGCCGATCATGACACCGCGGCGTATCTTGGGGTGACGGTCCTCATGCTCCTTGCCGGTGCCGCCGAGGGTGACGTCATGCAGGATCGAGCAATCGTCCTCGATCACCGCCGTTTCGCCGACGACGAGGCCCGTCGCATGGTCGAGGAAGATGCCGCGGCCGATCTGCGCCGCCGGATTGATGTCGCACTGGAAAACCACCGACGCGCGGCTTTGCAGGTAGAGCGCGAAGTTCTTGCGGCCTTTGCCGAGAAGCCAGTGCGCAAGGCGGTGGGACTGAATGGCGTGGAAACCCTTGTAGTAGAGCACCGGTTCACAAAACCGTGTCGTCGCCGGATCGCGGTCCACCGTCGCGACAATGTCCGCGCGGAACATCTCGCCGAGCGACGGCTGGTCATCGAGCGCGTCCTGGTAGGCCTGACGGATCAACTCGGCCGAGACGTCGGCGTGGTCGAGGCGCTGCGCGACGCGATGCGTCACTGCGCCCTCGAGCGTGTCGTGGTGCAGGATGTTCTCGTAGATGAAGGCGGAAAGCTCCGGCTCGCGGTGCGCGACGTCCTCCGCTTCGCTGCGGATGCGCGACCACACCGGATCGACCTTGTCGAGGCCCTTCACCGGGCGCGTCTGGAACTGAGCCATAGAATATTATTCTCCGATGCCTCTCAGCATCCCCTAGTTAGTGCTTCTACCACAAAACGGGAGAGGACAGGAGCGGAAGAAAGCTATCGTTAGCATGCCAGACCCGCGCCGCTCACGGGCGGCCGCTGAGGAAGTCGATGACGCCCTGCTTGAACACCTTGTCGCCGACGCTGAGCATGTGATCGCGTCCCGGAATGTCGAGCGCCTGCGCCCCCGGGATTAGCGCGGCGAGCGCTTCGGCTGAGCCGGCCACATCGTCCCGGGTGCCGACCGCAACCAGCACCGGCACGCGGATGGCGGCCACCTGCTCGCGCGTCAGCGTCTGGCGCGAGCCGCGGATGCAGGCGGCGAGCGCCCTCCGGTCGGATTTGGTCTGGTCGGCGAAGGTGCGGAACATGCGGCCCTGCTGGTCCGGCACGTCGAGCAGGCTCGGCGCTTCGAGCGCATCGGCGATCGTCGTCGGCAGGCCGACACCGTCGACGAGGCGGATGCCGAGGCCGCCGAGGATCGCGGAACGCACGAGCTCAGGATGCTCGACGGCGAGGAAAGCGGTGATGCGCGCGCCCATAGAATAGCCGAGCACGTCGGCGCGCGCGATGCCGAGATGCGCCATCAGCGCGCGCACGTCACCGGCCATCAAAGACGTCGAATACGCCTCCGGCTCATACAGCTTGCTCGAGGCGCCATGGCCGCGATCGTCCAGCGCAATGACGCGGCGCCCTGCCCGGGTCAGCGAAGTGACCCAGCCGGGCGCAACCCAATTCACCTCCTTGTTGGAGGCGAATCCGTGCACCAGGACGATCGGCTCGCCCTCGCCCTCATCGAGAAAAGCGATCTCGACATTGTCATTTTTAAACGTCGGCATGTCAGGCCCGTGACAAAGAAAGCGGCTTCTAGCGCACTTTCGTGGGCGCGCAAATGCCGTTCGGAACGGATGCGGCACGAGGCGGTTTGTCTGCACGACATAAGGAGAACCGCATGGCTCAGCAGACGAAGCAACTCGACGAGCTCTTCCACGAGGGCTTGAAAGATATCTATTTCGCTGAAAAGAAAATTCTCACAGCCCTGCCCAAGCTCGCCAAGGCGGCGCAGTCGCAGGAACTCGCCGATGCGTTCGAGCAGCACCGCGTCGAGACAGAGGAGCACGTCGCGCGCCTCGAGCAGGTGTTCAAATTGATCAAGGAAGAGCCGCACGGCAAGACCTGCCCTGCGATCATGGGCCTTGTCGAGGAAAGCCAGGAGATCGCGAAAGAATACAAGGATTCGCCGGCGCTCGACGCCGGGCTGCTCGCCTCAGCGCAGGCGGTCGAGCATTACGAGATCGCGCGCTATGGCACGCTGCGCACCTGGGCCCAGGAGCTCGGCCACAAGGACGCGGCCGGCATCCTGTCTAAGACGCTCGAGGAGGAATCCAAGACGGATGCGCTTCTGACCAAACTCGCAGCGAAGAAGGTCAACCGCGAGGCGCAGACGGCCTGACGGCGATTGCGTCAGCGCGCAGCGAGCACCGTTGCTTCGCGCTGACGCCGGGCCTTGCGCCGATAGAGCCAGCGCTCGGTCAGGCGCTCGGTGCCGCGCTTGAGCGAGGCGATAAAGCCCAGGACGGCGAACAGCGCGCCGAATACCCAGCTCGCCAGATTGAACACGGCTCCGCCGAGCATGATCGCGGTGCGGCCGCCGACCTTCAAAATCGCCCGCGTCTTGCCGCCCGCCTTCTCGGCGAGCTTGGCGACGCGCGACATCTCGGCCGGCGTCTCGGCAAGTTTGAGACCCTCGAGAGCAGCCTGCGTACCGGCCTTGGCCTCGATCTTGCCGACGTCGCGGGCGAGATCGACAAGCTTGCCCGCGCGCTCGACCTTGACGGCGTCGCGCGCGGCGCGAATTGCAAGTGCGGGCTCGGCGACCGACACGCCGCTGATCGCTTTCTTCAGGGCTGCCCAATCGACGATGCCGCGCATCATGCGGCCGATGCTTTCCGTCAGCCGGCCGCCGAGGCGGCCGGTCTTGCGTGCCACCTTGGCGAGCGTCAGCCCGACGCGCGCCGGCGCCGCCGCACCTACGGTCGCATAAGTGCCGGCCGTGATGGCGAGCCCGACGCAAGCCAGTCCCAGCACGAGTTCGTCCGCCTGCTCGCCCATCGCCATGCGGCCGCCCTCCCGCACCGCGTCGCGGATATCGCCGAACACAAACAGGTCGCCGAGCGCGGTGCCGGCGAAGCTGGTCGCATCGGTCGGCTCGCCGCTGACGAAGCCGTAGGCGAAGCTCTTCATCGCCGTCGTGGCGCTTGCGGCCTCGGCGACCGCGGTCTCCACCTTCTTGCGCCGCGCGTCGTCGATCGCGACGTGGCGGTCGTCCGCGAGCGCGACGAAGCTCTGCGCAAGATCGGCGTCGTTGGCGGCAAGCGCGTCGTCGATGCCGCGCGCGGCCACGTCGCCGTTGAACTTGTCGTCGAGCATGCGGTCGGCGACCGCCGCCGGATCGTTCTCGCCCGCGATGCGGCTGCCGGCGTCCACGCCCTGGGGCACGAGCCAGATGCCAAGCGCCGCGAAGGCCGCGACGCCAAGCAGAGCGGGAACGAGACGCGCGCGATGCGCGGGTCTCTCCCCTTGCAGTTCGGGCGGTGCGAATCCCTGCGCGTTCCGCATGTCCGTCTCTGAACGATTCGGGTGGCGACGGCGAGCTTACCGCCGCCGCCTGAGTGGAGAAAAATCCCGGCGATTCCATGATGTTCCGCGCCGGCGCAGGGCATGGTTGACGCTCTCTCACGGCCCCTAGGCACGCACCCCTCCCGCCGCTATGGTGCCGCGCAAATCACCTGTTTTGCGTCGATTCACGAGGGTTCCTTCATGGCGGAGCACGTCGTCCCCCATTTCCAGAACGATCCGGGCGTGCCGGTCATCGAGATCGGCGCCAAGGAGTTCATGTGTGTGGGTGCGACGCCGCCGTTCGACCACCCGCACATCTTCCTCGACATGGGCGACGACAGCGAGATCGTCTGCTCGTACTGTTCGACGCTCTACAAGTTCGATCCGGCGCTCGATCCGCATGCGGCGCGCCCGGCCGAATGCGCCCTGCCCGCCTCCGCCGCAGCCTGATCGTCCGGAGTCCATCTTGCCGGCCGAGCGTCACGTCATCGTTGCGGGCGCGGGGGTCGCGGGGCTGACGTCCGCGCTGGCCATGGCCAAGGCCGGCTTGCGCGTCACGGTCCTCGAACAGACGCCCAAGCTCCTGGAGACCGGCGCCGGACTGCAATTGTCGCCGAACGCGACGCGCATCCTGACCGCGCTGGGATTACGCGACCGCCTTCTGCCCCACGCCGTCGCACCGCACGCGATCCGCGTCATGTCGGCCGGCTCCGGCCGCGAGATCGTGCGCATCCCGCTCGCCGATGCCGAAGCGACGTACGGCGCGCCGTTCTGGCTCCTGCACCGCGCCGACCTCCAGAGCGTGCTCGCCGACGCCGCGCAGGACTCGATGGACATCACGCTCAAGCTCGGCACCAAGGTCGAGGATTTCGCCGCGCACACGAAAGGCGTCTCGGTGCTCGGCCGACAGGAACGCACCGTCATCGACGAGCGCGGCATCGCGCTGATCGGCGCCGACGGCATCTGGTCGAACGTTGCGCAGCGGTTGAAGCGCCAGCGCCCGGCGCAGTTCGCGCATCGCACGGCCTGGCGGGCGCTCGTGCCGGCCGACAGCGTGCCGGCCGAGTTCCGCGCGCCCTTCGTGCATCTGTGGCTGGGGCTCGACGCGCACCTCGTGCACTACCCGGTCAAGGCCGGCACGCTCATCAACATCGTCGGCATCGTGCAGGACGAATGGAACGAGACCGGCTGGTCGGCGCCCGGCGAGCCGGCCGAGATCCTGCGCCGCTTTGCACGCTGGACGTGGCACGACCGCGCCCGCGACTTGATCTCGGTGCCGAAGCGCTGGCTCAAATGGGCGCTCTATCAGCGCAGCGCCGCCTTCCGCGGCGGCGACGGGCCCGCGACCCTGATCGGGGATGCCGCCCACCCGATGCTGCCGTTCCTGGCGCAGGGCGCCGGCATGGCGATCGAGGACGCCGCCGTGCTCGCCTGGTGCCTGAAGGAATACCGCGACGACCCCGCCGACGCGCTGCGCGCCTATGAAGGCGCGCGCCGCCGCCGCACGGCGCGGGCGCAGGAGGTCTCGCACAAGCAGGGCAAGCTCTATGGGCGCAGTGGGCCGGAGGCGCTCATCCGCAATGTCGGAATGAAGATGTTGGGCGGCGAGAGGCTGCGTTCGCGTTACGATTGGATTTATACTTGGCGGCCGCCAGAAGAGACCGGGAGCCTCGCCTGATGCTGTTTCCATCGACGATCGCCGGCAGCCTGCCCAAACCGGCATGGCTCGCCGAGACGAACAAGCTGTGGCCGAAGTGGACACTCGCCGGCGACGACCT
>Ga0187809_10001250_pt1 | contig 12191 bp, 10 predicted proteins | sample NC_wetland_sal_i_8_FD_132415 | JGI IMG/M metagenome (GOLD analysis project Ga0187809, IMG submission 132415) | Wetland sediment microbial communities from Neuse River Estuary, North Carolina, USA - ASW_4 | ecosystem: Environmental > Aquatic > Freshwater > Wetlands > Sediment | place: USA: North... | reverse complement strand
GTCATGCTCTCCTTCCAGACGCTGCCGTAGAAGTCCGGCACCAGGAAGAAGACGACGAGGAACATGCCGATCGGCAGCGACGACAGGATCATCGCCGAGGCGCGGCCTTCGGCGGCGAGCGATTTGATCTTGCGCCGCATCTTGAAGCGCTCGCGGATGACCTTGGACAGGTTCTCGAGGATTTCGCCGAGATTGCCGCCGGTCGAGCCCTGGATCGCGACGGCGGTGACGAACAGCGGCAGGTCGTCGGTGCCGACGCGGTAGGCGAGGCTGCGCATCGCCGTCTCGAGATCGGCGCCGTAGGTGATCTCGTCGGTGACGATGCCGAACTCGCTGCCGACCGGGTCGGTCATCTCGCGCGCCACCATGTTGATCGCCACCGGCACCGGATGGCCGGCGCGCAGCGAGCGCACGATGATGTCGATGGCGTCGGGAAACTGTGCGCCGAATTTCTTCTGCCGCCGCGCCCGCAGCACCTTGAGCGCGAACAGCGGCAGCGCGACGCCGGCCATCGGGATCGCCAGCAGCGCCCTGGTCAGGTCGCCCTCGAAGATCATCGTGCCGACGAAGCCGCCGGCGGCGAGCACGCCGCACACGATCATGAGCTTGCCGAAGCCGAGCGAGACGCCGGATTGCAGCATGAGCTGGTTCAGCCTGACCAGCGGCAGCCGATAATCACCGCTTGCGGTCAGGCCGCGCTCGCGGCGCAGCTGCACCAGCACGCCCTCGCGGTCGGAGCGCGTGTCCATCACCTTGAGGCGACGGTTGATGTTCTTGCGGTAGCTCGCCTTGCTGAAGGCGAGCAGATAGGCGCCCTCGGCCATCATCGCCGCCGACAGTCCGATCAGCAGGTAGAAGAGGTAGATCGGGTTGAAGTTAAGCATCGAACTCACAACGGGTTCGACGGATCGAAATACGCGCCCGGGATCTTGATGCCCTGCGTCTGAAGGTGCGCGAGGAAGCGCGGGCGCACGCCAGTCGCCGAGAAGTGGCCTTCGACCGTGCCGTCCGGCTTGGTGCCGGTGCGCACGAACTTGAAGATCTCCTGCATCTGGATGATGTCGCCTTCCATGCCGGTGACCTCGGCGATGGAGGTGACCTTGCGCTTGCCATCCGCCTGGCGCGACAGCTGGACGACGAGCTGCACCGCATTCGCGATCTGGCCGCGGATCGAAGCGACCGTCATCGGCAGGCCGGCCATGCCGATCATTTGCTCGAGGCGGGTGATGGCGTCGCGCGGCGTGTTGGCGTGCACGGTGGCCATCGAGCCTTCGTGGCCGGTGTTCATCGCCTGAAGCATGTCGAAGGCTTCCTCGCCGCGGCACTCGCCGAGGATGATGCGGTCGGGACGCATGCGCAGCGCGTTCTTGACGAGGTCGCGCTGGCGGATTTCACCCTTGCCCTCGATGTTCGGCGGGCGCGTTTCCATGCGGCCGACATGCGGCTGCTGCAATTGCAGCTCGGCCGCGTCCTCGATCGTCAGGAGGCGCTCCTTCTCCGAGATGAAGGCGGAGAGCGCGTTGAGCATCGTCGTCTTGCCGGAGCCGGTGCCGCCGGAAATGATGGTCGAGATGCGCGCGCGCACGGCCGCGGCCAGCACCTCGGCCATCTGCGGCCGCAACGCGTTGACTTCGACCAGCTTGGACAGGTCGAGCTTCTTCTTGGAGAATTTGCGGATCGAGACGAGCGGGCCGTCGACGCCGATCGGCCGCACCGCGACGTTGACGCGCGAGCCGTCCTGAAGACGCGCATCGCACAGCGGATGGCTCTCATCGACGCGGCGGCCGACCGCCGACACGATCTTGTTGATGATCCGCAGCAGGTGCTGCTCGTCCTTGAAGCGCACCGAAAGCAGCTCGAGCATGCCGCCGCGCTCGACATAGACGCATTCATGCCCGTTGATCAGGATATCGGCGATGCTCGGGTCCTTGAGCAGCGGCTCCAGCGGGCCGAGGCCGGTCATCTCGTCGAGGATTTCCGAGACGAAGTCCTGGAGCTCCTGCGCATTCAGCGCGAGGCGCTCGGTCAGCACGTATTGCGACACGAGTTGCGTGACATGCGCGCGGATCTGCTCCTCCGGCAGCTTGTCCAGCGCCGAGAGGTTGATCTCCTCGATGAGCCGTTTGTGCAGCCGCACCTTGGCGTCGAGCAGCTTGTCGGTGAGCAGGGGATTGGCCGAGGTCTGCGCCGGCGGTGTTGACGGGATCGGCGCCGGCTCGGCCGGCGCTTCCGGAAACATCGTAAATGTCATGCCTTCCGCCGCCGGCGGCGTATCCTCGCTCGCCGCTGCGTCCGGCGTCACGGCCCGTCGTGCTGTAAATCGTCCCGCCATCGCGTCGGCCTAGCCCGCAATCTTGAGTTTCTTGAGCAGCGGCAGCGATCGCGCCTCCACCTTCGCCGCAGGCTGCGTGAGCAACAGCTGCTTGAGCTGGGCGGTGATCTTGTTGCCGGGCTTGACGTCTTCGAGCGGCACGCCGCGGTCGATCGCCTCTCGCACGAGATTGTAGTCGTTCGGGATGACGCCGCAGAACGCGTCGCCGAGCGACTGCTGCACATCCTTGAGCGACAGGCCGGTCGCGAACATGCGCTGGAGGAAACGATTGATCAGGACCTGCGGTTTCGGCCCGTCGCCGAGCCGCTCGCGGATCGCCGTGACGAGCTGCTTGCTCTGGCGCAGGCCCGGCACCGTGGCCTCGCTGACGATGAAGAGCTTGTTTGAACCGAGCAGCACGCTGTCTGTCCACGAGAACCATGTGCGCGGCATGTCGAAGACGACATAATCGAAATTGCTCGAGACGAGATCGAGCAGGCGCGTGACGACGTCCGGGTCGAACGACCGCATCTCGGCCGGGCGGTTCGGCGCTGCGACGACCGCGAGTCCGGACGCGTGGTAGGACAGCATGATCTCGAGAAGCTGCCGGTCGAGCCGGTCGGGGCGGGGCTCGATTTCCGCCAGGTTCAGCCGTGGCTCGAGATCGAGATAGTCAGCAACCGCGCCGTGCTGGAAGTCGAGGTCGACGAGGCAGGTCGAGGGCTTCGATCTCGGCCCACCGCTGTTGAGCAGCAGCATCGCCGTCTGCACGGCCATGGTCGTGACGCCGGCGCCGCCGACGGCCGGCAGGAACGTAAGTATTTGTGCTTCTGCCGCACCGGCCGCCGCCGCGGGATTGTGCGCGGCCTGGGCGCAAGCGCGCACGAGGTCGAGCGGCTGCACCGGCTTCACCAGAAAATCCGCGACGCGCATCTGCAACAGGATGCGGGCGGCGTTGGCGTCGAAGGCCGGCGCCACCGCGATGACCGGCGTCCGCGCCCCGGCGCGCGCCATCAGCCGCGCCAGCGCCGCCATCTCGGCCGGCTGCGCGGTATCGAAGTCGGCGACGACAACGGTCATGCCGGCGATGTCGGCGGTGTCGGCGACATCCGACAGCGTGCCCGCCACGAGCGTCAGTTCGATCGCGCTCGAGGCCCCGAAGGTCGCGCGCATCGACGCCGCGAAGGCGGGATCGGCCGTGACCACCAAAACTTGGGTATTGCCCGTGCTTGCCATCGTCTATTTCACGCCCGCCACAGGCTGGTTGATGGAGGGCGCGTTGTTGTTGTTGGTGGTGTTGTTGCCGGTGTTGGCCTGATAGGTCGTCGAGGTGCCGACGCCCTTCGGCGGGATCACGTGCCCGGTGCGATAGCGCTCGACCGCGCTCTGCATCACTGTTCCGTTATAGGCGATGTCGCGGTTGGCCGCGTGCGCCGGCCACGGATCGACCATCTGCACGACTTCGTTGGTGTTGGACGCGTTTCCGCCATAGGCCGAGATCGCATCGCGCCGCGCAACGTATTCCGAGCAGCCGGCGAGAGCGGCGAGCGCGAGCGTCAGCGCTCCGGCGCGGACGAAATCAGTGCACCGCATCGAGAACTCCTCGCGGCATGTCGAGCATGTGTCCGGTGAAGGGTTGCGTGCCGGCGACGGCGATCCGCTGCTCGGCGGCCGTCGGCGATCCGGGGCCGGCGACCGGGACTTCGGTCTTGCCGAGCAGGAAGAAGTCGGCGTCGTTCGGCGGCACGGTGTCGTCGGCCGGGGTGCGCAGGGCGTCGCCCGGCCGCGCCGGCCGCACCAGCCGCGGCGTCACGATGATGGCGAGGTCGGTCTGGTTTTTCTGATAGTTCTTCGACGAGAACAACGTGCCGAGCACGGGCACGCTGCCGATCCACGGCAGTTGCTCGACCTGGTTCTTGTTGTCGGTCTGCAACAGGCCGCCGATCATGAAGCTCTGGCCGTCGCGCAGCTCGACGGTGGTCGAGGCGCGGCGCACGATCAGCGCGGGCACGGAAATGCCGCCGGGCACCGAGACCGTGTGCGTGGTGTCGATCTGGCTCACTTCGGGCTCGATCTTGAGGTTGATCAGGCCCTGGCTGAGCACGGTCGGCGTGAAGGCGAGGCCTACGCCGTATTTCTTGTAATCCACGGTGACCTGTCCGAGCGAGCCGGACACCGGGATCGGATATTCGCCGCCGGCGAGGAAGCTTGCCGTGTCGCCGGACAGCGCCACCAGATTCGGCTCGGCGAGGCTGCGCGCAACGCCCTTCTGCTCGAGCGCATTGATCATCACGTCGGTCGACACGCCGCTCGCGACGAGACGCCCGATCATGAAGCCGAACGGCGTGCCGCCGGAGAGAACGCCGGCGGCGATTTCGGTGCCGGAGGCGAGCTCGGAATTCGACGAGGTGATCGGCAGGCCCGCGGGACCCACACGGTTGCCGATATTGGTGATAGAGTTGCCGCCGACCCGGTTCCACTGCACGCCGAGCTCGCGGCCGGCCGTGCGCGACAATTCGATGAAACGCACTTCGAGCAGCACCTGCTGCGGCGACATCACCGTGACGGCGTTGATGATCTCGGGGCCGAACTGGCGCGCAATGGTGACGGCCTTGTCGAGCGTGGCGGCGTCGGAAACGCGGCCCGACAGCATGATGCGGCCGTTGACGCTCGAGGCGCGCAGCGCCGAACCCGGAAAGTTGCGGTTGAGCTCGTTGGTCAGCCGCGTGAGATCGTAGGTGACCTCGACGTCGAAGATGCCGATCAGCTTCTTGCCCTCGGCATAGACCGAGACGCGCGTGGTGCCGATCTTCTTGGCGAGGATCGACAGCGAGTGGTCCGTCAGCGGGTTGACGTCGGCGACCTCCGGATCGCCCACGGTGACGTCGACGAAGCTGCGGTCGGTGCGCACGTCCTGCGACTTGCCGATCGCGACAGTGACCATCGCCGTGCGGTGCGCGCCGGAAATCTGGACGACGCGCTCCTGCGCGTGGGCGCTGCCGATCATGCCGGCGATCGCCAAAGCGAGCGTGACGGCGAGCGCGATCGCGATGTCGCGGAGGAATCCGCGCGCCGGGGCTTTCTCCGGCCGGCGCCAACGGAAGCCGCCATTACCGGCCTTGTTGTTGTTCACGACAGCTCCCCCGTCGTCCCGGCGCACACGCGCCGTGGACCCACAAATCCGACTTTGATTATTGCGCACCGGCGAGCGCCTCGTTCTTCGTCTCGACCGGCACGGTGTAGTTCTGCTTCGCCGAAGCGCGCGTGACGGAGATCGTCGTGGTGCCGCCCCTGTCCGCGGGCGCGTCGTTCGCGCCGAGATCGTTAAGCGTGATCTTGCGAGTTTGCGTCTCGGCGGTTTCGCCGGCCTTGCGCAGCAGCAGCGACAGGCTGCCGACCGAGGAGGCGAGCCACACCTTCTGCGCTTCGACCGTCGAGACTTCCAGTGTCACGGATTTGGCGACGGCGGCCTTCGCCGCGCGCTCGTCGGCGCTCTGGTCGACGGCGAGGACCTTCGTGTTCTGAAGCACAACTTCCGTCGATGCCTGGCCCTTGTCGATCTGCCGCGTCAGCACGACGTCGACCCGGTCGCCCGGCAGCACGAAGCCGCCGACGCCTTCGACGTCGTTGACGCGGATGGTGACCGCCTTCATCCCCGGCCGGACAAGCGCCGACAAGGTCGCGCGCTGGCCGGCGCCGGTGATCTTGAGGGAGAGCACCGGCTCGTTCGGCTCGATCGCAGCGAGCACGACGCGGCGGCCGTGCGACAGGATGTCGTCAATCTTCGAGAAGGCGCCGGTCGGCACGGATTGCGCCGGCCACGGCACTTCCTCGAGCATGGAGGCGTTGAGTTCCGTGCCGAAGCGCAGCGGCTGCTTGGCGACCACGATGGTCTTCGTCGCCGCCGGCTTGGCGGTCGACTCCATCGTCTTCGCCCGCTGGTTCGCCTGGTTGTTCAGCCAGACATTGGCGATGAACACGGCGAGCAGGCCGAATACGACGGCGAACCCGATCATGACGAATGTGCTGGCGCGCACTGCGTTGTTCCGTTTGACCTTTGCCCCTTATCCCGTGCGCAGACGATAGGGAGCAGGAAGTGTGCAATTGCTGAAATTTAAGCGCGCAATTCGGTCATGCCGGCGCGCGCCGTGCAGCGTAGCGTTTACGACCGGTGAATCGAAAACGGACGGTTGCGCGCATACCGCGCCGGCCTCGCCGCCGGCCCTGTCGACCGCCGCAAAAAGGATCGGTTTAGCCTAATGAAATCCTGCCGCCATTGCTCGCGCGCTCGCCTTACGGCAACATGCGGCCCGCGCTGCGCGCCGGCGCCGACTGCCCACCCGCCGAATGAGGTGGGCAGGATAATGCCAGGAGGAAGATGCCGATGCCCGACCCCGTGTCGACCGCCGCTACCGCTGTGTCCGCGGCGCCTCTCGGCGGCACCGGTGAGCCGCGAATCCGCGTCAAGGGACTCGGCAAGCATTACGGATCGCTGGAGGTTTTTCGCAGCATCGATTTCGACGTCGGTGCGCGGGAGATCGTCGCGATCGTCGGTCCCTCGGGCTGCGGCAAGACGACGCTGCTCCGCTGCATCGACGGATTGATCCCGTTCGATGCGGGTGAGGTGCGGGTCGGCGACGAGCTCGTCACCGAGCCGATCGCAGGCGTCGCGATGGTGTTCCAGCATTTCGGCCTGTTCCCGTGGAAGACTGTCTACGACAACGTCTCCTATGGGCTGCGCATGGCCGGTGCATCCAAGGCCGACATCGAGCGCAAGGTTCCGGAGTTCATCAAGCTCGTCGGGCTGGCCGGCTTCGAGCATGCCTTCCCCTATCAGATGTCCGGCGGCATGCAGCAGCGCTGCGGCCTCGCCCGCGCGCTGGCGATCGAGCCGAACGTGCTGCTGATGGACGAGCCCTTCGCCGCCGTCGACGCGCAGACGCGCGAGATCCTCCAGTTCGAATTGCTCCGCATCTGGGAAGAGCGGCCGACGGCCATGATCTTCGTCACGCATTCGATCGAGGAGGCAGTCCTGCTCGGCCACCGCGTCGTGGTATTGAAAGGCAGGCCGTCGAGTATTCACGAGATCATCACGATCGACCTGCCGGGCCCGCGCACCCGCGACACGTTGCGCGAGCCGCGCTTCGCGGAATTGCGCGAGCGCGTCTGGGCGACCCTGATGCGCGAGGCCCGCGCCGCGGAATTCGAACTGCAAACCTGACAACCAAAGAAACTCGACCGACGGGAGGATTACGATGCATCGCAGGATCTTCACACTCACGGCCGGCGCGGCGCTCGTCGCCGCGGCGCTCGCCGGCGCCTCACCGGCGCTGGCGCAGGGCAAGAAAGTCGTCATCGCCGTGCCCGGCATTCCGCCGATCTACTCGGTGACGATCGCCTACGTCGCCGAGAAGCAGGGCTTCTTCAAGAAGCACGGCGCCAATGTCGAGATCAAACCGTTCGACAACGGCACCGCAGCGGCCCGCGCCGTCGTCGCCGGCGACATCGATCTCGCCTGGTCGCCGACGCCGCCGGTCATCAACCAGGTGTCGAACGCCGACGTGCCGCTGGTCGCCATCTACGGCATGCCGAACCCGGACTGGGTGGTCGGCACGACCGAGAGCGGCAAGACCTGCAAGGACATGGCCGGGCAGGAAGTCGGGGTCGACTCGATCAACGGCGCGCGCTCGGTGGCGCTGCGCTCGATGGTCGCCGGCGGCTGCAAGGACATCAAGTTCGACGACATCAAGCAGGTCGCGCTCGGCTCGGCGCCGGGCCCGGCGATGCTCGCCGGCCGCCTGAACTACTCGGTGCTGCATCTCGACGATCTCGCCGAGATCCAGAACCAGGGCAAGAAGCTCAACATCCTGCTGGCGATGAAGAACACCAACCCGACCAGCCACTACCTCATCATGGTCGTGCGCAAGGACAATCTCGAGAAGAACCGCGACGCCATCGTGCGCACGGTCGCCGGCATGATCGAGGCCGCACGCTTCATGCAAGACCCCAAGAACGCCGACGCCGTGGCGGACGCCGCGGCGGTGACCGGCCATGACAAGGCGGTCAACAAGCTGGCGCTCGCCGAATTCCTCAAGATCGACTTCTGGGCGGCCAAGGACGACGGCATGCCGAAGGACAAGATCAATGCGGTCGCCGCGCTGATGAAAAAGATCGGCTCGATCAAGCCGGACAAGGAGCCGGTGAGCTACGAGAAGTTCGTCGATCCGACGGTGTGGAAAGACGCCAACGCGATGGTGAAGTGACGCTGGTCATTCCGGGGCGCGTGCCTTCTTCCCTTCACCTCTCCCCGTTTGCGGGGAGAGGTAGGGTCGGCAAAGCGAAGCTTTGGCGAGCCGGATGAGGGGCATCTGAGTTACCGAGAGTCCCAGGCCGCTCGTCCCGACCTTCTCCCCGCAAGCAGGGAGAAGGAGCCTGCTGCGGGACGTGGCCTGGCAGTGCTTCGAACAGAGTGTTGAAAGACCAAGCTTTGCTAACCACCTCCATCCGCCGCCATCTGCCTGTCTGGCTCAGCGTTCTTGCCGGCTTCGCGATCTGGGAGATCGCCGGCCGCTCGACCAGCCCGGCTTTCATGGTGCCGTTCTCCGTGACGCTGAAGCGGCTGTGGCAGCTTGCGGTCGGCGGACAGTTCCTGACCGAGCTCCTGGATTCGGCGAAGCTGTTCACAACCGGCTTCGTGCTGGCGCTGATCGTCGGCGCACCGCTCGGGCTGCTGTTCGCGCGCGTGCGCGCGCTGCGCATCGGCGTCGAGCCCTACATCATGATTCTCTACGCCACGCCGATGGTGGCGCTGATCCCGTTCATCCTGTCGCTGATGGGCTTCGGCTTCGGCCCGAAGGTGCTCGTCGTGTTCCTCTTCACCGTGTTCCCGGTGCTCTACAACACGGTCGAGGGCGCGCGCAGCATCAAGCCCGAGCTGATCGAGGTCGCGAAATCATACCGCTCGAGCGAGTGGGCGCTGTGGCGCGAGGTGATGCTGCCCTACACATTGCCCTACATGATGACCGGCGTGCGCCAGGCGATCGGCCGCGCGCTGGTCGGCATGATCGCCGCCGAGTTCTTCCTGTCCTCGAGCGGCCTCGGCAAGCTGATCATGGAAGCGTCGCAGGACTTCGACACGGCCGGCGTGTTCGCCTCCATCTTCGTCATCGGCGTGATCGGCGTCGGCCTGACCCGCGTCGGGCTGATGATCGAGCAGCACTTCGCGCGCTGGAGGCAATGACGATGGCCGAGCAAGTCCTGTCGTCGACGCCCGCGCAGGCCCCGGCCAAGCCGAAGGCCGTCGTGCGCAAAGAGAGCACGCTGCTGCCGCGTCTTCTCACCGGCATCGTCATTCTCGGCGCGTGGGAAATCGTGGTGCGCATGTTCGCACCGCGCTACGTAGCGAAGCCCACGGGCATCGTCATAGCGATCCCGAGCGTCATCACCGACCCGAAATTCCTCACCGCGCTCGGGCAGACCGTCGGCGCCGTCGCCGAGGGCCTTGCTGTGACGATCGTGCTCGGCACGATTATCGGTCTCGCCATGGGTCGCAGCCCGGGCTTCGACCGCACCATCCGCGTCTATATCAACGCGTTCAATGCGCTGCCGATGATCATCGTGCTGCCGCTGTTCTCGCTGTGGTTCGGCTATTCGACGCATGCGCGCATTGCCACCATCATCTTCGCGGCGATCTTCGCCATCACCATGAACGTCGCCGACGGCGCACGCGCCGTGCCGCGCGAATATCTCGAAGTGGCGCGCTCGTTCCGCTCCGCGAAGATGCGCACCTTGTTCGACATCGTGCTGCCGGCGTCGATGCCCTATCTTCTCGCCGGCTTCCGCCTCGCCGCCGGCCGCGCGCTGATCGGCGCGGTGGTCGCGGAGTTCTTCCTGTCGATCGGTGGCCTGGGCTTCTATATTCTCTACAATTCGCGTTCTTACCACCACAACGAGGCTTTCGTCGGCGTGCTGCTGCTCGCAGCATTCGGCGTCGGCTTCGAAGTCCTCGTGCAATGGTCGACGCGGCGTTTCATGCCGTGGTATCGCCGCGGCGAAAGATAAGGCATCCCATGTCGTCCGATCTGCTGAAGTCCGCCGTCGCCCATTGGGGCGCCCGCTTCGTCGCCAATGGCGTCGTACTCACCGACTTCGAAGAGGTGACGAAGTCCATCGCCAGCTATGACGACTGGTGCCGCGCCTGGTCGGCGCGCGCCGCGCATCACGAACAGCTCGGCCGCGAGGCGCTGGCGCGCGGGCATAATCTCACCGCCGGCGAATGCCTCCAGCGCGCCGGCGTCTATTATCACTTCGGCTCGTTCCTGTTCGCGCACGATCCCGCGCAGATGAAGGCCGCGCACAAGAAGCAGATCGAGTGCCGCCAGCTCGCGCTGCCGCATCTCTCTCCGCCCGGCGAGCGCGTCGAGATTCCCTACGAGGGCAAGACGCTCGCCGGTATCCTGCGCAAGCCGTTGGGCGTGGCGAAGCCGCCGGTCATCGTGATGGCGGTGGGTCTCGATTCGACGAAGGAAGAGACCGACGCCTACGAAATGCCGTTCCTCATGCGCGGCATGGCGACGTTGGTGTTCGAAGGCCCGGGGCAGGGCGAGGCGCAGTACGACTTCCCGATCCGCGGCGATTACGAGGTGCCGGTCAGGGCCGTGCTCGACTATGTCGAGACGCGCAGCGACCTCGACACGAAGCGCATCGGCATGTGGGGCGTCAGCCTCGGCGGTTACTACGCGCCGCGCGCCACCGCCTTCGAGAAGCGCATCAAGGCCTGTATCGCGCTCGGCGGGCCGTTCAACATGGGCGCGGCCTATGACAGCCTGCCGGATCTGACGCGCGAGACCTTCCGCATCCGCAGCCATGCCAAGACGCGCGAGGAGGGGCACAAGAACGCCAACACCTTGTCGCTCGAGGGCATCGCGCAAAACATCACCGTGCCGATCTTCATCGTCAACGGGCGGCAGGACCGCGTCATTCCGCCGGCCGACGCCGAGCGGCTGGCGCGCGAGGTCAAGGGCCCGGTCACCTTGATGATGATCGAGGACGGCAACCACATCGCCAACAACCGCGCCTATCGCTGGCGCTCGCAGTCGGCGGACTGGATGAAGGAGCAGCTGGGGTAGGTTGCACGGGGCAGAAGACCGGCTAATGTCCGCGCAAATTCGGACAGGAGCCCTGCGATGCCGTCGACCTATCTCGATTCCGCGATCTTCCGGGACATCTTCACCACGCCGGCCATGCGCCAGGTGTGGTCGGACGAGAACCGGGTGCAGAAATACCTCGACTTCGAGAAGGCGCTGGCGGTGGCGCAGGCGCGGCTGAAGATCATCCCGCAGGACGCCTGCGACGAGATCGTCAAGCACTGCGACGTCAAGGAATACGACTTCGCCAAGCTGAAGGAAGCGACCGAGCGCATCGGCTATCCGGTGCTGCCGGTGGTGCAGCAGCTGGTCAAGCTGTGCAAGGACAAGCTCGGCGAGTGGTCGCACTGGGGCGCGACCACCCAGGACATCACCGACACCGCGACGGTGATGCAGATCCGCGAGGCGCTCGATCTCGTCGGCGCCGAGATCGACGCGATCTGCGCCGCGCTCGCGGCGCTGGCGAAGAAATACCGCGACACGCCGATGGCCGGCCGCTCCAACCTGCAGCAGGCGGTGCCGATCACCTTCGGCTACAAGATGGCGACCGTGCTCGCCGGCTTCGAGCGGCACCGCGCGCGCCTCACGCAGTTGAAGGAGCGCGTGCTGGTCGGCGAGTTCGGCGGCGCCGCCGGCACCCTGGCCTCGCTCGGCAAAGATGGATTGAAGGTCCAGGTCGAGCTGATGAAAGAGCTCAAGCTCGGCCAGCCGGCCATCTCGTGGCACACCGTGCG
>Ga0187809_10001249_pt1 | contig 12196 bp, 9 predicted proteins | sample NC_wetland_sal_i_8_FD_132415 | JGI IMG/M metagenome (GOLD analysis project Ga0187809, IMG submission 132415) | Wetland sediment microbial communities from Neuse River Estuary, North Carolina, USA - ASW_4 | ecosystem: Environmental > Aquatic > Freshwater > Wetlands > Sediment | place: USA: North... | reverse complement strand
GGCCGTGGTGCAGGTCCCCGCGCGCGGCTGATGCGCATCCTCCGCGACTGGCGCGCCCTGCCACCCGACGCGCGCGGCGCTACCCTGGCGCTCGGCAATTTCGACGGCGTGCACCTGGGCCACGCCGCGCTGGTGCGCGCCGCTCACGCCGCCCGGCCGGACGCGCCGCGCGCGGTGCTGACCTTCGAGCCGCACCCGCGGGAGGTGTTCCGTCCGGACGACCCGCCCTTCCGCCTCACTCTGTCGCCGGAACGCGCCGATGCGCTGGCGGCGCTGGGCATCGAGCTGCTGTATGAGCTGCCCTTCACCCCGGAGTTCAGCCTGATGCCGGCGGAGACCTTCGTCGCCGAGGTGCTGCACCAGGGGATCGGCGCGCGCCACCTGGTCTGCGGTCCGGATTTCGCCTTCGGCCACCGCCGCGGCGGCGATACGGCGTTCCTGGCGGCGCGGGCCGAGTCGCTGGGAATGGGACTCACTTTGGTGCCGCTGGTGAAGGACTCCCAGGGGCCGCTGTCGTCGTCGCGCATCCGGCGGGCGTTGCAGGACGGCTATCCGGAACGCGCCACGGCGGAGCTGGGGCGTCCCTGGGCGATCCGCGGCGAGGTGGCGCACGGCGACAAGCGCGGGCGCACGATCGGCTTTCCCACCGCGAACATCGCGCTCGGCCGGCACCTGGAGCCGGCGCGCGGGGTGTACGCGGTGACGGTGCGGCTGCCCGACGGCAGCGTTCGCAAGGGGGCGGCGAACATCGGCCGCCGGCCGACGGTGAACGCCGGTCCGGAAAGCCGGCTGGAGGTCAACGTGTTCGACTTCTCCGGCGATCTCTACGGCGCCGAACTGACCGTGGCGCTGCATGCCTACATCCGGCCCGAGCAGAAATTCTCCGGCCTGGATGCGTTGAAGACCCAGATCGCCGCGGACGTGCAGCAGGCCAAGCGGCTGCTGGAGCGCTAGGAGTCTCCCTCTCCGCCCGTGGGGCGGAGAGGGATGGGGTCAGGTGGGGGTAAGCGAAGCCGAAACGAATCGGCATGCCGATCGCACCGGTCCAACCGGTTCGTGCTGTACCTGTACCTCTTCCACCGGAAGAGCGGCTCCTCACGCGCTCAGCCGCTCCTTCGCCTCGGCCCGCACGCCGACCATCTGCAGCGTGAGCTGCGCCATGCGTTCGGACAGTTCCTCGATGCCAAGCCTGCCGCCGGGACGGTGCCACGTATAGGCCCAGCTGATCATGCCGCCGATCACCAGGGCGGTCAGGTTCACGTCGGCGGTGGAGAACTCGCCGGACGCCACGCCCTCCGCCAGCAGGCTGGACAGCTTGCGGTCGAAGCGCTTGCGCAGTCGGGTGATCTCCTCCAGCGCTTCGGGCGCCAAATTCTTCTCCTCGCGGAAGAAGATCGCGATGTTGGCCTGGCGCGACAGGATCACCTGGGTGAAGTCGACGATCGCGCGATGCAGCCGCTCGGTCGGCGTGCCCGGACTTTTGGTGGCGTTCTCCACCGCCGCCAGCGACATCTCGATCGTCGGCGTGCACAACGCGGCCAGCAATTCCACCTTGCTGCGGAAATGCGTGTAGATGAACGGCTTGGTAACGCCCAGTTCCGCCGCAATGTCGTCCAGCGTCGTGCCGGTGAAGCCGCGTTCGTAGAACAGCTTCACGGCCTCTTCCAGAATGCGTTCGCGTTTATAGGCGTGGATCTCTTCGCGCATGCGGCAATGCCAGTCCGTGGAACTGGCCTGCATGCTACCGCTAACGCGTTCGGAAGAAAAGCATACCCCCGGGTAGCTGCGTGCGCCCGTCCTGCTAGACTGCACAACGGCATCAGGGGAGGACGCGCCATGCCAGGGTTGTTGCAGGGAAAAGCGGCATTGATCACCGGCGGCGGTGGTGGCATCGGGCGAGCGACCGCATTGGCATTCGCGCGGGAGGGTGCCCGCGTCGCAGTGGCCGACGCCAACGCCGACAGCGCGCAACAGACCGTCGCGTTGGTCAATCAGGCCGGCGGACAGGCGATGTCGCTGGGCGGCGACGTGACCGACAGCGCGCAAGTGCAGGCGATGATCGCAACCGTCGTGGCCGCCTATGGCCGGCTGGACTGCGCTTTCAACAATGCCGGGATCGCCGGGTTCCAGGTGGATGCCGCCGGCAAGCGAACGCACGAATGGTCGGACGAGTCGTTCGACCGCATGATCGCGGTCAACCTGCGCGGCGTCTGGCAGTGCATGAAGCACGAGCTGCCGCAGATGCTGCAACAGGGCGGCGGGGTGATCGTCAACACCGGTTCGATCGCCGGCCTCGCCGGGCTGCCGACCTCCTGTGCCTACGTCGCGGCGAAGCATGGCGTGCTCGGTTTGACCAAGACGGCGGCGGTGGAATACGCGCAAGACAACATCCGGGTGAACGCTGTGTGTCCGGGTTACATCGAGACCAACATGACCGTCGACACCATGCGGCGGCGTGGCGAGCAGATCCTCGGCATGGTGCCGTTCCGACGCATGGGCAAGCCGGAGGAGATCGCGGAAATGGTGCTGTGGCTGAGCAGCGAGCGCGCCTCCTACGTCAGCGGCGCGTGCTACAATGTGGATGGCGGCTATATGGCGATCTGAACCGGCCTGCTGGTGCGACCCACCTCTCGTTTTTGCCGGGACGCGGAGGGGACAACGCGCGGCTCACCGTCTCGGCGCGGTCGCTCTCGCCCGATCCCCGCGGCCTGAGGAGAATCGGAAGAATATGTTTGACGCGCGAATGGAACCTCTGTAGAACGCGGCCGGTTGCCGGTTTGTTCCTTAGCACTCCCGGAACCGGCCAACGGAACAGGGAAATACACCCGCCATGCTCACCCGCAAGCAGCACGAGCTGCTCGTCTTCATCGACCGGCACCTGCGGCAGACCGGCTTCTCCCCGAGTTTTGAGGAGATGAAGGAAGGGCTCAACCTCAAGTCGAAATCCGGCATTCACCGGCTGATTTCCGCGCTCGAGGAGCGCGGCTTCCTCGCGCGCCGGCATCATCGGGCGCGCGCGCTGGAAGTGCTGAAACTGCCGGAGAACCTGCGCGACCCGGCTCCGTCAGAAGCCGAAAGCGCCGGCGCAGGGTTCTCGCCCAACGTAATCCGTGGCGATTTCTCATCGCGCATCGCCGGCGTGCGTGCCGCGAACGACGCCGCGGCGATCCAACTGCCGCTATACGGCCGCATCGCCGCTGGCCTGCCGATCGAGGCGCTGCGGGACACCAGCCAACATGTCGATGTCCCGATGGCGCTGTTGAGCGGCGGTGAGCACTACGCGCTGGAGGTTGCCGGCGACTCGATGGTGGAGGCCGGCATTCTGGACGGCGACACGGTGATCATCCGCAAGGACGACGCGGCGGACAACGGCCAGATCGTCGTCGCCCTGGTGGACGACAACGAGGTCACGCTGAAGCGCCTGCGCCGCCGCGGCAACTCGATCGCGCTGGAGCCGTGCAATGTTCGGCATGAGACGCGGATTTTCCCGGCGGACCGGGTGAGGGTGCAAGGCAAGCTGGTGGGGCTGCTCAGGCGGTATTGAGGTCCGCCGCGTCATGGCCGGCGCAGGCCGGCCATCCACGTCTGGCGCGGCCCTTCGCCAACCCGGTCCCGTAATTGTCGTCGGCGCAGGACAATGACGTGGACGGTTGGCCTCCGCCGGCCATGACACACTCGGGATCGTTGCCGACCAGATGCGGAGATTACAGCGGAATCGCCAGCAAGGTGTCGAACCGCTGGCTGTCGCACACCACCACGCGTTCGGCAAAGCGCAGCGTACCGTCGCTGTCCCGGGCGATGCGATCGAGATAGACGCCAGCCGCGAACAGATCCATTCGGCCGTCCCGCATGGTTCGTACCACCAGGAATGAGGTCTCCGCCGCGATAGCCTCTTCGCCGCCGTCGAGCAACGCCGGCAGGCCGATGATGTGGCGGTAGCGTTGCCGCTCGTAGATATTCGCCTGCCGCAGCGCGGTGATCCGGTCGTGCAGCATCGCGCGCGAATCGGCATACACCACGCCGGCTGCCAGGCCGCGCCGGTGATTGTCCGCCGTGGTGATCTTGTACAGGCAGCGTTCCATGAAGAGGTCCGGCCAAGCCTCCAGCCGGTCGCCATCGATGCAGGCGGCGTAGGCGGTATTCAGCGCCGCCACGCGCAGCAGCGAATCGGAGTACGGCATGGTCACACCCCCATCAGTCCGCGCCAAACATTCCAGAAGCCACGGATCGCGGTTTCCGTCGCGCGCGTCGACTGCGTGCCAAATCCGCTGCCGCCCATCATCACCACGCCGGCTTCCTCCTCCGCCGCATCCGTGCCGCGTTGTACGAAGCCGCCGACGCAGCCGTCCTCCATCGAGACGAATCCCGCCGGTCCGACCAGGTTCGACTGCTTCAGCCGCAGCGTCCGCATCTCCGGCGAATCGTCGGCGTAGCCAATATACGTCCAGTGCAGGTCCATCGCATCCACGCCGCGCGGCACCACCTGGCGCACCGCCAGGCAATTGTGGATCTGCTGCACGATCAGCGTCGGAAACACCGCCACGATCTGCAGCCGGATCGGGTCATCCCACTCCTCGCGCACCTCCAGCATGCTGGTGTCGGTCAGCCGCACGGTCTCATCGTCGGAGCGGATGCCGGCATCGCGATACGCGGTATCCACCGCCTGCGTGGGCGCCAGGGTAGCGGAGGCATGGTGCCCGCCATCCTCGCTGACCGTCGTGCCGCCGCCCTGGGTCAGCCTGGTGATGCGGAAGGTAGTGAAGAACAGGTGCAGCAGCGAGGCGTGATAGGTGTCCTTCACGTTCTCGATGTAGAGCTTCCAGTTGTTCGGCAGCGGCTGGGTGAAACGGCCGATCACCTCCACCGGCTTGTGCAGCACGCGGCGGATGCGCGGGCCGATTGCGCCGAGGAATTCTTCGATCGGCGGTGTGGCGTCTGACAGCGTGCCGAACACCAGTCCGCAAAAAGTGGCGACCCGGAGCTTGCGCGGGCCGATTGCCGCCATCTCGAAATCGTCCGGCATGCCGCCTTCGCCGTTCACGCCGCGGCGAAAGGCGACGGATTGCAGGTTGCCCTGGAGATCGTAGCGCCAGGCGTGATAGACGCAGTGGAAGTCCTTTGCCGCGGTGCCCTCGTTCTCCAGGCAGATCAGCGCCCCGCGATGCGCGCAGCGGTTCTCGAATGCGTGGATGAGGCCGGCCTCGCCGCGCACCACCACCACCGGCATGCTGCCGACGAAAGTGGTGCGGTAATCACCGTGATTGGGAATTTCCACTTCCAGGCAAAGGTAATTCCATACCGGTCCCTGGAATATCCGAGCCTGTTCGGCGCGGGCGACATCCGGGTCGTGATACACCCAGTACGGCACGCGGGTGAGCCCCGGCGCCCAGCTATGGTCGAAGCCGGCGGACACGGATTGCGTGGGCGCGACGTCCATTACTGCCTCCCTGGACGGTGTGGCGGGAGGTTAGAGCAGTTCCATGCCGGCGGGAAACCGTCGTGGCGAGTGCCGGCCTCGGTGCATCACAGCAGCCGTCGAGACAGCGGCGGCCAATACGGTGAAAGCGGCACATACCGCAGTGGCGGTGCATACGGCGACTGCCCTGCGTTCATCGTCATGGTCGGCCAAGGCCGGCCATCCACGACTTACTGTCGAGAACCCGGAGCAGTCGCAGATACCCGGCTTGCGCCACCATGACGGACGGGCGCGGACGGCGTGCGAGTGCTGCAGGCAGGCGGGCGCGGTTGGCGCCCGCCCCATGTGGGATGTGCTACTCCGCGGCCGTTTCCGGCACGTAGATCTGCTCGCCCTTATCGACGAACTCCTTGCTCTTGGCCTCCATCCCCGCCATGCGCTCCGCCTCCTTGCGCAAATCCTGGGTGATCTGCATCGAGCAGAACTTCGGACCGCACATCGAGCAGAAATGTGCGACCTTGTGCGCATCCTTCGGCAGCGTCTCGTCGTGGAATTTGCGCGCCGTGTCGGGATCGAGCGACAGGTTGAACTGATCCTCCCACCGGAACTCGAACCGCGCTCTGCTGAGTGCATCATCGCGCAGCTTGGCTGCGGGATGACCCTTCGCCAGGTCGGCGGCGTGCGCCGCGATGCGGTAGGTGATCACACCGGTCTTAACGTCGTCGCGGTCCGGCAGGCCCAGATGCTCCTTCGGCGTGACGTAGCACAGCATCGCGGTGCCGTACCAGCCGATCATCGCCGCGCCGATCGCCGACGTGATGTGGTCGTAGCCCGGCGCGATGTCCGTGGTCAGCGGGCCAAGCGTGTAGAACGGGGCTTCGCCGCACTCGCGCAGCTGCTTGTCCATGTTCACCTTGATCTTGTGCATCGGCACGTGGCCGGGGCCTTCGATCATCACCTGGCAGCCCTTGTCCCAGGCGATCTTGGTCAATTCGCCCAGCGTCTCCAGTTCGGCGAACTGCGCACGGTCGTTGGCGTCGGCATTGGACCCCGGGCGCAGCCCGTCGCCCAGCGAGAACGATACGTCGTACTTGCGCATGATGTCGCAGATTTCGTCGAAGCGCTCGTACAGGAAGCTCTCGCGATGATGCGACAGGCACCAGCGCGCCATGATCGAGCCGCCGCGCGATACGATGCCGGTAACGCGCGTGGCGGTCAGCGGCACGTAGCCCAGGCGCACGCCGGCATGGATGGTGAAGTAGTCCACGCCCTGTTCGGCCTGCTCGATCAGCGTGTCCTTGAACACCTCCCAGTCGAGCTTGGCCGGATCGCCGCCCACCTTCTCCAGTGCCTGGTAGATCGGCACGGTGCCGATCGGCACTGGCGAATTGCGGAGAATCCAGTCGCGGATGTTGTGGATATTGCGGCCGGTGGACAGGTCCATCACCGTGTCGGCGCCCCAGCGGATCGCCCACACCAGCTTTTCCACCTCCTCCGCGACGCCGGATGTCACCGCGGAGTTGCCGATATTGGCGTTGATCTTCACCAGGAAGTTGCGGCCGATGATCACCGGCTCCAGTTCCGGGTGGTTGATGTTCGCCGGGACGATTGCTCGGCCGCGCGCGATTTCGGACCGCACGAACTCCGGCGTGATGAAGGGCGGGATCTCCGCGCCGAAACTCTCGCCATCCGCGATGCGAGCCTCCGCGCCATCCAGCATCTTCTGCCGGCCGAGGTTCTCGCGATGCGCGACGTAGATCATCTCCTCGGTGACGATCCCGGCGCGGGCGAACTCATACTGCGTGGTGGGTTGGCCCGGCTTGCCGCCATACACCGGATGGTCGGCCGGGCAGACCGGCACCAGCTTGTCGCCGCTGGCGCCGCCATTGTCCTCCGGCTTTACCGCCCGTGCGTCGATGCGGTCGAAGCCGCGCTTGGCCAGCCACTCGCGGCGCACCGGGTTGAGGCCGGCGGACAGATCGACGGTGACCGCCGGATCGGTGTAGGGGCCGGAGCAGTCATAGGCGCGATACGGCTCCTCGCGCGCGCTGGGATCCAGCGCGATCTCCCGGAATGGCACGCTGATGTCGGGGCGTCCTTCCGGGCTGGTGTAGAGCTTGCGCGAGCCGGCGATCGGGCCGGTGGTGACCGAGCTCGGGCGGGCAGGGGACTGGACCGTCATGGCGTCTCTCCTCCAACGGCGCGGGCGGCCTGGGCGGGAGAGGGGCGTTTGGCCTGTGCGGAGCCCCGTCCCTACGCCGGCATGACCCGGTTCAGGTTCAAGGGTCACCGCGCCGCCGGGGGTCCCGGCTGTAGCGGTATCTCAGCCCCTTGCGGCGGGGCTCCCCTCGGTGGTGGAAGACAATGTGGGGGTTGCGGGCTCGTGTCAAATAGTACCTCACCGTGGCAGAGTGGCGTCCAACCAATCCCGGCACCGGCCTGCCATTTCTGGATGCGCCTATGGATGTCGCCGCCACCTCGCTGCTGATCCCGCCGCGTCCGACGATGGCGGAGCGGCCGCCGTCGCTGCTGGGCTTCCTGCGCGCCGTCCGCCGCAACACGCTCACCATGTGGACCCAGCGAGCTTATCAGGAGATGATCGTCCCCAGCCGGCTGCTCACCCGCGCCAACGTGCTGGTGAACGATCCGGCGGCGATCCATCGCATCCTGGTGGACAACCATGCCAATTACCGCCGCTCGCCGGCCTCGATCCGCATTCTGCGGCCGATCACCGGGAACGGCCTGTTGCTGAGCGAAGGCGAGTCCTGGCGCCACCAGCGCCGCACCACCGCGCCTGCTTTGGCGCCGCGCGTCTTGCCGATGCTGGTTCGGCACATCGTCACCACGGCGGATGAGCAGATCGCCAGGCTGGGAGCAAAAGCGGGGGCAACAAAGCCGGGGGCAGCAAAAACCGGCGATCCGGTGGATTTGCTCGCCGCGATGCAGATGCTGGCGCTGGAGATCGCCGGACGCAGCATGTTCTCGCTGGAAATGGGGAATTTCGGGGCGGCGATGCGCCGGATGCTGGGGGAATACGCTCGGCAGCTGTCGCGGCCGAATCTGTTCGACATGGTGCTGCCCGCCTCCGTGCCGACGCTGCGCGATCTGCGCCGGCGGCGGTTCCAGGCGCGCTGGATGGGGTTGATGGAGATCATCATGCAGGATCGTATGCAGCTCGCCGAACCCGAGACGCCGCGCGACCTGTTCGACCTGCTGCGCGCCGCCCGCGATCCGGAAACCGGCGAAGCCTTTACGCCCGTCCAGCTGCGCGACCAGCTGGCGACTCTGATCCTGGCCGGCCATGAGACCACAGCTGTGACGCTGTTCTGGGCGTTGTCGCTGCTGGCGCAGGACCAGCGGGAGCAGCAGCTTGTCGCGGCGGAGGCCGCCGCGGTGCCGATCCAGGCGGATGCAGCGATGGCGGCGCTGCCGATGCTGGTGCGCACACGGGCGGTGGTGAATGAGACGCTGCGGCTGTATCCGCCGGCTTTCGCCATCGTGCGCGAGGCGATCGGTCCGGACCGCTTCGGAGATTTCGTGTTGCCGAAAGGCAGCGTGGTGATGATTGCGCCCTGGGTGCTGCATCGGCACCAGCGGCTGTGGCGCGATCCGGATGCGTTCGATCCGAACCGCTTCATGCCCGGCCAGCCACAGCCGCCGCGCTTCGCCTACCTGCCGTTCGGCGCCGGTCCGCGCGTCTGCGTCGGCGCGCAATTCGCGTTGACCGAGGCCACGCTGGTGCTCGCGATGCTGCTGCGCCAGTTCCACGTGACCCTGGATGAGGCGCCGCCAATGCCGGCGGCGGTGGTCACCACGCAGCCTGAGCGCCCGGTGCAGTTCCGGCTGACTCCGCGTTGAACAAAGTTTTCGCCCGCCACGAAATGGACGGCCATGCCCGACCATCCGCTCGGGCTGCGATGACCGGCAGCGGGCGAGCGTGGGGTTGACATTCTTATGCTCATCTCCAGTATAAAGCCTCGTAATGCTCCTAGTGAGCATATCAACGGAGGCCAGCCATGTCCGCCACCCTCGCCCCAAGCCGGTCGCTGTATGACGGCGTCCGCCACCTGATCCCGCCCATCGAGTGGCCGGTGTTCGCCGAGGACATCGAGGCGATCCTCGCTTTGAAGCGCCAGCGCAACGCGGTGATCCTGGCGCATAACTATATGACGCCGGAGATCTTCCACTGTGTCGCCGACATCACCGGCGACAGCCTGGCACTGGCGCGTGAGGCGATGCGGGTGGACGCCGACGTCATCGTGCTGGCCGGCGTGCACTTCATGGCGGAAACCGCCAAGCTGCTGAATCCGGAAAAGACCGTGCTGATCCCCGACACGCGCGCCGGGTGCTCGCTGGCCTCGTCGATCACAGCGGACGATGTGCGGCTGATGCGGCAGAAGCATCCCGGCGTGCCGGTGGTGACCTATGTGAACTCGTCCGCCGCGGTGAAGGCGGAGTCCGACATCTGCTGCACCTCCGCCAATGCCAGGAAGATCGTGGAATCCCTCGGCACCGACAGCGTGATCATGCTGCCGGACGAATACCTGGCGCAGAACGTCGCGGCGCAGACGCGGGTAAAGATCATCGCCTGGGCCGGCCACTGCGAGGTCCATGAGCGCTTCACCGGCGCCGAGGTACGCGCCCTGCGCGAGGACCATCCGGGGGTAATCATCCTGGCACACCCGGAATGCCCGCCGGAGGTGATCGCCGAGGCGGACTACACCGGCTCTACCGCTGACATGTCCGCCTTCGTCGGGCGGGAGAAGCCGGGCAGGGTGGTGCTGCTGACCGAGTGCTCGATGGCCGATAACGTGTCGGTGCATCACCCGGACGTTGACTTCGTGCGGCCGTGCAATCTATGCCCACACATGAAGCGCATCACGCTGGGGAACATCCGCAGCGCGCTGGAGGAGATGCGGCACGAGGTCACCATCGATCCGGCGATCGTCGAACCTGCGCGCCGTTCGGTAGAGCGCATGCTGGCGGTGCGCTAGGCCCGTTTCGCCGGGATGCTTCCCTGTGTCATGGCCGGGCTTGGTCCGGCCACCCACGTCTTCATCCTGGTGGGTACCGCAGCATAGTGGTGAATGACGGGCCGGCGCCCGTCATGACGGAGATCCGAATGATCCCTCCCCTCCCCGCCATCATGGTCGAACCCGCAGTGCGCGCGGCACTGCTGGAGGACCTCGGCAGAGCCGGCGACATCACCACCGATGCCGTCGTACCCGCCGACGCGCGCACCGAGACCGTGCTGGCGGCGCGTCAGCCGGGCGTGGTCGCCGGCCTCGACTTCGCGGTGACCGCGTTCCGGCTGATCGATCCAGCGATCGAGGTGCTGGTGGAACGCCCGGACGGCACCCGCCTGCAGCCCGGCGACCGCATCGCGGCGATTCGCGGTCCGGCGCGGGGGATACTGACCGCCGAACGCACGGCACTGAACTTCCTGTGCCACCTGTCCGGGGTGGCGTCCGCGACCCGCGGCATTGTCGATGCGATTGCCGGCACGCGCGCCCAGGTGGTGTGTACACGCAAGACCATGCCGGGCCTGCGCACTGCACAGAAATACGCAATCCGCGTGGGCGGCGGGTCCAACCATCGCTTCGGCCTGGATGATGCAGTGCTGATCAAGGACAACCACGTGGCGATCGCCGGCGGGGTTCGCGAGGCCGTGCAACGCGCGCGGGCACATGTCGGCCATATGGTGAAGATCGAGCTGGAGGTGGACACCCTGGCGCAACTCGAGCAGGCGCTCGACCTGCGCGTCGATGCGGTGTTGCTCGACAATATGGGGCCCGACATGCTGCGCGAAGCCGTGGCCATGGTGGACGGGCGCGCGATCACCGAAGCATCCGGCCGCATCCGTCCCGATACCGCGCCGGCGATCGCCGCCAGCGGCGTGGACCTGTTGTCGGTCGGCTGGCTGACGCACTCGGCCACCGTGCTGGATATCGGGCTCGACCACTTGGGGTGATCCCGCTGGGGTGATCCCGCTGGGCCGCGGTCCGGCCATTTCCGGACGGCAATCCCGAACAGGTGTGGCCGGCGACAGCGAACCTCGCACGCTTCGCCTCGGCCGCAACCGCCGTGGGCGATGCGATGCCGGTACGAATCACGGTGTGCATGATGCGTTGAGGCGCCTGGCCCCGTCGGCGCAAAGTTGTGTTGCCAGCTGCGAGGCGGCTGTGCTTGGTTCGCCGGGGCAGAACAGGGGATGGGCCGATAGACAAGGGAAGCGAATTGCGCGGCCAGTTCCGCCTGGTGCTGATCAAGCCGTCGCACTACGATGATGACGGCTACGTGATCCAATGGTTCCGCTCGTCGATGCCGTCGAACAGCCTGGCGGCGGTTTATGGCCTGGCGATGGACTGCGCCGCCCGCAAGGTGCTGGGCGACACGGCGATTGTCGTCGATGCCTATGACGAGACCAACACCCGGATCCGCCCGGAGCGCATCGCGCACGACATCCGCCGCTCCGGTGCCGGCATGGTTGGACTGGTCGGCGTACAGTCGAACCAGTATCCCCGCGCAATGGATCTCGCGCGCCGCTTTCGCGCGTTGGGTATCGACGTGGCCATCGGCGGATTCCATGTTTCCGGCACGCTCTCCATGCTGCCCGAGATCACGCCCGAACTGCGTGAGGCGATGGATTTCGGCATCACGCTGTACGCCGGGGAGGCGGAAGACGGGTTGGAGACGCTGCTGCGCGACGCCGCCGGCGGCCGGCTGCAACCGCTGTACAACCACATGGCGTCACTGCCGAACCTGGCCGGCGTGCCGATC
>Ga0187809_10001248_pt1 | contig 12202 bp, 10 predicted proteins | sample NC_wetland_sal_i_8_FD_132415 | JGI IMG/M metagenome (GOLD analysis project Ga0187809, IMG submission 132415) | Wetland sediment microbial communities from Neuse River Estuary, North Carolina, USA - ASW_4 | ecosystem: Environmental > Aquatic > Freshwater > Wetlands > Sediment | place: USA: North... | reverse complement strand
TCGGATCCTCAGGCATTGTCCCCGAGCTCGTCATGCTCACGCTGGCCGGCGGGCTCGGGCAGGAGAGCGGGGCCCCGGTTGCGCGGGCGCTGGAGACCGCAGGCGTCTCCACGACCGTCCGAATCGCCGGGGACGTCATGAGCGCGTACTTCTCGGCCACCGCCGTCGCGACCGGCTACCTCGTCCTGTCGGGGACGGGTGCGATCTCGGCGCGCATCGTCGACGGGGAGCTCGACGGGCTGTCGGACGGAATCGGCTGGCTCCTCGGCGACGAGGGGTCGGGCTTCTGGATCGGACACCGGGTCGTACGGGCAGCTGCCGCTGACCTCGAGGGGCGCGGGCCTGCGACGGCGCTGACGGCACTCGTCCTGGAGCTGGTGGACGAAGAGGGGATCCCGGACGAGGACGTCCGCCGACCCGAGGTCTGGAGGGTGATGCGACGCGTGTACGGTCGCCGGCCCGTCGAGTGCGCCGAGTTCGCGCCTCTGGCGATACGGGCCGCCGCCGCGGGGGATGCCGTCGCGAGGGAGATCCTCGACGGGGCCCTGGCCGGGCTGTTGACCTCGTGCGGATCACTCGTCGGGGACGACGACCGGCCGATCGTGCTGGCGGGAGGGCTCTTGTACGACGGTGGCCCACTCAGCAACGGGTTGAAGGCGCGCTACCCGGGACGATGCCTCCGTGCCCACGACGGTACGGCCGGTGCTGCGCTGCTCGCGCTCCGCGCCCTCGGCGCGCCGGCGGACTCGGAGACGCTGAAGCGGATCCACGAGACCCTGCAGCCCCTGGTCACCTGAGGCGGCCCTCAGAGCCAGCCGTTGTCTTCGGCCACCCGCACCGCCTCGGCACGGTTCGTCGCGCCGGTCTTGCCGATCGCGCTGGACAGGTGGTTGCGGACGGTTCCCTCGGAGAGGAACACACGGGTGGCCACCGTCGCGACCGGAGCCCCGTCGCGGGCGGCTCTCAGCACCTCGGACTCCCGCTCGGTCAGCGGCGACGATCCCGACAGGACGCTCTCGGCGGCCAGTGTCGGGTCCACCACACGGAGCCCCGCATGTACGCGCCGCACAGCCTCGGCGAGCTGGGCTGCCGGCGTGTCCTTCACGACGAACCCCCTCGCCCCGGCCTGGAGTGCCCGTCGCAGGTAGCCCGGTCGCGCGAACGTCGTGACGATCAGGACTCGAGTGGTGGGCAGCTCCGACGTCAGCAGTGCCGTGGCAGCGATCCCGTCGATGCCTGGCATCTCGATGTCGAGCAGGGCGACGTCGGGTCGGAGCCGGCGCGCGGCGTCGAGCACAGCGTCTCCTGAGCCCACCTCCCCGACGACGACGATGTCCCGCTCGAGAGAGAGCAACGCCGCCATCGCACCGCGTACCAAGGCCTGGTCGTCCGCGAGCAGGACCGTGATCTCCTCACCCATCGCCGGCGACCACCTTCAAGCCGAAACCCGGGTCGAGCCCCCACGTGACGACGGTCGCTCCGACGGCGGCGGCACGCTCCCGCAGCCCCGCCAGACCGAAGCCCGCCGTCGCGGTCGAGGGGCCCCGGCCGTCGTCGAGGACCTCGACGGACTCGGCCGACAGGAGGACACGACAGTGGGTCGCGCCCGAGTGGCGTACGACGTTGGTGACACCCTCGCGGATCGACCAGGCGAACAGCTCACGCAACCTGCTCGGCACCTCGTCCGTGGAGTGCGGGAGCTCCGCGACGATGCCTGCGGCGCTCAACGCCTGGCGGGCGCGGGCGATCTCGCCGGGCAAGGACGCCTCGCGGTATCCGGACACGGCCTGCCGTACGTCCGCGAGGGAATCCCTGGCGAGACGCTCGACGGCCGCCACCTCGGACCGTGCGCGTTCAGGATCAGCGTCGACCAGGCGCTGGGCCAGCTCGGCCTTCATGGCGATCACGGTCAGCGAGTGACCGAGGATGTCGTGCAGGTCCCGGGCGAACCGGTCCCTCTCGTCCGCGACCGCCAGCCGTGCGTTCTCCTCTCGGGCGAGGAGCAGCTCCCGGTTCCGGTCGAACAGCGCCCCAACTCCCCACATCACCACGGCCGCAGCAACGATGCCGATGAGCACCCCGGAGTCGATCGTCCATCCCGGGAGGAGCCAACCACTGGCCAACGCCCCCACAACGAGCGCGGCGACGGTCGAGATCGCCGCCGCCGTGGGCAGAACCTGCATCGCCACCGTCGCGAGGAATACCAGCAGCGCTGTCCCGGTCTGACCGATGGCCCACACGGCCGCGCCGGTGAAGGCGAGCAGGACGACCACGATGACCCACCCGTGGCGGGGCCGAGCCAGGCTCATGGGCCGCCAGCGCACCTGGCGCAGGCGCGCGAACACCAGGAGATACACAGCGCAGAAGAGAGCGATGGCGATGATCGCCACCCAGCCACGGCCCGACGCGCGTGCTCTCCACGCCACGCTCACCGGGTCGATGAGGTAGAACAACCAGATGCCCGAGAACAGCAGCGCTGCAGCGCCGTTGGGGCGCTGCAGCTGCTGCTGATCTGAACGCATGAGCACGCGGCTCACGCTAGTGCTCTCCGCTCACACACGCCCGGTGTCCCTGCTCATCCGCCAGGCCGCGCCCCCGACGAAGAGGCCCAGCCAGACGACCGCGTTGACAACTGCGTACCAGGGCAGGTCGTTCGTGATCGGGTAGCGGGTGATCTCCGCGACGCCGAACATCGGCGTGAACGACGCGATGGTCCACATCACGCTGCCCTGCGAGATCGGGATGAACACATTCCCCGCGAAGGCGAAGACCGCCAGTGCCGGTCCGAGCACCTGCATGGCCGTCTCGCCCGGGACGAGGTAGCCGACGAACAGGCCCAGCGCAGCGAAGACGAGCGTCGAGAGCACGGTCAGCAGCGCGCACGAGACCCAGGTGCCGAGGGGCATGTGGGCCCGCCCCTGCACGACCCCGACGAGGTTGACGACCCCGACCGCGATCGCTCCCATGACCAGCGCGGACAGCGCCTTGACCAGGATGTACGCCGCGGGGCGCAAGGGCGTGAGCCGGAGCTGGCGCGACCAGCCCTGGGCTCGCTCCAGGGCGACAGACGCGCCCGCTGCCGAGGCGGTCATCGCCGCCCCGTACAGGCCCATGGCCACCATGATGTACGCCGTGACGTTGCCGCTGCCGGCGGAATCAGAGGCGCTGTACTGGCTGCCGAACGCGAGGAACATCGCGCCTGGGAACAAGAGGGTGAAGATCACGGTGCGCCGGTTCCGCAGCACACGCCGCAGCTCGATGCCGAGCAGGGTGAGGTTGATGCCGCCTGCGCGTGGCGAGCGGGCCGCGATGTCGAGGGTGGTCACTGGTCGTCCTTTCCGGTGAGCGCGAGGAAGGCGTCCTCCAGCCCGCGCGCTGTGATCTCGAGGTTGGTCGCGCTGGTCCGCGTGAGCAGGTACCGGGCGACGGGGTCGCTGTCCGCGGCGTGGATGATGACGGTGTCGCCGCGCACTTCGATGCTGTCGACACCCCGGATCCTTGACAGCTCCGCAGGGTCGGCGTCGGCGAGCGTCGCCCGCAGCATGCGCCCGCTCGCCAGAGCCCTGATCTCGGCACCTGAGCCGTCCGCGACCGTACGTCCGGAGTCGATGAGCACGATCCGGTCCGCGTACTGGTCGGCCTCCTCGAGGTAGTGCGTGGCAAACAGCACGGTGCGCCCCGCGGCGGCATCGGCGCGGATCGCCTCCCAGAACCGGCGACGGCCCTCGACGTCCATGCCCGTGGTGGGCTCGTCGAGCAGCAGGATCGCAGGGTCAGGCAGAAGGGCCAGGGCGAACCTGAGGCGCTGCTGCTCACCCCCCGAGAGCTTGCCGACCGTGCGCTGGGCCAGCTCGGTGATGCCGGCGCGCTCGAGTACGTCGTCCACACTCGCCGTGCTCGCGAAGACGCTGCCGATGTAGGCCACCGTCTCGCGTACGGAGAGGTCTTTGAGCAGTCCGCCGGACTGCATCACGGCGGAGACGAGCCCACGGTCGATCGCCTCCCGAGGCGACATGCCGAGCACCTGAACGTCCCCGGCGGTCGGCTCCGACAGCCCGAGGACCATGTCGATCGTCGTCGTCTTCCCGGCACCGTTGGGGCCGAGGAAGGCGACGACCTCACCCTGAGCGATCTCGAGGTCGATGCCGCGCACCGCCTGGACCGTACCGAAGCTCTTCGTCACGCCGCGCAGCCGTACGGCAGCGACGTCCTGGACGCTTCCCTGCACCGGCTCGCGACCGGTCATCACATCGATCATGCAGACGAGGATGCCCGCGCCTACGGGGGTGTCCTTCGCTCGAACGTCACGAACCCGACATGACAGATGTCAGGAGTTCAGGCTCGCTCAGAGGGAGTGCATCGCGGCCAGGGCCGCTCCCCGGGCACCGGCCATGTCCAGGTCGGTGACCAGGGCGAACTGCGCCACGGCCGCCGACTCCGCCCTCAGCTGCGTGTGAGTACGGACGCGGTCGAGGAACCAGTCGCGGAAGTGTGGCGCCGCCTCGATGACCCCACCGCCCACGAAGTAGGCATCGGGGTCCGTGAAGTTGGAGGCGATGGTGAACAGCTCGCCGAGCGCACGAGCCTGCTGGTCGAAGATCTTGAGGGCCATCTCGTCACCGTCGACGCCGTAGCCACGTACGGCCTTGGCCGCCTGATCGACCGGCAGCGAGTTGAGTGGGTGGTCGGGGTACTGGGTCAGCCAGAACGGGAGCAGGCTCTTCCGGATTCCGGTCAGCGAGGCGATGCTCTCGACATCCCCGTACAGACCGCAATTGCACTGTGGCGTCGGCTGCCCGTCCACGAGAAGGTCCATGGGGATCCGGATGTGGCCGAGCTCACCGGCCATGCCGGCTGCGCCCTTGACCACCTCGCCCTTCTCGATCACGCCGCCACCCAGACCCGTACCCACGATCGCGGAGACCGACGAACGCTGGTACTGGTGCTCGCCGAACAGGTGACGGTGCGCGTACAAGGCGGCTGCGTTGCCGTCGTTGTTGTAGATGACGGGAAGGCCGACGTGATGCTCCACACCGCCGCGGAAGTCGTAGCCCCACCACTCCTTGGCGGAGAAGTTCGTGGCGCCGAGCGAGGAGATCACGCCGGTGGCGTTGGCCGGGCCCGGGGTGTCGAGCCCGATGGCGAGAACCTGGCTGCGGCTGATCTGAGTCCGCTCGAGGACGAGCGCGATCGCGGCTGCGACGGCCTCGAGCGCAGCGGCTGGGCCCTCTGTCACGCGAGACGGGACCTCGACCATCCCGTCGACGAGGAAGTTCCCGTGCTCGTCGAGGACGGTGGCGTTGGTGGCGGTCCCGCCGACATCGATACCGAGGACGACCTTGGCCTGGCTGGTGAATTCGGTGCTCACGAACCGTGGACACTACCGCAGCACCCTGAGCCGCGGAACGCCGTGCGGTCGCCGTGGACCGCCCTCGGTCGGGCGGCCGGGAGCTCAGGAGCGGAGGCACGGGTGGAGCGCGTTGCTCTGCCGGGGCGCGGGGCGCGACGATCGGGGTGTGGATACGTCACTGCCCGTGCTCTGGCTCTGCGGCCCCCCGGGCGTGGGGAAGTCGACGATCGCCTGGAAGCTGTTCGAGGGACTGCCCGAGGGTGCGGCCTACGTCGACATCGACCAGCTGGGCATGTGCTACCCGGCGTTGCCGAGCGACCCGGGGCGCACAGAGCTCGAGGGGCGCATCCTCGGCGACGTGGCGGCCAACGTGCGCGCCGCTGGTGCTACCTGCCTCGTGGTCTCGGGATACATCGACGCTTCCTCGGGCATCCACGCGCACTACCTCCGGCAGTGCGACCTCCGCGTCGTCCGGCTGCGGGCTGACAAGGCGGAGCTCCGGCGCCGCCTGGCCGGACGGGGGCGAGTCGAAGAGCCGACGAGCTTCGTCGAGGGCGCGCTCGATCACGCCGACGAGCTCGACGCGGGCACGCTGAACTACCCCGTCCTGGACACGACGCAGCTCAGCATCGCCCAGGCGCTCGAGACCGTGAGGGAGGGCTGGCCGGTCCTGGGACGATCCGTCGAGGGGACGTGGGCACCACCGACGCACGCGCCCGGCGAGGCTGTGTGGCTCTGCGGTCCGCCCGCGGTCGGGAAGTCGATCGTCGGCTGGACGGTCTACCAGCGATCGCTCGCGGACGGGTGGACCACCGCCTTCGTCGATCTGGCGCAGCTCGGCTTCATGCACGGAGCCGGCCCTCGACTCACCGCCTCGAACGTGGCCTCCGCGTGGGCGCACTTCGCCTCGTACGGCGCACAGCGACTGGTGATCGTGGGCAACGTGACGGACCAGGGCACGCTGGACCTCTACCGCTCGCTGCTGCCTGAGGTCGTCCTCACGGTGCACCGCCTCCACGCCGACCCCGTGGACCTTCGTGACCGCATTGCGCGTCAGGGCCGCGGAGAGACCGCCCAGCTCGCCGGTGACGCCCTGAGGGGACAGCCGCATGCCGTCCTGGAGCAGGCGTGGAGAGAATCCGTCGCGACGGCCGAGCGACTTGAGCAGCTCAGGCTGGGCGACGTGCGCATCGACACCACTCGGCTGACGGCGGCCGAGGTGGCCGCGCAGGTCAGCTGGCTCGCGACTGCCTGATCACCCGACGCGTCAGCCGCCCAGGCCCGGCTTCCTGACGACGGTGAGCGGCAGCAGCGTGCGCCCGGTGGGGCCGATCTCGATCGCCGTGTCCATCTGGGGGCAGACACCGCAGTCGTAGCACGGGGTCCAGCGGCAGTCCTCGACAGTGCTCTCGTCGAGGGCGTCCTGCCAGTCCTCCCACAGCCAGTCGCGGTCGAGGCCCGAGTCCAGGTGGTCCCAGGGCAGCACCTCGAGCTCGTCGCGCTCCCTGGTCGTGTACCAGTCGAGGTCCACCCCGTACGGCTCGAGCTGTTCGGCCGCACTGCGTGCCCAGCGGTCGTACGAGAAGTACTCGCTCCAGCCGTCGAACACTCCCCCATCGGCGTACACAGCCTCGATGACCCGGCCCACCCGACGGTCACCGCGGGACAGCAGGCCCTCGATCACGCCGGGCTTGCCGTCGTGGTAGCGGAAGCCGATCGCCCGTCCGTACTGCCGGTCCGAGCGGATCACGTCGCGCAGCAGCTGCAGCCTGTGGTCGATCGTCTCTGCCGACGCCTGGCCGGCCCACTGGAACGGCGTGTGCGGCTTGGGCACGAAGCCTCCGATCGAGACCGTGCAGCGGATGTCGCGCGTGCCCGACGCCGTACGACCCGCAGCGATCACCTTCTTCGCCAGGTCGGCGATCCCGAGCACGTCCTCGTCGGTCTCGGTGGGAAGGCCACACATGAAGTAGAGCTTCACCTGGCGCCAGCCTGCGCTGAAGGCGGCCGTCACCGTCGCGATGAGGTCCTCCTCCGAGACGTTCTTGTTGATCACCCGCCGCAGACGCTCCGACCCGCCCTCAGGCGCGAACGTCAGTCCCGAGCGGCGACCGTTGCGCGAGAGCTCGTTCGCGAGGTCGATGTTGAACGCGTCGACACGGGTCGACGGGAGCGACAGCGAGACGTTGGTGTCCTCGTACCGGTCGGCCAGCTGCTTGGTCACCTCGGCGATCTCTGAGTGGTCGGCGCTGGACAGGCTGAGCAGTCCGACCTCCTCCAGGCCCGTCGCCCTGAGCCCGTGCTCGACCATCGCGCCGATGGTCTCGATGCTGCGCTCGCGGACTGGACGCGTGATCATGCCTGCCTGGCAGAAGCGGCACCCGCGCGTGCAGCCCCGGAAGATCTCCACCGAGTAGCGCTCGTGGACGGTCTCGGCGAGCGGGACCAGGGGCGCCTTGGGGTACGGCCACTCGTCGAGGTTGGTGAGCGTGTGCTTCGCGACGCGGAACGGGATGTCACCGCGGGTCGGCGCCACGTGGCGGATCGTGCCGTCCGGCAGGTAGTCGACCTCGTACAGGCTCGGGACGTACACGCCGCCGTCGCGCGCGAGGCGCACGAGCAGCTCGGGCCGTCCGCCGGGCCGTCCCTCGGACTTCCAGGACCGTACGATCTCGGAGATCGCGAGAACGGCCTCCTCGCCATCGCCGAGCACGGCACCATCGATGAAGTCGGCGATCGGCTCGGGGTTGAAGGCGGCGTGGCCCCCCGCGATGACGATCGGGTGGGTGTCGTCGCGGTCCGTCGCGTGCAGCGGGATGCCCGACAGGTCGAGGGCCTGCAGCAGGTTGGTGTAGCCCAGCTCGGTCGAGAACGAGACGCCCAGCAGGTCGAAAGCGGCGACCGGCCGGTGGGAGTCGAGCGTGAACTGCGGGATCCCGTGCTGCCGCAGGAGCGCAGCCAGGTCCGGCCAGATCGCGTACGTTCGCTCGGCGACCGCCCAGTCGAGCTCGTTGAGGATCTCGTACAGGATCGCGACACCCTGGTTCGGCTGGCCCACCTCGTAGGCGTCCGGGTACATCAGGCACCATCGCACCTCGACGTCCGACCATTGCTTGAGGACGGAGTTGTGCTCACCCCCGACGTACTGGATCGGCTTGGCGACGCGCGCCAGCAGCGGCTCGAGGGTCGCGAAGAGCGAGCCCGGGTCGACGTCGTGGGCGAGAGTGGTCATCGCGACAGATTACCTGCGATGTGGCGAACTGAGCCCTCCTGACCACTGGCCTATCGAGCCTGCGGGACGTCCACTGCCTAGTCATCTCGACGGTGCACGGACTGTGGTGGCTCAGGAGCCTCCGAGTCTCCGGCTCCGACGTTGCGCGGGTAATGGCGGGACCCCATGGCGTCCGGTCACTCACTCCCGACGATTCACGGGATATCAGCCACCTTCAGGGCGCCAGAACCCTGGGAACGTCGGAGCTGGCGTACGACCCGTGCAGAGCACGTGTCAGAACCCGGACTACGTCGGAGTCGGCGCCACCCAGGTGCCACTCACGACTCGGCCGTGTGGCCCCAGGCAGGCCTCCGCGTGATGCTTCTGGCCGCACAAGCGCCCCGTCTCGCTGGCACCCCGAAGCCTGGGCACCCGCTCTGGGGGCGCCCCCGCGTGCCGTCTCGTCCGCGTCGGGAAGTCGCGTCCGTGCGCACGCATGGGAAAGGCCTGCCGTCAGGAACTTCCCCTCACTCCCCGGACCGGAACCTGGCGCATCAGGGGCTGACCTCCACAGGTCGATCGAGTCGAGGGAAGCCGGCGCTGGGGTCCGGTGATGCATGCGCGGGCTCGCGCCAACCAGCGGAGCTGGGACGTGGAGTTCCTTGTCAGCGTGACGGATGCGCGCGAAGGCGAGCGTTGCGTGAACGCTTGTGCGCACCCGCTGACAAGCGTGCATCCGGGTGCAAGGATCGCGCTCATGAAGAAGCTGATCAATGACGCCGCTGACGTCGTCGCCGAGTCCCTCCTAGGGATCGAAGCCGCCCATTCCGACCGCGTTCGGGTGGACCACGAGAACAAGATCATCTACCGCAAGGACGCGCCGGTCGCTGGCAAGGTCGGCCTCATCTCCGGCGGTGGCTCCGGCCATGAGCCGATGCACGGTGGCTTCGTGGGCATGGGGATGCTCGACGCCGCCTGCGCCGGCGAAGTCTTCACCTCACCTGTCCCCGACCAGATGATGGCTGCCACTGTGGCCGTCGACGGCGGCGCCGGTGTCCTTCACATCGTGAAGAACTACACGGGCGACGTCATGAACTTCGAGATGGCCGCAGAGATGGCAGCCGCTGACTCCGGCGTACGTGTCGAGGCCGTCGTCACCGACGACGACGTCGCCGTGCAGGACTCCCTGTGGACCGCCGGCCGTCGTGGCGTGGGCGTCACCGTCCTGCTCGAGAAGCTCGTCGGCGCAGCCGCCGAGGAGGGCCGCGATCTCGACGCTATCGTCGCGCTCGCCAAGAAGATCAACGGCCAGGGCCGCTCGATGGGCATGGCGCTCACCAGCTGCACCGTCCCCGCTGCGGGCAAGCCCACCTTCGACCTCGGCGAGGACGAGATGGAGGTCGGCATCGGCATCCATGGCGAGCCTGGTCGCCGTCGCCTGCCGATCGCCCCTGCCAAGGACATCGCCGAGATGCTCGTCGAGCCGATCCTCGCCGACATCGACTACTCCGGCTCTCCGGTCATCGCGTTCATGAACGGCATGGGCGGCACGCCGCTCATCGAGCTCTACCTCATGTACAACGAGGTCGCGAAGATCCTCGGCAAGGCCGGCATTCCGATCGCCCGCAACCTCGTCGGCAACTACATCACCTCGCTCGACATGGCTGGCTGCTCGGTCACGCTGCTCAAGGCTGACGACGACCTCGTCAAGCTGTGGGACGCGCCCGTGAACACGCCCGGTCTGCGGTGGGGCTGCTGATGGGGGCGGACAAGGCCGGCGCCTGGATGGCCGACTTCGCGGCCCAGATCCATGAGAACGCCGCGATGCTCACCGACCTCGACCGCCAGATCGGGGATGCCGATCACGGGTCGAACATGGATCGCGGGATGAAGGCGGTGGCGGCACTTGCCGCCGCCGACTTCCCCGACGCAGGGGCGTTCCTGAAGAAGGCCGGCATGACGCTGGTATCCACCGTCGGTGGTGCAAGCGGGCCGCTGTACGGGACGTTCCTCATGCGCGTCGGTGGTGCGTGGCCCGCGGAGGAGAGCCCCGAAGGGATCGGTGCCGCGCTGCGGGCCGGGCTCGACGGCATCGTCCAGCGCGGCAAGGCCGAGGTCGGGGACAAGACCATGGTCGATGCGCTCACGCCGGCACTGGCTGCGTACGACGCGGCTGTCGGGCAGGGTACGCAAGCGGCGCTCGACGCGGCGGCAGCGGCCTGCGCGGAGGGACGGAACGGGACCACCCCGCTCGTCGCCCGCAAGGGTCGCGCGTCCTACCTGGGTGAGCGCAGCGCGGGCACCCAGGACCCTGGCGCGACCAGCGTGACGATGCTCATCGAGGCTGCGGCGAGAACCCTGGCCTGACGCGATGATCGGCATCGTTGTCGTCTCGCACAGCCGACGGCTCGCTGAGGCGGCCGTCGGACTGGCCGAGGAGATGGTGCCTGCCGACGCACGGCCCGCGATCCAGGTCGCGGCCGGGTTGGACGAGACGACGTTCGGTACGGACGCGGCGGCGATCGCGGAAGCGCTCGCCGCCGTGGACTCCCCGGACGGCGTCCTCGTGCTGCTGGACCTCGGCAGCGCCATCCTGTCGGCTGAGATGGCTCTCGAGTTCGTCGAGCCCGAGCTGGCGGAGCGGGTGCGCATCTCCCCTGCTCCTCTCGTGGAGGGGCTCGTCGCCGCAGTGGTCACGGCGAGCACCGGGGCCACGCTCGAGGAGGTCGCGGCAGAGGCGTCGGACGGCCTGGCGGCCAAGCAGGAACACCTCGGGGAAGCTGCCGCCGAATCTGGTGGGGGCGAGCCCATTGAGCCCGAGCCCGCATCGGTCGAGGGGCTTGCGGCTGAGGTCGTCGTACGCAACCCGCACGGTCTCCACGCGCGACCGGCCGCTGCCCTCGTCTCCGGTCTTCGAGGTCTCGACGCCACGATCCTTCTCCGCAACGCGACCCTGGGCAAGGGCCCGGCTGACGCTCGGAGCGTGGGCAAGGTGGCAACGCTCGGTCTTCTCAAGGGGCACACCCTCACGGCAACGTTCTCGGGACAGGATGCGGAGGCCGCCCGCGACCGCTTCCTCGCCCTCGCCTCGACCGACTTCGGCGAGTCCGCGGAGCCCGAGGCCGTCGAGAGCGTCTCCCCCGAGCAGGCCTCCCCTGCGGCGGACCCCGCACGTACAGGCCGGCAGGTCGTCCTCGCACCGGCGCTCGTGCGGGGCGGCGAGGTCGACACGTCCTCGTACGTGGCCGGCAGCCCTGCGGACGAGGCCGCACGTCTCGAGGCCGCCGTCGCGACCGTCAATGCACAGCTCGCGGCACTCGCCGCTACCGGTGGACCGTCTCGAGGCATCTTCGAGGCGCAGTCGGCGCTTCTCGGAGATCCCGACCTGGCCGACGGCCTTGCGGCCGAGACCGCGACGGGCACCACGGCGGTGGCAGCCGTACGCGCGCGCTTCGCCGCGATCGCCGCCGACTTCGACGCCCTCACCGACCCGTACCTTCGTGAGCGCGGCCAGGACGTACGCAGCCTCGAGCGCCAGGTGCTTCTCGCACTCACGGGTGCGACGGGACAGTCCACGACCGATCTCCCCCACGTTCTGGTCGTCGACGAGCTCGACGCGGCCACGGCCGTCGAGCTCGATC
>Ga0187809_10001247_pt1 | contig 12203 bp, 15 predicted proteins | sample NC_wetland_sal_i_8_FD_132415 | JGI IMG/M metagenome (GOLD analysis project Ga0187809, IMG submission 132415) | Wetland sediment microbial communities from Neuse River Estuary, North Carolina, USA - ASW_4 | ecosystem: Environmental > Aquatic > Freshwater > Wetlands > Sediment | place: USA: North... | reverse complement strand
CGGCGGGCCGGAGAGAGACCCGAACCAGACCGCCCAGAACCCCAAGCTTCAGCTGGGCAAGCTCCTCCGCTCGACGACGACGAGCCCGAACGGGAGCTGGAAGATGGTCGGGCTCGGCCTGCGCAACCCGTGGCGGTTCTCCTTCGATTCCAAGGACAACCTCTGGATCGGAGACGTCGGCCAGGACCACTGGGAAGAGGTCGACTATCGACCGGCCGCCAGCCTCGACAAGCTCGCGAACTACGGCTGGAGCTACTACGAGGGCGACGTCGTCTTCGACCCCACCCACACATACACAAACATCGGGCAGAAGGTCTTCCCGGTGCTCGTCTACCCGCACACCGACGGCCGCTGCGCCATCATGGGCGGCTACGTCCACAACGGCCGCTACTACTACGGCGACTACTGCACCGGAACCGTGTACAGCTTCCCGGTCGGCCCACACGGCGTCGCCGGTCCAACAGCGCCCGTCGCCGGAAACGTCCCCTCCCTCTCCTCATTCGGCACCGACGGCGCCGGCCACCTCTTCGCCCTCTCGTGGAACGGAGAGATCTACGAACTCAGCTAGAACGTCCCGATAACCGACGCCGGAGCGCGCGATTGTCATGGCGGCGCGAGCGTTGTCAGCCGGAGTAGGCGAAGCGGGCGGTGTAGCCGCACGTCCCTTCGTAGCGGAAGGCGAAGGGGCCGTCGTAGACGGCGAGCTCGTCGGCGACGAGCTCCTCACCGTCGCGGTCATGGCCGGGGATGACGCACGTGACGACTTCGTCGCCTGGCGCCCGGTCGCGGATGCGGACGACCGCCCGACTCCCGACGCGTAGCCATTGCCTGCGGGGCATGTGGTCGACGGCGATCTCAACCGAACGGACGGCGACGAGCTCGCTCGCCTTCCACGCCCAGGGGAAGTGCGTCTCCGCGTCGCCGCCGAGGCGGCCCGTGAAGATCGCCTCGAGCGCGCGCTGTTGCTCGACGGTGGCGCGGTCGTCGATGTAGAGGATCCAGCGCCACGGCGATCCCTCCTCGTCGTCGTCGTACGCGAACCCGAGCGCCACCGCAAGCCCGGAAAGGTCGGAGCCGCCGGCCGCGCCGTCCTCGACGAGCCAGGTGAGGATGCCGGTACACACCCCGTGCGTGGATCGGCCGCCGGGCACTCCGTCGACGCGCCGACATGGGCAGACGACGTCGCAGTTGCAGGACTCGAAGTAGCTGCCTTCGATCGACCAGGCGACGCTCGTCTGTGCGCTGCTCACATTCCCATCCTCTTCATGTGAGCAGCCGGGACCGTCAACCCGGGTACCTCGTGCGGCGCGACCAGGACCAAGACGCCCAGTACAACGAGGAGCGAAGCCGTGGACCACGAGCCCAGTCGACGCAACGGGAGCAGCTTCTCCACCGCCACGATCGCCGCGACGACCGCCATCCACGTGATGCTCATGATCCCGAGCGCAAAGAGCGACGCCATCAAGGCCCAGCAGCAACCGGCGCACCAGAGGCCGCTCTCGAGGCCCATCCGGAGCGCACCGGCCGGGCCGGGCCGCCACGACCCGAGCAGGAACGCAAGCGGCGCCCGGCATTTACCGAGGCATGCGTCCTTGAGCGGCGTCAGCTGGTAGGCCGCAGCGACGAGCAGCGTCGCGCCGGCCGCCCAGCGCCCGCCCCGATCCCAAGCGAGGACGTTGCCGGCGGCGCGACCGGCGAGCGCGGCGGCGGCGTACGCCGACAATCCGCTCGCCGCCCACACGGCGAGATAACCGAGCGCGAAGAGGAGCGCCGAGACCGGCGAGCGGTCGCGCGTCAGCCGTGCGTAGACCGCAACCGTCGGTAGCGCCGACGGGATCATCATCGCCGCCATCATCACGACCCACACGCCGACGAACCACCCGAATGCGCCTAGCCCTGTCCACGGCCCCGCGTCCATCCCGCGCATCCGACCCACGACCCACCACCACCCTGCCCCGCTCAGCGCGAGGAGTGCGACGACTGTCGTGCGCTCCGCGCGCGCGGAGCGCGTCGCCCCGAAGATCTCACGGCGTGGCCCACCCAAGAACGTCCCGTCGACACCCACTCCCCGGAGTATCGACCGCGACTTTGGCGCCGACAACCCTACGGGTCTACGGAGACTCGAATCCTCGAGCCAGGCTGCTCGAGACGGTCACGGACGGCTCCTAGGCGACGTCGGGGCGCAAGACGACCTTGGCTTCGCGCGCGTTGATGGCGTGGACAGATTCGAACGGAAAGGTGGACCAGCGGCGCCGGAACAGTCGACGGCCGCAGACGACGATGTCGTCCGGGCGAGAGACTTGCGTCTCGTATCGGACTCGTTCGAGCGCGCCCAATACCGTGCCTTCATGCGTGAAGACCGTATAGCCCTGCGCGCCGGCGAGGAGCCGGCCGAGTTCGTTCGCGCTCTGATCTGGGGCCCGCATCCTCGCTCAGGCGGGCCGGACAGCGGGGCGTCGCTTTGCCATCGCGCGCGTCGCAACCGAGAGGACGAGGCCACAGAATGCAGCCACGGTCGCACTGGTCACGAGCAGGAGACCGGAGGCGAGCGAGAAGTTGATCGCGACGTCTTTGCCGGCTCCGAGCGCGAACAGGATGCCGGCGGTGGCCCCGACATTTGCGATCGCGCCGCCGGCTGTGATCGGAATGACGCCTGCTGCGGCGCTCAGGCAGATCACGCAGAGCGCAGTCGTTGGCGAGAAAGCGAGGCCAAGCGCGCTCAGGAGCAGCGTGCTGCCCATGGCACGCGTCGTCCAGCAGCCGAACAAATAGAGGCCGGCTAACATCGCGCCGCGACGTCCTCTCTGTGTTCTGTGCGCGGACACGTGTTCGGCGACCCGCTGCAGGCGTCGGCTGCGGCGCAACAATGGAAGACGCACGAGCCGATCGCTTCCGAGGAACAGCGCGCAACAGCCGAGTCCGAAGGCAACGACGATCAGAAGCGGCCCTCGGAAGCTCGCTGAACTTGTGGCTGTTGCGGATACCGAGAGCGGGAGCATCGCCACCGCGTCGACCATCCCGAGCGAGACGATCGAGAGCGCGATCGCCTCCAGACCGATGCGGACTCCGCTCAGTCTGCGAAGCGTCCCGATCTTGATCAGGTAGTCGAGCCGGAACGGCAGCACCGCTCCGCTTGCAGCGGCCGCGCCGACCGATGCGAGGCAGCGGCCCTGGTCGGGCTGCTGACCGATCGGGAACAGACGACGCCAGCCGCGCGCTCGCAGGATGAAGCTGACGAAGTAGCAGAGCCCTGCGAAGGCGACGAGTAGCATCCGGGCGTGCGCCAGCGGCCAGCTCGAATGGGTCAGATGCTCGCCTATCAACACGCAAGCCGTAACCGTGACAGCCGCGAAGCCGATACCGGCCACCAGCCGGCGCCGCGTCCGCATCCAAGCGACTCCTGCGGAGAGCCCTAGCAATTCGTGCGCTCCTGGCTTCTCGAGGTCGCAGACAAGTCGGAAGGACCTCGGAGCCCTGGCGGCTTCGCGCTCAACAACGCGCTCCACGTATTGTAGCGAGCCTTCGCTCGGGGCGTAGCGGGCTCAACAATCGCGCGTGGCCGCGAGGCGCGCGACCCGTCTCACCGTCGCCTCGAAGGTCAGCCCCGCCGCGTCACCACCGCACAGGCTCTGCCGCAAGCGAGGTCACCTCGCCGTGCTGGTCGACCGACACCACCAGTCGCTGCTCCGCGCGCCCAGGCGCGAACCAGCGCAGCAAGACGTGGAGCCGATGCCGCCGCACGATCACCGCCTGTATACCGCTCCGGGTCTCGACGCGGAAGCCTTGGCCGGCGCGACGCGCCAGGTAGGCGTCGAGTGCCACTGAACGCTCATCGGCTGCCTGGCCGCTGCTCATCGCTCGACTGCCCTCCCCGGCTTCACCCGGCGTCCTGGTCCGCTTCGGTCTCGGCCGGCGGGTCGGCGGCGTCGCGGCGCTCTGCCGCCCGCGCGTCCTTCTTCGCCTGCTTCAGCGCTCGCTTCTCGCGCATCGCCTGCTCGCGCGCCCGCTTGAGCACCGACTGCGGGCTCCGCCTGGCCATCAGCGACGTCCCCGCGGCCGCGCCCGCCGGCCTACCAGCAGCGGCACGATCGCGACGTTTACCGCCCGCGCCTCCACCGGATCGGCGGCGCGGTCGAAGCTGACACGGGTGCCCTTGCAGCGATCCGCGAGCAGCTGCCCTGCCGCGAATCCGTCCCGATCCACCCGGAGGCGCTCGCCCTCGTCGGTGTGGATGAACCCGTGCCGCTTGGCCGGGTTGAACCAGAGCATCGTTCCTTCCATGACCGCTCCTTTCAGGCGGCGACGACGCTTCTCGCCTGGGGGCCCTTCGACCCGTCGACCGCGTCGAACTGCACCTGCGCGCCCTCGGCGAGCGCCTTGAAGCCCTCGCCGACGATCGCCGAATGGTGGACGAACACGTCCTTGCCACCTTGGGCCGGGGTGATGAACCCATACCCCTTCGCATCGTTGAACCACTTCACGGTTCCGGTTGCCATGCAAAAACCCTCTCCAGGAGAGGGCGACCGCCCAGCGGGCGGCCGGGTCGCAGACGCGGCGAACGCATCGGCATGGCCGAGGCGTGTCGCGAGCTTGCCGACGTCGCTCCGCTGCTCGGGCAGGACGAACGTCACGCCGGTGCCGCTTCGACCGGCACGGCCGGTGCGGCCGACACGGTGGATGTAGTCCTCGTCGCTCCGGGGCGGGTCGAAGTTGATCACCTGCGTGATCGCGTCGACGTCGAGGCCGCGCGCGGCAACGTCGGTCGCGACGAGCGTCGAGACCTTTCCGGTCTCGAACCGGTCGAGCGAGCGCTCGCGCGCGTTCTGGGACATGTTCCCGTGCATTACGACGGTGGGGACGTCGTGGTCACGCGAGAGCTTGCGTGCAAGCCGGTCGGCGCTGCGCTTCGTCCGCACGAAGACGAGCGACAGCCCCTCCGCCTTGCCGAGCGCCTCGGCGAGACGACCGACCTTCGTGTCCGGCGTCACCGGTATGAACCGGTGCTCGACCCGGCCCCGCAGGTCGTCGGTGCTTCCTTCGAGCTTGATGTGCACAGCGTTCGAGGTATAGCGCCGGGCGAGCCCTGTCACAGCGCCCTCGAGCGTCGCCGAGAAGAGCAGTGTCTGCCGGTTGGCCGGGACGTCGCGGAGCACACGGTCCACCTGCGGTCGGAAACCCATGTCGAGCATCCGATCCGCCTCGTCCAACACGAGCATGCAGACGTCGCGCAGCGACACCAGGCGGCGCTCGATCAGGTCGTGGAGGCGGCCCGGCGTCGCGACCAGGATCTGTGCGCCGCGGGCGCGCTTGACCTGCGCGCCCACCGAGGTCCCGCCGTAGACCGCGGCGATCCGGAGCGAGCACGCGGCGGTCAGCGGCTCGAGCTCCGCGACGACCTGCGAGGCCAGCTCACGCGTCGGAACGAGCACGAGCGCTGCCGGCCGGTTCTGCGCACCGGAGATCCGCTCGATGAGCGGGATACCAAAAGCGAGTGTCTTGCCGGAGCCCGTGGGCGACGCCACGAGGACGTCGACGCCGGCGAGGGCATCCGGCAAGACGAGTTGTTGCACCGGGAATGGCGCCGCGATGCCGCGGCGCTCGAGCGCGCGCACCACACGTGCGCTCACGCCGAGCGCGGAGAACGATTCCTGCATGTGTCCGCTCCTAGTCGTTCCAGGGTCGAGATAGAGAGACTCGAAACGCCTGGGAAGGAGGACCGAGAAGCCGATCTCACGGCGCCGACGGCAGCCGTGTGAGTCACGGTAGCACGCGGGCTGCTCACAGTGCGCGCAGGCACCCGGCGATCGGGCTGCGACGACTGCGCGGCCGTGGCGAGCGGGCTGCTCGTCGATCCGGCTCACGGCGCTACCGCGAATCCGGCACATCGCGCATGGCTACTTCTTGTCCCTCTTCGCCTGACGCTTCTCCTTCAGCGTCTTCAGAGCCGGCTTCTTCTCCATGCTCTTCTTCGAGTTCTTGTCCTTGGTCGCCATGTGGCTCCTTTCGGTCACCGGGGAACGCGTGCATCGCGCTGCCGGATGGCGGCGCTCATCCGCTCGCCCGGCGCGCTTCCAGCTCGAGCATCGTCAGGCAGCCAGGGCAGACGGTGCCCTCGTCAAGCGCCTCCCAGCCGACGTAGTCGGCATCGTCACGTGGCGCACGCCGGCAGCGCGAGCACCTGACCTGGTTCGACAGATTCGAGCTCTCCGGATCCACGCACCCCTCCCGTCCATCCCAAGCCCGCTGCCCGGCGAGGGGAAGTTGAGATCGCTCCCCGCCACTGACGATCGCAGGGCGACGGAAGGCGCAGAACACAAGCCTAGCCGCAACGACGCGACGCGTCACCTCCGCCGCGGATGCGGCTTCCTTGCCGTCTGCGCGCAATCCGTCATGCAAGGCGCTCGCGCGAGTCCTTTTCGCTACAGTGATTGCAGCGTCCCCGTGTCTTGACTCCCGCACGAGCCCGCCGCCTGCCGTTTCGGGGGAGTCGCAAGAGGGAGCGAGATGATGAGGAAGACCTTGAAGCGCGTGCTCGATCATCTGCGCGCGAAGACCAGCGACACGTTCCGCAGCCGGACGGCTACCCGAAGCGGCCTGCAGGAGCCGCAGCAGTGAGTCAGCTCGGCGTGCGATCGTAGGCGTCGGCGCCGTGCGCGCGGCGATTGTCTCTACCTATCCGCCGCGGGCGTGCGGGATCGGCACCTTCGCGGCCGACGTCCGGTCGACGCTGCTCGGCGTCCCCGACGTCGAGCGGGTGGACCTGGTCGCAGTGGTGAATGAGCCGTCGACCCCGCAGCGGCGCGGGCTGCTTGCAACGATCGCCCAGGCCGTTCGCGGCGACTACGTCCGCACGGCGCGCATGCTGGGACGGCTCGACGTCGACGTCGTGCTGCTCCAGCACGAGTACGGGATCTTCGGCGGCCGCGACGGCGAGTACGTCCTCTCGTTCGCGCAAGAGCTGGCGCAACCGCTCGTCGTGACGCTGCACACCGTCCTCTCGCGGCCGACCCGGCACCAGGCCGAGGTGCTGACAGATCTGTGCGAGCAGGCGGAGCTCGTAATCGTGATGACCGAGACCGCTCTGCGCTTGCTCGTCGACTCCGGCGCCTGCCCGGAGGAGAAGGTTCGGATCGTGCCGCACGGAGCGCCGATGCAGCTGACGGCTCGTGCAGCAGAGGAGCGCTCGGGTGACCGCTTCCAGCTTTCTACGTTCGGGCTGATCTCGCCCGGCAAGGGGTTGGAGACCGCGATCGAGGCGCTGCCATCGCTCGTCGATCGTCACCCCGAGATCGCGTACGTGATCGCCGGCCGCACCCATCCCGACGTCGCTCGACGGGAGGGCGAGCGGTACCGGCTGATGCTCGAGCGGCGCGTGCTCGAGCTCGGCCTCGACGCGCACGTCGAGTTCGACGACCGCTTCCTCGCGATCGACGAGCTCTCCGATCTGCTGGCGGCAACCGACGTGTTCGTGACGCCGTACCGCAACCGGGAGCAGATCGCCTCGGGCGCGCTCACCTTCGCGCTCGCCGCCGGCTGCGGCATCGTGTCGACTCCCTACTGGTACGCGCAGGACATGCTCGCCTCGGGCGCGGGCGTGCTCGTCCCCTTCGACGATCCGGCGGCGCTCGCGGAGGCGGTCTCCGCCTACGTCGAGCGACCGGAGACGCTCGCCTCGGCGCGGGCCGAGGCGTGCCGCATCGGCTCCTCGCTCGCCTGGCCGTCGGTCGCCGCGGCGACGGCGTCCGTGCTCCGGGAGGCGCACGAGCTCGCCCCCCGCCGTCGGCCCTACGGCGTCGCCGACCTTCATCTGACGCGCCTGCGGACCGACCACCTGCTGACGCTCGTCGACGACGTCGGGATCGTTCAGCACGCACATGGGATCATCCCGAACCGGGACAGCGGCTACTGCGTAGACGACGTGGCCAGGCTCGCCGTCGTGTCGCTCGAGCTCACCCGTCGTGGCGACGAGCAGGTCTGGACGTCGATCCTCTATCGCGCGCTCTCCTTCCTGCACGCGGCCGCGGGAGACGGCGGCATGCGCAACTTCATGGCGTACGACCGTCGCTGGCTCGACGAGCCGCACCTCGGTGATCATGTCGGCCGCTCGGTTTGGGCCCTCGGCGACATTCTCGCCACGGCGTGGATCCCTGCCGTCGTCGTCCCCGCACGCGTCCTGCTCGAGCGGCTCGTTCCCGCCCTGGCCGGAGATGTCTCGCTGCGAACGGCCGCCTATACGGTGCTCGGGCTCTCACGACTCGATCCCGACCGGCTCGCGCCCGAGCCCCTTGCCCTGCTCGAGCGCCTGACCGACCAGCTCGCTGCCGCGTACTGCCGCACCGCCTCGAAGGAGTGGCGCTGGTTCGAGGACGAGCTCAGCTACGACAACGCGCGACTCTCGGAGGCGCTGCTGAGCGGTGCCGAAGCCCTCGGTCGAACCGAGCTCACCGCGCTCGGACTGGAGTCTCTCGACTGGCTCGGCGACGAGTGCGGCCTCGCCGAGGGGCCGCTGCGGCTGACCGGTCACCGCGGCCGGCGCAGAGGCGAACCCGCCCCGGGCGACGGCGACGAGCAGCCGCTCGACGCCGCCGCGCTCGTCGAGGCCGAGCTGGTCGCGTTCGCAGTCACGCGCGAGACAGCGCACGGCATCAGGGCGATGCGCGCTTTCGAGTGGTTCCTCGGACGCAACCGGCTGCAGAAGCCGCTCTACGATTTCGCGACCGGCGGCTGCAGCGACGGGTTGGGCAGCGAGGCGCTCAACGACAACGAAGGTGCCGAATCGACGCTCGCCTTCCACCGCGCCGCTCTCCTCCTCGACGCAGCCGGCATCCGCGCAGGCGGCCACACTTCCGCCGAACGGTCCCCGCGCCTTCAGGCCGCGCGCAACGCGTCGACGACCTTGGCGATCTCGACGCTTGCCGCCCCGACGCAGCGATCAGCCGCGCCGTAGGTGAGGTAGATCGTGCCGTCCGGCAGCGGTACCGCACCCTGGACGAAGACGACCTCGTCGACGTCGCCACTACGCTCCCAAGCCAGCTCCGGACGCAGGATCGGCTCGGGCAGGAGCGATGCGACGCGACCGGTCTCCTCGTCGAGAAGCGCGACCTTGACCGTGTACTGCGAGGCCGAGTTTCGCTCGTGGTAGAAGAGCAGCAGCCCGTCCTCAACTGCGACGGGCGGGGCCCCGGCGCCGACGCCGAGCGCACCGGGCGCAGGCCGGAGCACCGTGTGGCGGTCGAGCTCGCGAAGGTGCTCGGCCCAGTAGTCGGGTCCGGCGTCGTACAACTCCTCGAGCGAGCCGAACACCGCGAGCTGCATGTCGGGGTGGATCCGGTGGATCAGAGCGACGCGCCCATCGCGCAGGTTGAAGATGACCGCGTCCTTGTCCGGGGTGTCGTCGGGGCCGACGACGCGACCCGAGTTGCGGTTGAGCGCGAAGCGGCCGTCGGAGTATGCGAGCCGGTGCACACCCACGCGCCAGGGCAGGCCGGAGCCGGGCTCCGGCAGGTTCGTGTAGGTCATGATCACGTGCTCGGCGTCACCGCTGCGCACACGCTGCACCCGCGGGTCCTCGAAGCTGTGGATGCCCTCGGGCGAGCCGGCGGCGAGCACCTGCTGGAAGCGGTAGTCGACACCGTCAGCCGACGTGAATACGAGCACGTCGGAGACGTAGTCGAGAAAGCGCGCACCCGGGCCTCGATTGCGCTCGTAGCCCTCCCTGACGCCGCGCGCGAACAGGTGGAAGGTGCCCTCGACGCTGATCACGCCTGCGTTGAAGATCGGTCCGTAGCCGGGGACCGAGCCGAAGTCGACCACCGGCGCGTCGCGCAGGCGCCGGGCGGCAACCGCGAACGGACCATCGACCTCTCGCCGATCAGGACGGCTCATCTTGTGCAACCTCTACAGGGGGTATCGGATAGATGACGAGAGAGTTGAGGCCTGCGGAGCTGTTCGCACGCTACCAAGGCAATCCGATCCTCACCCCGGCCGATTGGCCGTACACCGTCAACGCGGTCTTCAATCCCGGGGTCGCGCGTCTCGGTTCCGAGACTCTCCTGCTCGTCCGCGTCGAGGACCGCAGCGGCCTCTCTCACCTCTGCGTCGCCCGCAGCGCCGACGGCGTCGAGGGCTGGACGATCGACCGCGACCGGCGGCTGCTTCCCGACGTCGAGTCGGAGTCGGAGCGCTTCGGAATCGAGGACCCGCGGATCACGATCTGCGGCGACGACTTCATGATCGTCTACACCGGCTACTCGAACGCCGGCCCGCTCGTCCGCCTCGCCTCCACGCGGGACTTCGAGACATTCGAGTCGCACGGCACGCTGATGCCGCCCGAGGACAAGGACGCCGCGCTCTTCCCGCGCACATTCGACGGGCGCTGGGCGCTCATCCACCGGCCGGTCGCGACCCAACCGAGACACGCCGCGCACATCTGGCTTTCCTGGAGCCCCGACCTTCACTACTGGGGCGAGCACACGATCCTGCTCCCCGCCCGGGAGGGTGCCTGGTGGGATGCCCACAAGGTCGGCCTCTGCCCACCGCCGCTCCTCACCGAGCGCGGCTGGCTACTGCTCTACCACGGCGTCCGCGTGACCGCGGCCGGATCCATCTATCGACTCGGCCTCGCTCTGCTCGACGCGGAACATCCCGAACGATTGCTCGCACGCTCGAGCGAATGGATCTTCGGACCGCACACCGCCTACGAGCGCACCGGCGACGTCCCCGACGTCGTCTTCCCCTGCGGCTGGCTGCTCGATGACGACGGCGACACCGTCCGACTCTACTACGGCGCCGCCGACACCTCGATCTGCCTCGCCGAGGCGAGCCTCTCGGCGCTGCTGACCTGGCTGGAGCGCCACTCGTCCTGAAGCCGCCGCCCCGCTCGACGATCTCGCGACGCGGTCCCCCGTGCCCGCACTCCGGGTTCGAGTGAACGACAATCAGCGTTCGCGTCGCAGGACCGCAGCCGTGTCGCTGCCTGCGACCGACGCCTAGGCTGCGCGCCGCTGGCCTCCAACGCCGTCGGCGGTCAGGAGAGCCACGGGTCGAGGAGTGTGGTGACGTCCTTGCATCCGCTGGGTTGTTCGAGGCGGGCTTTGACGCGTTTGTCCTCGACGACCACGAGCGTCGGAACGAGGTCGATCAGGAACATGCGCGCGAGGTCGGGGCGAGCCGTCGTATCGATGCGGTAGAGGCGGAACGTGTCGTGGTTGCGGCGCCGCTGCAGCACCTGGGCAAGGAACCCTTCGGTGCGCCGCGAACGGCCGGACCGGGGATCGAAGAACACGAGCAGCAGCGGCTTTGTCTCCTGCGGGGCGTAACGCCGGGTGCTCATGCGGGCTCCCCTCCACCACGCCGACAGCGTCCACCCATGCCTCGCTTCCTAACGTTCGCCGGCCCGGGGATTCAGGCCTCGACGGCAGGAGATACGGTCGCCATGAGAGGGGCAGCCGCCCTGTTGCTGCGCGCGCGGGACCTGGTTGCGGCCGGCTGGACGCAGGCGGCGGATGCCCGCGCGGCAGACGGGAGAGAAGTCGATCCGTGGGCGGACGACGCGGTGGCGTGGTCGCTCCTAGGCGCGGTCGTCGCTGCGCTCGAGGAGCAGCAGGCGGATGCCGGCGGCGAGCTGCCGCTCGGGGAGCTTGCGGTCGCGTTGCATGCGCTGGCCGGATTCGTCGACGACGACTCGCTCACCGGCTGGAACGACGCGCCGCGGCGCGCTCAAGGCGAGGTCGAGGCCGCACTGACCGCCGCCGCCGCGGAGACCGCGTAGGCCGCGGCGGTAGAGCGGCCGGATGAAAGTCCGCACCCGCACCCGCGCTTGCCGCGTCAAGGTCACGCACCTGGAGCGCGCGACGGTGACGCTCGACCGTGACCGCGCGACCCTTGCAGCACAGCATCGTCCCCCGCAGGCTCCCCCTCTCTCGCGGTCAGCCGACGCGGACGACGAAGAACGCGATCGCGACGTACTGGCAGGCGAGCGCAACGAGCGTGAGCACGTGAAACACCTCGTGGTAGCCGAAGAAGGCCGGGAGCGGGTCAGGCTTGCGCCGACGATCCGGCGCCCATCCACGAACGAGACGAGGACGCCGCCGACCGCGCAGGCGGCGACGAACCCGCCTGGTGGAGCATGCCGCGCAGCCGCGGCCGCACGGGGAGAGCTGTCTCAGCCGTCGGCATCGGCCTCGCCGCGATGGAGCGCTTCG
>Ga0187809_10001246_pt1 | contig 12211 bp, 10 predicted proteins | sample NC_wetland_sal_i_8_FD_132415 | JGI IMG/M metagenome (GOLD analysis project Ga0187809, IMG submission 132415) | Wetland sediment microbial communities from Neuse River Estuary, North Carolina, USA - ASW_4 | ecosystem: Environmental > Aquatic > Freshwater > Wetlands > Sediment | place: USA: North... | reverse complement strand
GCCGCCTTCCGTGCCCTCGAGCGTGAGGTCATCGCCGGCCTGCTGGACGGCCCCGACCTGGTCCTGGCCGTGGGCGGCGGCGCGGCCGAGCACCCGGGAACCCGGGCTCTGCTAGCCCGGGGGGACGACCCCCCCAGACCCCCCCGAGGGCTAGCCACCGCCCAGGTGGTGTACCTGGAGGTCGGATACGACCAGGCCATCGCGCGGGTCGGCGGCGACCCTGGCCGTCCGCTGCTGGCCCGCCCCGACCTGGCCGCGACCTACCAGCGCCGGCTCCCGATCTACGCCGGGATCGCCACGCTCACCGTCGCCACCGACGGCCGCCGCCCCGAGACCATCGCCGCGGACATCCTGGCCCGCCTGGTCACCGAACCCGCCGCCGGCGGCTGAGGCACCGTACTCCCATCCGCGTCCGTAGCCACTACGCCTCTTATTGACCTGAACGGTCCGTGGTACCCGCGGCCAGGCCCGGCTGATCGCGGCCCGTCCCCGTCGGCCTACCCGCAGCGGTAGAGCCCTCCGGTGCCGCCGCCGGTCGTACTCGAGGCGGCGGAACCCCCGTACGCCGACGCCGGGACCGCGGTGCAGTTCTGCTCCACCCAGGAGTTGACCGACGAGGCGGTTCCGCCCCCGCCCCCGCCGAAGCCGCCGATCCCGCCCGCGCCGCCGATCAGCACATAGTGCAGCTTGCCCTCGGCGACGTAATGCTCAAGCTGGGCCAGGGTCGGCGCCGGGTCGGTGCCGCTGAACCCGCCCATGGCCATGACCGGTATCCCGCCGCTCTGCAGGATGATCGCTGCCGCCGAGTCCGAGCCGCGTACGGCGACGAGCCAGGTCGCGCCGTCGCGGTGCGCCTCCAGGTACGCGATCATCTTCGTGCTGACCGCTCCGCCCAGGCCGCGGGCCCGGCCCGCGGCCCCACCCGGGCCAGCGGCACCCGGGCCGCCCGCACCGAACTCGCCCCTGCCGAACTCGCCCGCACCGAAGCCGCCGCGTGCGCCGAGGTCGGCGAAGTCCCTGGCCAGGCCGGCCGGTACTCCGAAGCCTCCGAACCCGCCGCCCGCCGACGGTCCGGCCACCGGGTTGACGCCCGCAATCGTGGTCAACAGCGGCGTCACCGCGTACGCGGCCGGCCCGGCCAGCACCGCGATCAGACCGGCCACTCCCGACACCACCAGGAGACGGCGGCTCTGCCTGCCCGCAGCGGGGTAACGGCCGCGCAGCCACCCGAAGGCCAGGGCCAGCACCGCCACTACCGTCGCGCCGAGAACCATCCAGGACAGCCACGGGTTCCAGCTCGGCGTGCGGCGCAGCAGCACAAACGACCATACGCCGGTGACCGCGATCGCCAGCGGCAGCAGCAGGCCCCAGTCCGAGCGGCCGCGCGGCGGCTCGCCCGACGCGCGCGCTCCGGCAGGCACCGAGCGGCGACGGTAGGCCACGTAGAAGGCCACCGCGCCGATGCCGGTCAGCGCGGCGATCGGCGGTGCCATGGCGCTGGCGTAGTAGGAGTGCTGGATACCCTGCTGGAAGCTGAGCACCAGGAATTCGAGCAGCAGCCAGCCGCCCCACACCAGCACGCTGGCCCGGGCCAGGTCCGTCCTCGGCCGCCGTCCGAGCAGGATGATCGTCCCGATCAGCGCGATGAGGGCGAATGGGATGAGCCAGGAGATCTGGCCGCCGAGCGTGGCGCCGAATATCCGCCCGATGCCCGCCTGGCCGCCGAAACCGCCGAACCCCCCGGTCCGGTGGGCGAGCTCGCCGGCGTTGGCGCCCCCGCCGCCCCGGCCTCCGCCGAAACCACCGCCGAAACCCCCGCCGGTGCTGGTCCCCGCTTCGGGGCCGGCGCCCGTCGCGGGGCCGGTGACCGGTGTGGGGGCGGCCCCGTCGAAGGCGCGACCGAAGCTGTTGTTGCCGGTGAGACGGCCGAAGCCGTTGTAATCGACGGCGAGATTCCAGACGGTGTCGTTGGTGCTGCCGCTGACGTACGGACGGCTCGTCTTTGGGATGAGGTCGACGATGGTCATCCAGGACAGCGTGATCACCGCCAGTACCCCGCCAGCGGCCAGCAGCCGCCCGATCCGCGCGCGCAGCCGGCCGTTCGCCGCGGCCAGGTACACGACCGCGACCGCGGGCAGCGGGATGAAACCCTCCAGCATCTTGGTGTTGAACGCGAGGCCGAACGCGACGGCGCTCAGCATCAGCCAGGCCAGCGGGTGCCCCTTGCCTTCCCGCTCGGGGTCGCGGTCGGGTCGGCCGGCCCGCAGCGACTCGAGCACTCCCCAGGCGCTCAGGGCCAGCAGCAGGGTCAGCATCGTGTCCGGGTTGTCGTCCCGGTTTATCGCCACCACCACCGGGGTCAGGGTGAGGGCGAGCGCCGCGATCAGGCCGGCTGCGTACGCCCCCCGCTCCCCGGTCAGCCCGGCCACGCTGCGCCGCACCGCCGCGTACACCACGGCGACCGCGGCGACGCCCTCGGCTGCCTGCGGCAGCAGCAGGCTCCAGCTGTTGAACCCGAAGATCCGCGCGGAGATCCCCATCGCCCAGAACGCGAACGGAGGCTTGTCCACCGTAATGAACGACGCGGAGTCCAACGAGCCGAAGAAGAACGCCTTCCAGCTCTCGGTCCCGCTGAGCACCGCAGCCGCGTAGAACGTGTTCGCGTTGCCGTTGCGGGACAGGTCCCAGGAGTACAGGAACCCGGCCAGGATAAGCACGGCCCACAGCGAGGGACGCGCCCAGACCGGATCGGACGGGCGGCCGAGCAGCAGCCTGGCCAGGCGCCCCCGTGATGGTCTGGCCGGCTCGGCGGGGCTGGTTTCCCTCAGCTGAGTAGTCATCGATGCTGCTCCGGGGAGGCTAGTTCGGTATCGGCGTGATGGCGCCGGATCTGTGTCTCGCGTGCGTGCCCAGCGGGAGACGAGCGTGATCCGCTGGACGCACGGAACCGGAGCCGCGCGATGCCCCGCAGGTCGGCCAGGGCCGTGCGGACGATGTCCACTGTACTGTCGGGATCTTCGATCCAGGTGACGGGCATCTCCCAGATCCGAAGACCCCGGCGCTGGGCCAGCATCAGGAGTTCGGTGTCGAAGAACCAGGCATTGTCCTGGACGTCCGGGAGCAGCGCCTTGACGACCTCGGTGCGGCCGGCCTTGAAACCGCACTGCGCGTCGGAGAAGCGCGCTCCCAGGATGATGCGCAGCAGCAGGTTGTAGGCGCGCGAGATGAGCTCTCGTTTGAGGCTGCGTACCACCGTGGCCCCGGGTGACAGGCGGTTGCCGGTGGCCAGATCGCTGTGACCGGACACCAGCGGGGCGATCAGCGGCCCGAACGCGTCGAGGCCGGTGGACAGGTCGGCGTCCATGTACGCGACCACATCGGCGCTGCTGCGGCCCCAGACGTGGCGCAGCGCCCGCCCGCGGCCCTTGCGGTCCAGGTGGATGGCCCTGACCCCGGTGAGCTCGGCGCACATCCGCTTGGCTATGGCGAAAGTCTCGTCCGTGCTGGCATTGTCGGCAATCGTGATGACGAAACGGAACGGAAGGTTGGCGGTCAAATACGAGTGGAGCCGGCGGACGCTTTCCGCAAGGACTTTCTCCTCGTTGTACACCGGGACCGTGACCTCGACCAGGTACCCGCGCGGCGCGGGGGTGGCGGCTTGCTGACCCTCCCTGGTCAGCAAGCGCGCATCCCCCGGATCATCACCACCTGGATCACCGGCGATCGCGGCTTCCCGCGGCCCGGCGACCCTGTTCATGCCGTCAGGATGAGCGGCATAGATCAGAGCACTATGCACTGCTTCTTAAAGTCAGCTGAGTGGTTTCACCGGCGAATTACCGGGCAGCGCCGCCGGGCCGGCCTCGATGACACGCGATACCCTCCTGGCATGCGGATAGGGATATTCCTGAGCTATGCGGGCGGCTTCGCCGAGACCGTGGTGGAGCTGGCCGACTTCGAGCGAGCCGGGGCCGACATCGTGTTCGTGCCGGAGGCCTACACCTTCGACGCGGTGAGCCAACTCGGTTACATCGCGGCCAAGACCGAGCGGATGCAGATTGCATCGGGGATCTTCCCGCTGTACTCACGCACGCCCGCGCTGCTGGGGATGACCGCGGCCGGGCTCGACTTCGTCTCGGGCGGCCGGTTCACGCTCGGGCTCGGCGCGTCCGGACCGCAGGTGATCGAGGGCTGGCACGGCGTGCCGTACGACGCGCCCATCGGCCGGGCCCGCGAGATCATCGAGATCTGCCGGATGGTCTGGCGCCGCGACCGGCTGGTCTACCAGGGCCGGTACTACCAGCTACCGCTGATGAAGGGGGATGGGGAGGTGGGTGGGGGCACTGGCCTGGGCAAGCCGCTCAAGCTGATCAACCATCCCGTCCGTGAGCGCATCCCGATCGCCCTGGCCGCCATCGGCCCGAAGAACGTGACGCTCGCCGCCGAGCTGGCCGAATCCTGGATGCCGATCTTCTACCTGCCGGAGAAGGCCGGCGAGGTGTGGGGCGACGCGGTCGCCGCGGGCCAGGCTAAGCGCGACCCGGCGCTCGGCCCGCTGGACGTGATCGCGCATGCCCCGCTGGCCCTCGGCGACGACGTGGCTGGCCTGCGCGAGCACAGCCGCCCGCAGCTGGCTTTGTACATCGGCGGGATGGGCGCCCGGGGTCGCAACTTCTACAACGACCTGGCCTGCCGGTTCGGCTACGAGGCCGAGGCCAAGGCCATCCAGGACGCCTACCTGGACGGCCGGAAGGCCGAAGCCGAGGCCCTGGTGCCCGCCGAACTGGTCGAGAAGATCTCGCTCATCGGCCCGGAGGGCTATGTCGCCGAGCGCCTGGCCGCCTTCCGCGAGGCCGGCGTGACGACCCTCAACGTCACGCCGCTCGCGCCTACCCATGAGGCCCGGGTCCGCCTCATCGAGCGGGTCCGGGTCCTCGCCGACTAGCCTTTTCCCATGCCAGAGATTCACGCGGCGCGCCGCGAACGCGCGCGGCAGCAGGTCGCCGAGGTCGGCGCCGACGCGGCCCTCATTACCACGGCCCCGAACGTCCGCTACCTCACCGGCCTGGCCAGCTCGAACGCCGCGCTGTTGCTGCTGGCCAGCGGCCCGGCGGTGCTGGCTACCGACTCGCGGTACGCGCTGGCCGCCCAGCGGGACTGCCCCGACCTCGAGCTGGTCGTCGAGCGGTTCATCGAGCCGCGGCTGGCCGCGGAGATGACCAGCCGGGCCCTGCGTACCGTGGCCTTCGAGGCGCACGAGATGTCGGTCGAGCGGCACGCTGAGCTCGCCACCGCGGCGGCCGGTGTCACCACCGTTCCGTTCGGCCGAAAAATAGAAGAACTGCGGACGACCAAGGATCCGTCCGAGCTCGAGCTGCTGGCCACCGCGTGCCGGATCAGTGCCCAGGCCATCGCCGACACCTTCGCGCTGATCCGGCCGGGGCTGACCGAGCGGCAGCTGGCCGCGGCGTTGGACCGGCGCATGGTCGACCTGGGCGCCGAGCGCCCGGCGTTCGAGACCATCGTGGCCAGCGGGCCGAACGGCGCCATCCCGCACCACGCGCCGACCGACCGGCCGATGCGCCGCGGCGACCTGATCACGATGGACTTCGGCGCGCTGTACGGCGGCTACCACGCGGACATGACCCGCACGGTCGCGCTCGGCGAGCCGGCCGGCTGGCAGCGGGAGATCTACGAGCTGGTCGCGGCCGCGCAGCGGTCCGGGATCGAGGCCGCCCGGCCTGGCACCGACGTGGCGGACGTGGACGCCGCCGCCCGGGACATGATCCGCGACGCGGGGCATGGCGAGCACTTCGGCCATGGCCTCGGGCACGGTGTCGGGCTGGAGGTGCACGAGGCGCCGACGATCGGGTACGCCCGAACGGGTAAGCTTGCCGAGCGGGTGCCGGTCACCGTTGAGCCTGGTGTCTACCTGCCCGGCAGGGGCGGTGTCCGGATCGAGGACGTTCTCGTCGTGGGGGCCGGCGGGACGGGTCTGCTCACGACGACGACGAGAGAACTTCTCATCCTTTTACCTGGAGACCGAACGTGGCCACCACGAACGACCTGAAGAACGGCATGACCTTGAACATCGACGGCCAGCTCTGGACCGTGGTGGAGTTCCAGCACGTCAAGCCGGGCAAGGGCCCCGCCTTTGTGCGTACCAAGCTGAAGAACGTCAGCTCCGGCAAGGTGGTTGACCGCACCTTCAACGCCGGGGTCAGGGTTGACGTGGCCACCATCGACCGCCGGGAGATGCAGTACCTGTACCGCGAGGGCGCCGACTTCGTCTTCATGGACACGCAGGACTACGACCAGCCGCACATACCGGCCGCCGTGGTCGGCGACGCGGCGAACTACCTGCTGGAGGAGCAGACCGTCACGGTGGCGTTCAACGACGGCACGCCGCTGTACGTGGACATGCCCGCGGCCGTCGAGCTCACCATCAGCCAGACCGACCCCGGCGTGCAGGGGGACCGCTCCACCGGCGGGACCAAGCCGGCCACGCTGGAGACCGGCGCCACGATCCAGGTCCCGCTGTTCATCTCCACCGGCGAGAAGATCAAGGTCGACACCAGGACCGGCCAGTACCTCGGCCGCGCCTAATGCGCCTGCTTCTTTTCGCGGCGCCCCTTTGGCGAGCTAATGCCGGCTCGTAGCAAGGCACGCAAGCGGGCCCTGGACATCTTGTTCGAGGCAGAGCTGCGTGGTACGCCCGTGCTGGACCTGCTCGACGAGCGCACCGAGCTGGCCAGCCCGCCGGTGTCCGCCTACGCTGCCGGGCTGGTCCGCGGCGTGACCGAGCACGCGGCCCGGATCGACGAGCTGATCTCGCAGTTCGCCGAGGGCTGGACCCTGGACCGGATGCCCGCCGTGGACCGGAACGTGCTGCGGATCGGCGTATACGAGCTGCTGTGGGCCCCGGACGTGCCCGACGGCGTCGCGATCAGCGAGGCCGTCCTGCTCGCCCGCGACCTGTCCACCGACGCGTCCCCCGCCTTCGTCAACGGCCTGCTCGCCCGCATCGCCGAGCTCAAGGGATCCCTCCAGGTCTGACCTTCACCCAGATCCCACGCCCGCTCGTACCCGGGGACTATAGGGGGAGGTCAGGGTTGGGCGAAGCGGACGCGCAGGCCGAAACGGCGCAGCACCCGGAAGAACCAGAACGCGGACAGGAATGTCCCCGCGACCACGCCGCCCACGGTAACGACGGTGGTAAGCAGCAGGAACACCTTGATCGGCTCCAAGGCCATCGCCACCGCCAGGCCCGCGGTAGACACGGCGAAGATCCCGGCCCACAGCCAGGTCGCCCCCTGGAAGAACCGGTGCAGCCCCGGGTGATGGGAGGGGTGGCGGAGCGCCACCACCTCGGCCGCCAGCTGGGCCACCAGCGGTCGGCGGGTCGGCGCGGTCCGTGCGAACAGCACGCACAGGCCGAGGTTGGCCAGCGGGAACTGGAGCAGGAAGAACAGGACGCTGCCGGTGACGAGCACCACGGCCGTCTGCAAGGTGAGGACCAGGGCTGAGATGGTCAGCAGGCTGGGGACGCTGCGGGTGACGGCCTTGCGGCCGAGTACGGTCAGCCACACCACGACGCTCGCGACCAGCATGCCGGCATCGCGCCCGCCCAGGCTGGCCCCGACGAAGTATCCGGCGACGGGGATGCCGAGGGATTCGGCCAGGTTCCAGCCTGCGGTCAGCATCAGCCGCCAGGGGCGAGGCAACTCAAGGTGCTCAGCCATGGCGATGAGCATACGTGGGCCGGATGCAGCCGCGCTGGAGATGCCACGAGGTCAGGTAAAGAAGAATCTGAGAGTTCCGCACGGTTGTATAACGGCGGATCGGTCACGGAGGTTCATCGGTCCGGTACGGAAAGTAACGAAAAGCAGGATTGTGACAGCGTACGGTCATCGCCGCATTCGCGCCTGCGGCCCGGGCCAGCAGTATTGTCAGTGGCCGGGCACTACATTGGGACTCCGGGGAAGGAGGCACGCGTGGCCGTGGACTTCAGGCGCGACGGCGTCCGCTCCTCGCTCGTCTGGGACGTGCTGAGCAAGATCATCTCCGCCCGGGTGGCGGCCACCGGGCGGCCTGTCCTGGACATCGTGGACGTAGGCGGGGGAACCGGCGGACTGGCCGTCCCGTTCGCGGCCGCCGGGCACAACGTCACCGTCGTCGACCCCAGCCCGGACGCGCTCGCCGCGGCGCACCGGCGCGCCGCCGAGGCGGGAGCGCGCCTGACCTCGGTGCAGGGGGAGGCGGCCAGCCTGGACAGCGTGGTCGGGGCGGGCGCGGCCGACCTCGTCATCTGCCACAACGTGCTCGAGTACGTCGAGGAGCCGGCCGACGCGATGAGCGCTATCGCCCGCGTGCTCCGGCCGTCCGCCACGGTGAGCGTGCTCGCCTCCAACGCGGTGGCCGCGGTCCTGCACCGCGCGCTGGCCGGCCGCTTCGCCGAAGCCCGCAGGCTGCTGACTGAGCCGGCCGCCTCCACCCCACGGCGGTTCACGCTGCCCGCCCTGACCGTGCTGGTCGAGCAGGCTGGGCTGCGCGCGGGGGAGGCGCACGGACTGCGAATCTTCGGCGGGCTGGTGCCCGGCGCGCTGCTGGAAGGTGACGCGGCCGGCACCGAGGCGCTGCGCGCGCTGGAGGAGGCCGCCGCCAGTACTCCGCCGCTGCGCGACATCGCCGCCCAGTTGCACCTGCTCGGCCACCGCTGACCGCGATGGGCGCCGGCCAGATCCCCGCGGATCCGCCCGACACCGGCTGTCACATCCTGCACGTGGACATGGACGCCTTCTACGCCAGCGTGGAGATCAGGGACCGGCCCGAGCTCGCGGGCCAGCCAGTCATCGTGGGCGCGACCGGCGGGCGCGGCGTGGTGCTGTCGGCGTCGTACCAGGCTCGCGCATTCGGGGTCCGCTCGGCCATGCCGGTCCAGCGGGCCCGGCGGCTGTGCCCGCAGGCGGTGTTCGTCCCGCCCCGGCACCGGGTCTACGCCATGACCTCCAAGGAGGTCATGGCCATCTTCGGCGCGGTCACGCCCGAGGTCGAGCCGCTGGCGCTGGACGAGGCGTTCCTGGATGTCTCCGGCGCGCTCCGGCGGCTCGGGTCACCGGCCGAGATCGCCGCCCGCATCCGGGCCCAGGTCCAGCAGCAGCAGGGGATCACGTGCTCGGTCGGGGTCGCGCCCTGCAAGTTCGTGGCCAAGATCGCCTCGGTCAGCTGCAAGCCGGACGGCCTGCTGGTGGTGCCACAGGCCGGGGTGCTCGACTTCCTCCACCCGCTGCCGGTGGCCGCGCTCTGGGGCGTGGGGGACCGGGCCGGGGAGGTGCTGGCCCGCCTGGGGCTGCGGACGGTGGGTGACATCGCGCACACCCCGCTGGACACCCTGCAGCGCGAGCTCGGTGCCGCGCAGGGCGCGCACCTGGCCGCCCTGGCCTGGGGCCGTGACGAGCGCCAGGTCACGCCGTACGCGCGAGAGAAGAGCATCGGGGCGGAGGAGACCTTCGCCGAGGACATCGATGACCCGGACCGGATCCGGCGGGAGTTGCTGCGGCTGTCCGGCCGGACGGCGCGCGGGCTGCGCGCGAGCGGGTACGTGGCCCGGACCGTCTCGGTCAAGCTCCGGCTGGCCAGCTTCAAGACCATGACCCGGTCCCGCACCCTGCAGTCTCCGACTGATGTCGCCCGTGAGATATACACCACAGCCTGCGCGCTGTACGAGTCGGCCGGGCTGGACCGGGGCGCCCGGCTGCGGCTGGTCGGCGTCCGGGCGTCCGGCCTGGTGCCGACCGCGAGTGCGAATGCCCAGCTGACCTTTGACGACAGACCGATCGGCTGGCGCGAAGCAGAACGGGCGGTGGACCAGATCGCCCGACGTTTCGGGGCCAGCGCGGTCCGGCCAGCCGCCCTGGTGCAGGATCCGGACCCTTCAGACCGCCCCGGACGGGAGGGTTTCTGACCTGCTGCCCGGTCCACTCTTCCAAGCGGTGCGTCTACGCTCGTATTCTGGGAAAAACCGGGTATGTGAGGTGGAGGTCACCGCACACGTGCCGGGCGCATGGTTTGTATGGGAGGCGTCGTGCCGCTCTCTGAACACGAGCAGCGCCAGCTGGAGCAGATCGAGCAGGCGCTCTACAGGGAGGATCCGAAGTTCGGGCGTCTCGTGCGCTCCAGTGACCCTCGCGTGCATTACAAGCGCAAACTGGTACAAGCGCTCATCGGCATCCTGATCGGCGGCGGCGCGCTCGCGGCCGGCGTGGTAACCCATCGTCTGTACCTCGTCGCGGCCGGCGCGGCGGTCATGGCGCTCGCGCTGGTGTGGGCGATCATCAGCTGGCGACGGCACGCGGCCCGGGTGCGGCCCGCGCCCGTCAAGGCCAGCCAGTCCCGCGCGGTCAGCCCTGGCTCGCCCCAGCCGGGCTGGCGGGCCCGGGTCATGGAGCGCATGGAAGAACGGTGGCGTCGTCGGCAGGAGGGCGACCGCCGGATGTAGGGCCCGCCGGGCCAGCTACGCCGGACCTATCCGAAGGATGCTCCGCCGGATGTAGGCCCAGTCAGCTGGTTGACCTGCGCTCGGTCCAGCGGCGGGAGATCAGGGCCGCCAGGCGATCGGGGATCCGGGCCGCACTGTCGGCCGCCGCCGTCATCAACGAGGCCGGGAAGATCCTGGCCCGCCAGCGGCTGCCGCGTCGGACCGACGCGGCCAGGCCGCGCCGTGCCACGGCAGCGTCCCGCTTGAGGTTCGCCGACCCGGACGGCCGCGCCGCATAGCTGGCGCGCTCCTCGGCGAGCGCGAGGCTGCGGACCGCATCCCGGGCCCGCTCGGGCAGCCTCGCGGTGACCCGATCGGCCAGCGTCCGCGGCGGCTCGCTCGGCGCGTAGCCGAGGCCGAGGTCCTGCAGGTCGTCGGTGAACTCACGCCAGGCAGCGTGTGCCCGGCTCGCGTCATCGCCGGCCCGCAGCCAGCGCCAGCGTCGGAGCCCGATCCGGCCCAGGCCCGGCGCGATGAACATGAACGCGCCGGCCGCGCCGAAGGCGATGCCGACCGTCGCCCAGCCCGCCCGCAGGTCCAGGCTTGAGGTATGGGACAGCAGCCGGTACAGCGCGAGCGCGACGATCGCTATTGCGGCCAGGACCAGCAGCGCATTGGCCAGGCTCACCGGCCTGCGCCGCCTGGCCGGGTCGGGGGTATGAGCCGCCAGGGCCCGGTGCGCGGGCGGGGCCACGATCGCGATGAGCCCGAACGCCAGGGCGATGGCAGCGATGATCGCCAGCGCGACCGCGGCCCACGGCGTGCCGCCGGACTTGACGGTCACGCCACCCTCTCCGCCGCCCGCGGGGATGGGCTTGACGTTCCCGATCCCGCCCTGCGGCCGGGCCGTCCCGGTGGGGATGGGCTGTGTGGTGGCGCCGGCGATGAGGGGCGGACCCCCGCCGGTCCCCGGCGCCCCGGCCTGGTAGAGGCCGGCCCGCGCGCTGCCGTCGCCGCCGCTCGGGGTAGCCTCGAACCTGACCCAGCCGTATCCCGAGAAGTACACCTCGGCCCACGCGTGCGCGTCATCGGTCTTGACCACGTAGGAGTCTCCCGAGACCTTGGCGCCCTCGGTGAAGCCGCCCGCCAGTCGCGCCGGGATGCCCAGCAGGCGGGCCAGCACCGTCATCGCCCACGCCGACTGCACACATACGCCGCTGCGGCCTGTGGACAGGAACTTGTACAGCGAGGCGGCGGAGTTGACCGGCGCCCCGGCCGCGCTGTATGTGAACGCCGGCCCGGACAGCCAGGCAGCCAGCGCGTCGACCTTGTCGAACTCCGAGGTCTGACCCAGCGTCTGCGCCTTCGCGATCCGCAGCAATCCCGCCAGGTGCTCGTACGATGCCGGGAGCTCCAGGTCCGCCGACAGGCCCGAGGGCGGTCGCTGGGCGGCCCTGAGCTGGGCCGCGGTCGGGTCCACGGCCACGCTCGTGGCCTGGTAGGCCTGCACGTCAGCCGCGGGGTACTGCGAGAACACCATGAGCTCGGGATCCACCAGCCAGACCCCGGAAGGGGTGAAGACCTGGGTGGCCGGATAGGGCACGGCCAGGAAGCTGGGTACCTTCTGGTTGGTGAGGGCGTGGTCGGCCACGTTGACCGAGACCCTGAACTGCTTGTAGATCGCCAAGTCGTTCAGGCCCTGAGGCGGTGGCATCGTGCTGGCCTGCGTGGCGTTCG
>Ga0187809_10001245_pt1 | contig 12237 bp, 12 predicted proteins | sample NC_wetland_sal_i_8_FD_132415 | JGI IMG/M metagenome (GOLD analysis project Ga0187809, IMG submission 132415) | Wetland sediment microbial communities from Neuse River Estuary, North Carolina, USA - ASW_4 | ecosystem: Environmental > Aquatic > Freshwater > Wetlands > Sediment | place: USA: North... | reverse complement strand
CTCGCCGCGGCCCTGCCCGTCGCCCGGTCGGTCCCGGACGGCCAGAACCGGCGGTGGCCGGGGGCGTCGTTCGCGCCGCGGGTGACGGTGACCAGGGCCAGCACGCTGGATCACATCGTCGCGCTGCTCGGCCGACGGCCGAGCTGGCCGGCCTGACCGGGGGCCGATGGTCGATCGCCCGGCTACCGTTGAGTAATGGGCGCTGACCGGGTGGACGTGGTGGTCATCGGAGCCGGGCTGGCCGGATCGGCCGCGGCGTGGGCGCTGGCCCGCCGCGGACGTTCAGTGGTGGTTCTGGAGGCCTTCCAGCCCGGGCACCGGCATGGCAGCTCGCACGGCAGCGCCCGGATCTTCCGGCGGGCCTATCTTGACGCGCTGTACGTCCGGATGACCGGTGAGGCCTACCGGCTGTGGCGGCAGCTCGCTGACGAGGCGGGCGAGGAGCTGATCCGGACCACCGGCGGGATCGACTTCGGCCCGGCTGGCGAGCAGGAGAAGATGAGCGAGATCCTGCGGGCGTTGGGGGTGCCGGTGGAGCTGATGCCGCCCGCGGCGGCCGCCGAGCGCTGGTCTGATGTGGCGTTCGGGAACGACCCGGTCATGTTCCAGCCGGACGCCGGGGTGATCGACGCGGAGCGGGCCATGGCCGCGATGCGCACGCTGGCCCAGGCGCGCGGCGCGCAGATCCGCTACGGGTCGCGGGTAGTGAGCGTGTCAGCCTCGGACGCCGGGGCGGTGGTGCGGACGGCCGACGGGTCGTGGCACGCGCCCGTCGCGATCGTGGCCGCGGGAGCCTGGCTGGAACCGCTCCTTGGCCCGCAGGTGCCGCTGCCGCCGCTGGTCGTGACCCAGCAGCAGGCCTTTCACTTCGCGCCACGTGGCTCTATCGGGCCACTTCCGGCCTTCATCTACCGGGGTGAGGTCGCCATGTACGGGCTGCTGGCCGGCCGGGACGGCGAGGTGCCCGGTGCGATCAAGATCGGCAAGCACAATTTCGGCCCGGTCACCACGGGGGACGACCGCGACGGTATCGTCAGCGCGGCCGGGCGGGAGGAGGTCCAGGCGTTCGTCCGCACGACGCTGCCTGACCTCGATCCGGACCCGGTCGGCGAGATGACCTGCCTGTACACCTCGACGGCGACCGAGGACTTCATCCTGGACCGGCGGGGCCCGTTCGTGGTCTGCTCGGCCTGCTCCGGCCACGGCGCCAAGTTCGCCCCGCTCACCGGCGAGATCGCCGCCGACCTGGCCTGCGGAGGCCCTCCGGCGGACCCGCGCTTCACCCTCGCGGCCCACGGCGGCTGACCCCGGCCGCCTCCGATCGCGCCCGGCGCTGTACTCCCGCCGACGCCCGCGCTGAACCCGTGCCATACCCTATGCGTGATAGTAGATGGCGCTGGCCCGAATCGTCCGGCGCGGTCAGGCCTGGGAGCGAGGATGCGGCAGTTCGGCGAACTGGAAGCGGTGATCATGGACCGGCTGTGGGAGTGGGGACGCCCGGCCCTGGTCCGTGAGATGGTCGACGACCTGCACCGGGACCGGCCGTTGGCCTACACCACCGTGATGACGGTGATGGAGAACTTGTACCGCAAGGGCTGGCTGCGCCGGGAACGGGACGGCCGGGCCTGGCGCTATGAACCCACCCGCTCCCGGTCGGCGTACACCGCCGCGCTGATGAACGACGCGCTGGGCACCAGCACGGACCGGCGCACGGCACTGGCCCACTTCGTCCTGCAGATGAGCCCGCATGACGTGGCGCTGCTGCAGCAAGCGCTCGACCAGGCCCGCGGCGAGACCCAGGATCAGGCCCGCGGCCCAGCCCGGAGCCATCCAGAAGGCAGCCCAGCCCGGAGCCACCAAGAAGGCGGTCCCGGCCGGAGCCATCCAGAAGGCAGCCCAGCCCGGAGCCATCCGGAACAAGGCGGCTCCCGGTGACGGTAGCGGCGTTCCTGCAGGCCTACGCGGTCGGCGTCGGGACCCTGGGCGCGCGGATGCTGGCCCAGGCCAGCTGGACCGCCCGGGCGCCGCTGCTGGCTATCCTCACCTACCTGGCGGCGGCCTGGTCCGTAGTGGCCGCGCTGTGGCTGGTCCATGGCGCTGGCCCCGGCCGTGCTCGCGCTCGCACTGGGACGAGTTCCCCACGCCTAGGGGATCAGCGAAGCTCAGCACGTAGCCATACCAATGGACTCCTGTTCCCCGCTCGTGTGACGCATGTCGCACCCGGCTGGCTCCTCCGTGCTGAACGTTCGTCGTCTCCTATCCGTTTTAGTAGATAGCAGGCACCGCGCTTCGGATATTAGGAGAAGACTGATGGTCGGATGCCTTGGCCTGTCCCGGTCGGCCCAGAACGCGGATGCGATCGCGGAAGACACATGACAGATCACCGGGTTCGCCCTCCGGTAGGTAAGTCAGCCAGGCCTGCGAAAACCGGGCCGGCAAGACAGCGCGCCCGCGAACGGATCGCCGCCGAGCGGGCGGCGAGAAAGCGTGCTGAAGCGCGGCGGCGGTTCCTGGCCGCGGCCGGCGCGGTCACCGCGGTGCTGGCGATCGTCGTGGCACTGGTTGCGCTCAAGCTGACCGCGAGTCCCACGCACCGGACTGCCAGCGAATCCATCGCGCCCGCAGCCCTCGTCCGCCAGGTCACTACCGTGCCCGCAGCCACATTGGCGCAGGTGGACCAGAGCCAGGCGACCACATTGCTGGAGAAGGTCAATAAGCCCGGTCCACTGCTGACCCTCGACGGCAAGCCCGCGATCGTCTTCGTCAGTGAGGAGTCCTGTCCGTTCTGCGCCGCCGAGCGCTGGGCCGTGACCGTCGCCCTATCGCACTTCGGTACGTGGAGCCAGCTTGGCATCACCAGGTCCTCGGCCACCGACGTCTACCCGAACACCGCCACGCTGTCGTTCCGCGCGGCACGCTACCGCAGCGCGGAGTTGGCGCTGAGCACCACCGAGCTGACCGACAACGTCGGCCAGCCGCTGCAACCCCAGACCCAGCTGGACGCCCGTCTCATCGCCAGCTACGACGTGCCGCCCTACGTCAACAGCGTGGACCAGTCCGGGGCCGTCCCGTTCCTCGACATCGGGAATCAGTTCGTCCTGGCCGGTGCGCAGTACAACCCCCAGGTGCTGGCCGGCCTGTCCGCGGCGCAGATCGCCAGCCAGCTCAGCAACTCATCGAGCCCGGTGGCGCAGGCGATCGACGGATCGGCCAAGGTGATCGTCGCGGCCATCGACCAGGTCCTGCACGAGACGTCGAGCCACGGCTAGTAATGAGGCGGCGGGCCGCCAGCGTCAAAGACTCCCTCAGTGACCGAAGCCCCAGGCTGACCCGGCCTGGTCAGCCTGGGGCTATAAAGCAGCGAACGCCTTATTGGCGCGGGTCAGCTGCTGGCGGTCCCCGCGTCCGCGGTTTCCTTCTGCTCGACCAGTTCGCCTTCGATCGTGATCTGGATTTCCTCGCTGACCACGAGCCTGCCGTCCAGCACCGCGTTGAGGCTTACGCCGAAGTCCTTCCGGTTGATCTTGGTGGTGGCACCATAGGCGATGCGGTGCCCCATCATTCCCGCGTCGTTGAACTCCCCGTACCGCACCACGTCGAGTACCACGGGGTGAGTGGTCTCCTTGATGGTCAGGTCGCCGGTCAGCTTGAAGTGGTCGCCTCCGGACGGCTCGACGCTGGTGCTCTTGAACTTGATTTCCGGGTACTTCTCTACCTCGAGGAAGTTCGACGAGCGGAGGTCGTTGTCCCTGATCCCGTTGTTGGTACGGATGCTGGCGGTCGAGATGGTGACCTCGACTGACGCCGTCTCGGGATGATCGGGGTCGATATCGGCGATCGCGCTGAGTTCGTCAAAATAGCCGCGCACCGTCATCATCCCCAGGTGCCTGGCAGAGAATTCGACTTGCGTGTGGTACGGATCGAGCTGCCAGCTGCCCATGAAGAGCCTCCTTTGCTCCCCCCATAGACTGGACGCGGCACCATTATGCCGTCAGCTGCGATCGTAGCGAACCTGTCTCCGTTACTGGAGGCCGCCCTCCGTATAGTTGAGGGCTTGACCTAGTCCCTGGTCAGATGGGGTACCGGGTTGGCTCCACCACGTACTGCCGTCCCGAGGGCGTGGTCCAGCGGACCTCCCCGCCGGGGAGCTGCTCAGCCTTCCAGCGCGGGTGCTGTTTGAGCCGGTGGTCGAAGCGGCACTTCGGATTCCCGTTGCAGAGGCAGGTCCGGCCGCCCGCGTCGTACGGGATGTTGTGCTCGAAGTCGGCACGGGCCGAGGGTGTCCGGCAGCCGGGACCGGTGCACGTGGCGTGCCGGACCTGGGTCAGGTGCCGGAGCATGACTCCGGGGTCGTGGCCTCGTGCTTGGTGGCGGTGATCGCAGTCGCCGATGGGGATCGGCCCGATCTGGATGAGCAGGTCCCGCTGTCCGGGGATCCCGGTGGAGAATCGCCAGGTTCCGTATCCGCCGGGCGGCCCGGGCTGATCGGCGGGGGTGAAGGTAAACCGTGCTCCGCCGGGCGGGTCGGGCCCGGCGGGCGCGCCGGGTTTGCGCCGTGTCGCCCGGTCGGCAGGTGCAGGCCGGGCGCAGCCGTGCCCGATCGCGTGGCCTTGGCTGTCGGTGACGGTGAGGCACCAGGTCGACCGGGGGTTGCGGGCCGCGGCGGAGGCCAGGTCGCGGGCCAGGTCGGGGTCGATGGGTCCGATGCCGGCCATTTCGCCGGGCCGGTCCGCGAGGTCGAGCAGGGTGGTGGCGGGGATGGTCAGGGTGGCCCGGCCGGCGAACCCGGGCGGGATCACCCCGGCTACCGGTCCGGCCGGGGCCGGGGTGGCGGCTTGACGGGTGTCGGGGGCGTGGCGGGTACCGGCGGGGTTGGGGATGCCGGGGGCCTCGGGGGTGCCGGTGCCGGGGGTGCCATCCGGGCCGCTAACCAGGGGCCGGGAGTCGGTGCCGAGCAAGATGTCGAGGTAGGCCCGGGCCCGCAGCTGGTCCATGTTGCCGTCTAGGCCGGCCTTGCGCAGTTCCTTGGCCCACGCGGTGACCCGCTGGTCGGCGGCGAGGACCTCGGCCGGGGGCAGTTCCCGGCCGGCCAGGCCCGCGTTGCCGGAGTCCTCGGCCCAGCGTTCCACCCGGGTCCGCCTGGCCATGTGCTCGCGCCGCTGCCTGGCCTTGTCCGGGTTGACCTCCATCACCGCGCGCCGGATCGCGGCCCGCAGCTGGGCCGGGGTCAGCGACCCGGCCCGGTCCAGCACCATCGCCTCGGCGGCGCGGGCCTCCGCAGGGTCCAGCAGGGCGGTGGCCCAGGCGATGATCTCGGCTTTGTCATGGTTGATGATCCCGGCCCGGAACGCTGCCTTGGTGCCGGGCAGGTGCACCTCCAGGGTCTGTGCCAGGCCCAGGATCTCCTCGGCATCCCCGGCGGACACGCCCAGCGCCGCGCCCAGCTCCCGGGGCGTGAACTCATCCCAGCCCGCCGGCATCTGCGGCGGGCCCTCAAGCGCGCAGCCCGGCGCCGCCCGCCGCCGGATCAGCTCGGCCACCGCGGCGTGCTTGCCGGCCGCCATGGCCGCCTCGGCCCGGTCCCGGGCGCAGATCACGCCGAGTAGCTCGTCGTCGGAGGCCCCGGCGTACCGGTCATCATCGCCCGCCGCGTCCTCAGCGAACAGGCCGAGCGTGGCGCAGCCCGGCGCGACATCTAGCGGCTTACCCGTGGCGAACCCCGCGGCCGGACTCGGATACTCCCCAGAGAACGACTCCGCGGACCCCGGCATCCCCGGCCCCCGTCGCCCGGCTGACACCGCCTCGAGCGCGGCCAGCACCGCAGTCTGTCCCCGCCGGGCCGCGGCCTTCGCCGCCCGGGCCTGGTCCGCGGTGACCTGGCGCGCCTCGGCGAGCAGCACGGCCAGCTGCTCGTCATCCAGCCCGGACGGCGGGGCGTTGTCCGGGTCCTCGTATTCCTCCAGGTCCCCGGGATCCTCGTCGGCGGCGTGCGCGTCGTCCATCCATTCGGGCCAGTCCGGGCTCTGCGGCACCAGCCGCCAGTGCGGCGACCCGAGCTCCGGGTAGTCCGCGGCCAGGTCGTCTGGCCCGGGGTCCGCAGGTACTGGTTCTTGATGCATGAACAATGGTCCGTTCGGAGGAATAGCCTTTATCAAACATGATAGCGAAAAACATGCCTCGAAGCTCGGCGACACGCCGATGTTGCTCGCCATCCGGGCGATGTTTCCGCTGGTTCGAGGCGAACGGGTGCCGTAGTCCCGGCTCCGCTATAACGTCATCTCAATCAGGCCTCCGGGTCGAGCACCGCCTCGAGCTCGATCTCGATGCGGATCTCCTTCGAGACCAACAGCCCGCCACCGTCCAGCGGCAGGTTCCAGGTCAGGCCCCAGTCCTCGCGGTCGATCGTGCCGGCGGCGGTGAAGACGGCGCGATGGCCACCCCAGGGGTCAGCCGCGTAACCGAGGTACTCGGCCTGCAAGGTGATCGGCCGGGAGGTGCCTCGTATGGTCAGAACCCCGGTGAGCAGCCCACAGGTGCCGTGCCAGTCGGCCGCGCGCCCGGAGAAGGTGGCCCGGGGGTGCCGGGCGACGTCGAAGAGATCCGCGGACCGGAGATGCTCGTCGCGGGCCTGGCTGCCGGACTCCACCGAGGCCATGTCGATGGTCAACTCGACGGTGCTGTCGCTGGGCTCCTCGGCGATCTGGATCACGCCGGACAGGCCGGTGAACCGGCCGCGGACCTTGGTCAGCATGAAGTGACGGCCGATGAAGGCCAGTTCGGTGTGGCCTGGGTCGATCTGCCAGAGGCCGGCGGCGGGGAGCTCGGTGCCGTCGGCGAGGCGGGTGCCGTCGGCGAGGCGGGTGGCGTCGGCGAGGCGGGTGCCGTCGGCGAGGCGGGTAGTGGCGGGTGCGGGCTGGGGTGTCGTCATGGGATCCTCCGTTGGTCATAAATGAGCGTGCGCACGCACATAATATATGTGCTCGCGCACACACACAAATGCTAGGCTGGGTCAATGGCAGATGATCCCGTCGTCGCGGCCTGGCGCGGCCTGCTGGTCGCCCACAGCAGGCTGGTCCCGGAGGTCGAAGGGGACCTGCGAGCCGCCGGGCAGGTGCCGTTGCCCTGGTACGACGTGTTGCTGGAACTGAACGCCGCCCCCGGACGCAAGCTGCGGATGAGCGAGCTGGGCCAGCGCGCGGTGCTCAGCCGGACCCGGGTGAGCCGGGTCGTGGACGAGCTGGTCGCTGCGGGCCTGACCGAACGCCAGCCCGACGAGGCCGACGGTCGATCCAGCTTCGCGGTGCTCACCGCCGCCGGGCAGCAGGCGCTCCGCAAGGCCTGGCCGGTATACCGGGAGGCGATCCATCGGCGCCTCGGTGCCTGCCTGACACCCGAGCAGTGCCGCGAACTGGCCGTGCTCCTAGACCTGGCGGTGGCCGAGTCCGACATCGCGCTGCCGGAAAAACCGAGCCGGTAGGGGACCGCCGGTAGGGACTGGCCGCCGTCACCAGTAGGGGACCGGCCGCAGTCACCGGTAGGCGACCGGACCGGCCGCAGTCACCGGTAGGGGACCGGACCGGCCGCAGTCACCGCTCAGCAAGCGCGACTCTCGTACAGAGAGTGACTGAGACACCACAACAAAGGCGTCGTAGTCGCCCGACACTGCAGTGATCAGAGTTAAAATTTACGCCTCTTGTGGCATTGGCCTGGCAGTTTAGCAAGCAAAAACCGATTTGACGAGTTATGGCGCATTTGCCCGAAATACCGGATCTGCACCGGTTAGGCTGCCCCGATGTCAGGCGCTCCGAAGGCGGCCCGCACGTGGGGCCGCCTTCTCGGTGAGCGCGCCCTGCACGGAGAGGAGCCCTTTGGGCTGCCACAGGAAGCATTCTCGTACCCGGGTCCCGCGTAGGCTGGCCCGCGCCGCCGCGCCCGCGCTAGCTGGGGTGGCCGGCGTGGCCGCGGCGTTCTGCTTGTCGCCGCAGGCCCTGGCCGATACACCGGCCGCTCAGCCAGGTGTGCATCACGCTACGGTTGCGGACGCCCCCAGGCTGGGTCCGCAGTTGCTCTCGGCCATTGAACAGGCCATCCAGCATCAGGCGGGTTCCGGCCAGCCCTCCTGGTACACCGTCCGGCCAGGTGACTCGCTGTCCGCGATCGCCGGGCGTGTTTACTACAACCAGGATGCGTGGCCGGTGTTGTACTGGGCCAACCGCAGCCGGATCCACTGGGCGGACGTCATCGAGCCCGGGCAGGTTCTGCGGATCCCGGTCAAGCCCGCCGGGACCCCCCATGCGCCCGCGCAGCTCGGGCCGACGGCGGAGCCGGCCAGCCAGGCTGGCGTGGCGCCTACCACCGCGCCGGGTACCGCGGCGGTGAGCGCCGGCAGCTACACCGGCGGTACACCGGGCGGGTCGTTCGGCCAGTGCGTGGTCGCCCGCGAGTCCGGCGGCCAGGCCCAGGTCATGAACGCGACCGGCCACTACGGCCTCTATCAGTTCAGCGCGTCGACCTGGGCCGCGTACGGCGGTTCCCCGGCTGACTTCGGCAACGCCAGCGTGGCCGAGCAGAACCGGGTGTTCGCCAACGCTCTAGCCGCCGGCGGCCAGTCCAACTGGTCGGCCTACGACGGCTGCTGATCTGCGCCAGGACATCACCGGCTAGCGCCAAGACGTCGCCAGTCCGCGCCGGGACACCACCGGCTAGCGGATCAGCCGCATACGGAGCTGGGCCTCGCGGTGATCACGGCGAGGCCCAGCCGCCGGCTACCAAGGCCAGCAACGCAAATTACCGGGTGGATATCGGGCGAAAGCGGCGCGTCTGCTTGAAGGCACCAGGCCAAAGCCCTAGAGTCCAGTGCCAGGTTCCGTGGGCAACGTCGCGGCCATAGCCCAGGAGGTTAGCGCTTATGGCAGCATCCCGTATGACCGAGCCCCAGGCGGGAGAACTGGGTCCGACCGGGAGGCCATACTCAGGCTTCCCCGACCCGGAGCCGCTGGTGGAGCACGGTCCCGCACGGACGGTCGCCGTCTGCAACCAGAAGGGTGGCGTCGGCAAGACGACGACTACCATCAACCTTGGCGCGGCCCTGGCCGAGCAGGGGCGCCGGGTCCTCCTCGTCGACTTCGACCCGCAGGGAGCGCTCTCGGTCGGGTTGGGCATCCAGCCGCACGACATCGACAGCACCATCTACAACCTGCTCATGGAGCGCGACGTCACCCCGCACGACGTGCTGTACAAGACCAGCGTCAACGGCATGGACCTGCTGCCGAGCAACATCGACCTCTCCGGCGCCGAGGTCCAGCTCGTGCACGAGGTCGGCCGGGAGTACGTGCTCGGCGGGGTGCTGGAGCCGCTCATGGCCGAATATGACGTGGTCATGATCGACTGCCAGCCGTCGCTCGGCCTGCTGACCATCAACGCCCTCGCGTGCGCGGACGGAGTGGTCATCCCGCTCGAGTGCGAGTACTTCGCCATGCGCGGCGTGGCCCTGCTGATGGAAACCATCGACAAGGTTTCGCGGCGTCTGAACCCCAAGCTGACCATTGACGGCCTCCTGGCGACCATGTACGACTCCCGGACACTGCACACCCGCGAGGTCCTGGCCAGCATCGTCAATGGTTTCGGCGACAAGGTTTTTCATACCGTAATCAACCGCACGGTGCGGTTCCCGGACGCTACGGTGGCGGGGGAGCCTATTACCAGCTTCGATTCCGGGTCGTTCGGGGCAAATTCCTACCGGGAGCTGGCTAAGGAGGTACTGGAACGGTGGCGGCAGGCAGGAGTCGATCACGGAGGGTAAGCCTGCCCGGGGTCGCGGAACTCTTGCGACCCGCTGCTCCCGGTCCGGACGGCGGCGACCAGCGCCAGGCCAGCGGCCGGGAGAAGCACACCCAGAAGATCACCGTCTACCTGTCCGCCGAGGAACTGCTTGACCTTGAGCGCGCCCGGCTCGCCCTGCTGCGCTACGGCGCCGCCGCTGACCGCGGCCGGATCGTCCGGGAGGCGATAGCTGTACTGCTTGCCGACCTCGACGCCCGCGGCAAGGACAGCCTGCTGGCCCGCCGCATCGCCGTCGTCAACAAAACCTCGGCCGACCATGCTCTGGACAACGGGAACGCCGAATCCGTCGGTTAGCCTCGCCATGACGGCCCCCGCGCCTCAACCGCGCTACCGTCATGACTGTGAACGTGGACGACGGCGGCCCCGACGCCGCAGCGCGCACCGACTCCGCAGCGCGCACCCCCAGCTTCGAGGTCCACCTCGACGTCTTCGAGGGCCCGTTCGACCTGCTGCTCGCGTTGATCTCCAAGCACAAGCTGGACATCACCGAAGTCGCCTTGTCCCAGGTCACCGACGAGTTCATCGCCTACATCTCGCAACGCTCCGACGGCTGGGACCTGGACCAGGTCAGCTACTTCCTGGTCGTCGCGGCCACCCTGCTCGACCTCAAGGCGGCCCGGCTGCTCCCGAGCGGCGAGGTGGAGGACGAGGAGGATCTCGCCCTGCTCGAAGCCAGGGACCTGCTCTTCGCCCGGCTGCTGCAGTACCGGGCCTACAAGGAAGTGGCCGGCGTGTTCGCCGCCCGGATGACCGCCGCCGCCCGCCGCTTCCCCAGACGAGTCCCGCTCGAGCCGCGTTTCGCCGAACTCCTCCCCGAAGTGCTGCTCGGCCTGGGCCCGGCCGAGTTCGCCAGGCTCGCCGCGCTCGCGCTGGCGCCCAAGCCGCCGCCGAAGGTCTCGACCGAGCACATCCGCGCTCCGGTCATCAGCATCGAGGACCAGGCCCGCATCCTGACCGCACTGCTGAGAAAGCTCGGCCGGGCCAGCTTCCGCCAGCTCACGGCGAACGCCCAGGGCAGCTACGAGATCGTGGCCTCCTTCCTCGCCCTGCTCGAGCTGTACCGGGAGGACGCCGTGTCCTTCGAGCAGGTCACCCCGCTCGGCGACCTGTACGTGACCTGGACCGGCCACCAGGACGCTGCTGATAGCGTCAATGAGCTGACGGAAAGCGACTAAACAACGATGACCACCGAACTCGAGGAAGACACACCAGGCCCGGGCCTACGCGCTTGTTTGGAGGCCATATTGCTGGTCGCCGACGAGCCGGTCCCGGTCGTAGTCCTCGCCCAGGTCCTGGAACGGCCCAGGAACGAGGTCACGGCCGAGCTGCACCGGCTCGCGACGGAATACCAAGCCGAGGGCCGCGGCTTTGACCTGCGCGAGATCGCTGGCGGCTGGAGATTCTACACGCGCGAGGACTGCGCGCCGCTGGTCGAGCGGTTCGTCAGCGACGGGCAGGAGGTCCGCCTCACCCAGGCCGCGCTGGAGACCCTGGCCGTGGTGGCCTACCGCCAGCCGGTCAGCCGGTCCCGGGTTTCGGCCGTCCGCGGGGTCAACTGTGACAGCGTGATGCGCACGCTGGTGCTGCGCGGCCTGGTCGAGGAGACCGGCACCGACGCCGAGACCGGCGCCATCCTGTACCGGACCACCGGGTACTTCCTGGAGCGGCTGGGCCTGGCCAGTCTGGAGGACCTGCCGGACCTCGCGCCGTTCCTGCCCGAGGACATCGAGGACATCGAGAATGAGAACGCCCGACCCTAACCTCGACGAAGGTTACGACGATGAGGAACGGGACACCCTAACCGACGTCCCCGACGGCATCCGGCTGCAGAAGGTCCTGGCCGACGTGGGAATCGGCAGCCGCAGGCACTGCGAGGAACTCATCGGCGCCGGGCGGGTCGAGGTCGACGGTCAGACGGTCCGAAGGTTCGGCGCCCGGGTCGACCCCGAGCACCAGGTGATCAAGGTCGACGGGAAGCGCATCCCGGCCAAGCCCGGGCTGATCTACCTGGCCTTCAACAAGCCGCCCAAGGTCCTGACCGCCATGTCGGACGACCGCGGCCGCAAGACGGTGGCCGACTACCTGGGCGACCGGACCGAGCGGCTGTTCCACATCGGCCGGCTTGACTACGACACCGAAGGCCTGATGCTGCTCACCAACGACGGCGAGCTCGCGCACCGGCTCGCCCACCCCAGCTTCGAGGTGGCCAAGACTTACCTGGCCGAGGTGACCGGCCCGGTGCCGAAGGATCTCGGCCGACGCCTCCAGAGCGGGATCGAGCTGGACGACGGCGTCGCCACCGCGGACCAGTTCCGCGTCGTCGACCGGTCAGGAAACCGCGCGCTGGTCGAGATCACCCTGCACGAGGGCCGCAAGCACATCGTCCGCCGGATG
>Ga0187809_10001244_pt1 | contig 12237 bp, 12 predicted proteins | sample NC_wetland_sal_i_8_FD_132415 | JGI IMG/M metagenome (GOLD analysis project Ga0187809, IMG submission 132415) | Wetland sediment microbial communities from Neuse River Estuary, North Carolina, USA - ASW_4 | ecosystem: Environmental > Aquatic > Freshwater > Wetlands > Sediment | place: USA: North... | reverse complement strand
GCGCTTGCGCAGCATTTCGGTGATGGTGAGCACGAGGTCGGTCGCGGTGATGCCTTCCTTGAGACGGCCGGACAGCTTGAAGCCGATCACCTCGGGCAGCACCATCGACAGCGGCTGGCCGAGCATCGCGGCTTCCGCCTCGATGCCGCCGACGCCCCAGCCGAGCACCGACAGGCCGTTGACCATCGTGGTGTGCGAGTCGGCGCCGACCAGCGTGTCGGGATAGGCGATCTCCATGGTCGCCTGCTTGCCGTCGACCTTCACCTTGTCCTTCTTCGTCCAGACGGTGCGCGACAGGAATTCAAGGTTGACCTGGTGGCAGATGCCGGTGCCGGGCGGCACGACGCGGAAGTTGTCGAACGAGCGCTGCGCCCATTTCAGGAATTCGTAGCGCTCCTGGTTCTGGCGGTACTCTTCCTCGACGTTCTTCTTGAACGCGTCCTTGTTGCCGTAGAAGTTGACCGCGACCGAGTGGTCGATGACGAGGTCGACGGGGATCAGCGGGTTGATCTTCTTGGCGTCGCCGCCGAGATTCTTCATCGCGTCGCGCATCGCCGCGAGGTCGACCACGCAGGGCACGCCGGTGAAGTCCTGCAGCAGCACGCGCGCCGGACGGAAGGCGATCTCGTGGTCCGAGGTCTTCGTCTTCATCCACTCGGCGACCGCCTTGATGTCGTCCTTGGTGACGGTGCGGCCATCCTCGTTGCGCAGCAGGTTCTCCAGGAGGACCTTCATCGAGAACGGCAGGCGGGAGATGCCCTTGAGGCCGTTCTTCTCCGCGGTCGGGAGGCTGAAATACGCATAGGTCTTGCTGCCGACCTTCAGGGTCTTGCAGCATTTGAAGCTGTCGAGCGACGTCATATGACTGGTTCCATTCCCTGCGCGGGACATGAGTGCTGGATCGGTCTAAGCTCTTCCCCAGCCGGCCTGTTGCAGGCCGGAGAGCTCGCGGCGCGGAATCCAGTTCGGACCGCCGCCGGGGCGGGCTTATAAGGTTTTTTTGCGGCTGACGCTACACGGGTTGGGGCCATTCCAGACTGATGCGCAAAAATTCATGGCTCCCGCGGCGGGGCGCCGGCCGCGCACGGTACCGGTGCGTCTGATGCAGCTTTCCGCCGACAAACTGACATGCATCCGCGGCGGCCGGGTGGTGTTCGCCGGCCTGTCCTTCGCGGTCGCCGGCGGCGAGGCGCTGGTCGTCACCGGCCGCAACGGCGCCGGCAAGTCGTCGCTGCTGCGCATGATCGCCGGGCTGGTGCGAATCGCCGACGGCCGGCTGACGCTGGACGGCGGCGAGGCGGAAGCGACCGTCGCCGAGCAGGCGCACTACCTCGGCCACCACGACGCGCTGAAAGCGTCGCTTTCAGTCAGCGAAAACCTCGTCTTCTGGGCCGAATTCCTCGGCGGCGACCGGGCCAAAGTGCCGGCCGCGCTGGAGGCGGTCGGGCTGGCGCCGCTGGCCGGGCTGCCGGCGGGCTATCTGTCGGCCGGGCAGCGGCGGCGGCTGTCGATCGCGCGGCTGGCGGCGGTCGCGCGGCCGCTGTGGCTGCTCGACGAGCCGACCTCGGCGCTCGATGTGCAGAGCCAGGAGCGGCTGGCGGGGCTGATGCAGGCGCATCTGAGCGGCGGCGGCATGATCGTCGCGGCGACGCACGGGCCGCTCGGGCTCGCCGCGCCGCGGGAATTGAGGCTGGGGGCGGCGGGATGACTTTTGCAAAGGGCCGCGCCCGAGCCGCTTGCCGCAGCCTGTTCCCCTCCCCCTTGTGGGGAGGGGTTAGGGGTGGGGGTCCTTCGGACGCGGCACGGCGCTCCCACGGCTACCCCCCTCCCCGACCCTCCCCCACAAGGGGGGAGGGAGCAGTCAGTGCCGTGGGGCTCACGCCATGACCGCCTTTACCTCCCTCCTGGCGCGCGACATGCGCATCGCCGTGCGCGTCGGCGGCGGCGCGCTGATGGGCGCGCTGTTCTTCCTCACCGTCGTGGTGATGATGCCCTTCGCGCTGGGGCCGGACCTCGCGCTGCTGGCCCGCATCGGCCCGGCGATCCTGTGGCTCGGCGCGCTGCTGGCGAGCCTGCTGGCGCTCGACCGGCTGTTCGCCACCGACCACGAGGACGGCTCGCTCGACCTCCTGATGATGGGCCGCATGCCGCTCGAACTGGCCATCGCCGGCAAGGGTCTCGCGCACTGGCTGACCACCGGCCTGCCGCTGGTCGTCATCTCGCCGGTGCTCGGGCTGATGCTCAACATCGAGGCCAGGGCCATGGGCGCGGTGGCGCTGACATTGGCGGTTGGCACGCCGGCCCTGACCTTCATCGGGCTCGTCGGCGCCGGCCTGTCCGTGGCATTGCGTCGCGGCGGGCTGCTGCTGGCCGTCCTGGTGCTGCCGCTGACCATTCCGGTGCTGATTTTCGGGGTCGCGGCGGCCAACGCCGCCATCATCGGCGGGGTGCCGTTCGGCCCCCCTTTCACCATTCTTTGCGCGCTCAGTCTGGCCAGTCTGGTGATCGGCCCGATTGCCGCCGCTGCCGCGTTGCGCTTCGGGCTGGAGTGACCTCAGGATTGCTCCGGATTGCCCCCTCTTCGACCCGGGACTAAAACGCCGGCCATGGCCCTTATCGATCTTGCCAATCCGACGCGCTTCCTCCGTCTGGTCCAACGGGTCCTGCCGTGGCTGATCGCCGCGACGGTCGTCCTCTTCGTGATCGGCCTCTACCAGTCGGTGAACGCGCCGGACGACTACCAGCAGGGCGCCACGGTCAAGATCATGTACCTGCACGTGCCGTCGGCCTGGCTCGGCATGATGGGCTGGGCGCTCATGAGCGCCGCCGCGCTCGGCACCCTCGTCTGGCGGCATCCGCTCGCCGACGTCGCCGGCAAGGCGGCCGCGCCGATCGGCGCCGCCTTCACCTTCATCTGCCTCGTCACCGGCTCGCTGTGGGGCCGGCCGACCTGGGGCACCTACTGGGTGTGGGACGCGCGGCTGACCTCGATGCTGGTGCTGCTGCTGCTCTATCTCGGCGTCATGGCGCTGTACTGGACGGCGGAAGACCCCGGCCGCGGCTCGCGCGCGGCGGCGGTGCTGACGCTCGTCGGCGCGCTCAATCTGCCGATCATCAAATTCTCGGTCGACTGGTGGAACACGCTGCACCAGACGGAATCGATCTTCCGCATGGGCGGGCCAACCATCGCGCCGTCGATCCTGTGGCCGCTGGTGGTGATGACGCTCGCCTTCACGTGCCTGTTCGTGACGCTGCACCTCATGGCCATGCGCAACGAGATCCTGCGGCGGCGCGTGCGCACGATGCAACTGATGCAGGCACAGGCTTTGGCGGAGGCAAGCGCATGATGAACTTCGCAGCGCAGTCCGGCTTCATCATCGCCGCCTACGCGGTGACGGCGTTCGTCGTCGCCATGCTGATTGCCTGGGTCGTGCTCGACCATACGTCGCTGCGCCGCGTGCTCGGCGACCTCGAAGAGCAGGGCGTGACGCGGCGCGCGCGGCGCGGGGAGTGAAAGCGATGCGCGCACTGCACACTCCGCTCATTCCCGCGAAAGCGGGAATCCAGCGCTGGGTCCCCGCTTTCGCGGGGACGAACGGAGTTTAATGATGAGCACGACCAGCGAGACAACCACCACCGGCAAGTCCCGGCGCGGCATCCTGGTGCTGCTGCCGCTCATCGTCTTCCTTGGGCTCGCGGCGCTGTTCTACATCCGGCTCGGCGCAGGCGACGCGTCCTTCGTGCCGTCGGCGCTGATCGGCAAGCCGGCGCCGATGACGAACCTGCCGCCGATTCCCGATCTCGAGCAGAACGGACACCCGGTACCCGGCCTCAGCAACGCGACCTTCGCCGGCAAGGTGACGCTCGTGAACGTCTGGGCCTCGTGGTGCATCCCCTGTCACGACGAGGTGCCGTTCCTGGAGGAGCTCTCCAAGGACAAGCGCATCCAGCTCGTCGGCATCAACTACAAGGACGAGGCCGGCAATGCGCGCCGCTTCCTCGGCCGCTACGGCAATCCCTATGCGGCCACCGGGCAGGACGCGAGCGGCCGCACCGGCATCGACTGGGGCGTCTACGGCGTCCCGGAGACCTTCCTCGTCGGACGCGACGGGCACATCGCCTACAAGCTGGTCGGCCCGATCGGTGCGGAGAATCTGAAGCGCGTGCTGGAACCGCAGATCGCCAAGGCGCTCGCGAAAGATTAGGCTCTTCCCGTAACCAATCCTTAGTTGCAGTTCGCTACGACGGTGCGCGCGGGAGAACACCCATGCGCTCGACCGAAGGCGTCTACTATTCGCGGCTCGACCACGTCAGGGCGGTCGCGGCCTATCTGGTGTTCTGCTGGCACTTCCTGCACCTGACGCCGGTCTTTCCGGTCCCATATGCAAGCGCCCCGGTGTTTCCGCTGGCGCTGATCGACGAAGGTCACACCGGCGTCGCGCTGTTCATGACCTTGAGCGGGTATCTGTTCGCCAAGCTCGTGGGCGACCGCGCCATCGACTACCCCGTGTTCCTCTGGAGCCGCGCGGTCCGGCTCGGTCCGCTCCTCGTGGTCTGCATTGCGGCCTGGGTGCTGGTCGGCGACTGCGGCGGCGTGCACGTGCCGTTCCGCGACATCGTCGACGGGTTCGTGCTGCCGACCTGGCCGCGCGGTTCGTGGTCGGTGTCGGTCGAATTGCAATTCTATCTGTTGTTCCCGTTGCTGCTCTTGATGTTCCGCCGGCAAGGCCCGTTTGCGCTGCTGATGGTGGTCGCCGGCGCGATCGCGCTCCGCTACGACTGGTGGCACACCTTCGGTGGCGTGGAACAACTCGCCTACGGCACCATCGTGGGCCGCATCGACCAGTTCGTGCTCGGCATGGTCTTCGCGCTGACGCCGATCAGCCGGCCGGTGCTGCGCATCGTCGCCGGCGTGTCGCTCGCGGCATTTCTCGTGCTGTGGCACGGGTTCGATCGCATGGGCGGCTACTGGCACACGGGCACGAGCCCACTGTGGATCGTTATCCCGACAATCGAGGCGGTGACCTTCGGTTCGGTGATCCGTTTCTACGACGACTCCGACTTTGCCCTGCCGCGCTGGCTGGATCACGGCCTCGCCCGGATCGGCGAGTGGTCGTTCTCGATCTATCTGCTTCACTTCTTCCCGGCGGTCGCGCTCCGCGACATCTTCTGGACCGCTGACGGCAGCGGCAACAATTTCTATCTCTCTTTCATCACCGTGAACGTCGCTTTTGTCGCCTTCCTGCCTGTGGCGGCCTTGTCCTACACGTTCTTCGAAAAGCGATTCCTGATCTATCGGCGGCCCTACCTTCGCGCCCGCACCGCGGATGCGGTCGCGCACCCCTGATCTGTCCGGTTTTGTTCAAACGCATCTGTCGGTAAGCGGCCGGCACTGCGCGCAGGCGTTGCAATCAGCCGCGGCGATGACGGGTCCCGCGCCGAAGCACAGAGGCTTCTAACAATATTTTAATTCGTCCCACGCAGTGTCCCGCCACGGCTATGTCAAAAGACATGGCGTCCTTCGCGTCGGACAGGTGGCGATGCGCTTCAATCGGTTCGACGGCGGCTGGACCGCCTTCCTGCTGCAGTCGCGCGTCAGCCCCGTGTCGCGGCCGGCGATCCTGATCATGTCGGCCTTCGCCATCGTCGGCGTGTGCGCCGCCTCCGCCACGCACTTCACGCTCACCACGCTGCCGAACGCCTGGCCGGTGATCGCCGGTGTCGTCGCCATGGACGCGGTGACGCTGATCCTGCCGCAGACCCGCATCGTGCAGGCGGTGCAGGTGTTCCTCTACGGTTTCCTCTACCTCGTGACGATCTGCCTGTTCGGCGTGCTCGCGGCCTACGCGCTGCAGCGCCTGGATTTCCCGCTGCGCGACGACGTGCTTAACCGCCTCGACATCGCGCTCGGCTTCGACTGGCAGGCTTACGCGCACTGGGTCGACAGCCACGCGCAGGTGCAGAAGATGTTCTTCTTCGCCTACAACACCATCTCGCTGCAGATCGCCTTCCCGCTCGTCGTGCTGGCTTTCGCGCACCGCACGGCCGAACTGCGCACCTATCTGCTCGCCTTCACCATCGCCTTCGTCGTCACCATCCTGATCTCGGCGACGATGCCCGCCGGCGGGCCGATCGTGTTCATCGACCCGAAGGACTTCCACCTGCTGCACTTCTCCGGCGCCACGCCGGTCGAGCAATTGATGCGGCTGCGCCAGCCGGGACCGTTCGTGATGACGGACGTGCCGGGCGGCATCGCCACCTTCCCGTCGTTCCATTCGACCATCGCCATCCTGACGCCGCTGACGCTGCGCCGCTTCCCGCGCATCCTGACGGGGCTTCTGGTGCTCGATGCCTTGATGCTCGGCGCCACCCTGACCGAGGGCGCGCACTATCTGGTCGACCTCCTCGCCGGCGGCAGCATCGCGGTGGCCGCGCATTTCGCGGCGGCGAAGATCATCGCCTTCGAGGATCGCCGGCGCCCGGCGACCGCGACCGAGCCGGTGGCGCAGGGCGCGCCGGCCTAATCCTGCTTGTCGGCGGCGTATTTGGTGAGCAGCGGCAGTTGCGCCGCGCCGAACAGGAACGTCAGCGGCACCACGCCGAACAGCTTGAAGCTGACCCAGACGTCGGTCGAGAAGTTGCGCCAGACGATCTCGTTGAGGATCGCCAGCACGAAGAAGAAGATCGCCCAGCGCCAGGTGAGCTTGCGCCAGCCTTCCTCGGTCAGTTCGAACACCGAATCGAACACGATGCCGAGCAGCGGCTTGCCCATGGCGAGGCCGACGAGCAGCGCGCCGCCGAACAGCACGTAGATGATCGTCGGCTTGAGCTTGATGAAGGTGGCGTCGTGAAACACGAGCGTCAGGCCGCCGAAGATCAGCACCACCACCGCGGTGACCAGCGGCATGATGGCGATGCGCCGCGTCAGCACGTAGTCGACGATGAAGGCGGCGACCACCGTGACCATGAACACGCCGGTCGCGGCGTAGATGCCGACCTTGGCGTTGATGGCGAAGAAAAGCACCAGCGGCCCGATGTCGAGCACCAGCTTGAGGATGGGGTTGAGTTTCTGTTTTTCGGGCATGTCCATCTCTAGCGCGCGCAACTCGTGCTGTCATTCCGGGACGCGAGCGGAGCGAGCGGGCCCGGAATCCATACGCCGCAGCGCTTCGGATTATGGATTCCGGGCTCGCGACCTTCGGTCGCGCCCCGGAATGACGGCTACTCCAGCCCCACCACAGCTCTTGCGAAATCGCGTGCCGTGAACGGCGCCAGGTCCTCGACGCTCTCGCCGACGCCGATGAAATGCACCGGCAATTTGAAGCGGTCGGCGATGGCGACGAGGATGCCGCCGCGCGCGGTGCCGTCGAGCTTGGTCATGACGAGGCCGGTGACGCCCGCCGTCTTGCCGAAGATGTCGACCTGGTTGAGCGCGTTCTGCCCGACGGTGGCGTCGAGCACCAGGAGCACCGCGTTCGGCGCGGTCGGCTCGACCTTGCGCATGACGCGAACGATCTTTTCCAGCTCGCTCATCAGCTCGCTGCGATTCTGCAGCCGGCCGGCGGTGTCGACCAGCACGACGTCGACGCCTTCGGCTTTCGCCGCCGAGATGGCGTCGAAGGCAAGGCTCGCCGGGTCGGCGCCTTGCGTGCTCTTCTTGATGGACGCGCCGGTGCGCTCCGCCCAGATGCCGAGCTGTTCGATGGCGGCGGCGCGGAACGTATCGCCGGCGACCAGCATCACGCTCTTGCCTTCGGCGCGAAACCGCGACGCCAGCTTGCCGATGGTCGTCGTCTTGCCGGAGCCGTTGACGCCGGTGACGAGGATGACGAAGGGGCGCGACGCGATGTCCAGCGGCTTCGCCACCGGCGTCATCACTTTCTCGATCTCGGCGGCGAGCAGGTTCTGCAGTTCCTCCGGCGAAATGCCCTTCTCGAAGCGATCGCGGCGCAGCGCGGCGATGGTGCGGTCGGCGACGTCGATGCCGAAGTCGGCGCGGATCAGTTCGTTCTCGAGTTCCTCCAGCGTGCTGGCGTCGAGCTTGCGCTTGGTCAGCAGCCCGGTGATGGCGTTGCCGAGCTGCGAGGAGGTGCGCTTCAGGCCGCCCGAGAGGCGCTTCCACCAGCTGGTTTTCTGTGTCTCGTCGTTCATGCCTTCTTCTCTTCACCTCCCCCTGGAGGGGGGAGGTCGACGCGCGGCACGCGCGTCGGGAGGGGGTGATAGCAAATATCGGGGTCCAGCACCCCACCCCGCTCACCGCGCTCCGCGCGGCGAGCGACCCTCCCCCTCAAGGGGAGGGTGAAGCAAGGACGGACCCGTGATAGCCGTTTCGCGCTATCTAGGTAAACCGTGATGACCCCGGAAGAGATGCAGGCCCGATTGCTCTATCGCGACGGGCTGATGCTGGTGATCGACAAGCCGCCCGGACTACCGGTGCACCGCGGCCCGAAAGGCGTGGAGTCGTTCGAGGACTACTTCGACGCGCTCCGCTTCGGATTGCCGCGGCCGCCGGCTCTGGCGCACCGGCTCGACCGCGACACCACCGGCTGCCTCGTGCTCGGCCGCCACCGCAAGGCGCTGGCGCTGCTTGGCAAGCTGTTCAAGCAGGGCAAGGTCGGCAAGACCTATTGGGCCGTGGTCGAAGGCGGCCCTGCCGAGGAAACCGGCACGATCGACATCGCGCTGGCCAAACGCGACGAAAGCCGCGGCTGGTGGATGAAGGCCGACCCGGCCGGGTTGCCGTCGGTGACGACGTGGAAGGTGATGGGGCGGGCGAGTGTGCCCCAGCGTCTCTTCTCCCCTCCCCCTTGTGGGGAGGGGTCGGGGGTGGGGGTCGCAGTTAGTTCAGCGATTTCAACTACCCCCCTCCCCAACCCTCCCCCACAAGGGGGGAGGGAGCTCGCTGCGGCAAGCGGCGATGCCGTCAAACATTTCACCTGGCTCGCGCTGACCCCCGTCACCGGGCGCACGCATCAGCTGCGCGTGCACTGCGCCGAGATGGGCTTCCCGATCGTCGGCGACAACATCTACGGCACGGCGCCGCGCGTCGGCGGCCCGACATTGCACCTGCTCGCGCGCGAAGTGGTGGTGCCGATCTCGAAGAACAAGCCGCCGGTGACGGTGACCGCACCGGTGCCGGAGCACATGCGGGAGTCGCTTGGCAAGTGCGGGTGGCACGGACAACCGTAACGGTGTCGTCCCGGGCGAGCCAACGGGTCCGGCCCTCTCGGGCCGGCCCGATGACAGGCTCCGCGAGGCCCGGGACCCATACTCCGCGCACTATCGAGACGGCACGGCGTATGGGTCCCCGCTTTCGCGGGGACGACAGATCAATACAGCGTCTTTTGTAGTCGCTCCGGCGCGGCGCGGTCGTAGTCGTCGCCGCCCATCACGCCCTTGCTGACCTCGGCGATGATCGTGCCGGTCGACGGCAGGCTGGCGCGGTCGACTTTCGTCGCCTCGTCCCACAGCTTCGAACGCACGATCGCCTTCGAGCAGTGGAAGAACACCGTCTCGACGTGCACCAGCAGCACGCATTTCGGCAGCCGGCCGTTGACGGCGAAGCCCTGCATCAAATCCGGATCGATCGTGATCGAGGCACGGCCGTTGACGCGCAAGGTCTCGCCGACGCCGGGGATCAGGAACAAGAGCGCGATGCGCGGGTCCTTCATGAGATTGCGGAAGCCGTCGATGCGGTTGTTGCCGGGGCGGTCGGGCAGCGCCAATGTCTTGTCGTCGAGCACGCGCACGAAGCCGGGCGCGTCGCCTTTCGGCGAGCAGTCGAGCCCGTCCGGACCGCCGGTGGCGACCGCGACGAACGGCGCCGCCTCGATCAATTTGCGATAGGCCGGCGCGATGTGGTCGATCTCCTTCGCCACCGCGGGCCCGGATGCCTGCCCGTAGAGCGCTTCGAGCTGTTCGACCGTGGTGATGCGATGCGCGTCGGCGCTCATCGATGTCTCCCTTCAGGCGGCGAGGAGCCGGCGGCCGTCGTGGCCCGCGATCGGCACATCGAGAATGAGGCCCGGCGCAAGCGGCGCAGCGAGCTTCACCGTGAGGAACTGCTCGGTGTGACCGACGCCGCCGCGTTCGGTGAGCACGCGCCGGCGTGCGCCCACTTCCGACGCGAGATGCGCGGCAAGCGCGGCCTCGCCCGTCTCGCGCAGACGCGCGGCGCGCTCCTTGATGAGCGCACGGTCGAGCTGCGGCATGCGCGCGGCCGGCGTGCCGGGCCTCGCCGAGAACGGGAAGACGTGCAGCTGTGTCAGGCCGCACTCCTCGACGAGATCGCGCGAGCGCGCGAAGGCGTCGTCGCTCTCGGTCGGAAAGCCGGCGATGATGTCGGCACCGAAGGCGACGTCGGGCCGCAGCGCGCGCACGGTGGCACAGAAGCGGATGGCGTCGGCGCGCGTGTGCCGCCGTTTCATGCGCTTGAGGATGAGATCGTCGCCGTGCTGCAGCGACAGGTGCAGGTGCGGCATCAGGCGCGACTCGTTGGCCAGCGCGTCGAGCAGGTCGCGGTCGGCTTCGACGGAGTCGATGGACGACAGCCGCAGCCGTTCGAGCTCGGGGAGTTCGCGCAGCAGGCGCTGCACCAGCGCGCCGAGGCGCCTGTCGCCGTCGGCGTAACTGGTGATGTCGACGCCGGTGAGCACGATCTCGCGATAGCCGTTCGCGACGAGGCGGCGCGCCTGCGCGATCACGTCCTGGACCGGCAGCGAGCGTGAATTGCCGCGCCCGAATGGAATGATGCAGAAGGTGCAGCGGTGATCGCAGCCGTTCTGCACCTGCACGAAGCCGCGGGTGTGGCCGGCGAGCGCATCGACGTCCGGCGCGCGCATGATGTGGGCCGTCATGATGTCGGACACCGCGACGCGGTCGTGGCGCGACCACGCAGCGCGGTCGAACTTCTCCTCGTTGCCGAGCACGCGCGCGACTTCCGGCATGGCGGCGAACTGCGCGGCATCGGCCTGCGCGGCGCAGCCGGTGACGACGATCTTGGCTTCGGGCGTCTCGCGCTTGAGCCGGCGGATCGCCTGCCGCGCCTGCCGCACCGCTTCGCCGGTTACGGCGCAGGTGTTGACGATCGTCGCATCGGCGATCCCGGCAGCCTCGGCTTCGCGCCGTACCGCTTCCGATTCGACGATGTTCAGCCGGCAGCCGAAGGTGACGACGTCGACGCTCAAAACAAACTCCGTTTCACCCTCCCCTGGAGGGGGAGGGTCAATCCGAGCGAAGCGAGGATCGGGGTGGGGTGATCTTCGAAAAGTTCACCCCCTCCCGGCGCTTCGCGCCGACCTCCCCCCTCCAGGGGGAGGTGAAGAAAGGTTACGGCGTCGGCGCCTTCTCGAACAATTGCGGGCTGAACGTGCCGTCGAACTCGAACTCGACCGGCCCGGTCATCAGCACGTGATCGTCGCCCTCGCGCCACTCGATGGTGAGCTCGCCGCCCGGCAGCGTCACGCGCACCGTGCGCTCGGTCCGCCTCAGCCGCGCCGCGGCGACCGCCGTCGCGCAGGCGGCGGAGCCGCAGGCGCGCGTCAGGCCGGCGCCGCGTTCCCACGTGCGGATGACGATGTGCGTGCGGTCGACGATGTGCGCGAGCGTGATGTTGGCGCGCTCCGGGAAGATCGGGTGGTTCTCGAGAAGCGGCCCGAAGCGGCCGAGGTCGTAGGCGTTCACGTCGTCGACCCAGAAGATCGCGTGCGGATTGCCCATGTTGACGACCGCCGGCGAGTGCAGGACGGGATTGTCGATCGGCCCGATCTGCAATTCGATGGCGCGCGTGTCGCGGAATTCTTCCGCCAGCGGAATCTCGTTCCACTTGAAGCGCGGCGGCCCCATGTCGACGGTGAACAGGCCGCCGTCGCGCTTCCAGCAATTGAGAATGCCGGCCCTGGTCTCGAACGTCAGCGCATCCTTGCCGCTCTCGCCCGACACGATGGAGGCGACGCAGCGCATGCCATTGCCGCAGGCGCCGGCTTCCGAGCCGTCGTTGTTGTAGATGCGGATGAAGGCGTCGGTGCCGGGCGTGCGCGGCGCATAGAGCGCCATCAACTGATCGTAGGGCGCGCCTTGCGGCGATGCCGCCGCGCGCGCCTCCTCGGGCGCGATGGCGCCGCCGCGCCCGCGCAAATCGACCACGACAATCTCGTTGCCGATGCCGTTCATCTTGACGAAGGATTGGTTGGTGAGCGCGCCCAAATGTTTGCCTTTAAGTTCGGCCAAGACCCGGCT
>Ga0187809_10001243_pt1 | contig 12239 bp, 9 predicted proteins | sample NC_wetland_sal_i_8_FD_132415 | JGI IMG/M metagenome (GOLD analysis project Ga0187809, IMG submission 132415) | Wetland sediment microbial communities from Neuse River Estuary, North Carolina, USA - ASW_4 | ecosystem: Environmental > Aquatic > Freshwater > Wetlands > Sediment | place: USA: North... | reverse complement strand
CCGGGAAAGCGCTCGTCGACCAGGCGATGATCGTCGCGCCGGTCGACGTGGCGATGCCATTTGGCGCAATCCATTTCGGATCGAGCGCTTTGGCGTTCGGTATCTTGGACATATCGAGCTTTTCGAGGAAATGGCCGTCCGCCCCTTGCCACACTGTCCGGCCACCGACATCGACAAGGTCCCATTCCACCGAACCTGCCTGGACCATCGCCTTGATCTTGGCGGTTTCCGTGGGCGAGGTGTTGACGACCTTTATGCCCTTCAATTTGCCGAAGGGATCGATGAACGCATCCTCTTCGGCCTTTGACAACGCGCCGCCCCACGACACGAAGGTAAACGGCCGGTCGGCGGCATTGGCTCCTCTCGGCAGGCCGGTGGCGAGACTGGTCGCGCCGGCAGCCATCGAAAGCAAAAATGTGCGTCTACGCATTGGACTTGTTCTCCTTCTCCCTTGTTGAACTTTTCACCACCACCCGGGCACGGCCTGGCTCCCACGAGACGCGGACCTTGGCTCCGAGCCCAAGCGACCTGCCGGCAACCTCCCTTGCCGTTAGGGTTCGTCCGCTCTGGAGCAACAGCGTGAATTGAATGAGTTCGCCGAGATAAGCGGTCTCGACGATTTCTGCGGGGATCCCACAACGCTCGTCTTTTTCTACTTCCCCGGTGACCTGGAGATGCTCCGGTCGGATCAGCAATTCTGCGTCCCCGCCAGCTTCGATGCCCGGGCCTGCTTCGACGGTGAAGCTCTTCCGCAACCCCTCCGCTTCGACTACTGCCTGAGAGCCGGAAACCGATTTGACGGTCACCGGAATAAGATTTGATTCCCCGATAAATCCCGCAACGAACGAATTAATGGGATTGTTATAGAGATCATCGGCGCGGCCTAATTGCTGAATTCGACCATGATCCAGCACCGCAATGCGGTCCGACAGCACAAGAGCCTCTTCCTGATCATGCGTGACATAGATGGTCGTGCGGCCATGCTTGAGATGCAGGCGCCGCAACTCGAGCTGGACCTGGCGGCGCAGTTGCTTGTCGAGCGCGCTCAACGGTTCGTCCATGAGGAGCAGATCAGGCTCGATCACGAGTGCACGGGCCAGTGCGACGCGTTGCTGTTGACCGCCGGAGAGCTGCTGTATCGAACGGTCGGCAAAGCCGCCCAATTGCATCAGGGCAAGCATCTCAGCGATGCGTCGGGCACTCTCCGCCCCGGGCATACCCCGCACCGAAAGCCCATAGCCGATATTCTCGCTCACCGTCATGTGCGGGAACAGGGCATAATTCTGGAATACCATGCCGATATTGCGATGCCTGGCAGCCAAGCGCGTGACGTCGCGGTCGCCGATGCGGATCTCGCCTGTATTCGGCTCGATGTAACCGGCAATGAGATTGAGCAATGTAGTCTTTCCCGAGCCGGACGGCCCCAGAAGCGTCAGGAATTCACCGGCACGAACATCGAGGTCGGTTGGCTCAAGCGCCGTAAAGGCTCCATAGCGCTTCGAGACGCCGGCGATATGAAGGGACAAGCCTGAAGCTGTCATCGGCTGCCCTCCCGAGCTTTCGGCGTAATTGCCTGCGCGCAGGCGTAGAGCGCAATCGCGACCAGGATCATCATGGTCGCGGCAACCGCCACAACCGGCGTGAATTCCAGGCGGATCGATTCCCAGATCTTTACCGGCAAGGTCTTGTTTCCGTAAGCCGCCATGAAAACCGCTATGACGACCTCGTCGAACGAAGTGACGAAGGAAAACACCGCACCGCCGACGATCCCCGGGACGGCATGCGGCAGGGTCACGGTGCGGAAGATCGTCCATGGCCCGGCCCCCAATCCTTCCGCCGCGCGGATCCAGTTGGGATCGATCGTCCGCAGCGATATTCCGACGTTGATCACGACGAAAGGAAGCGCCAGCAGCAAGTGGCCCAGGCTCATTCCGATGATGGTGCCGTTGAGACCGACATCGAGTGCGCTTCGATAGAAGGCGACAGCCGTGACGATGACGGGGACGATCATCGGAGCAAGGAAAAGGGCTGCAAGACCGGCACGGAGGCGGCCGCCGACGCGGCGAAGCCCGATCGCCGCCAATGTTCCCAAAACCAGCGCCATGGCCGTGGCCAGAAGCGCCACCTCGATACTGTGCACCAGCGAACTGCGCCATTCGGTATCCGCGAAGAACCGGCCATACCAGACATCCGAATAGGCCTTCGGCGGCAAATAGATGAAGCTCGACCGGTTGAACGAGACGGGCACGACGGAAAGGATGGGAAGAACCAGGAACGCAAGCACCAGGCTGCAGGCGCCATTCGCTGAAATCCGCAGAGAAAGAGGAAGCCTGCTCATCGCACGAAAAAACCCTTCTCGATCGGCAGCAGCCTGGCTGCGAGGCCGATGATAATCAGCACCGCTGCCAGAAGGAGCATCGAAGCCGCCGCCGCCAAGGCCCAGGCCAGGCGATCGTTCACAAAACTTGCGATCAGCATCGAAAGGTTGATGGCGTTGGAGCCGCCGAGCAGGGACGGCGTTATGAAAAAGCCCAGCGAAAGCAGGAAGACGAATATCGCCCCGCCGGCCAGTCCGGGCAGGCACAGGGGAAAATAGATGCGCCGGAAGGTGTCGAATAACCCGGCGCCAAGGCCGTCGCTTGCAAGAAGCAGGCGCCGGTCGACCCGCACCATGGCGCTGTAGAGGGGGAGGATCATGTAGGGCAGGAGGACATGCACCATGCCGATCACCACGCCGGTATTGTTGAAAAGCAGAGCGAGCGGATGATCGATCAGGTGAAGGTTCATCAGGAACCGGTTGATCGGGCCATTGCGTTCAAGCAGGAGCATCCATGCGAAGGTCCTTACCAGGACCGATATCCAGAACGGAAAGAGCACGCCGTAGAGCGCCAGGCCGAACCAGACTCCCTTGAGGCGACTCAGTCCATAGGAAACCGGCCACGCCAAAATCGCGCAGATGGCCGTCACGACGACCGCCGTGAACAAAGTATTCAACGCGACCCTGCGGTAGACGGAACTTCCGCCCAATGTGGCAAATGTCGCGAAGGGGCCGACGGGATCGGTGAAGGCGAGCGAGAAGAAACGCGCGAGCGGCACGATAAACAACAGCGTCAGCACGATCAGGCCAGGCGCCAACAGACAGGCAGTCTCGATATGTGCCCTTTTTGTCAACGCGCTGTTGTCCTCCTCCGGATCATCACGATCAGCGTGCCGCGTTACGCGACTTCGGTGTAAAGGCCGAGCCCGCGTTTGCGGATCTGGCCGCCGATGACGTTACGCTGGATTTCCGACGTTCCCTCCCAAATGCGATCAACGCGGATGTCTCGATAAAGCCGCTCGACGGGATTCTCGCGCATATAGCCGCGGCCGCCCAATATCTGCAGCGCCTTGTCGATGACCCTGCCGGCCACCTCAGAGCAGTAGAGCTTCAGCCCGCTTGCATGAGCATGGACTCGCTTTCGGTCGACTCCGCTGTCGATTTCCGAGGCGACGCGATAGAGCGCCGATTTGGCGGCAAATATCTCGACCGCCATGTCGGCGAGCATGAATTCGACGCCCTGGAAATCGCGGATGGGGCGATCGAACTGATGGCGCGAGCTAGCGTGGTCATTGGCGATTTCGGCCGCCCGCGTGGCGGCGCCGATCGCGTGCGAGGCGATCTGCAGGCGCGCCTCGACGAACCAGTCCTTTGTCAACTCGAAACCCTGGCCGATCCCTCCGAGCATCTTGTCTTCGCCGACCACGACGCCATCGAAGCGGAGTTCCGCGTGGTCGAAGGCGAAATTGTGCATGAATTTCGGCGAGCGCTTGTGAACGAGGTTTGGCGCCGGCTTGTCGACGAGGAACAGCGTCGGCTTGTCCGGATCGCCATCCACATGAGCATGGACGATGATGAAATCGCTCGCGTTGTAGGAGGTGACGAACCATTTCTCGCCGGTAAGAACCCATCCGCCTTCTCCCCGTCGCGCGCTGGTCTGGACGCGGCGAGGGTCCGACCCCGCTCCTTCTTCGGTGATCGCGAAGCAGCCGCGGCGATGCCCATGACATGAAGGAACGAGATACTCCTCCTTCTGCGTGGTCGTGCCAAATCTCAGGCTGACCGGTGGCCGCCAGACACAGCTCCACAGACCGTTCGTGACGCGGCCGAGTTGTTCCTCGATCGCGGTCTGCTCGACCATGGTGAGTCCGAGGCCACCATCCTCCCTGGATTGGTTGATGCCGGCAAAACCCCAATCGCGGACGGCCTGCTTGACGGCCTCGCGCCTTTCCATCGGCAGTTCGCCATGTTCATCCGTGATGATCTCGAGAGGCAAGAGAACCTGGTCGCAGAAATCTCTTCCTTTGCGTGCAAGCTCTTTTTCACGGGCATTGAGTTCAAAGCGCATTTTCGTTTCCTTCGGAAATTTCCTTCGCCTTGCCTGCCGCAGCCGGTATCAGCAGTGCATCGACGGCCATGCAGCCCTGTGCCGAGGCAATGAGGGGATTGACGTCCATTTCATCGATGAGGTCGCCGAGATCCGCAGCCACCATCGAAAACCGTGCGAGGGCTTCCGCGATAGCGCCTCTGTCCGCCGGCTGCATTCCTCTCATGCCGTCCAGCAACGGGCTGATCCGCAAGCCCGAGATCATCGCTTCCGTTTCCTGCAGGCTTAGCGGCGGCAATCCTAGCGTCCGGTCTTTCACCATTTCGATCCAGATGCCACCGGATGCCGCCATCACATAGGGGCCGAACTGCGGGTCGCGCACCATCCCGAAAGCAATCTCGGCACCCCTGGGCGCCATCTCGGCGACAATCACCTCGGGACCCAGCCGGTTGGCCAGATCGGTGTAGGCCGGCTCCAGCTGCTTTTCGTCGATCTCCAGCATGACGCCGCCCTGATCGGTCTTGTGGCTGATCCCTACCGCTGCCGTCTTGAGCGCCACCGGAAAGCCGATCTCCTTTGCCGCCGACCGCGTTTCCGCCAAGGACCGCGCGAATGCCATGCGGGGGATGGCGATGCCGTAGTCGGCAAGAAGCGAGAGGCTGGCCGCTTCATCCATGGGCTGGCCATTCGTCAGCCGATGACGCCATCGCCGGCGCATCGTATCGGAAACCCCCGGCAGCCATGTTTTCCCGCTCGCATGCCTGTCCCGGAAGGCAAACATGTTCCTTACGGCATTGAGCGCCTCTCCGGTGCCGTCGATGACGGGCACGCCTACCTCGCTTGTCGCAAGCGCCAATGCGCGGTGATTGGAGGAAGCGAAATTGGTGGCTATGAATACGGGCTTGGCGGTTTTCCCGGCGGAGGCGACGATCGCCCTGGCAAAGCCGGACGCGACATAGGAATCGTCGCGGATATCCTGGAAAAGAGCACCCGCGGCTACCGCCGGATCGTCCAGCATGGCGTTCATGCAGGCTTCGACATGGGACTCGAAATCCCGGCCTGATCCCCACACATCGAGAGGATTCGCTGGCTGGAGGCCGCTGTCGAGGTGTTCTCTCAGCCGTTCTAATGTCGCGCTCGAAATCGCGCCGAAAGGCACGCCATGGACTGCCGCAAGATCGGCGACCATTTCGCGCTCGCCGCCCGAATCGTGCAGGCTGGCCAATCCGCCCGTCGCCGCCCGGCGGCCGGTGGAAAACAGCAGGAGATTAGCGGCGAGTTGATCAAGCGTATCCACGCTCATGACGCCCCATTTGTTGAAGAGGGCTTCGTAAGCCGCGTTATCCCCCGCGACCGCCCCGCTATGGCCAGCGGCGAAATGGGCGCTGAGAGGCGTGCGCCCGACCTTGAGGGCGACGACCGGGACGCCGAGGCGATCGGCTCTTTCGAGGGCCTGGGCAAATCGAGCCGGATCGCGGGCTGTCTCCAGAAAAAGGCCCACCACCCGGGTCTCGGGCTGCTCGAGGGTCCAGTCGAGATAATCCGCTGCCGTGGTCGTGAACTCGCGGCCGCTCGAAACGCAAAGCGAGAATTTCAAACGCGGATCATTGTAGGCGAGCGCGCCGAACGCACTGCCGGATTGCGTGATGAAGGCGATCCCGCCCGGCTTCATGGCAATTGCGCCCGCATAGCCAACCGCGCGCAGCCCAATGCCCGGATTGCAGAAACCCATGCAGTTTCCACCACACATGACGATGCCTGCTTCCCGAGCGATCGCCGTCAGGCGACCAGCCAATCCATCGTCGGGGGTTCCGGTGAGATCGCAACTGGCAAAGATAGTGACCGCTTTCGCTCCGTGGCTAACGGCATCGCGCAAGCCACTTTCCAATTGTTCGTTCCCCAGGCCGAGGACGACATGATCGACCTGTTCAGGCAGGCTTGCGAGATCGGGATAGCAGGCAAATCCCTCCACTTCGTCATATTTCGGATTGATCGGGTAGACGCGGCCGCGATAGCCGTCTATTGCGGCGGCCTGAACCATGGTATTGCCAGGCGTCGATGGGCGTTTCGATGCTCCGATCAGGGCAATCGAAAGCGGCTTGAGCAGCGGATCAAGCCTATGAGCCGCATCATTTCCTCTCCTCTGCATCGCGAGGCCGGACGATGGATGGAACTCGAAAGCCTGCGCCGTCAAAGACAACCTCCCCGCTTCAACTTGGCAAGTCATGACATGGAGTTGATGCAGCCTGCCATGGCAGCACCATATAGCAGCCGAATTACATGCAGTTGTCCAAAATTATGAGGGGCGGCATAACTTGCAGTCATGCCTGGCGTCGCACTCGCTATTCCCGCAAGATCTGTTGCCTGAGGAGGCTCATTTCATCGAGCAACCAATCGCGAACGAGGATTGCAGATTTGCGCAACGGCCGGCGTTTGGTGGCCACGAGATGATAGTAATCGCCCGTCCGCAATTCATGCTTCGCCGCCTGCACAAGGCCCTTTTGCAGCAATTCATGTGCCACCACATGCCACCATCCGAGCGCCACGCCCCTGCCTTTGATCGCGGCCTGGATGACGAGCGTGTAATCGGTGAATGTCAGGCTGCGGCTGCCGGCGGCCGACGGATAGTGGAACGTCGAAAGGTAGCGAAACCAGGGAATGCGCGGCGAGTCGGCGAGATGCGCCAACGTATGGCGCCGCAAGTCGGGGCAATCGTCCAAGCTCCCAAATTCCTTGAGATATCCGGGGCTGCTGACGGGCAGAACGACCTCCTCCATGAGCTTCCAGCTGTGCTGGTCCACCGTCGGAGGCTGATTGTAGCGGATAGCGAAATCGACATCCTCGACCGGGCCTGAGGGCTCTCCGCGGACAAGTTGGAACCGCAAGTCGATTTCGGGAAAAGCGGCCTGGAAGCGGTCGAAGCGCGGCATGAACCAATGCAGGGAAAAAGCCGACGAAGCGGAAAGGGTTACTGTGCCCGCGCCGTTCTGCTGAGCTTTGATATCATCGAGGGCGATTTCCACCTGGTGAAAGCCGTTGGCGACAGCCGTGGAGAGAACCCGTCCTTCTTCCGTCAATTCGATCCCGGTGGAGGTGCGCCGAAACAGTTTTGCGCCGACATGATCCTCAAGCCGCCCTATCATGCGGCTCACCGCGGGTTGCGTGACGTTGAACTCCCGTGCCGCATGGGTGAAGTTGAGATGGCGTGCCGCGCTTTCGAACATGAAAATCGCTTGCGCGGATGGCAACCGTAAACGCAACGTCACTACGACTCTCCAAGATAAGGAATGGCCAACGACGCCACCAACAGGCGGCAAATCCAGCGCGGTTTACGGATAGTTTATCCTATGCCTCTTCCAATTTATGCGTCTTTGTTGAGATCGAGATCGTAAAACGGCAATCGGTCGATGGCAGCCTTCCGCGCCTTGAGCGTCACATCTCCGTAGTCATCACCCGCAGTTCTCGACGCATGGTCTTGAATGGCATCAAGGGTCCGTCTGGAGATTCCTTCTTCTTCGCCCACCGTCTTGAAGCGATGGCGCCAGCCGTGATTGGGTTGGACCCCGTCAGGAATAAGATCCGCATCCTGGAGCCATTCGCTTATTCGGCCTGCAATTGCGCGTGCGGCCTTTACGGGGTTTCGGCCTTTACTATTACGGTAGAACAAAGGACCATCGGACGCGGCCGCAAGAAACTCAAGGAAGCCCATTTCGATCAATTGCCGATGCAACGGCACGTCCCGATAGCCGCCGGCCTTCACTGTGCCCGCCTCGGGCGTAATCCGCATGACCGGGATTTCACCCTCGGAACGAAAATCCTGTTTCCGCAATTGCGTGATCTCGGTTACGCGCGCACCGCTGAAAGCACATAGGATCGGCACCCACCGCTTCGCTGCCGTCGTCTGCGGCAGTTCCATCGTCGCCGGATTGTCGGTTATTGCTGGAACATGATTACGGGCAGCGCGTAGGATTGCCGCTGCTTCCTTGTCGGTGAAGCCCTTTTCACGAACACGCACTTTCTTTGGAACTTCTTGCCGAACGTCCTGTGCAACGTTGGTCGGAACCCGGTCCTCGACCTTCGCCCAATTTAGAACCGTGCGAACGGCGGCAAGATAAACATCGCTCACCGTCTTCGGGGAAAGCGTCTCCAGCCGGGCGTCCCGCCATTCGATCAGGTTCTGCTTTGTTAGTCTTCGGGCGTCATTGTGGCCGATGAATTTCACGAGATCGATGAACACCGGTGTCCAACGTTTTTCGGTGCCTTTCGCCTTGCCGACTAATTTCTTCGCGGCGATGTAGTCGGTGAGCAATCCTTTCAGTGAGACAGGCGGCAGCGGATCCGGTTCCGACTGTGCATTCGCGAGCATCGGGTTCGAAGGCATTCCGGTAAAATCGCCTTCATCGCGTTCGGCGACGCGGGCGAGCGCCTCATATTCCGAAATGCACATGGCCCGGGCGAGTGCGCGCCATTCATCAGACCCAACTTCCGCCGTGGTGTTTCCAAGGTGACGAAAGCGTTCGATGCGGTTGCCTACCAACTCGACAAGATCGGTATCGCTCAGGAGGCCAGCGATGCCTTCGCGAAGCTTGGCTGCAAGAAGATCATCCACTCCGACGCTAGCATAGCGATAATCGTTTCGAGCAGCGTCATCGAAGGCAAGGCGGGACTGGTAATTCCGAAGGGCTATCTGGTCGGGTGCAAGCGGGTAGCGACCGACCGTCACCTTGCGCTGGCCCGCTTGCACTGCGCGGCGCTCGGCCAGGCTGATTTCATGCTGAAGAAGGGCGACTTCACTTGGTAACTTCCGCAACGCTGTCCGGTAATCAGGGCCGAGCGGAGCACGCAATTCCGTCTTGCCGCCGATGAACGGCCGCAACTCTTTGGGAACGACAAGTCGGGCGAAATAGCGCCCGTTGCGATTCAATAAATGCCTGGTCTTGCCTACCACCGGCTATGTCCATTTGTAACGAAGTTTGTAACATCGTTATGGACGCAGTGCCTTGAGTGTCAAGGGATTTAACGATTTCAGCAGGTTAAGATGGTGCTGCGAGAGAGGATTGAACTCTCGACCTCTCCCTTACCAAGGGAGTGCTCTACCACTGAGCTACCGCAGCGTCCTTGAATGCGGCGGACATTTGCCACAGCACTATCGGCAAAGCAAGCGTGCTGTCCGGGTGGCCCGAAGAAAAGCGTTTGCCAATAAGGCAATGCTGCATTTCGCCCGCAAATCGGCTAAGAATGCTCTGGCGAAACGAAAGGTAGCTCGGATGCCGAGCGGAGCGGGCGAAGGATGAGCTCAGGCGGGGACAAGACTTCGGATGGCGGCTCCGGCGATCTCCGAAAGGCTGCGGAGCGAAGGGCGCGTCTGGCGGAGGAACTGAGGGCCAATCTCCAGCGCCGCAAGTCGCAGGCGCGCTCCCGCCGCCAAGGCGCCGCGGACGCGCGGCCCGAAGGCTTGTCCACAGACCGGCACAAAAAGGACTGAATCGCGTAGGATCACGCCGCCGTTGAGTCTCTATTAACCCCAATTCTTGCAGCTTCTTCACCGTTCCTTTAGATCGTCCGCCCGGCCCTCGTTTCTAGTCCTGCCGGCCGGCAAAATCTGGAAAGCACCTTCATGGACCGAATCAGAATTGTCGGCGGCAACGAACTCAAAGGCACAATTCCCATTTCCGGCGCGAAGAATGCCGCCCTGCCGCTGATGATCGCGTCGCTCCTGACCGATGACACGCTGACGCTCGAAAACGTGCCGCACCTTGCCGACGTGGAGCAATTGATCCGCATCCTCGGCAATCATGGCGTCGATTATTCCGTCAATGGCAGGCGCGAGCACCAGAACGGCAGCTATTCGCGCACGATTCATTTTACCGCGCGCCATATCGTCGATACGACCGCGCCCTATGAACTCGTCTCCAAGATGCGGGCGAGTTTCTGGGTCATCGGTCCGCTCCTCGCCCGCATGGGCGAGGCGAGGGTGTCGCTGCCCGGCGGCTGCGCCATCGGGACGCGTCCCGTCGATCTCTTCATCGACGGGCTGGCGCGACTTGGCGCCGAAATCGATATTGACAATGGCTATGTCGTCGCGCGGGCGCCGAAGCGCCTGATCGGCAACCGCTATGTTTTTCCCAAGGTTTCCGTCGGCGCCACCCATGTGCTGATGATGGCGGCGACGCTCGCCCGCGGCGAGACGGTTCTCGAAAACGCCGCGCGCGAGCCGGAAGTCGTCAACCTTGCCGAATGTCTCATGGCGATGGGCGCGAAGATCGAGGGCGCGGGGACATCGACCATCACTATCGAAGGCGTCGAGACGCTGTCGGGCGCACGCCATCGCATCATTCCCGACCGCATCGAGACGGGCACCTATGCCATGGCGGTTGCGATGACGGGCGGGGAGGTGCTGCTCGAGGGCGCGCGAACGGACCTGCTCGAAACCGTGTTCGAGACATTGGCAGAGACCGGGGCCGAGATCACGCCGCTCAATTCCGGCATCCGTGTCAGACGAAACGGCAGCGGCATCGCCGCGGTCGACGTCTCGACCGCGCCCTTTCCGGGCTTCCCGACCGATTTGCAGGCGCAGTTCATGGGCCTGATGACCATGGCGAAGGGCAGGGCGCGCATCACCGAGACGATCTTCGAGAACCGTTTCATGCATGTGCAGGAACTGGCGCGGCTCGGCGCCCAGATCCATCTTCAGGGGCAGACCGCCGTCGTCGAGGGCGTCAAGCTCCTGAAGGGAGCGCCCGTCATGGCCACGGATTTGCGCGCCTCGGTCTCTCTCGTCATCGCCGGTCTCGCCGCCGAAGGCGAGACGGTCGTCAACCGCGTCTACCACCTCGACCGCGGCTTCGAGCGGCTGGAGCAAAAACTGTCCGCCTGTGGCGCGATGGTGGAGCGGATTTCCGCCTGAATCCGGGTCGGGTGCTTTGTGATCAGGCTAAAAAGCCTGGCTACGGGCCCGCGATCGTCATAACCTCGCCGCGCCGTTCGGGGCTGAAGCGGATGACGATGATGATCGCCACCGCGACCGCGCCGCCGACCACCGCCAGCGCGAAGCCATAGCTGTTCGCTTCCGCGAGGCCCGCCTCATGGTCCTATATAGGAGGCAGCCAGATTGCCGGCCTGATAGACGAAGCCAGGCAGGGTCGCCCTGACAGCGCCCGGCGACAATTCGTTGAGATGCACGGGAATGACCCCCCAGGCGCCCTGGACGGCAATCTGCATGATGAAGGCGCCGACCGCCAGCAGGAAAGGCGTCGAACTGTAAGCCCATACCGGGATTGAGGGCAGGGCGATGACACAGGCGATGGTGATGGCGTTGACGCGGCCGATCCTCTCTGAAAGCCAGCCGAAGAAAAGGCCGCCGACGATTGCGCCGATATTGGCGACTACCGTGATCCAGCTCACCGTGCCGTGGGAGAACTGGTGCTGCTTTTCAAGGAATGTCGGATAGAGATCCTGCGTGCCGTGGCTGAACAGGTTGAAGAACATCATCAGCACGACGGCATAGAGCGCCACGCCCCAATGGGACTTCAGCGTCTCCATCAAACCGGGCACTTTCTTTTCCCGCGCTTCCACGAAAGCCGGCGATTCCGGCACGTGCGAGCGGATGAAAAGCACGATCAGCGCCGGCAGGATCGAGAGCAGGAACATGCCGCGCCATTCCATGACATAGCCGCCGAAATGGCGCTGATAGAGCAGCCCGAAAGCGATTGCCGCGACGAGATAGCCGGTTGGATAGCCGGCTTGCAGAAGGCCCGAAACGATGCCGCGCGACCGCGGCGGTATGGATTCCATCGCAAGCGAACTGCCGAGCCCCCATTCGCCGCCCATGGCGACCCCGAAAAGCGCGCGCAGCCCGAGAAAGACGGTGAGGTT
>Ga0187809_10001242_pt1 | contig 12243 bp, 9 predicted proteins | sample NC_wetland_sal_i_8_FD_132415 | JGI IMG/M metagenome (GOLD analysis project Ga0187809, IMG submission 132415) | Wetland sediment microbial communities from Neuse River Estuary, North Carolina, USA - ASW_4 | ecosystem: Environmental > Aquatic > Freshwater > Wetlands > Sediment | place: USA: North... | reverse complement strand
GTGCATGCACTTGAATACTCGCCGCCAGCGCTTCGGGTCACCGATATCGTAGGTCACGATGATCAGCCGCTCGTCCACCACCACCGCACCTCACCGCGGCAGATGATGCGGGAACGTGGGCAGCTCGCCGAGCAAATAGCGCGACAGCAGGCGCGCCTGCACCAGGATCATCCGACGCATGCTCAGTCGGTAGCCGAACAGCGGATGCGTCACCTCCTGCGACAGCCGGCGCTCGAATGCCTCGACGAAGCGGCGGCGACCCGCGGTGGTCAGTGCGGTGCCGGTGGTGGCCACCACGAAGTCGCCCGGACCGATCTCCCCGGTGTTCACCACCGACAGCACCACGGAATCCGCGATAATCGGTCGGAACGGTTCCATCATGTCCAATGCCAGCGCGGGGCGGCCGTAGCGCGGTGCATGGTAGAAGCCGCGATACGTGTCCAGACCCACCGACGCCAGTGCCACGGTGAAGTGCCGCGCCAGCATGGCGTAGGCGAGCGACAGCATGGCGTTCACCGGGTCCATCGGCGGCCGGCGGTTGCGTGCGTCGATGCGGAAGGGCAGCGCGTCCGGGTCCGCTTTCGGCGGCGACAGCAGCCGGGCAAACGTGCGAAAATACACTGCCGCCGCGTCACCTTCAAAGCCGAGCAGCTCGCCCAGCGAGCCGGCTCGGCCGGATGTCTTGCGCGCGGCGGACAGCCGGTCCAGCGCCAGCGCGCGGTCCGGGTCGTCGCGGCCGTTACGACGCAGGATGGTACGCTGGTTGGCGATCTTCGCCGCCACCAGATCGCGGGCGAAGCGCAGGCAGAACGCCTCGTCGAAACTCTGCCGGTACTGCGCGGTGCGTAGCTCCACATTGCGGTGGCCGAGCCCGTGGGCGATGCCGCGGAACCAGCCGCCATGACTGAGGAAGGTCACCGGAATGTCGCGCTCCAGCAGCGTGGCGAGCGCCGGGGTGGTGATGTGCACGTTGCCGAACAGCACCACGTCGGAGACGTCGATCAGCCGCACCGTGGTGTCGCCTTGCTCCTCATCGGTGATTTTGAGGGTTTCGCCTTCCTTGCCGATGCGGGCGCGCTGGGATTGCACGACCAACGGCAGCGCCTCGTCGGCGGGCACGGCGATCGGGCGCGGTGCAAGGGAGGAGCCTTGCAGCGCGGCGACCTCGTCGGGCAGGCAGATGGAGACCAGGGCGCAGCGCGGGCATTTCGGGCTGTCGCTGAGCGGCGGCGGGATGCGCCCCTGCGCCACCAGCAGGCGGAGTTCGTGCACCGCGGTGCGGGCGGCGGTGCGCAGTGCGTCATCCAGGTCGATGCGCACGCGCTCACGGGATTCGGCATACCAGATGGCGCCTTCGGTGACGCGGTAGCCGTGCTCTTCCAGCAGCAGCGCTTGCAGGCAGACCTGGATGCGTTCGGGTTCGTAGGCGCCGGCGGCGATGTGCGGGCGTTTGCCGCGTTTGTAATCGACCGGGGTGACGCAGCCGTCTTCCGCCTCGGCGATGTCGATTTTGGCGATGACGCCGAGGCTGGCGGAGGACAGGGTGACGGCGCGGGTGGTGAGCGTGGGTTCAGCTTCGGAAATGGTTTCCGGGGTGGGCAGCGGCGGACCGGGCCGATCGGCGCGGGCGTGGACGCGGCGGCCATCGACGGTGTCGGCGGAGTCGGACCACTCGGACTGTGTCCACATCAGGTAGGCGAGGCGCGCGCAATAGACGAACTCGTTGACAATGCGCGCGGGGATCATCGGCGCGTCGCCGGTGACGGGCGGCGGCGGGAGGTCGAAGGTGAGTTGTTGTTCAGGCGGGGACGCCGGGATACCGCTCATCTGCCTGCACTCCCACTGATGGCCGTTGGATGGCGCGGTTACGGCCGAATCATCGACGGCATCACCCAACCCGCTCCGCCAGGGTCACGTTGACGAACTTCCCCACGGAGATGCGCTGCGCCCGGAAGGCAAACGCGATACCCTGCGATGCAAGGCTGCCGATCGCCGCAGCGTCACCTGCCAACGCCGGATGTGCCAGCAGCGCACGGATGCCGGTCAGTCGTGCAGGCGCTGTCCAGATCGGCCAGGTGATCTGGATACGGCCATCATCGCCATAGCTGGTGCTAATGTTCAGAAAGCGCATATCGCGGCGCCGGCGCACTGCCGCACCGGGCAATGCCGGCAATCCGATCGCCGCGAGCCGATTGGCGCCATGTTGCATGCCAGCCGGGTCACCCGAGGGGTTGTCCGCCCGTAATGCATAACGGCGATCTTCCGCGGGATCCCACCGCAGCCCTTCGGTCGGATCGCTGCGCGTCCACGGCGCGAACAGCGCCTGTGCAATGAACTCCGGCGCGTTGAGGTCGGGCGGACGGCGTGTCGTGGCCAGCTTCGCCGGCAAACGTCCGTTGGGGATATCGGCGAGCCGCGAGAGGAAACGCTGATTCCCCTGGCCGAACAGGAAGCACAACGGCGTCGGCCAGATCGAACCGTCCTCCCGCTCTGCGCCATCGGTCATCAGCGCATCCAGCAGCTCGGCGCGAGCCGGGTCCTCCGCCTCCAGCAGCAAGCCGCGCGCCTGCCCGGCCGGGTAGTTGAGGTCGCTGCGGTCGAACCGATGGGCCTTCGCCAACACCGCCGCACCCTCGGCGGCGGCGAGGGCAACGGCTTCCTGCGTCCGCGCAGTGCCCAGCACCAGCAGCGGCCGTAGCGGCGGCGTGGCGGCGTCCCAGCAGGTACGGGGACGCCACTCCGGCCGCGCCGTATCGAGCGCGCGCAGCAGGCCCAGCAACGCCAGGAACGCCAGCAGATTGTCCGGCTCCAGACCGATCAGCCGGTGTCTCTCGGCTGCGCTCATGGCAGTCGCTCCGAAGCGCGATGGTCGGCCAGGCGCAGCACCGCCTCCAGGAACGCGAGCCCCCACGGGCCGTACTTTGCCTGCAACCCGGCGAACAATTCCGCCCAGTCCCCGCCACACCAGTCGAAGTCCAGCCGCTCCGGCCCGGCCTCGGCGGCGATCGGCGTGCCCAGCACTTCGCGGGGATGCGAGTCCCACGGGTCACTGTGTGGGAAGAACGGGCGGCCACGGCCGTGATGCGTGCCGATCAGGTACAGCGCGAGCGCCGGGTCGATGCTGGCGCCGGCGGTGCCAAGATGCTGGCGGGCAACACGGACCGACAGCACTTCGTGCCGCCAGTGCGCCGGCACGCCCGCCGCGGTGCGGGCGATGTTTTCCGCGATGTCGCCGCGCCGCCGGCCGCTCTTGGCCAAGGGTTCGCGAGAAGCGGGTTCCGGCCCGCGCAGCCAGTCCTGAAACCGAGGGTCAGCCTTGCCCGCGTCATGATACTGCGCGGCGAAGGCGAGCGTGTTCGCCAGCGTGTCGCCGAGTTTCAGTGCAGCGACGAACTTGCCCGCTTGCTCCACCACGTCCCTGGTATGCCGCGCCAGCGACACCGAGCCGTCGGCGAAGCATCCCGTCATATCATCCTCCGTGCTGGCAGCCGGCGCCCTTCGCTCATCGGCGGAGGTGATGCCGCGCGTGGCGATCAGCACGGCCCCGGACGGCTGCCCGTCACCCGGTTCTGCGTCGTAGGGAAACTCCAGGCGGAAGCGCGGCCTCGACAGGTTGGCCGGGAAACGCGCCACCCCTTCGCGTTGGCTCGGCGGCAGCTCCGACAGCATTTGCCGCAGTTGCGCGGCCACGTCTTGCGCCGCGTTCTCCACGACGGATTGCTGAAGTCGCGGCCAGGCATCAACCCACCCGTCTTCCCATAACGCGGAATGTAGTCGGAGTGCGAAATAGCGGGCCTGGTACGGAACCGCCGCGGCGTCAGCGATGTCGGCCGTCGGCGCCCTGCTCTCAGGTGCCCAGCCGAACCGATCGCATCCGCCGTAGCTCGACGGCACGATGATCAGATCGCCGGCTCGCAACCCACCCGCACGAATCAGACCCGTGTCCTCATGGTCCGCGCCGCGCCAGCGCAACGCCGGCCTGCCCCCTGGGTAGCGCTCGTCCGGATGCAGATCGCGTTCACCCTCGGCGTCGGTGATGTTGGCAGCATCACTGCCCTGCCGCGTCAGCCATGCCTTGGCCGCCCAGATCGGCACGCGCAGAGCCTCGCCCGGCATCGGAGGTTGGCAAGCAACGATGGCCGTCGCGATCCGCGTGACACCGGCCTGCGATACCACTTCGGGCGAGGACGCCAAGATCTCGCAGTCGGCCCGCCAGACGATCGACACATCGGCTTCGTTGGTCGGTTCGCCGTGCAGGAACAGCGGCAGATACGGGTCGGGAAGCGGCCGAGGGTTGGTCATCGTCAGGAAGCCCACATCCGCCCCGCGCAGCACAGGCGCATCCTTCGCGGCGACAACGCATTTGGCCGCGGCAGCAGGATCGGCAGCGAGCAGCGCCGAGAATGCTTGCGGGCCGATGTGGAGTGCAGGGCAGGCTTTCGGTGCCGCTGGTTGGGCACGCGCCGAAAGCCACTCCCAGGTTTCCCGCAGCGTGCCCTGATAAAGCGGGTCGTCATTGCCGCGCGCGATCTCGTCGCGTGCGGCAATGATGACGGCCGGTGCGCGATCCCGCAGGCCCAATCGGTTGAGGCGCCCGAACCGCTGTTGCAGCGCGTCCAGTGGCGCTATCTGTGTTACCATGGCGTCGAAATCGAAGTCCGCGCCGGCCTCGATGCATTGGGTGGCCACGACAAACAACGGGCGGGTTGGCGCTTCCGCAATCGTGTCGGATTCGGTGGCGCCGCCGCGCGATGTCAGGCGCGCTTCGTGCTGGTTGAGCAGGCGTTCCCGCTCGACCGGGCGCACACGGCCGGTCAGCAGAATGGCGTCGTGATCACCGGCCTGCAGCGCCTGCAGCACGGCACGAGCCAGTGCGACCCGGTTCACGATGATGGCGACCGTCGGTGCCGGCTGCGTGCACTGTTGGACGAGCTGCGTCGCCGCTGAGACGACCGCGGCAACATGGTCGTTCGAGCCCGACCGATCCCTGCAAAACTCCAGCTCTGCGGTCTTTGCGGCCCTAAGGCGGGTGGTGATCGCCGGTTCGGCCCGTTCCGCATCCGACAGCCGGAAGACCTTCCCGGTTGCCTCCCGTGGCGTCGCGGTCAGGCTGCAGAATGCCCAGGGACGTGCACCGCCGCCAGGCTGAGACACGATTTGCCCTACGCGGTCCAGCGTCTGCTGGAACGGCCTGGCAAGGTGCGCCTCATCCAGCAGCAGCAGCGCATCGCCGCCGAGCAATCCAGCGTGGATCGGGGCCATGCTTGGTGATACGCCATAACCGCGAAACAGCAACCGCGAGCCGAGCTGATCGACCGTGGTGCACAAGATGGTCGGCTGGATCGGGCTGCGCGCCCATTCGTCTTCCCGCGGCATGCCGCCGCGCAGCATCTCGACATGCAGGGGCTCGTCACCGCCGGCCAGTCGCCGAAGCGCCTCCGCCATCGCCTGCACGCCGGCATCAGCACAACTTGCCAACGCCTGCCGCAACTTGCGCGCCCGGTTGAATGCCTGATCGACAATGACACGCCGATCGACGGCGAACACGATACGGCGCGGCGGCGGACTGCAAGTCGCACCACTCGCGGCGAGCGCCAGGTGGAACAGCGCAATGTCGAGCACTGCGGTCTTGCCGGCGCCGGTCGGCGCATCGACGATGTCCGGCCACCCGTGGGCGACCACCTCACGCAGCAACCGCGTCTGCCAGGCGAACGGGGCCAGGACCGATCGCTCCTCGCCTGCGGCTTGCGCGCCATGGATGGCGTCGAAGATCGCGGGGAAGTCTTCCAGGCTCAGTGTCATCGTCCGACGCGCTCCGCGACCGGCAGGCAAAGGCCGAGGCCAAAGAAACGACCCGCGCCAAGAATGACCGGGCCGGCAACAGCCTCGCCAAAGTACAGCGTGGCATGCGTGAGTTGCCGGTTGGCCAACGATCCCGGTCTTGTCCACCCGGTCCATCGCGGCGCCCGGCCTGGCCGGGCTGACGGTGCGCCTGCGATGGCCGCATGCTTGTGAACATGCACGCTTGTCGGCCGGGGAAGTCCGATCCGCGTGCAGCCCTCGGCGATGATCTCAGCGGCTTCCTGCCGAGGATCATCGCTCTTGGTGTGTCGATCGAGCGCGATCGGAGTTGCCGTGGACCACAGCCGTCGCGTCTCCATGTAGCGGGAGGGGCTCAGGCTCTGATGGCCGCTCGCCTCGGGGACAGCGACCGGAAGCAGGCGCGTTTCGCCGAAGCTTCCCAGGCGCAGCACGATCGCCGCGCCGGTGCTGTCTGATCGTGTCAGCCGTTCCAGAGCCGCTCGCAGCTGCCCGCTGTTGGCGTAGGCTTCCGGCGTATCGGTCCCGAGCCACGTGTCTTCGATTGCGCGAGGCAGCACCAGCGCAAGCCCATGCCATGACTGCCGCGCGGTGTCCGAGTGCCAGAACCCAACATCGCCGAGCGGTACCACCGCGAGATGCGGCTGCCTGCTCGGCGAGCCGTCGGCCATGTGGCCGCTCAGCCACTCGGGAATTGGGTCGGGCCACGCGGACATCAACGCATCCCGCATTGCTCGGCCGACCACTGCCGCGGCGCGCAGATCCGGGCGGTTCTCATCGGCGAATTCAAATACGACCCAGCGCGTACCGAACACGCTCTTGGCCGGTTCCGCCGCCTCCGCCAGTTGCGGCCGAATCAATGGCTCCGAGCGAGGCCGGGCGTTCGCATCCGCGGTAGCAACATGGCGGGCATACAAGGCTTCGAGTTGGCGGAGCCGGCCGGGATACGGCGCCGCTGTCGTGGCAGCGGGATGCAGATCGGTTCGGCTTTTCCCATCCTGGTCCAGGAAGATGCAGCGCACTGGCGAACTGGAATGGCCGACATAGGATGTGTCTTGCGCCAGTGCACGCAAGGCGGCGAGCCGATCCGGAGGGGCTTCCACCTGCCAGATGAGTCGCAAATGCGGTTCACCGTGCTCGCCGTGCAGAGTCGCCGCGGGGAATTGTCGTGGCTGACGGCGCCTGCGTTCCGGCAGGATGCGAATATCGCTCGCCCCGCTGTCATTGGGGGGAACGAACACCGTGGCGCTGGCGCGCCGCTCATGCGACACCGCCTCGATGTTCGGCGGAGGCTGGGTTTCCAGCCACTCCAGTGCGGCACTTTCGTCGGGCCGCGATCCACGGGCACCCCAGGATGCGGTCAGAGCGGAGAAGATCCGGTCGGGTTGCGGCGGCCAATCCGGCATGGAATCGGCCGGCGAGTGCGCTGCGAAGCAGACGCCAAGCAGCCACTCGATCTCGAGGATCAGCATTATGCCTCCTCGTCCGGCCCACTGCTGTCCTCCAACGCCTTGCGTTGGCTTTCCCGCACGATGTGCACCAGCTTTTCCTGCGGCTTCAGCACGACCGGCGAGCCTGCGAGGTTGAACCCTGCTGACCTGGCGCCTTGATACGCAGCCGCATAGACGCTGCGCGCTGCTTTCAGGTCGAGATCGACTGCCGCTGCCTTCCCGTCGAAGCGCACCAGTTCAAGCGGTGCGTCGCCGTCGCAGACCAGATCGCAGCGTGACCGCAAGGCATAGCCCTGTGCATCCGCCTCCGCCAAGGCGAGCAAGCCGAGCGCGGCGAGATACGCCCGTGCAGCGCGGTTGCGGGCGGCGTCGCTGCCGAAGCCCAGGCGCCGCAAACCGGCCAGGGTGATCACGGCGGTCTGCTGCGCATAGTCGCAGGTGACGCCGAGCGCCTGCACGGATGGGGCGATGTTGCCGTGATTGATTTCGGATGGCCGCACGCGCTTTGCCTTCTTGCCGGCGGCCCTCTCCGACGTGTCCCAGTCGGTGTCCGACTTGTACACCTCCACCGAGCGGATAATGCCGAGCGGGTCGATCCGGCTGCCAGTGCGCCGTCCGGCGGTCTGCAACTCGCCGGAAGCTGCACCACCCGCGCTGGCGGTTTCTTCCGCCGGCACGTCGATGCCGATAATTTCGCTAACGATGGCACGGGCGAACTTTGCGCCGAGACCGCCGCCTTCGCCGGTGGAGTTCCAGGCACCGAACAGCAGGGCGGTGGGGGAAATTTCCAGGATGGCACTGGCGTCATGCATCGTGGTCTGGCGAATGCGGCGGCCGGTGTCGCTCTCGCGAAAGGGCACGCCGTCGAGCAACGAATCACGCAGGATGGCGTCGTAGATTCGATGCGGTGCCTCCAGCGAGCTGATTTCCGGCACGGCGTTGAGGCCGCTCGATGGGAAGTCAACCACGAGGCGGGGCAACTCGATCTGACCCGCCTTGGCGGACTGGAGCAGTGCCTCCTCTAGGCGATTGGCCTGGGACTGCACACTGTCGATCAGCACGCAGACGACTTCCCGTCCGTCGATGCGGCGCCGTTCGAAGACGTGTCGTGGCTGAGCGTTGCGGCCTTCGCCGGGATAGGTGGGGGGAAAGATCTTGTCGCCGCGACCTCCGACCGGCTGCAAGGTGCGCCGTCGCCGGAATGCAGCCGCGCTCTCTACCGCCTCATTCAGGTGTTGCAGGTCCAGCATGCCGGCGCTCCCTATACGCACAGTTAGTGTGCCTATAGGAACTGGTGTCCATCCCGAGTCAAGCAGCATTTTTGAAACAATGTGGCACGCGGCCGGAGACAACCTGTGGCAACCGCACTCAATTGCTACATTTCTGAGCCACGAAAGTATAATTTCAAGGTCATAGGGATGAAACCGCATCATGGGGCCGCGCGGCGGCTAATCCGGCCCCCGAAACCAGGTCTTTGGTCACGTCATCCGCCGTCTTTCTGTGCCCACATAAGATATGCGTGACAAAACTAGTCGCACTATGCCACCCATAGCGCCATGAGCGAATCGGAGCGCACTGCCGCACCGGCCCTCCGCTGGAGCGTGGAGCAGCGCGTCGCTTTCGCGGCGCGCCGCCTCTACTGGGATGGCACGATCAATCGTGACGATCTGATGCGGCGGTTCGGCGTCTCCGCCAACCAAGCGACCGCCGACCTCGCTCGGCTCAAGGACGCCTATCCCGATGGCTTCGCCTACGACACGGTCACGCGCCGCTACCGTGCACAGAACCAGTTCCTGCCGCACGAGGCCCATCCAACCCGGTTGCTGCGGGAACTCCGGCTGATCGCCGAGGGGCACCTCGATCCGCAGGACTCGGTGTTGGCCTCGGTCCCGGCGCTGGCCATCGCCGAACTGCCCGAGCGGTCGCTGGACGCCGCGGTGCTACGCGCGGTGCTGACCGCGATCCGCGGCCGGCAGGCGATTGGCGCGCGCTACGTGTCGTTCCAGCGGCCGGGCGAGCGGCAGCGCATATTGTCGCCGCATGCGCTGGTGTTCGACGGATTCCGCTGGCACGTGCGCGCCCACGATGCCGGTGACGATACGTTCAAGGACTTCGTCATTGCTCGCCTGTCACGTGTCGCGCCCGCTGGGGCGTGGCGGCGGGTGCCGGCGGAGGATGCGGCGTGGAACCGTATGATGACGCTGGAGATCGCGCCGCACCCCGGGCTGGACCCGCACCAGCGGCGGGTGATCGCCCGCGACTACGGCATGGATGCGAAGCAGCGGTTGCTGCTGAAGGTACGCGAGGCGGTACTGTTCTACGTGCGCCGGCGATTTGGACTGACTGAGGGGCATGAGCAGCGGCCGGCGCAGGAGCAGCACGTGATACTGCTGCGAATGACTGACCCGCGATAGGGGAGGTCAGTGCGTTTAGTACCGACCCAGCCGCCTGTGACCCAAGGGCCACCCTTGGAGCGAAGCACCTCGCAGAGGCCAAGCATAGCGCGGCAAGACCGGGATAAGCAGGCGAGCATGCCCTCGGCTATGCAGGCATTTACTGGGCGATCCGCCGAATCGCACTGCACGAAACTCCTGGAGTGGTCCTCGTAGAAGAGAAACCCCGGAATGAGGGGACCAGGGGTGGGGCCTTGGACAGGTGGAGGGGCGGGGTGACTCTGATTGGGCAAGCTACTCGGACTGACCAGCGAGCTAGCGGAGGGTTTAGGCGGGTGAAATGGGACCTCCCAATGGCTAATTCAGTGTCCAAGTCTTTCCTGGGGCTGTCATTGGATAAATGCTAGTGGATAAACTGGAGCACGCTGCTGGTGCGGTCCGCCTGGCGCTGCTGCGGGAGTTGGAGCCCGTCGTAGCGGGCAAGTGGGAGGGCGCCGCGCTGGAGGCGCTGGCACGGTGGTCGCGGCACCGGGCCGGCTATGTGCCCAGCACGCGGACGTGGCGCGCGGTGGTGGCGGACAGCGTGCTGCGGCGGCTGGCCGGCCAGTCGCTGGACGTGTTCCGCGGCGCCGAGCGGGAGCGAGCCGTGCGTGAATTCGTCCGGGAGGCCGAGCGGCCGCCGACCGTCATGAGGTGGATGGCACGCCGCGCGGCAGGGACTGCGATGCGGGCTGGCATGGTGATGCCCGTGCTGCTGACACAGAGTTGACGGAAGCGGAGGGGCCGGAAGACTTTGCCGAGCGGGAGGCTGCGCCGGACCGGTGCCACTCCGACCTGCTGCGGCACCTGCGGGCGCTGCTGGATGCGGTGCTGGCCGGCAAGATCACGGTACTGAATGCGCACCGCGCGTATGGTGCGCAGCAAGGCGGGCGGGGGTGCCCGCGGCGGTTCCGGGACTTCGCAGCCTACCTGGACGATCAGATCCAGTACGCCGAGGATCCGGCGGTGCAGCGCCAGCTGTGTGGGCTGCTGGCGCGGTCAGGGCGGCGGGCGCAGACGGCCAGCGCGGATACCGAGCGGGTCAACCGGCTGTTGAATGAGACGGGCAGGGACCGAGCCGAGCAGTTGCGCGAGCTGAAGGCGGAACTGAAGGAGGGGATTTCGCGGGGCCGCCAATAAGTGGCCATCTGCCACTCAGTGGGGAGCGAAATCATCGGCCCTGCTACCCAGGTGCTACCCCAGCCGTTTCTGGGGTAGCGGGCGCTCCGCTAAGGGTCTGATTTTACTGGTCGGAGCGGCGGGATTTGAACCCACGACCCCCAGTCCCCCAGACTGATGCGCTACCAGGCTGCGCTACGCTCCGGCCGTGCCTCGAGGTTTATCAGGGTGGGCCGCCGCGGGCAACGGCATCGCGAAGCCCGCTCTTCCGCTCCGCCGCCAACCCGCTACACTCGGACGAAGACGCGACCCCAGGGAGGACCGTCCGATGCCCGCAACAACATACGAATTCACCACCGAAGACCGCGAGTACCTGCGTCACGGCGACAGGGCGATGATGCTGCGCCACTTCCGCCCGCGCGGCGACGGACCGTTCCCCGCCGTCATCGAGCTGCATGGCGGCGCCTGGTGCAACGGCGACCTCAACGAATGCCAGACTTACGCGGAAGCCTTCGCTCGCGCCGGCCTGGTGGTGCTCGCCATCGATTTCCGCCACGCCGGCGACGGCTACCCGACCTCGAATATCGACATCAACTACGCCACGCGCTGGGTCAAGGCGAACGCGGCGCAGCTTGGCACGCGCGCGGACCTGATCGGCATTGCCGGCCAGTCGAGTGGCGGCCATCTCGCAATGCTCGCGGCGATGCGGCCGGACGATCCGCGCTACACCGCGCTGGCGTTGCCGGCCGGTGCGCCGGCGGTAGATGCCAGCGTGAATGCGGTGGCCATGCTGTGGCCGGTGATCAATCCGCTGTCGCGCTACAACCACGCCCGCCGCGCCCGCGACTCTGCGAACCCGCCAGCCTGGGTCGGCAATATCCCAGAGCGTCACGACCTGTACTGGAAGACCGAGGCTGCCATGGCCGACGGCAACCCGATGCTGGCACTGGAGCGCGGCGAGAAAGTGCGGATGCCCCCTGCGCTATGGCTGCAGGGCCGGCCGGACCCGGTGCACGACTACCGCGATCCCGACGCGCCGATCCCCGGCAACGAGCCGGAACGTTTTGTTACCAACTATCGCAAGGCCGGCGGCAGCATCGAATTCCTGCAAACGGAGCAGTCGGCCCGGACCAGCGCGGAGACGCTGTCGCAGGTCGCGGACTTCTTCCACAAGCACTTGCGTTCATGATGGCCGGGCGGTTCCCGGCGGCGTATTTGTCGTCTGGACCGCCTTCCGTCCCACTCGCCGGTAGCTGAGCAGGTTCGCGCTGAGCAACATCCGCGGCGCGGTGGTGGAACGCACAGCGGGAACTGCGTTCTTGTGCCGATTAGCGGAAAATTGATTCAAATCAAGGAAAGGCCTGAGCCTGCTGGCCCAAATTGATCACGCGTTCGACCCGCACGGCCTATCGTCGCAAAAG
>Ga0187809_10001240_pt1 | contig 12246 bp, 10 predicted proteins | sample NC_wetland_sal_i_8_FD_132415 | JGI IMG/M metagenome (GOLD analysis project Ga0187809, IMG submission 132415) | Wetland sediment microbial communities from Neuse River Estuary, North Carolina, USA - ASW_4 | ecosystem: Environmental > Aquatic > Freshwater > Wetlands > Sediment | place: USA: North... | reverse complement strand
GGCTGAGCCGGCTGAGCCGGCTGCACGGGCTTGGCGGGTTGCGCGGGCGCCGGTGCGGGCGCGCTCGCCGGCCGCTTGAAGTCGACGACCACCCAAAGCACCCGGCAGTTGCAGCTCGGCAGGATCGAGCTCGCCGAGCCGATGCCCATCAAGGTGTAGCTCGGGTTCAAGATGTTCGCCCGGTGCTCGGGGGAGTTCATGAACGCCTGCTGCACCGACGGGATGTCGCCGGCCATGCCGACGTTCTCACCGAGGTTCGTCCAGTTGCTGACCTGGCTGCGCAGGGCGCCGTTGTGCGACAGCACGTTGGCGGCCGCCAGGTGGTTGGCCCATGCCTGCGCGACCGAGCTCAGCTGACCGTCGATTTGCAGCCCGGGGAGCCCGGCTGCGGCGCGGGACGCGTTGGTCGCCGCGGCGAGGTCGCCCGACGGGCTGGCGAACGCGGGGGTGGCGAAGGCGGCGGAACCGGCGACCGCGCCGACCGTCACCGCGGCAGCCGTGATCAGCTTGGCCAGCTTTCGGCCGGCGGCCCTGTGGCTGAACTTGACGGCCAGCGGGAGCGACAAGCGCACGAGCACGGTCCCCTTCGCGATCGGCAGTGGAGCGACCTCAACTGGGTCGGCCGCAATCGCGAAGTGCTTGAGGCTCAAATACCAATAAATCGGACTAATCACCGAGTGTTCACCCGGTTGGAGTAATCCGCCCGACGGCATTTGTCCGCTGTCCGGGGCCCACGACACTCGGCGTGTTCCGAGGACACCTCTCGAGCGGTGTCCTCGCGTGACGCCAGGTGTCCAGGGGGCAGCCGTCGGCGTGCCGGCCGGGCAATCGCCTAGGGTCGGTCAGCGTGAGCGAGAGCAAGTCGAACGACGGCCTGCGGCCGGCGCGGGTGCTGCTGTTAAGCCGGCCGGGCTGCCACCTGTGCGACGACGCCCGCGACGTGGTCGCCCGGGTGACGAGCGAGCTCGGCGAGCGGTTCGCCGAACGCGACATCACCGCGGACCCGAGGCTGCTGGCCGAGCACGGGGAGTCCATCCCGGTGGTCTTCGTCGACGGCGTGCAGGTCGACTTCTGGCGGGTGTCGGAGCCCCGGTTGCGCGCCGCGCTCGCCCACCGCTGAGCGTCGTCACCGCCGTCCGACCCGGCGTTCAAGATCGCTAGTTTTGTGTGGCCCTTGGTGCTGGCCTTACTCTGGACTCACCCCCAGATCCGGAGCTTGTGTGCGCGCCAGCAGTCCAGAGGGCCCGACGGGCCAGCCGCGCGGCGCCGGTGTACCCCCAGCCCAGCGCGACCCGCGTGCCGAGCGTGACGCGCGCGCCGAGCGCGACGGCGTTCGCGGGATCCCCGACGCCTCGATCGCCCGGCTGCCCCGCTACCTGCGCGCGCTGCAAGAACTCGCCGAGGCGGGGGTCGCGACGGTGTCGTCGGAGGAGCTCGCCGCAGCCTCGTGCGTCAACTCGGCGAAGCTGCGCCGCGACCTTTCCTACCTCGGCTCCTACGGCACCCGCGGCGTCGGCTATCCCGTCGACTACCTGGTCTACCAAATCGAGCGCGAGCTGGGCCTCGCCCGTGATTGGCCGGTGGTCATCGTCGGCGTCGGCAACCTCGGCCGGGCGCTTGCCAACTACGGCGGGTTCGCGACCCGTGGCCTGCGCGTCGCCTGCCTGCTCGACGCCGACGCGCGCCGCGTCGACGAGATCGTCGGGGGCTTGCCGATCCGCCATGTCGAAGAGCTCGAGCGGCTTGTGATGAAGCATCGGATCGCGATCGGCGTGGTGGCCACGCCGCCCGCGGCGGCGCAAGAGGTCTGCGACCGGCTGGTCGCCGCCGGCGTCCGCAGCATTTTGAACTTCGCGTCGGCGGTCGTCGTGGTTCCCGACGGTGTTGAGCTGCGCGGCGTCGACCTGTCGACCGAACTGCAGATCCTGGCCTTCCACGAGCAGCGCAGGCAAGCTGCTCGGTCCGGTCGGGCGATCGTTCCTGAGCAAGCCGCGAGCGCCGAGACGGTGATGCCCGCATGAGCCTGCTCGTCGTCGGTCTTTCGCATCGCAGCGCCCCGATGTCTTTGCTCGAGCGGGTCTCGCTGCGCGACGACGCGATCACGAAACTGCTCGACGACGTCGTCGCAGCTCCGGCGATCGACGAGGCGATGCTGCTCTCGACGTGCAACCGCGTCGAGTTGTACGCGGCGGTCGAGAAGTTCCACCCCGGCGTCGCGGCGGTCTCGGAGCTGCTCGGCCAGCACACCGGCGTGCCGTTCGACGAGCTGTCCCCCTTTGTCTATGTGCACTACGAAGACCGCGCGGTGCAGCACCTTTTCGCGGTCACCTCGAGCCTCGACTCGATGTTGGTTGGCGAGCACCAAATCCTCGGCCAGGTGCGGGCCGCCTTCAAGACGGCGCAAGAGCGTGGCGACGCGGGCACCACGCTGCACGACGCCGTCCAACACGCTTTGCACGCGGCCAAACGGGTGCACGCCGAGACCGGCATCGACGCCGCCGGCGCCACCTTGATCGACGCCGGCTTGCGAGTCGGCGCCCCCGACGGCCTCGCCGGTCGCACGGCGTTGATCGTCGGGGCGGGCGCGATGGCGTCGGTGGCCGCGGCGACGCTCGCGTCGTCCGGCGTCGCTGAAATCGTGGTGGCGAGCCGCACCTTGCGATCGGCGCAGACCCTCGCGGCGCGAGTCGAGGGCCGGGCGATCGACATCGCGCACCTCGAAACCGCGCTGGCCGGCGTCGACGTCGTGGTGTCGTGCACCGGCGCTGACGGCGTCGTGTTGTCGCGCGACGCCGTGGCGCGCGCGATCGAGTCGCGGGCTGCGCGTCCGTTCTTCATCTTGGACGTCGCGCTGCCGCGAGACGTCGACCCGGATGTCGCCGCCATCCCAGGCGTCACTTTGCTCGACCTTGACCAGCTCAGGCCGGTGCTCGAGAACGCGACCGCCGCCGACGACGTCCGCGAGGCGCGGCGCATCGTCGAGGAGGAACTGGCCGGGTATGTCGCCGTGGGCCGGGCTTCCGGCGTGGCGCCGACCGTCGTCGCGCTGCGTGACAAGGCCGCGCAGATGGTCAACGGGGAGCTGCGCCGGCTCGAGCGGCGGTTGCCGCACCTCGACGACGCCGCCCGCGAGGAGGTCGCGGTGACCGTCCGCCGGGTGGTCGACAAGCTGCTGCACGCCCCGACCGTGCGCGTGCAGGAGCTGGCCGGGTTGGCCGGCCCCCAGTCCTATCCGGAGGCGCTGCGCCGGCTGTTCGACCTCGACCCCGCCACTCCGGCTGCGATCGTCGCGCCGACGCCCGTCGAGGACGCCACACCATGAGCGCGCTGACCTCCACTGACGTGTTGCGCCTCGGCACCCGACGCAGCGCGCTCGCGATGGCACAGGCGTCCGGCGTGGCCGACGCGTTGCGGGCCCGCGGCCACGACGTCGAGATCGTCGGCGTCACCACCGACGGCGACCGCAGCGCGCGGGTGGGCACGCCGGTCTCCGACGCCGGCGGCACGGGCGTCTTCGTCGCGGAGTTGCGAGTGCGGCTGCTCGCTGGCGAGGTCGACCTCGTCGTCCACTCGTTGAAAGACCTGCCCACCGCACCGGCCGACGGTTTGACCGTGGCAGCCATGCCGCCGCGCGAGGATCCGCGCGACGCCCTCGTCGCTCGCGATGGGCGCACGCTCGCCGATCTGCCCCGCGGCGCGCGAGTGGGCACCGGTTCTCCGCGGCGGGCCGCCCAGCTACGCGTCGCGCGCCCCGATCTCGACGTCCGGCCGTTGCGCGGCAACGTCGACACCCGGCTGCGCAAGGTCTCTGCCGGCGAGCTCGACGCGATCGTCGTGGCCGCGGCCGGCCTCGCCCGGCTTGGCCGCCTCGATGAGGCGACCGAGCTCCTCGACGTCGCGACGATGTTGCCGGCCCCCGGCCAGGGCGCGTTGGCGATCGAGTGCCGTGCCGCCGATCTGGCGTCAGAAAACCCGTTGGCGGAGGCAATTTCGAGCTTGGACGACGCCGTCACAAGGGCGACCGTCGTCGCCGAGCGCACGTTGCTCGCCGAGCTCGAGGCAGGCTGCACGGCGCCCGTCGGCGCGCTCGCCCGCGTCGACGGCGAACGGGCCAATTTGCAACTTGTCGCGGCAGTCGTCAACGTTGACGGCGCCACCGCGATCCGTCGGTCGGCGAGCGGTCCGATCGCGCAGCCCGTCGAGCTCGGACGTCGGCTTGCCGTCGAGCTGCTCGCGGCTGGCGCGGCCGGCATCGTCGGCGGCTCGACACCGTCAGCGCATCAACCCCTATAAACGCGGTCACGCACGAACCAGTAACAGGACAGGACGGCGATGAGGTCAACGCCCAAGCCAGCGGGCACTGTGGCATTCGTTGGCGCCGGACCAGGCGATCCCGCACTTCTCACGCTGCGGGCTGCCGAGCTGCTCGGTCGAGCCGACGTCGTGGTCACCGACGCCGCGCCGGTCGCCGAGCTAACTCGGCTGTTCCGCGACGACGCGGCGGTTGTCGAACTCTTCTCGGACGACGAGGGCGGCGCCCGCAGCGCGGCTGAGCGAGCCAAAGCGGTCACCGAGCCGGCGAAGGCCGGCAAGTCGGTCGTGCGGCTGCTTGCCGGCGACCCGTTCTTTGACGCTGATGGCGCCGACGAGATCGCCGCCTGCGCGAAGGCGAAGCTGCCGTTCGAGATCGTGCCCGGAATCCCTGTGGCATCAGGTGTTCCGAGCTACGCGGGCATCGCGGTGTTCGACGCGAAGCATCGCGACGTCCGGGTTGTCGACGCGAGTGCCGCACCAGATTGGGAAAGCCTGGCGACAACGCCGCAGACCCTGGTGCTCACCAAGGTCGACAATCTCGCGACTGCCGCCGACGCGCTGGTGAAGCACGGTCGTTCGGCGCAGACGCCGGTCGCGGCGACCCGCGGCGGCGCCACGACCGAACAGCACACCGTGGTGTCGACGCTCGCGACGTTGGCAGTCGACGCGAAGGCGGCCGGCTTGACCGGCCCGGTGGTGCTGATGGTCGGCGACGTCGTGAAGAGCCGGGCCGCGCTGTCGTGGTTCGAGACGAAGCCGCTGTTCGGCTGGCGGGTGCTGGTGCCGCGCACCAAGGAGCAGGCCGGCGCGCTGTCGGAGAAGTTGCGTTCGTACGGCGCGGTCCCCGCCGAGGTGCCAACGATCGCCGTCGAGCCGCCACGCACCCCTCAGCAGATGGAGCGCGCGGTTCGCGGGTTGGTCACCGGCCGCTACGAGTGGATCGCGTTCACCTCGGTGAACGCCGTGCGCGCGGTGCGGGAGAAGTTCGAAGAGTACGGCCTCGACGCGCGCGCGTTCTCCGGAATCAAGGTCGCGGCGGTCGGCGAGCAGACGGCGGCGTCGCTGCTGGCGTTCGGCGTCAAGCCCGACCTGGTACCGTCCGGCGAACAGTCGGCGGCCGGCCTGCTCGCGGACTTCCCGCCTTACGACGACGTTCTCGACCCGATCAACCGGGTGTTCTTGCCGCGCGCCGACATCGCTACCGAGACGTTGGTGGCCGGATTGATCGAACTCGGCTGGGAGGTCGACGACGTGACCGCGTACCGCACGGTGCGCGCGGCGCCGCCGCCCGCCCCGACCCGCGAGGCGATCAAGACCGGTGGGTTTGACGCGGTTGTGTTCACGTCGTCCTCGACGGTGCGAAACCTGGTCGGCATCGCCGGAAAGCCGCACGCCACAACGGTTATCGCCTGCATCGGTCCGCAGACCGCGAAGACCGCCGAGGAGCACGGCCTGCGCGTCGACGTGCTTGCCGACGAGCCCTCGGTCGGCGCGCTGGCCGACGCGCTTGCGGCGTTCGGGCTCACCCAGCGGATGGCGGCCGAAGCGGCCGGCGAGTGGACCGGGAAGCCGGGTCGGCCGAAGTCCAACACGCGGCGCAAGGCGAAGTAGACCGGGAGTCGGCATGGCAGTCGGAGCTGAGCGGCCGCGCAGGTTGCGGCGAACCCCAGCGCTGCGGCGCTTGGTCGCGCAGACGCAGGTGTCGCCGTCCGACTTGGTGTTGCCGCTGTTCGTCAAGGAAGGCATTGCCGAGCCGGCGCCCATCGCCTCGATGCCAGGCGTCGTCCAGCACACCCGCGACTCGTTGAGAAAAGCCGCCGTCGAGGCGGTGGCCGAAGGCGTCGGTGGGTTGATTCTGTTTGGCATCCCAGAGGAGAAGGACGCCGTTGGGTCTGCCGCTGACGACCCGTCCGGCATCGTGCAGCTCGCGTTGGCGGATCTGGCCGCTGAAGTTGGCGATCAGGCGGTGCTCATCACCGATCTCTGCCTTGACGAGTACACCGACCACGGTCATTGCGGGGTGCTCGCGCAAACGGCGTCTGGCGCGGTCGTCGACAACGACGCGACACTTGAGCGATACGCGTCCATCGCCGTCGCCCAGGCCCGCGCGGGCGCGCACGTCGTCGCCCCAAGCGGGATGATGGACGGCCAGGTCGGCGCGATCCGGAATTCCCTTGATGGCGCTGGTTTTTTCGACGTCGCGATTCTGGCATACTCCGCGAAGTACGCGTCGTCGTTCTACGGCCCGTTCCGCGACGCGGCCGAATGCGCGCCACGCTTTGGCGATCGGCGCTCTTACCAGCAAGACTTCGCCAACGGCGACGAGGCGATGCGCGAGGTCGCGCTCGACCTCGCCGAGGGCGCCGACATGGTCATGGTCAAGCCGGCGATGTCGTATCTCGACGTGCTTCGGCGAGTGCGCGAATTCGTCGACGTGCCGGTCGCGGCGTATCAGGTCAGCGGCGAATACGCGATGGTCGAGGCGGCCGCGGCCAATGGCTGGCTCGACCGCGAGTCGGTGATTCTCGAGACGGTGACGTCCATCCGGCGGGCTGGCGCGGATTTCGTGCTCACATATTGGGCGACCGAACTCGCGCGGTTACTGCGATCGAGGGCATGACGCCGCCCCGCGCGGTGCTGCTCGACGCGGGCGGCGTGCTGCTATTGCCGAACCCGTGGGCGATCGCCGCGGTGTTGCGCGCGGCGGGCGGACGCGTCGGCATCGACGACGTCCGGCGCTGGCATTACGAGGCGACCGCCGCGATGGACGCACGTGACGATGTCGACTGGCATCAATACCACCGGCTCTTCGCGTTGCGCGCCGGTGTGCCTGAAGCCAACTTCGACGACGCGACCGCCGCGCTGATGGATCTGTACGTCGCGCCCGCGCCCACGTTGTGGAACGTGGTTCCCGAGGGGTTGCTCGATCAGTTGGCCGAACTCCACGAAACCGGCGTGGCCATCGCGGTGGTGTCGAACGCCGACGGCACGGTTGAGTCACTGCTGCGCCGAAGCGGATTGGTGTTCGACATCGTGATCGACTCACAGATCGTTGGCTACGCCAAGCCGCAACCGGAGATTTTCGACATAGCGTTGGGAAAACTCGACGTGGCGGCGGCCGACGCGGTGCACGTCGGCGACACCGCTTGGGCGGACGTCGTGGGAGCGCGGGCCGCCGGGGTGCGTCCGTTGCACATGGATCCGTTCGGCGACTGCCCTTATCCGGACGGGGATCACGAGCACGTGCGCTCCCTGGCCGACGTCGTCAAACTGGCCGTCGGCAGGCGGTTTTAGCCAATTGTCAGGTAGCGCGATGACACTCGCCTTATGAAGCGCATCACGCGTCGCGTGGCCGAGCACGGTTTGCGTCGTCACACTCGTTCCACAACGGCAGGCGTGACGCTCTTGGGTGTCGCGGTGCTCGCCAGCGGGTGCACCTTCGCGGCGTCGCGCAAGGTCGACCCTCCCGCCACCCCTGCCGGCGCGCAACGGTCCGCCGTCGCGTCACCGCCGGCGTCGGAATCGACCTCGGCCTCCCCGGCGTCGACGCCCGCGGCGTCGCCGAGCACGGCCGCGGCCGCGTCCTGGCCGCCGCTCGCGCCGGCGGATCAGCCGGGAGATCTGGCCGCGGGATCCGACGCGGCGGCACTGCCCGCGCCGGTCTTGATCGCCGACCGTGACAACAACCGGCTCGTCGTGGTCAGCCCGCAAGGTCAGGTGTTGTGGCAATGGCCACAGCCCGGCGACTTGGCACCAGGGCAAACTTTCCGGGTGCCGGACGACGCGTTCTTCACGCCCGACGGAAAGCACATCGTGGTGACCCAAGAGGACGACTTCGTCATCACCGAGATTGACATCGCCAGCAGGAAAATCGTGTGGCGCTACGGGCAGCCGGGCGTGCATGGCGCCGGCCCCAACCTGCTGTGGAACCCGGACGACGCGATGATGCTGCCCGACGGCTCCGTCATCGCGGCCGACATCAAGAACTGTCGACTAGTGCGGTTGGACGTCGGCGTCCCCTCGCCGGTGTGGACTGCCGGAACGGCGGGCTCGTGTCGGCATCTGCCACCAACGCGGTTCGGAAGCCCGAACGGCGCGTTTCCGTTGCCGAACGGGCATTTCCTGGTCACTGAGATCAACAACGACTGGGTGGATGAGATTGACCTGGCCGGTCACGTCTATTGGTCCACGCACCCGCCCCAGGTGAGCTATCCGTCCGACACAAGCGAACTGTCACCCGGCAAGTACGTGACGGCCGACTACTCGAGTGTCGGTCAAGTCGTCGTCTTCGACGCCGCGGGGAACACCCTTTGGCGATGGCGGCAGCAATCTGGTCCAGGTCGGCTCGATCATCCGAGCCTCGCCGAGGGTCTGCCGAACGGCGACATCATCTTGAACGACGACCGCAATCACCGGGTCGTCATCATCGATCCGCGAACCAACAAAATCGTTTGGCAGTACGGGCACACCGCAGTGCGTGGGTCGGCGCCCGGATACCTGAGCAATCCCGACGGTCTCGACTTAGTGCCGCCGCATTCATTTGCCGACCGCGTGATGGCGGGGGGAAGTTGACTCGTCGCTTCGACGGGTCAACCGGTCCACGGGTGGGTTGGCGTCGTGCCGTCAGGCGCCAACAAGTCGAATCCATCGGGTGTGTTGAGCAAGCCGGGCGCGGTTCCTGACACGTCGTCGACACCGTATTGCCAGACGATCGACTTGGTGGCCGGGTCGATCATCACGACGCGGTGCCGGTAGTCGTCGTTGACGCAGATCAGCCCGCTGGGCAGCACCTCGGCCAGGCTCGGGTGGTCGAGCATGTTGTGTCCGCTTGGCACGTGGTAATCCCACAACACGTGCCCTTCGCGGTCGAACTCGACGATGCCCCCAGGCCGCGCGTAGTCGGCGACGATGTACTTGTCGGGGCCGATCTGCTGCGGGTCGGACGGATAGGTGATCGGCACGTGCACGGTCCAGACGAGCGAACCGGTCAGCGTGTACTCGCTGATCCATGAGCCGTCGACCTCCGAGATCAGCACGTCGCCGTTTTGCAGAGGCGTGTCGCCGTTCGGATAGCCAAGCGACTTCGGCGGTCGGTGCACGCAGCTGCCGGTTGTGCCGATCTGCCCGATCTGCTGCGCCTGCTGGCTGATGATGACGACGCGGCAGTTGTTCGCGTCGGCGACGATGACCCGGCCGTCTTTGAGCAGATAGGCGTCGTCCGGCTCGTGCAGATAGCCGGACCCGGGGCCAGCCTGCCCCGGATGACCGTACGACCACAGCGAATTGCCAGCGGGATAGGCAATCTTGACGATCGTGTGATTGCCTTCTTGGTTAGAGATGATCGCCTTGCCGCCGTCAGTGAAGAACGCGTCGTCCGGAAAATAGAAGCCGGACGGCGGCGCGGCCGCGTGCGCGTTGGGAAAAGTCCAGTGGATCGCGCCTTTCGGATCGACCAGCAGCAGTCGGTTGTTACCCCGGTCGGCGATGAGCAGTCGGCCGGTGAAGGCTTTGGCGCCGGCGCCTTGCGCACTGCTACTCGGTGAGACGGTTTGCACTTTCAGGGCGACGATCGTTGTCGTCGCGGCGACCGTCTGCTCTGCGGTCAGCGCGTTTCCGCCTATGACATAGGCGGTGTCGCCGACGACGACAGCTGCCATGTCGGACACCGACTCAGGGAGTGAGCCCACGACCGTCAGGGCGCTGGTCGACGGCTCGAATCGGTAGACGGTGTTTTGCAGGGTGTGGCCGTCAGTGCCGCCGATCACCAGCACCTGGTCACCCAGGGTGGCGACCGCCTCATGAGCGAGCGGGTGCGGGAACTTGGCCACCACGCTGGTTTTGCCGGTCGCGGTGTCGACCCGCTGGATGTCGGCCGTGGTGACACCCTGGTGCTCGCCGCCGAACATCCACACCGAGCCGTTCGCCGCGTAAGCGGCGCCGTAGCGAATCGTCTCGGCCAGCTGTCCGACCTGGGTGTAGGTGACGCCGTCGGTGGTAGCGAGCACCGCAGGCACTTCGTGCACGCCGTCGTATCCGCCTACGACGTAAAGGGTCTTGCCGTCGACCGCGACGGAGTCATCCGATCGCGGTTGGGGCAGCTGTCCCAACCGCGCCGCCGTGCCATCTGATCGAACTTGCTGGACGGCGTTCGTTGTCGACGCCGCGCCGCCGCCCGCGACGATCCCGGCGCCGTTGATCACGCCGGCGGCGGCGTCGTGAACCGGCGCGGCGAGCTTGCCTGCAGCCGTCACGCCGCCCGTGGACGGGTCGAGTGTCTCGATGTTGGCGGTGGTTTGCTGACTCGCGGTGAGTCCGCCGATGATCTGCACCTTGCCGCCGAGATCGACCGCGACAACGCGTGACAGGGGCTGCGGAAGGCGCGCGCCGAGCGTCGTCGCCGTCAGCTCAGGGGTCGGCGCCGTGGCCGACGGTGGGATCGACGGTTTGGCCGATCCGCCGCCAGCGCCGGAGGCAGCGCTCTGGGTTCCAGTGTCGCCGGGTTGCGATTGCGATGCCGCGTGGTGTCGACCCGACGTGCACGCGCTGAGCACCATCGCCGCGGCGACGACGAGGGTGGTCGTGGGCATCGCCCGTCGCAGCCGGAAGTGCCCGGGGAACTTGAGTCGCATTCCGCCACCCTGGTGAGCCGACCTGAGAGTTCTCTGAAGATTCTGCTGGTTCAGCCGCCCGTAAGGTCCAGCGGGGATCGTCGAATCGAGGAAACATCCAGCTGCCAGTTGGCTGGGCGAATTCTCAAGGTTCGTTCAGCTGCTTCAAAGGTGGCAGTCAGAGTCGCCGTCGATATTCGACACGCGGGGCACACGCTGGACGGGCCGGCTTCAGCACAAGGAGGAACAGCGATGTCAGTACGCAGCGATGGGCTCCGCCGGGCGAACGCCGCCACGACGGCGCTGGCCGCGGCGAGCGTGACCGGTGTCATCGTCGTCGGTGCGATCGTGGCGCATCACCCGACGACGCACGCCACCTCCGGCACCACCGGCACGTCCTCGACCCCGTCCGTCGGATCAGACGACTCGAGCGGCAACTCCTCGGAGAACTTGTCCGGCGACGACTCCAACAACGGCGCTGCTCAGCAGCCGGCGCAGCAACCCGTGCAGCAACCGGTGTTGCAGGCGCCGCAGCTTTCCAACAGCCATGCAGTGACGAGTGGGTCATGAACACGCCGAAACCCCGGGCGACCGAGTGGCCGGCGATCGGCACCACCGCACGCGTCGTGGTCACCTCACCGCAGCAGCTGCTGGAAGCGCGGCAGATCGTCGTCGACGAGCTGCAGGCGCTTGATCTTGCCTGCAGCCGGTTCAGGTCAGACTCCGAGATCGCGCTGCTGGCGGAGCAGGCTGGCAGTTGGACCCCGATCAGCGAACTGCTCACGGAGGTTCTCGATTGCGCGCTGGCGGCGGCGCGTGACACCGACGGTGACGTCGACCCAACGATGGGCACCGACCTCAGCCGACTCGGTTATGACCGCGACTTCGGCGAGATCGTGCACCTTCCCGCCGCCTCAACGACGTCCGCGACCGTGCCGCTCACCTACCGGTTGGTGCGGCGGCCGACCTGGCACGACATTGAGCTTGACCGAGCTGGGCGAAGGGTCCGGATTCCCCCGGGCGTGGTCATCGACCTGGGCGCGATCGCGAAGGCGTGGTGCGCGGATCGGTGCGCCGGCCGTATTCACGCCGAACTGTCCACCGGTGTCTTGGTGAGTCTGGGCGGCGACATCGCGACCGCGGGCGTCGGTCCCGACGGCGGCTGGCTGGTGCGGGTGCAGGATCGGCCCGGGGTCGAGGCCGGCCCGATGAGCACGATCGTCTTGGCTGACGGCTTCGCGGTGGCGACGTCCAGCACGGTGACCAGGGCTTGGCAGCGCGGGCCATCGAGGTTGCATCACATACTCGACCCGGCGACGCGCCG
>Ga0187809_10001239_pt1 | contig 12247 bp, 9 predicted proteins | sample NC_wetland_sal_i_8_FD_132415 | JGI IMG/M metagenome (GOLD analysis project Ga0187809, IMG submission 132415) | Wetland sediment microbial communities from Neuse River Estuary, North Carolina, USA - ASW_4 | ecosystem: Environmental > Aquatic > Freshwater > Wetlands > Sediment | place: USA: North... | reverse complement strand
TGCCTTGGCGATCGCGGCTTCGATGGCCGGGTCGGCGCTGCTCAGCAGCGCCGGACGCGGCATCGGAGCCGCGATGGCCCACGGAGCCCCCTCGCGGCCGCGCGCCCAGCCCTCGCTGTCGCCCCTCCGCCGTCCGCGCGCGGCGCACGATCTCCTCCAGGTCGAGATCGTACGGCGTGCCGCGCAGCGCCTCGTGCGTCTTGCCCTTGGAGAAGGCGCAGAACTTGCAGCGGTAGTAACAGATGTTGGTGTAGTTGATGTTGCGGTTCACCACGTAGCGGATCACGTCGCCGCTGACCGCCTGGCGCATTTCATCCGCCGCGGTGCAGACGCGCTGGTAGTCCGCGTCACGCGCGGCGAACAGCCGCACGATCTCCGCTTCGTCCAGCCGGCGCCCGGCGCTTGCCTTGGCGATCGCGGCTTCGATGGCCGGGTCGATGCTGTCCAGCAGCGCCGGACGCGGCTGCGGGGCAACAATGGCGCCCGGCGCCCACTCGTCGTCGCGCGCCCAGCCCTCGCTGTCGGCCATCTGCCGTACGCGCGTGGCGATCTTCGGTGCGAACCAGCGGTCGGCATCGGCGACATGCGACGGATAGGCCGGCAGGCGCGGCACCAGGATCTTGCCCATCTCCGCGGTGCGGCGGGCGAGCGCTTCGATCTCCGGCCACGGCGCTTCGGGATTCACGTGGTCCGGCGTCACCGGCGATACGCCGCCCCAGTCGTCGATGCCGGCGGCGATCAGCTTTTCGTACACACCGGGCGACAGATTCGGCGGCGCCTGCACGTGCACGTCCGCCGGCAGCAGCAGGCGCGCGGCGGCGATGGTCCACAGCAGGTCGTCCAAATCGGGCTCTGCCGCGTCGGCGCGCTTGGTCTTCGGCTTGGCGCGGAAATTCTGCACGATGACTTCGCCGATATGGCCGTGTGCCGCGTGCAGATCGCGAATCGCGACCAGCGACTCCAGCCGTTCGGCCCGGGTTTCGCCGATGCCGATCAGGATGCCGGTGGTGAAGGGCACCGCCAGTTCGCCGGCCTGGCGCATCATCTCCAGCCGCACCTCCGGCACCTTGTCGGGCGAGCCGTAATGCACCTGCCCTGGCTCGCACAGCCGCGCGGCGCTGCTTTCCAGCATGATTCCCTGGCTGGCCGACACGTCCCGCAGCGCGGCGATTTCCTCGCGCGACATGATGCCGGGATTGACGTGCGGCAGCAGGCTGGTTTCCTTCAGCACCAGCGCGCACATTTCGCGTAGATAGCCGATCGTGGTGTCGTGCCCGCGTTCCGCCAGCGCCTCGCGCGCCGCGCGGTAGCGCAGTTCCGGCTTGTCGCCCAGGGTGAACAGCGCCTCCGTGCAGCCGGCGGCGGCGCCGGCGCGCGCGATGGCCAGCACGTCCTCCGGCGACAGGAAGGCCGGCTTGCCGTCGCGCGGACGCTCCGCAAACGTGCAGTAGTGGCACACGTCGCGGCACAGCTTGGTGAGCGGAATGAACACCTTGCGCGAGTATGACACCAGCCGGCCGAACGCGGCGTCGCGCTTCGCCGCCGCCGCCTGCATCAGCTCCGCAAGCGGCGCGTGTTCCATCCAGGTGAAATCTTCGGTCATGCCTTGCTGATCACTTCTTCCGCGAATCGCTGCGTGGTCTCCAGCGTCTCCTCGATGGTGCGACGCTGCAGATAGACGATGACGTGCTTCACGCCCGCGGCCTCCAGCGCCGCTGCGTCCTCCAGCATGTCGGCGGCACTGCCGCTGAACATCTGCCGCCCGCCATCCGGTCCTTGCCGCGCCGTCCAGCTTGGCGGCATGAACCAGACATAGGCGACGTCGATGCTCGCCGGATCGCGTCCCGCCTTCTCCGCCACCTGATGTAGCCGCGCCACGCCATCGCGCAAGCGGTCTGGCGTGTTCAGCGGGATCTTCTGGTTGTTGGACACCGGATACCAGGCGTCGCCGTACTGCACCGTGCGGCGCAGCGCCGCCGGGCTTTCGCCGCCCACCCAGATCGGCGGATGCGGCTGCGACACCGGCTTCGGCATGAACACCACATTGTCGAACTGCACGTGCTTGCCCTGCATCGCCGGCTGCCGTTGGGTCCACAGCGCTTTCCACGCCTGCAGGTACTCGTCCGTCACCGCACCGCGTGCCTCATAGGCCGGCGCGCCGAGCGCCTCGAACTCCTCGCGCATCCAGCCGACGCCGACGCCGGCCACCGCTCGGCCGTTCGACAGCACGTCCGCGGTGAGGAACAGTTTCGCCGCCAGCACCGCCGGCCGGTGCGGCACCACCGCGACCGAGGTCAGCAGCTTGATGCGCTGCGTGCAGCCCGCCAGGAAGCACAGCGTGGCGATCGCGTCGAAGCATTCGCCGGTGGGCGTGCCCGGCCACACGCCGTCGGCGGTGTAGGGATAGCGCACGCTGGTGTGGTCCGGGACGATCAGGTGATCGGCCACGCCCAGATACGCGTAGCCGCATGCCTCCGCCCGCTGCCCCAGCGCCATGATGTTGTCGCGCGAAGCCAGGCAGCCGCGCGTGCCGAAATGGATGCCGAAGTCCATGCTCTCCCCCCGGCCCGCTTGCGCGGGTGCTGTTGCCTCAGGCTGCGGCATCGTGTGCTATCGGCTGAGCGAGCGCAATTCAAGCGGGAGGAACAAATGCAGATCGGTTGCAGCGCCCCTACCAGCGGTCCCCTGATCGCCCCCGACAGCCTGCTGCGCATCGCCACCGAAGCCGAGATGCTTGGCTTCGACTATGTGACGGTCAGCGACCATGTGATGATCCCGACCAGCATCGCTTCGCGCTATCCCTATAGCGATTCGGGCGAGTTCCCCTCCGGCGCCGGCGCGCCGCGGCTGGAGCAACTGACCGCCGCAACCTTCATCGCCGCCGCCACGTCGAAGCTGCGCATCGTCACCTCCGTGATGGTGGTGCCGCACCGCCCGGCCGTGCTGACCGCGAAAATCCTCGCCACGCTGGACTTTCTGTCGAAGGGCCGCATCACGCTGGGCATCGGCGCCGGCTGGTGCAAGGAGGAGTTCGAGGCGATCGGCGCGCCGCCCTTCGAGGAGCGCGGCGCCGTCACCGACGAATGGATGATGGCCTGCAAGGAGTTGTGGACCAGCGAGACCCCGAAATTCGACGGGAAATATGTGAAGTTTGCCGACGTGCTGTTCCCGCCCAAGCCGGTGCAGCAGCCGATTCCGATCTGGGTCGGCGGCGAGAGCGGGCCGGCGCTGCGCCGCACCGCGCGCTACGGCGACGCGTGGTATCCGATCGGCACCAACCCGCAATTCCCGATGGACACGCTGACCCGCTTCAAGGGCGGCGTGGCGAAGCTGCGCGAGCTGACGCAGAAGGCCGGCCGCGATCCGGCCGCGGTCGGGCTCAGCTACCGCGTGTCATCCAACCCGGAGGCGCAGCCGAAAGGCACGGTGGACGGCGAGCGCAAGCTGTTCACCGGCGGCGCCGCCGACTGGATCGGCGATATCCGTGCACTGCGGGACGTCGGCGTGACAGCCTTCGATTTCGGCCTGTTCGGTCCGGACCTGGCGGCGACGATCGACAACATGCGCCGGTTCCGTGACGAGGTTGCCGCGAAGGTGCGTTAACCGCGGCAAGGAACTGCTTGTATAGCTGCGCTGAACCAGCCAAGCTTCCTGCCGCTCGCCTGGACCTGGAAACGCAGTCCGGGCCCAGGCGGACGGTTGACAGCAACGCCTGCACTCCGCTTAGGCTAACAAGAATGAACATGATACAGGGAGAGCGTTCGGGAAGGCGGTCAACGCCGCTTCTCGAAATCCGGGATCTACACACCGAATTCCGCACCGGTGCGGGGACGGTGCGCGCGGTCGATGGCATCAGCTATGCCGTCGATCCCGGCGAAACCGTCGCCGTTGTCGGTGAAAGCGGCTCGGGCAAGTCGGTTGGCGCCTTGTCGATCCTGCGGTTGATCCCGGATCCACCCGGCCGGATCACCGGCGGGCAGATTCTGTTCGCCGGCCGCGACCTGCTGCAACTCTCCGAAGAGGAGATGCGGGAAATCCGCGGCGGTGAGATCGGCATGGTGTTCCAGGAGCCGATGACCTCGCTGAATCCGGTGCTGACCATTGGCCGGCAGCTTACCGAAGCACTGGAGCAGCATCGCGGCCTGGAGCGTGCTGCATCGCACCAGCGCGCCGTGGAACTGCTGAAGCTGGTCGGCATCGCCGAACCGATCCGCCGCCTGAAGCAGTATCCGCACCAGTTATCCGGCGGCATGCGGCAGCGGGTCATGATCGCCATCGCACTGGCCTGCGATCCCAAGCTGATCATCGCCGATGAGCCGACCACCGCGCTGGACGTCACCATCCAGGCGCAGATCCTGGAGCTGATGAAGGAGCTGACGCGCCGGCTGGGCGTGGCGCTGATCATCATCACCCACAACCTCGGCGTGGTGGCGCGCTACGCCAACCGGGTGAACGTGATGTACGCAGGGCGCATCGTCGAATCCGGCAATGCGGCAACGATTTATCACCGGCCGCGCCATCCGTACACGATCGCGCTGCTGAACTCGGTGCCGCGGCTGGACCGGCCGCGGCAGGCTCGCCTCGACCCGGTGGAAGGCCAGCCGCCCGACCTGACCCGTCTCGATGCCGGATGCTCCTTCCGCCCGCGCTGCCGGTTCGCGGTGGAAGCCTGCGCTGCCAGCCGGCCCGATCTGACGGCAACCGGCGAGGCGGGACATTTCTCGGCCTGCTTCCGGCAAAGCGAACTCGGTGTGGCGAACGAAACGGTGAAGGAGACCGCGGCGTGAGCACGCCATTGCTCGAAGTGAAGGGCCTGGAGATGCACTTCCCGGTGTCGGAAGGCATTCTGATGCGGCGCAAGGTCGGCGAAGTGAAAGCCGTGGACGGTGTGGACTTCACCGTTCAGCGTGGCGAAACGCTCGGCCTGGTCGGCGAAAGCGGCTGCGGCAAGACGACGACCGGGCGCTGCATCCTGCGCCTGGAAAAGCCCACCGCCGGCGAAATCCGCTATGACGGCGTCAATATCGCGCCGCTGGAACGCAAGGAATTGCGTGGGCTGCGCCGGCGCATCCAGGTGATCTTCCAGGATCCGTACAGCTCGCTGAACCCACGCATGAAGGTGGGCCAGATCATCGCCGAACCGATGAAGGTGCACGGCATCGAGCCGGACGCCGCGAAGCGCAATGCCCGCGTGCGGGAATTGCTGTCGGTGTGCGGCCTGAATTCGCGTTTCGCCGACCGCTATCCGCATGAGATGTCGGGTGGCCAGCGGCAGCGGGTCGGCATCGCCCGCGCACTGGCGCTGAATCCCGAATTCATCGTGTGCGATGAGGCGGTGTCCGCGCTGGACGTGTCCATCCAGGCGCAGGTGATCAACCTGCTGGAGGATCTGCGCGAGCAATTCGGCCTGACCTATCTGTTCATCGCGCACGACCTGTCCGTGGTGCGGCATCTGTGCCAGCGCGTCGCGGTGATGTATCTCGGGCGCATCGTGGAAATGGCCGACAGCGACACGCTGTTCAGCGATCCGCAGCATCCCTACACGCGTGGTCTGCTGGCCGCGGTGCCGGTGCCGGACCCCAGCGTCGAGGAACAGCGCGCGTTTCAGCCGGTTCCGGGCGAAGTGCCAAGCCCAATGCATCCGCCGCCAGGCTGTGTGTTCCACCCACGCTGCCCGATGGCGGTCGCCACCTGCCGACAACAGCGTCCGCCGATCCGCGAAATCCGGCCCGGGCACTTTGTCGCCTGCAGCGAGGTCAGCTGACCGCGACAACGACGACCAACAAGGGAAACGTCAAGGCAATGAACATACGACAAGGTCTCCGTGCAGTTCTGCTCGGGGCGGCGTTGCTGGGGGGAGTGGCTGCCACGCCGGCATCCTCCGCCGAAACGCCGAAACACGGCGGCATCCTGACCTACATGATCCCGGCGGAATCGCCGCCCAGCTTCGATGGGCATCGTGAGACGACGTATGCGACGGTGCATGCGACGGCGCCGTTCTACAGCGTGCTGGTGCGGGTGAATCCCGACAATCCGTCCTCCACCACCGATTTCGTCTGCGATCTCTGCACCGAGATGCCGACTCCGACCGATGGCGGCAAGACCTACACGTTCAAGATCCGCGACGGGGTCACGTTCCACGACGGCACGCCGTTGACCGCGGCCGACGTGGCCAAAAGCTGGCAGGAGATCGTGCATCCCTCGCCCGGCGTGTCCTCCGCTCGGCAGAGCTACTTCGTGATGGTGGACAGCATCGAGGTGCCGGACGCGCACACGGTGGTTTTCCACCTGAAATACCCGACCAGCGCATTCATGCCCGCCTTGGCCGACCCCTTCGCGTACATCTACAAGAAGAGCGTGCTGGACAAGGACCCGCACTGGTACGAAACCCACATCGAGGGCAGCGGCCCGTTCAAGTTCGTCAGCTACGATATCGGCCAGTCGATCAAGGGCGAGCGCTATGCGGGCTATTACCACAAGGGCCTGCCATACCTGGACGGTTTCATCGCGGTGTTCGCGCCGAAGCAGGCGGTGCGGCTGGACGCCATCCGCAGCAACCGCGCGGCGATGGAATTCCGCGGACTGCCGCCCTCGGCGGAGAACCAGTTGAAGCAGGAGCTGGGCGACAAGATCACCGTGCAGCACAGCGACTGGAACTGCGTCAACATGCTGACGGCAAACCACAAGAAGAAGCCGTTCGACGACGTGCGGGTACGGCGCGCGCTGGCGCTGGCGATCGACCAGTGGCACGGTGCGCCGGCGCTGGCGAAGATCGCCAACGTGAACACGGTGGGCGGCGTCGTCTTCCCGGGCTCGCCGCTGGCCGCGAACAAGGCGGAGCTGGAGAAGATCGCCGGCTACTGGCCGGACATCAACAAGTCCCGGGCGGAGGCGAAGCGCCTGCTGCATGAGGCCGGCGCCGATGGGCTGAAGTTCGAACTGCTCAACCGCAACGTCGACCAGCCGTACAAGTTCATCGCCATCTGGGTGATCAACGAGTGGAGCAAGATTGGCCTGCACGTGACGCAGAAGGTGCTGCCGACCGGCCCGTTCTTCGCCGCGCTGCGCAACAACGCGTTCGACGTGACAGTTGATTTCAACTGCCAGGGCGTGGTGAACCCGGTGCTGGACGTGGGAAAATTCCTGCCGCACACCGTGTACACGGAAAACTACGGCAACTACGAGGACCAGAAGGAGATCGACCTCTATAACGGCATGCTGCACGAAACCGACCCGGCGAAGTTGCGGACGGAGATGCGCGGCTACGAGACCTATGTGCTGGACACCGCGGCGCATGAGATCGTCATGCCGTGGTGGTACCGCATCGTGCCGTATCGCTCCTACGTGCATGGCTGGAAGATCAGCCCGAGTCATTACCTGAACCAGGACCTGTCGAGAGTGTGGCTCGACGAGTGATCAGGTTGTTTCCCGCGCGCCCTCCACCAGCGCGCGGGCGCCGGCTTTTGCAAAGAGACCGGCCAAGAATCAGGGGAAAAACAAATAATCCGTCAAACACCTAACGGGAGGCTACAAGAAAATGCGAAGGACTCTTCTGGCAGTTGGTTTTGCCGTGGCGCTTGGTGCCGCGGCGGCGCTGCCTTCCGCAGCCACGGCGCAGGAAAAGCCGCAATACGGCGGCGTCCTCACCTATCTGATACCGGCCGAGGCGCCGCCAAGCTTCGACGGCCACCGCGAATCCACCTACGCGACGGTCCACTCGGTGGCACCGTACTACAGCGTGCTGATGCGCGTCGATCCGGAGGATCCGGCGAATACCACGAAGTTCGTCTGCGATCTCTGCACCGCGTTGCCGACCATCAGCGACGGCGGCAAGACCTACACCTTCAAGATCCGCACCGACGCAAAGTTCCATGACGGATCGCCGTTGACGGCGAAGGATGTGGCGGCAAGCTGGCACGAGATCATCTTCCCTCGTCCCGGCGTGCTGAGTGCCCGGCAGAACTGGTACGAGCTGGTCAGCTCGGTGGAAGCGCCGGACGACACCACCGTGGTGTTCAAGCTGAAATATTCCACCAGCACGTTCCTGCCCTCGCTGGCCGACCCCTATGCCTTCATCTATCCGGCGCGCATCCTGGAGAAGGATCCGCACTGGTTCGAGAAGAACGTGCTGGGATCGGGTCCGTTCAAATTCGTCAGCTACCAGATCGGCCAGGAGATCAAGGGCGAGAAGAACAAGGACTACTACCACAAGGGCTTGCCCTATCTGGACGGCATCATCGGGATTTATGCGCCCAAGCAGGCGGTGCAGATCGACGCACTGCGTGCCGACCGCGCAGCGATCGAGTTCCGCGGCTATCCGCCTTCCGCAATCAATCAGATGAAGCAGGAGCTGGGCGACAAGATCGTCATCAAGTCCAGTGACTGGAACTGTGGCAACCTGATCACGCCGAATGCCAGGCGCAAGCCGTTCGATGACGTGCGGGTACGCAAGGCGTTGCTGCTGGCGATCGACCAGTGGCATGGCGCGCCGGCATTGGCGAAGATCGCCGACGTGCGCACGGTCGGTGGCATCGTGTTCCCCGGATCGCCGCTGGCCGCCACCAAGGCGGAGCTGCAGAAGATGGCCGGGTTCTGGCCCGACATCGAGAAGTCCCGTGCCGAAGCCCGCAAGCTGCTGAAGGAAGCCGGGCAGGAGCATCTGCACTTCACCCTGCTCAACCGCAACGTCGATCAGCCATACAAGTACGTGGGCACCTGGCTGATTTCCGAATGGGCCAAGATCGGCGTGACCGCGACGCAGCGTGTGGTGCCGACCGGGCCGTGGTTCCAGGCCATGCGCAGCGGCGACTTCGACGTGGTCGTGGAAGCCAACTGCAACAGCATCGTCAACCCGGTGCTGGACGTGCAGAAATACCTGCCGCATGACGTGTTCGGCGAGAACTACGGCGGCTACAGCGACCCGACCGAAGCCAAGATCTATGACGAGATGCTGCACGAAACCGACTTCGCGAAGCAGCGGGTGCTGATGCGGAAGTTCGAGACGCGCATCATCGACACCGAGGCGCATGAATTCCCGATGCTGTGGTGGTACCGCAACGTCCCCTTCCGTTCCTATGTGCACGGCTGGAAGATCGGGCCGAGCCACTACATCAATCAGGATCTGTCGGATATCTGGCTGTCGAAGCACTGAGTCTGGTGGTGCCGCCTGTCCCGCACCGGGACGGGCGGCATCGCGCATTGAGATAGGACGACGGCGATGTGGCGATACATCGTAAAGCGTGTGCTGCTGACGATCCCCACCCTGATCGGGGCGGCGATCCTGGTGTTCACGCTGATGCGGCTGATTCCGGGCGACATCTGCGTGATCCGCCTTGGGTCGGGCGGCGGGCAGTTCGACGAACGCGCGGTGACCGCCTGCCACATCCAGCTTGGGCTGAACAAGCCGATCCTGGTGCAGCTGTTCGACTTCATCTGGGGCTTCTTCCACCTGGATTTCGGCATCTCGATGTGGTCCGGCCATCCGGTCATCACGGAGATCGCAGCACGCCTGCCGGTGTCGCTGGAGATCGCGCTGCTGGCGACCGTCGTCGCGATCCTGATCGCCATCCCACTCGGCACGATCTCGGCGCTGAAGCAGAACACCTGGATCGACGTCGTGGTGCGCACCGTCGCGATCGGCGGCATCGCGACGCCATCGTTCTGGATCGGCATCCTGTCGATCCTGCTGGTGCTCAACGTCACCTCGGCGATCACCGGTTCGCCCTGGATGCCGCCGATCAACTACGTGCCGATCTGGCAGGCGCCGCTGCAGAACCTGGCGATGGTATTCCTTCCCGCACTCACCGTCGGCTATCGCTATGCCGCGGTCAGCATGCGCATGACGCGATCGGCGATGCTGGAAGTGCTGCGGGAAGACTACATACGCACCGCCCGTGCCAAGGGGCTGGTGCACCGGATCATCATCAACCGGCATGCGCTGAAGAACGCATTGCTGCCGGTAGTCACCGTGATCGGCATCGAGTTCGCCTTCCTGATCGGCGGCCTGGTGGTGACCGAGCAGGTGTTCAACCTGAACGGCATCGGCCGGCTGTTCGTGCAGGCCGTGCAGAACCAGGACTATACGCTGACCCAGGCGCTGGTGATGCTGACGGTGACCGTCTTCGTGCTGACCAACCTGGTGGTCGACATCCTGTACGCCTGGCTCGATCCCCGCATCCGCTTCAACTGAGGAGCAAGCGTCATGTCCATTACCCTGCCGACTGGCGCCACACTTCCCGCACCGGCTGAGGAGGTCGGGGAAATCCGCCGTTCCTGGCTGCAATCCGCGCTGCGCTTCTGCCGCAGGGAGCCGCTTGGCACGTTCGGCCTGGCGATCGTGCTCATCATGGCGTTCGCCGGCATCTTCGCCAACGTGATCGCGCCATACGACCCGATCGCCAACGACTTCGAGGCCATGACAGCGGCGCCCAGCTGGGCACACTGGCTTGGCACCGACCAGTTCGGGCGGGATCTGCTGTCTCGCATCATCTTCGGCGCGCGCACCGCACTGATCGTCGGCCTGTCGTCGGCCTTCGTCGGGGGCGCGTTCGGCCTGGTGCTCGGCGTTGGCAGCGCCTATTTCGGCGGATGGCTCGACATGCTGTTCCAGCGCATCGCGGACGTGATGATGGCGTTCCCGCTGATCATCATGGCACTGGCGGTGGTCTCCATCTTCGGCACCGGCGTGCATAACGTGATCGTCGCCATCACCATCCCGCTGATCCCGCGCTGCGCGCGCGTGGTGCGGTCATCCGCCCTGGCGATGAGGGAGATCCCTTATGTCGATGCGGCGCGGGCATGCGGCTACAGCCACTCGCGCATCATCCTGCGGCATATGGTGCCGAACGTGATGGCGCCGTTCCTGATCATCGTCACCGCGTTCGTCGGCCAGGCAATCCTCGCCGCGGCGTCGCTGTCGTATCTCGGCCTGGGGGTGCAAGAGCCGGTGCCGTCCTGGGGGTTGATGCTGCAAGGCGGCGCGGAGGAATACGCCACCACCGCGCCGTGGATCGCGGTGTTCCCCGGATTGGCGATCATGCTGGCGGTGCTGGGGATCAACCTGTTCGGCGACGCACTGCGCGACGCGCTGGATCCGAAACTGCGGGAGAGGTGACGGGGCCAGGTTCGGCCACGGCCGAACCCCGCCAGCGATCGCGGCGTGTTCGGGAGGCGCCGCAACGAAGCACGCCCTGTCGGGGCTGGACAACGCTGTCGCCGGACGCGGGAACCGATGCCGGGCACAGCCGGCCTCGGCCCCCGCGGCGGCGGCGTCGGTCGGCCCGTCAGTTGGACAGCCGCTCACCGAGGCTGCGCACGAAGGCATCGCGCGGCATGAAGCCGGCATCGTCCCGGCAGGCGGCTTCCGTTTCGCGCAGGATCTCGTCGTCCGACTTGCTCAGGTCCAGCGGCTTGCCGTGCGGCTGCGGCACATGGAACGGCGTATCGAGATAGGCCTCGACGGTGTTGCCTTCCGGGTCCTTGAAGTAGATCGACCAGGCGTTGCCGTGGCTGATCGGGCGCATTTCGGTGGCGCCGAGTGCGACGGCGCGCCGGTGCACCTCGCGCAAATCGGCCAGCGAATCCACCATGAAGGAGATCTGCTGGATCGGATTGAAGCCGCTGGTATCCGGGCGGCCGGTCACCAGCACCATTTGGTGGTGGTTATCGGCGTTGCCGCTCATGAAGGTCAGATGCATGCCGCTGCGGGCTTCGCCCTGGTCGGTGACCATTAGGCCGAGGACCTCGGTATAGAAGCGCTGCATCTTGTCGCGGTCGTGGACGTAGATGCCCATGTGGGCGAGCCGCGCGTGGATTGTCATGGCCGTCCCCTCTTGATCAATGTTCAAGCGGCATTGAAGGGCGGCGCCGGCCCCGGCGCAAGTAGGTCCGCGCAAGTGTACCTGCGCGGACTTGTCCGAGGCCGGCAGGCCAGGAAGATCGCCCGAAGCTGAGCGGCAGCCACGTGCCCCTGGCGCGGATGGCCGGCTTGCCGGCCTCCGGCTAGACGGATTCCTTCAGTTCCTTGGCGGGACGGAAGGCGATCTTCTTGCTGGCCTTGATCTTGATGGCCTCCCCGGTGGCCGGATTGCGGCCCATCCGCGCGGCGCGCTTGCGCACCTGCAGGATGCCAAGCCCGGTCAGGCGGATCTTGTCGCCCTTCTTCAGGTGGCGCGCGGTGACACTGACCAGGTCGCCAAGCATGGCCTCGGCCTGCTTGCGCGGAACTTCATGGCTTTCCGCCAGTTCC
>Ga0187809_10001238_pt1 | contig 12253 bp, 13 predicted proteins | sample NC_wetland_sal_i_8_FD_132415 | JGI IMG/M metagenome (GOLD analysis project Ga0187809, IMG submission 132415) | Wetland sediment microbial communities from Neuse River Estuary, North Carolina, USA - ASW_4 | ecosystem: Environmental > Aquatic > Freshwater > Wetlands > Sediment | place: USA: North... | reverse complement strand
GTCATCAAGGCCGTTAAGGACGTCACTGGCCTCGGCCTTGGCGAGGCTAAGGCTCTCGTCGATGGCGCTCCGAAGACTGTGCTTGAGCACGCCAAGAAGGAAGACGCCGAAGCTGCAAAGAAAGCTTTGGAAGACGCTGGCGCTACTGTCGAACTCGCGTAAGTACACGCTTCTTTCGACCAAAGAAACCGCCCATACAACGGGCGGTTTCTTTTTGCTAAAATATAAATATCAAAAAAGCTAAAAAACAAAAACCAAGTAAGAAAAGTAGTACGAGCCGGCAAACTAAAAAAACTACAGTGCCGTACCGCGGTTTGCTGATGCCGGCTCTGACAGTGGTGTTAATCGCCGGGCTGATCAGTTTGAATACGCATGCCTCGCCGAAACCGCACAACCCCACGATCACCGTAACCCAAGCGAGCACCACCAAACCGAAGCCGAAGACTACTACTAAGAAGCCGACCAAGATAACGACAAAACCGCGCAAGACCGTAGCCAGTCTGCCACCGAAGCCAGTACAGCACACCGTTGTTACGCCAAGACAGGCGGCAAAAGTCGTCACGCCGTCCCCGGTCAGTAAGGTACACCACCTAAGCCCCAAGACTACGACTTCAACTTCTACCGGCAGCTCCGGTTCCGGATCCGGTTCCGGATCCGGTTCGGGTTCGAGCGGTTCAACGAGCACACAATCAGTCAGCTACACGTCGACTAACTGGTCCGGTTACCTGGCAGCCAGCGGGTCATATACCGCCGTATCGGCTTCGTGGACGGCGCCACAACCAACCGGAAACGGCACGTCAACAACGGCTGATTCGACATGGATCGGCATCGGCGGCGTGACATCCGGCGACCTCATCCAGATCGGCACGGACAGCACGGTAAGTACCAACGGCAAAGTAAGTACGGAAGCATTTTACGAAATGCTACCATCAGTATCGGTAACCGTACCGGGCGTAAAAGTCGCGCCAGGCGATTCTATCAGCGCATCAATTAACGAAGTTTCGTCAGGGCAATGGAAAATCAGCATAACCGACAACACGAACAGTGATTCTTACAGCACGACCGTTGCTTACACCTCGTCGCTCTCATCAGCAGAGTGGGTGGAAGAAGATCCAAGCTACTCAAACGGCCAGTTGGTGCCATTCGACAATTTTGGCACCGCAACGTTCACAGATTCAGCCGTCACCGCCAGCGGTAAGTCTCAAGACATATCTGCTGTCACACCAAGCCCCATCACCATGGTCGACTCCAGCGGCAACCCCATAGCCACTCCGTCGTCTATCTCTGGAACCGGTTTCACCGTAACGCACAGCTAGCACGCCGGGAAGAAAGCCGCTATGATAACCGCTGGACTTGCCTGAACTTCCAGGCGCGCCACACTTATCCATAAGCGTGATGCTATAATGTTCGTGTCCAGGACTCACTACATTGGAGGTCACATGCTCAAAAATATAAGGCTCGTTCTACTTCTTATCGGATTAATCATAATAGCCGTAGTAATTAGTGTCCTGGGATCGCAAAGTAAGGGCAAAGCGCCTGCGAACCAAACGCAACAAACCGCCCAGACACCATCGAACACACAAGCTGCCAGCGAGCAGAGCCAACCCCCAACAGCAGAGCAAATTGCCGATGGTATCAACCTGCAAACCACGGGAGCCAATTACGGCGCAGGCCAGAACAACGTCACCTACGGTTTCACATTAAGCACTACTGATCAGTTCACCGGCACCGTAGACATAACATTAGGCGGCTCCTATGGGAATCTGCCCAATGCATTGACATTTACAGAGAACGACCTTGCGGCCGGCGCAAGTACCACCAGTAAGGCAACGTGGAGCGGCCACTACACGTCATACAATTACGACGTAACAATCGACGGGCAAACGTTCAGCTACACAGGCGGCTCGATTCCGACAACCAAGTAGTAGCGATTCTCGCCAGTTATCCACAGAAATATTTGTAAGTTTATATAGATTTTGACTTGACTTATCAAACATGGTAGTTTTAGGTGTAGGTAGAGACAAACAAACACTGCGAGGTGTAGAGAGACGAAGCAAAAAACATGGCAGACGTAGCAGACAAACAAATCAAAAGGCTGCGGGCATTGATCCAGGAAGCCGAAACAAATCTAGCAGCAGCGAACGAGCTGTTGATTAGTTTGGTTGGTGACGACGAAAAAGTCGTACAGGCTACCAAAGAAGACACCGCGGGTAAAATTATCGAAGGCGTATTCGACGGCCAGAACATGGTCGGCTCGGATGGCAAAACATACCCAGTGCCTGCTAACTACGCTTCGAAGTCCAAGTTAGTCCAGGGTGATATTCTGAAATTGACCATCGCCGAAGACGGCGCATTCTTATACAAGCAGATTGGCCCGATTCCGCGTAAGCAAGTCGTGGGCGCATTGAAGCTCGAAAACGGCCATTACTTCGTGAGCGTCGGCGACCGCGATTTCCGCGTATTACTGGCTAGCGTTACGTACTTCAAGGCCAAGCCAGGCGACCAGGTAAGCGTGAACGTCCCAGAAGACGACAGTCAAGCAGAGTGGGCCGCTATCGAAGCCGCTTTATAGAATCTTTCAAACAATTCAAACCGTAAAACCTATTGGAGGTTTACTTATGGCAGCCTTACAAAGCCAGCCCACGCTGGCTAATTTGCAGCAGTTCATTGAAGACACCGTCACTGAACGCGGTTGGACACGTTCGCCCGCCGAACTCATGCTGCTTCTGACTGAAGAAGTTGGCGAAGTAGCAAAGGCGATTCGCAAAGAAATGGAGCTCGGCGCTAAAAAACCCGAGAATACCGATCATCTTGCGGAAGAGCTGGTAGACGTACTGAACTACGTCCTGGACATTGCCAATCGCTACGACATCCATATGGAACACGCATTCCAAACCAAGTGGCAAAAGAATGCCACCCGCACCTGGGATGACTAGCGAATACATTACTCGTTAAGCATAAGCCGTAGTACAATATGGCGCATGGGCGGCGCACAAAAATCATCAGTACTGTCTGACGTACTTACTCCTGCGAATGCTATTACCATCGTAGGGTTTGCGTTAACAGTAATAGGTGCGTTCAAACTCAATACGTTCAGCGGACTGGTACTTGCGGCCAGTGGCAGGGTGCTCGATATCGTCGACGGGGCGGTAGCACGCCGCACACATGCGAGCCATCTCGGCGCACTCCTGGACGCTGGGGCTGACAAAATAAGCATGCTAGCGATGCTCATCGCTATGTATTACTTCCAGCTGGCACCGGTGCTGTTCCTGTCCTTCGTGTTCGTATACCATGCCGCCATCGTATACATGAGCCTGAACGGTGAAAAACACGGTGTCGAAGCCAAGCCGACAGTACTTGGCAAATACACTATGTTCTTGCACATCGCAGCTTTGCTAAGTTTTGCATTGTCCGATGTCATTACACGCTACTCGGTTGCCGTGTATGACGTTGCTGCAGTATTCGCAATGGCAGGAGTAGTGGCTGGCGTAATCAGCCTGTACCGCTACGTCGAGCTATACATCACGAACGTACGATCCAAAGTTTGAGATTTATCCGCGTTTTCGGATAAGTTCTATAAATAAACAACAGCATTGCGCCACATTCACGCGTATAATAAAGCGCAAATGGGGAAAGCGCTGTATCGGAAATACCGGTCAAAATCGTTGTCCGAAGTCGTCGGGCAGGAGCATATTACGACGACGCTGAAACATGCGTTGGAAACTGGCAAAATCAGCCACGCGTATTTGTTTACCGGGCCGCGCGGTGTCGGCAAAACGTCCATTGCACGCATTTTGGCACATGAAATCAACCAGCTGCCATACACCGACGATTCAATGCACTTGGACATTATCGAGATTGACGCCGCCAGCAACCGCCGTATCGACGAGATCCGTGACCTGCGCGACAAAGTGAACATTGCTCCGACGAGCGCGAAGTACAAAGTCTACATCATCGACGAAGTCCACATGCTTACCAAAGAAGCATTCAACGCATTACTCAAGACACTTGAGGAACCGCCGGCGCACGTGGTGTTCATCCTTGCCACAACCGACGCGCATAAACTACCCGAAACGATTATTAGCCGCACACAGCGATTCACATTCAAACCATACCCTACGGAACAAGTGGTCGGACACTTGCGTAATATCGCCGAAAGCGAAGGTATAAAAATCACCGATGACGCGCTGGAGCTGATTGCCGCGCACGGCGAAGGGTCGTTCCGCGACAGTATCAGCTTGCTCGACCAAGCCGGCGGCCACGACGGCGAAATCGACAAAACATACATTCAACAGCTACTCGGCATACCGCCGCTTGAATCGGTGCAGGAGCTTGCCGCCACTTTGTCCAGCCACGATGCTACAGCCGCAGTCGCCACCATGGAACGCTTGCGCGAGCAAGGCTTCCAGCCAGCACAGATCGCCAAGCATCTTGGAGCGGTCTGGCGCGATACCATGCTGCAGGCAGGGCAGGCTTCGCCCATGGATTTCCAGCTGCTCCAGAAACTTTTGGACGTGCCATCGGCGACAAATCCCGAACGATTTTTGGAAATCGTACTGCTTGAATTCGCACTTGCGAGTTCTGAAACACCGGTAGTTGTAACAGCCCCGCAAGTAGTCACTACACCGAAAGTCACGAAGCAACCAGAGCCACCCCTCACCAAGATACCACCCAAAAAACCAGCAGAACCGAAGCCGGAAAAATCTGCAAAAACGGAGGCAGCCGACGAACCCACGCCGCCGCCTGCACAGAAAACCGCCGCCGCGAAAGTCGCGCCCGCGCCAGCCGCGCTCCTGGACGAAACCGTGTGGCCAGAAGTACTCGCCGCCCTCAAGAAAGACCGCAACACTCTATACAGCATCGTCCGCATGGCCACACCACAGTTTGGCGATGGCGAACTCGGTTTGGAATTTTCCTTCGCCTTCCATAAAAAACAAGTTTCTGACGCCAGAAACCAAAAGATTATCAGCGACATCATTCAACAGCTAACCGGCCAGCCGGCTGTTATTACGTGCAGGCTGGTAAAGCGCAAACCGGAAGCGTCAGCCGCTGCCGCAGAGCTGGTCACCGAAGCCCACGCCCAGCCAGTAGCCGAAGCTACTGCGCCGGATAAGCCAGACATCTCAAGCATAAGCAATATCTTTGGCGGCGCCGAACTGCTAGAATCGTAGTACAAGACTATGAATGAGGGAGCAGTCGTGGATCCGCAAACGTCGGGCCGTACCAGTCATCAGCCACCGCAGAATACCGATGCCGAAGCGAGTTTGCTTGGTGCTATTCTGATCGATAGCGACGCTGTGGTTAAAATCGCCGATGTTATAACGACGGAAGATTTCTACGACCCACGGCACGCGCACATCTACGAAGCGGCAACACATCTGTACGAGCGCCACAGCCCGATTGACGTACTGACATTATCTGACCAGCTGAAAAGTAATGGACACCTCGACATGGTCGGCGGCGGCGCATACCTGACCGAGCTAACCAACTACGTGCCGACTGCAGCACACGTCGAACAATATGCCGACATCGTGGCACAGAAGGCGCTGCGGCGCCGGCTCATCAAGGCCGCGCAGGAAATTTCGGGTTTAAGCTACGACGAGTCCAAGGAGCTACGTGAGCTAATCGAAGAAGCCGAAACGCGCCTGTTCCAAGTTAGTCAACAGCATATCAAGCAGAACATCGTCAGCCTGGAAACGATTCTGGCGGAAAGTTTCGAACGCCTGGATGATCTGCACAAAGATAAGAATAAGTTGCGCGGTGTGCCGACCGGATTCAAAGACATGGACGAGATGCTGGCCGGTTTGCAACGTTCGGACCTGTTCATCCTTGCTGCCCGCCCATCGATGGGTAAGACCGCCTTTTCGCTGAACCTTGCGCACAATGTCGCCATAGCTGCCAAGGAACCAGTACTCCTGTTTTCGCTCGAAATGAGCAAAGAGCAGCTTGTAGATAGACTTCTTAGCATGGAGTCAGGTGTTGACGCTTGGGCGCTGCGTACCGGCAACCTGACCGATACCGATTTCGAGAAAATCGGCCAAGCCATGGGCACGCTTTCTGAAGCGCAGATTTTTATCGACGATACGCCAGGTATCACCGTCAGCGATCTGCGTACCAAGGCGCGGCGCGAAGCTCACCAACGCCCGCTCGGGTTGATCATCGTCGACTATCTGCAGCTGATGAGCGGCGGCAGCAAGTTCGGCGGCGACTTTAACCGCGTGCAAGAAATTTCCGAAATCTCCCGTGGGCTGAAAGGCGTCGCGCGAGAACTGAATGTGCCGCTAATCGCACTTAGTCAGCTCAGCCGTTCGGTGGAAAGTCGTAGCCCGCAGATCCCGCAACTCGCAGACCTGCGTGAGTCCGGTTCTATCGAGCAGGACGCCGACGTCGTGGCCTTCATCTATCGCGAAGAGTACTACAATCCGGAAACCGACCGAAAAAACATCACCGACATCCTTATCAAAAAACACCGTAACGGTCCGACCGGAAACGTCGAGCTATACTTCGATCGTGAAAAGCAGAAGTTCCGCTCGGTCGACACCCGCCACGCAGACCCATTCGAAGCGTAAGCGTTTCAGATGATATAATGACTCCCAGATTATGAAAGTAAAATTACCGTCAGTTCTGAAGGTGAACCGCCTAGAGGTGGGCATGGCCGCCGGGCTGCTAGTTGTGGCCGCGCTGTACCTGGTCAGACTCGGTTCAGTGCCGGCACGAATGAGCGAGGGCGAACTTCAGACATACCAGAACAGCTTGCATCTGCACCAAATCCTCAACAATCCGCTGAACGCGCCGTATAAACTTATCGACTATGCCTTCTTGCATCTGTTAGGGCACAGTATCACCGTGGCGCGGCTGACGTCTGTGGTATTCGCGCTTGTCGCCGTCGTACTCTTTTTCAATATCATGCTACGCTGGCATGGCAAACGTACTGCTTGGCTTGCTACATTCCTGTTCGTCACGTCGGGATGGCTGTTGCATGTCGGACGGCTAGGCACGACCGCAGTTGTGTGGGTGGTAGTACCACTCGCCCTTATTTTGTTTGGTGCATGGGTCAGCCGTACCGAGCGAAGCGGCTGGGCGATCATAGCTCTGGCACTTCTGTTCGGCGTGGCGCTCTTCGTGCCAGCTGCCGTTTGGTTCGTTGTTGTCTACGCGTTCTTGCTGCGGGAAGATATCCTCGACCATATGAAGGAGGCTAAAGGTTTACAACGTGCTATAGCAGGAGCCGTATTTTTACTGCTGGCAGGCGTTTTGGCATTCTCGCTCTACAGCTCGACCGATCTCGTACGCCCGTGGCTCGGCTTGCCGCTAACAATGCCACATGTACTGAATGCTGCGCGCGTTTGGGCGTCCAGCCTGTCGCTATACCTGTTCGCGCGTGGGCCGTACTCGCCGGAACTGTGGCTGGGACATATACCGATTCTCGACGTGTTCGTAACAGCTATGCTCTTACTCGGCGTGTATTTCTACCTGACGCACTTCCGCAATCTACGCGCCTCTACATTCGCAGCGTTCACCATAATCGGCAGCGTGCTGGTAGCGCTTAACGGTGCGGAAGCCATGAGCTTCTTAGTGCCACTCGCGTACCTAATAGCTGCGACCGGTGTAACGTATTTGCTGCACGAATGGCTAAAGGTGTTCCCGCGTAACCCCGTCGCACGCACCATTGGCATTGCGCTCGTCACCGGTGCCATAGTTTGCTCGGCAACATATCACCTTGTGTCATACTTTGTCGCCTGGGAGCACAACCCCACCACCACCTCGACATTCCAGCGCAAGCCATAAGGTTGCCTGCTATAATAATTGATACGTAAAGGAGTTACATAATGAGCAAATTTGACCAAGCCAAGATGCTGATGCGCGTCAAAAAAATCCAGAAGGAACTACAGAAGCAGGTTATCATCGTTGAGCAGGGCGACGGCGCGGTAAAGGTCGAGATTACCGGCGAACAGAAGATCAAGAAAATCCACATCGACCCGGAGTACGTAGATCTCGAGGACATCGGTCAGTTGGAACGCTGGCTCGAAGACGCCGTAAAGCAAGCGATTGCTGAAAGCCAGCGTGTTGCACAAGAGAAAATGCAGCCGATGATGGGCATGCTCGGCGACTTCGGATTGTAAGCCACATCACTATATGCAAATTCTGCCTCCTGCACTTGAGAATCTGATTGAAGCGCTCGGCAATCTGCCGGGTGTTGGGCCACGCACTGCCGAACGGTATGCGTACTACCTGATCAAGCACAATCCGCATACGTCGAAGCAGCTCGCGGATACGCTGGGTAATTTGCACGACAATATCGGCTATTGCAAGAAAACGTTCGCACTCGTAGCCAAAGGGCAGGAACTGTCCGACTTATACACCGACCCGCGGCGCAATAAGAAAATCGTGGCCGTGGTCGCCGAACCGTTCGACATCGTCGCGCTTGAAAAAACCGGCCAATTCAATGGCACGTATCATGTGCTTGGCGGGCTCGTGTCACCGATCGATGGCATTGGGCCGGAGCAGCTACACATCACTGAACTTATCAAACGGATCGACGAAGATAATGTCGAAGAAATCATCCTCGCCACCAATGCGAGCGTAGAGGGCGAATCAACCGCGCTCTACATCCAGCAGCAAATCGGCGAACGCAAGGTAGAAATCACCCGCCTCGCACGCGGTCTGCCCATCGGGGTCGACCTAGAATACGCCGATCAAATCACTCTCGGCCGCGCACTCGAAGGCCGCCAAGCAATTTAGCTACCTGAAAGTCATAGCTGTTAGCTATTCAATAGTCGTCGTTCAGGCCCCCCTGATACATTACAAGAAGTGTCGTAAGCGACTTGTTGATTTTGATGCTATCGGTGAGGAGCGACAGGCTTATGGGCAGAGAGACTGATATACCCCAAGACCTACCGGGAGACATGGTGCATGAACCTCCACTTGAACCGGGTCCCGGTATTCAGGGCATGCTCGGCGTGGACGAGACGGCCGGTATCCGACCCGTACCCCTTGAGTCTGAAACGACAGACTTAGAAAACCTGTATAGAATGTACTGCCGCGAGCTAGGACGCCTTGCCTTCCTGCTGACGTCTAACCAGGCTGATGCAGAGGATGTGGTCGTAGATGTTTTCGTGACGATTGCAGAGCGTTATGATGTGCGGACACTCGACAATCCGCTAGCCTTTCTGAGGGCGGCAGTCGTAAACAGATCAAGGAGCGTACTGCGGCATAGGATTGTCGTAGATAAGTACACACCGAAGCAGCCTCCGGATGCGCCGTCCGCCGAACAAGGAGCGATGGAGCAACTGGAACGTCAAGAGGTCGTCGCGGCGCTGCGGCAACTGCCGCCACGACAACGCGAGGTGATTATCCTGCGCTATTACCTCGACTTATCAGAAGCCGAGATCGCTCAGACAATGGGCGTACGGCCAGGTTCTGTCAAGGGGCATTCATCACGCGCCATAGCCACACTGCGAAGAATTCTAACGTTGGGTGGCATAGGGCCGTGAAGCTTCATTATGTCTATCGCATCTAGGTACGATACAATAGCTGCATGCAAACCTACCCAGAGGCGGAAAAGATCCGTGATGTATTAGCCGACGCACAGCGTATCGTTATCATACAGGCCGACAACCCGGACGGCGACTCACTCGGCAGCGCGCTCGCACTCGAACAGATTTTGGGCGATATGGGCAAAGAACCGTTTCTGTATTGCGGCGTCGACGTTCCGACCTATCTGACTCACCTGTCAGGTTGGGACCGTGTTAACAGGGAGTTGCCGCAACATTTCGATGCGAGCATCATCGTCGATACCAGTGCCGACAGTCTATTAGAGCAGCTGGCAAAAACCGGGCAGCGCCAATGGGTCGCCTCAAAGCCATGCGTGGTTATCGACCATCACGACGTCGAAATGACGATCCCGTACGCCAGCGTCGTATGTAACCACCCGGCGGTCGCGACTGGCGAAGTTATCTACGAACTCGCCCACCAGCTCGGCTGGCCATTGAACATCGAGGCGAAGAATATGGTTGCCGTCTCCATATTGGCGGATAGCCTCGGCCTAACTACCGATGCAACCTCGGCCCGGAGTATACACATCATAGCTGAACTTGTGGACGGCGGTGTGCGCATTCCAGAACTTGAAGAAAAGCGCCGCGAGATGATGCGGAAAGCCCCGGAACTTGTGCACTACAAAGGCGAGCTGCTGCAACGCGTCGAATACCATGCCGACAACCGCGTCGCCACGATAACCATCCCGTGGGAAGAAATTGAGAAATACAGCCACGCTTACAACCCGTCGATGCTCGTCATCGACGATATGCGCCTGACCGAAAACACCCACGTTGCGATAGCGTTCAAACTGTACACCGACGGCCACATCACCGCGAAAATCCGCTGCAACTACGGCCATGGCATCGGCAATGATCTTGCCCAGGTATTCGGCGGCGGCGGCCACCCGTACGCTAGCGGTTTCAAGGTTACCGACGGCCGCCCCTTTGCCGAAGTCAAGAATGCCTGCATCCAAAAAGCAACTGAACTGCTCGACGAGCTTGCCAAGCAATAAGATAGCAATTATACTCGAAAACAATATGCGTATTTCATTCGCTCAAACCTGCTGCTGCGCCTCCTGTATATAGGTGAGGCTAGTTTAGAGTTTTGTCGAAGCGAGCCTCACCGGCTCGTTTTTTATTTGCTTCAAACCATCAGGGGAACCATGAATTACGCAGAGTCATTACTAACCGAAACTACCAGGGTCGGCCGCGTCCAACCCCATCGCGATGACGAAGGGACGGGAGGGCACATCGAGAGCCGGACTATCGGCCTGCCGAAGCACCTCATAACGCTCACACCAAGCAACAACGGCACACGAAATTTTGCGCCGGACGTAACTGACATCAGGAACGGAGGCAGGATTACTGAAGGCCGCGCCAGCGCAAAGGTACTCGGTTATCAAACCGACGCTCAGCTATACGCGCCCGACGGCAACGTCGCGCAGCATATCGACACCATCGTGCCCACGGTCGCCGAATGGATACGGCACTACGATATTAACCTACTACTCAGCACCGCCCGGCTCACTGACCACCCCGACCATATCGCAGCCGGAATCATTGCATTCCGGGCGGCCCAGCTCGTCGCCTATGAGGACGAGCGCAGAATCGGCATTCTGGAAGTACATCCCACTTACGGCCAGCAAGGTGCATGGCGCGCAAATGCCACTCCAGAGAGCAAGAATTTGTTACACCAAGCACTTGCCAAAAACGTAAGCCAATTCCGCTACATACATCCAGCTGAAGCGCCCTACGATGCATACAGAATAGTCACGGACAGCCTGGCGCTGCATCAAGAAGACAGGAACGCGTTAAGCATCTACCCGATCGAAACCGACGCTACCTACACGTACTGCCAGGTCGGCCAGCTCGCCGTCGCACGGGCAGATCTCATCACGGTCGCTGCATATTCGTAATTAAGCTATACTAGGAGACAACGAGATTATGAAACTATACAACACACTCAGCAAACAGGTTGAAGAAATTAAGCCATTGAATCCACCCGCGGTAACGGTCTACACGTGTGGCCCGACGGTTTACGACTATCCGCACATTGGTAACTGGTTCACATTCATCCGTTACGATTTACTCGTCCGCACTTTGAAAGCAAGCGGGCTTGAACCGAAGTGGGTCATGAACATCACCGACGTAGGGCACTTGGTCAGTGACGCCGACGAAGGCGAGGACAAGCTCGAAAAGGGCGCCCGGCGCGAGGGTAAAACCGCGTGGGACATCGCCAAATTCTATGCGGACTATTTCGTTGATAGCTTGAAACGTCTCAATATCTCGACACCGGATTACCTACCCAAGGCGACCGAACATATCCAAGAGCAAATCGATCTCGTCAAAAAGCTCGAAGAAAAGGGCTACACCTATACGACTAGCGACGGCGTGTATTTTGACACGAGCAAATTCGAAGGCTACGCCAATTTCGCCAAGCTCGATGTCGATGATCTACTAGCTGGCGCGCGCGTCGAAGTGAATCCGGAAAAGCGCAACCCGACTGATTTTGCGCTCTGGAGATTCTCGCCCAAAGACCACCAACGCGACATGGAATGGGACAGCCCGTGGGGCAAAGGATTTCCGGGTTGGCACCTGGAATGTTCCGCTATGAGCATGAAGTATCTGGGAGAGACGCTCGATATCCATTCGGGCGGCATCGACCACATTCCAGTGCACCATACGAACGAAATCGCGCAAAGTGAGGCAGCGACAGG
>Ga0187809_10001237_pt1 | contig 12255 bp, 14 predicted proteins | sample NC_wetland_sal_i_8_FD_132415 | JGI IMG/M metagenome (GOLD analysis project Ga0187809, IMG submission 132415) | Wetland sediment microbial communities from Neuse River Estuary, North Carolina, USA - ASW_4 | ecosystem: Environmental > Aquatic > Freshwater > Wetlands > Sediment | place: USA: North... | reverse complement strand
GACGACGTCTCGAACGAGGGCTTCCCGTTCGCCACCTGGAAGACGGTCTCGATCGACGGCATGGACGTCGTCGCCTCGCGGATCTCGTACGTCGGCGACCTCGGCTGGGAGCTCTACGTCCCGTTCGAGCAGGGCGCGAGGCTGTGGGACGCGGTCTGGGAGGCCGGGCAGCCGCACGGCGTCGTCCCGGCCGGCATCGGCGTCTACGGCACGACCGGCCGGCTCGAGAAGGCGTACCGCGCCTTCGGCTTCGAGCTCGACCAGGACTACGACGTCGTCGAGGCAGACATGGCGTGGTGGAAGGTCAAGGACGAGGACTTCGTCGGCAAGGCGGCGCACACCGCCGCGCGCGAGCGGGAGCCGGCGGCGATGCTCTGCACGCTGACGATGACGGGGAACGAGCGCTTCCCACTCGGCCGCGAGCCGATCGTGCGCGCGGACGGCTCGCCCATCACGGACGCGAAGGGTCGCCGCTCGTACGTCACCTCGGCGGGCATGGGGCCGTCGCTCGGCAAGTACGTCCTCATGTCGTACCTCCCACCGGACGCGCGCGAGGACCTCCACGTGCAGTACATGGAGCAGCGGCATCCCATCACCGTCGAGGTGGTGGGCTCACGGCCGCCGTTCGATCCCGACAACGAGCGCATCCGATCGTGAGAATCCTCTGCTGCGTCAAGCGGGTGCCGATCACCGGCGGGAAGATGGTGCTCACCGACGATGCGCAGGCGCTCGAGACGAAGCATCTCGGCTTCACCATCTCGCCGCACGAGGAGTGCGCGGTCGAGGAGGCGGTGCGGATCGGCGGCGAGGTCGTCGTCCTCACGCTCGGCCCCGCGGAGGCGGAGGAGCAGCTCCGCGACCAGATGGCGATCGGTGCCGACCGCGGCATCCTCCTGAAGACAGGCGGGGAGGAGTGGGACGCGCAGTCGACGGCGGCCGCGATCGTCGACGCGATCCGCAACGAGGAGCCGTTCGACCTGATCCTGTTCGGGAACGAGTCCGCCGACGCCGCCGGCTTCCAGGTCGGCATCCGCGTCGCGCACGCGCTCGGGCTCCCGGTCGTCACCGGCCTGAAGAAGATCGAGGTGCTCGACGGGCGCGTTCGCTGCGAGCGCGACGTCGGTGGCGCGCGCGATGTGTACGAGGCACAGCTCCCGGCGGTGCTGACCGTCCTGGAAGGGCTGAACCTCCCGCGCTACCCGTCGGTGCCGGGGCGGCTGCGCGCGAAGTCGAAGCCGCTCGCCGTCGTCGAGCTGTCGCGGCCGGAGCAGAAGCTCGAGAAGGTGCGGCTCGTCGTGCCCGAGGGTCAGGGCAAGCAGGCGGAGGTCCTCGAGGATGCCAGGCAGGTCGTCGCGGTGCTCCAATCCCTGGGGGTCGCATGATCCTCTGCTTCGTCGAAGGGGACGAGCTGTCCGCGCAGGCGGTCGGCTTCGCCCGGACGCTCGGTGAGGTGCGCGCGGTCACGATCGAGGGCGCCTACCAGCCCGGCGCTTGGGCGAAGGCGCTCGCCGCGCCGGAGGCTGACGCGATCGTCGCCGCCGGCTCCGACCGCGGCAACGAGCTGCTCGCGCACGTCGGCGCCCTCCTCGATCAGCCCCTTGCTGCGAACGTGATCTCGGTCGACGGCGACACGGTGACGCGCGTGCGCTGGGGCGGCAGCCTCCTCGAGGAGGCGAGGCTGCACGGCGGACCCAGCCTCCTCACAGTCGCACCGCACGTCCATCCGGCCGTGGAGATCGGCGACATCGAGACGCTCGACGTGCCCGACGACGGCTCGCCGAAGGTGGTCGAGCGGGTGGAGGAGTCGTCCGGCGGCGTCTCGCTGCGCGACGCGAAGGTGGTCGTCAGCGGCGGGCGCGGCGTCGGCTCCGCGGAGGGCTTCGCGATCATCGAGGAGCTCGCCGGCCTGCTCGGCGGCGCGGTCGGCTGCTCGCGCGTCGTCACGAGCGCCGGTTGGCGTCCCCACGCCGACCAGGTGGGGCAGACGGGGACGAAGGTATCCGCCGATCTCTACATCGCGTGCGGCATCAGCGGCGCGACGCAGCACATCGCGGGCGCGAAGGGCGCGAAGAAGATCCTCGCCATCAACACCGACCCGGAGGCGCCGATACTCGCGAGCGCCGACTACGCGGTGATCGGCGACCTGCACGAGGTGGTGCCGGCGATCAGCGCCGAGCTGAGGCGGGTGCGCGGATAGGCGCGGTCGGGCTCGCTGCGCTCCTCCTCGTGAGCGGCGGGATCTTCGGCCGACGCGCGTGGTTCCTCGTCGGCCTCGTGCGGAATGCGCGGCCCTCGGACCGGCCGGGAACGGAGGCCGAGCGCGCGCTCGCCGAGGCGGAGATCGTCCTCGGCCAGCGCAAGCTCCTGCAGCGGCTCTTGCCCGGCCTGATGCACGCGTTCATCTTCTGGGGCTTCATCGTCCTCTTCCCGACGATCGTGCTCGCGGCGATCGACGTCGCCGGCGGGCACGTGACGACGCCGGAGTGGTACCGCGTGCTGAGCGACGTGTTCGCGGTGCTCGTGCTGGCCGGCGTCGCGACCGCCCTCGTCATCCGCAAGGCGGTGCGGCCCAAGCGGTTCGAGGGCTCGCACCTCGGCGAGGCAGACCTCATCCTGGCGCTGATCGCGGCCGTCGTCACCACGCTGCTGCTCTGGCATCACGTCGGCGGCAAGGCGCTCGCCTGGGCGCACCTGGTCGTCATCGGCGCCTTCCTCGCCTACCTACCGCACTCGAAGCACCTCCACATCGCGACGGCGGCCGTGAACGTGTGGATGGCGCGGACGCGCAAGCGCGGACGGCTCGAGCCGCTGCGCTTCGACGTCCCCGACGACGAGCTGCGCTTCGGCGTCGCCACGGTCGCCGACCTGACGCGCAAGGAGGTCGTGGATGCGTTCTCGTGCACGGAGTGCGGGCGCTGCCAGGACGCCTGTCCCGCGTACGCGACGGGGAAGATCCTGTCGCCGAAGCTCGTGATCATGGGCGTGCGCGACCAGCTCTTCGCGCAGAGCACGGAGCCGATCGTCGGCAGCGGCGTCCCGGAGGAGATGATCTGGGACTGCGTCACGTGCGGCGCGTGCGTGGAGGTGTGCCCGGTGTCGATCGAGCACGTCGACCACATCGTCGACCTGCGCCGCTCGCGGCTGATGGTGGATGCGTCGTTCCCGGCGGAGGCGGAGCCGATGCTGCGCGACGTCGAGCGCGCCTCCAACCCCTGGGGGAAGCCGCAGACGGAGCGGGCCGCGTGGGCGGCGGAGCTCGGCGTGCGCGTGCTCGAGCCGGGGGATCCGGCGCCGGAGTACCTGTACTGGGTCGGCTGCGCGGCGTCCTTCGACGAGCGCGCGCGCAAGAGCGCCGAGTCGACCGCGAAGCTGCTGCAGAAGGCGGGCGTCGACTTCGCCATCCTCGGGCCGCGCGAGGGGTGCACCGGCGACCCCGCGCGGCGGATGGGGAACGAGTACGTGTTCCAGGCTCAGGCGGAGCAGAACGTCGCGACGCTGAACGAGCAGGGCGTGACGAAGATCGTCGCGAGCTGCCCGCATTGCTTCAACACGCTTGCGAACGAGTACGGCGACTTCGGCGGGACCTACGAGGTGCTGCACCACACGGAGCTGCTCGCCCAGCTCGTCGACGAGGGACGGCTCACGCCGTCGGGCGGCTCGGGCTCCGTGACCTACCACGACTCGTGCTACCTGGCGCGGCACAACGACGTGCGCGTGCAGCCGCGGAAGCTCCTCAACGTGATCGGCCGGCCGGTGGAGATGGAGCGGTCGGGAAAGAAGACGTTCTGCTGCGGCGCCGGCGGCGCGCACATGTGGATGGAGGAGCGCGGGAGCCAGATCAACGTCGAGCGCGTGCGCGAGGCGGCCGAGACGGGGGCGGAGACGCTCGCGGTCGCGTGCCCGTTCTGCACGGTGATGCTCGACGACGGGGTGCGGGAGGCCGGAGCCGAGCTGCGTGTCGCCGACCTGGCGACGCTCCTCGCCGAGGCGACGAGCTAGAGCGGCACCTCGACGACCTCGGCGTCGGCGCTCGTGCTCTCGACGAGGACCGCGCCGAGGACGACCGCGCCGCCGACGAGGGTGGCCGTCGACGGATGCTCCGACAGGGCGATCCAGACCCAGAGCGGGCCGAGCACGATCTCGAGCAGCGTGATCAGCGCGACCTCGCCGGCGGGAATGAGGCGCGCGCCGATCGTCAGGAGCACGAACCCGAGCCCGATCTGCGCGACGCCGAGGGTCGCGAGCAGGGCCAGGTCGCGCGCGCCGATCGTGGACGGCGACGTAAACGGTGCGGCGCACGCGAGGACGAGAAGCTGCGACAGGCACGTCGCGGGCGCCATCGACACCTCGCGGTGATGGCGCGTCGCGACGAGCGCCGCCGCGAACGAGAGCGTCATCGCGAACGACAGCGCGAGCCCGGTGGCGCTCGGGCTGCCGGGGCCGCCCACCATCACGGCGACGCCGGCGACGGCGACCGCCATCGCGATCCACGTCCGACGCCGCACCGGATCGCCGAGGGCCGTTCCGAGCGCGGCCGCGAGGATCGGCGCCAGCGCCTGCATGAAGAGCACGCTTGCGACAGAGGCGTGGTTGAGCGCGATGAAGAAGGATGCCGACGAGACCGCGAGCAGTGCGACCACGAGCAGGCCGCCGTGCCCGATCGCGCGGAAGGCCTGGAGCGTGCGACCGCGCTCGGTCGCGACGACGTAGAGGAGCACGCCGAGGAAGGCGAAGAGCGCGCGGCCCGCGAGCTGCGATCCGACGTCGACCGAGAGCTCGCGCTGCAGCACGCCCGCCGTCGACCATGCGACCGCTGCCAGCGCGACGTAGAGGCGGCCCCGGCCCTGATCGCTCACGGGAGCGCATGAAATCAGTCGGGTAGGCTCGCGCGCGGGTGGTCTCTGCGACCTCCTCGGGTTCCGCGGGACGTTCCGCATGCCGGAGGACTTCCGGCGCGGCCGCCGGCCCATCCGGGAGCCTCCTTACCCTCGCATCACGTGGAGGAGCGCTTTCGAGCGGCGGAGACCTCGCTCGGCGAATCGCCGGTCTGGCCGACGGCTGCGATACTTGCTGCGGCAGGCCTCTACGCCGACCTGCCGGGACGCTTCATCGCCGGGACGTCGGCGGGCGCCTTCGCCGCGTCCCGGTGGGTCGTCCCGATACTGACGCTGATCCTGCTCGCGGCGCTGCTCGCGAGCGTTCCCCAAGGCCGGCTGATGCGGGAGCTCGGCTGGGTCGAGCACCGCGTCCGCGTCACGCGGCGCGTCCTCTCCGTCGGGACGATCGCAGTCGTGAGCGCGGCGAACAGCGCGTCGATCATCCTTCTCGTCCATCTGCTCCTGAACGGGGCGCACGTGAACGCGGGACCGCTGCTCCGCGCGGCGGTGCACATGTGGGTCGTGAACGTCCTCCTCTTCGGGCTCTGGTTCTGGCAGCTCGACGGCGGCGGGCCGCTCGAGCGTCCGGCGTGCGTCCCGCACGAGCGCGACTTCCTCTTCCCGCAGCAGACGGAGCCGCAGCTGATGGTCGGCGGCTGGCAGCCGAAGTTCCTCGACTACCTCTACGTCTCGTTCACGAACGCGGCCGCATTCAGCCCGACCGACACGCTCCCTCTCAGCCGCTGGGCGAAGATGCTCATGCTCGTCCAATCGGCGATCAGCCTCACGCTCGCCGTCATGGTGGTCGCCCGTGCGGTAAACATCTTGAAGTGAAGTACTCGCTCGAGTTCGGAGGCGATCCCCAGGACCTCACCATGACGCTCACGGGCGCGGTCGACGCCGCCGGCATTCGAGCGTTCGTCGAGGAGCTCATCGCGCATCCCGAGTACCGGGCGGAGATGCTGATCCTGGCGGATCTCTCCGGCCTCAACACGTCCACCATCACCGAGGAGCAGTACGAGAGCGTCAGCGACGTGATCGCCGGACGCGACCACCGCTATCCGGCAAAGGCGATCGCGATCGTCGCTCCCGGCGCCCGGACGTTCTCCGACGCGATGCGCCACCGCGCGTACGTCGGCGGCTCGAAGTCGCAGCGGGAAGTGTTCCGAACCCGAGAGGACGCGAGCGCCTGGCTCGAGCAGATGCGTTAGAAGTCGTCCGCGAAGTCCCAGGTGCGGACGCTGCCCGGCTCGAGTCGGATGAGGACCGAGTCGGACGATTCGGAGGCGTACGCCTCGCCGGCCTCTTTCCCGAGGTAGCGAGCCGCCAGGTCGCGGGCGACGTCTGCTCCCTTCACGTCGAGGAGCGTCGCGGTCGTGCGGACCTCGACGCCGCGGTAGGGCGGCTCGTTGTCGTAGACGAGGATCGAGGCGCGCGGGTCGCGCCTGAGGTGTCTCACCTTGATGTCGTTCGGGCTGCTGATGACCTCGAAGCCGCCGTCGCGCCAGCGATGCCAGACGGGGGAGAGGAGGACGCCGCCGTCGCGGCGGTAGGTCGCCAGCACCGCGACGAGGGGGAGCGCGAGGAAGTCGGCGAGCTCGGAGAGCGGCAGGTCACGACGCACCTGCGGATTCTCCCGCTTACGCGGCCGGGAAGCTCCCGCAGCCGTCCTGGCGATAGAGGGCGTAGCGCTGCGACGAGAGCAGCCACGTCCAGTGCCCGTCCACCGGAACGAGGTGGAACGTGTGGACGAACCTGATCGGGTCGCGCGGCCCGTACCAGGGGACGGTGATGCGGACGGTCACCGCCGCGCCCTCGACGACCGGCCCGCCCGGAACGCGGAAGCTGGCGCGCCGGACGCCGACGAGGTCGAACGCCTGCGTCGTCGCCGGCCAGGGGGTCGCCTGCTCGCAGGCGACGTAGACCGAGCGGCGGGCGACGACCTGGTGGGCGGGGTAGAGCGTCTGCCAGGCGAGGCCCCACTTCCCGTCGACCTTGTAGCGGATGTCCGCGAGCATGAACGAGCCGGCCGACCGGAGGGGAGGCCACCGGGTCGTCCGCGTGGCGCCGTGCGCGGCGGCGATCCCCAGGGTGCAGAAGCCCCAGAGGGCCATGAGGGCGATGGCCATTCGCCTGGACATGGGGAAAGTGATCGACCGCGCCATCCCCCGGCTCATCCCCCTTCGGGGTCGGCGAATATCCTCCGAACCGGGAGCGTTGATGAGGGGGTGATCGAGCGGCTCGTCGGAGGACGGCGTCACTACGCCTGGCTGATCGTGGCCGTGACCTTCGTCACGCTCATCACCACGGCCGGGTTCCGGGCGACGCCGGGCGTCCTCATCGTCCCGCTCCAGAAGGAGTACGGCTGGTCGCGGGGGACGATCTCCGTCGCCGTCTCCGTCGGCCTGCTCCTCTTCGGCCTGACCGCGCCGTTCTCGGCGGCCCTGATGGATCGCTTCGGCGTGCGGCGGGTGATGCTGTGCGCGCTCGTCGTCATCGCGGCCGGCGCGTCGCTGACGTCGGTGATGACGGCGCCGTGGCAGCTCGACCTGCTGTGGGGCGTCGTCGTCGGGAGCGCGACCGGCGCAGTGTCGGTGCCGCTCGCGGCCACGGTTGCGACGCGGTGGTTCGTCGAGCGCCGCGGGCTCGCGACGGGGATCCTGACGGCGAGCAACGCGAGCGGCCAGATGGTGTTCCTCCCGGTCCTCGCGTTCCTCGCGTCGTCATACGGATGGCGGTGGGCGGTGTACGCCGTATCGGGCACGGCGCTGCTCGTCGTTCTCCCGATCGTCGCGTTCTTCGTCCGCGACCGGCCGCAGTCGGTCGGGCTGCAGCCGTACGGCGCGAAGGAGCCGGTGCCGGTGCCGGAGCGGCCGGCGAAGCCGTTCCGCGCCGCGTTCGAGGGGCTGAAGATCGGCTCGCAGTCGCGCCAGTTCTGGCTCCTCGTCGCGACGTTCTTCGTCTGCGGCCTCTCGACGAACGGCCTGGTGGGGACGCATCTCATCTCCGCCGGCATCGACCACGGGATGACGGAGGTCGCCGGCGCTTCCTTGCTCGCGCTCATGGGCGTGTTCGACGTCGTCGGGACGACGATCTCGGGCTGGCTGACGGACCGGCTCGACCCGCGGAAGCTCCTCGCGTGGTACTACGCCCTGCGCGGGCTGGCGATCATCGCGCTGCCGTACGCGTTCGGCTCCACGGCGCTGCTGATCGCGTTCGCGGTCTTCTATGGACTGGACTGGGTGGCGACGGTGCCTCCGACGGTCGCGCTCACCGCCGACAACTTCGGCGTGCAGCGTGCGGGCGTCGTGTTCGCGTGGATATACGCGTCGCATCAGATCGGAGCCGCGACCGCGGCGTGGATGGGCGGCGCCTTCCGCGGCTGGTTCGGGAGCTACACGCTCGCGTTCGTCTCAGCCGGCATCGCGTGCCTGTTCGCGAGCGGGCTCTCGCTGCGCATCAAGCGGCCGGTGCTCGTGCCGCAGCTCGAGGTCGAGCTCGCGACCGTCTGATGCTCCTCGATCGGGATAGACAGATGCGGACATCGATTCCGGGGGGTGGTCCGGCCCGGTAGGGTGCCGGCATAGCTGATCCGCCGATTCGCACCGAGCACTTGCGCAAGGTCTACGGGTCGCTGGTCGCGGTTGATGGGCTGGAGCTTGAGGTCGGCCGAGGCGAGTTCTTCGGCCTCCTCGGCCCGAACGGGGCCGGCAAGTCGACGACGATCGGCATGCTCACGACCACGGTGTTCCCGACGGGCGGGCGGGCGTTCGTCTCCGGTCTCGATGTTCGCCGTCAGGCCGCCGAGGTCAAGCGGCAGATCGGCGTCGTCTCGCAGGCGAACACGCTCGACCGGGCGCTGACGGTATGGGAGAACCTCTACTACCACGGCCGTTTCTTCGGCGTCTCGCGCGCGAAGGCGAGTCTCAGAGCGGATGAGCTCCTCGAGCAGTTCGCGCTTACCGAGCGCGCCGACGCGATGGTGCTGCAGCTCTCGGGCGGTCTGGCGCAGCGGCTGATGATCGCGCGGGCGCTCGTGCACGAGCCGCAGGTGCTCTTCCTCGACGAGCCCACCTCCGGCATCGACCCGCAGACGCGGATCAACCTCTGGCGCATTCTCCGCGATCTCCAGGAGCAGGGCCAGACGACCCTGCTCACCACGCACTACATGGAGGAGGCGGACGCGCTCTGCGAGCGGATCGCGATCATCGACCACGGCAAGGCGCTCGCCGTCGGCAGCCCGGCCGAGCTGAAGCAGAGGCACGGAGACGAGACCCTGCTCACCGTGACGGTCGAGGGCGACACGACCCGGCTCGCCGAGCGCGCCGAGCGGCTCGACGGCGTCACCGCCGTGGAGCGGGAAGGAGCCACCGTGCGCGTGCGCACAACCGCCTCCGGCGGTGTGCTCGCACAGCTCATGCAGGCCGCCGGCGAGCTCGGCCTGCCTGTCCGCGACGCGACGAGCCTTCCACCCAGCCTGGAGACGGTCTTCCTCAACCTCACCGGCCGCGAGTACCGCGAATGAGCGCCGAGCTGAAGACATTCGCAGCGCTGCTCGCGCGCGACGTTCGCGTCCTGCGCCGCAACTTCGGCCAGTTCCTCACACGCACGATCATGCAGCCGCTCCTGTTCGTCTTCGTGTTCGCGTACGTGTTTCCGAAGATCGGCCAGGGCTTTCACGGCGGCCCGCGCGGCGTCTCCTTCACGACCGTGCTCGTTCCCGGGCTGATCGCGGTGGCGATCAACTTCCAGGGCATCCAGGCGGTCGCGCTCCCGCTCGTCCAGGAGTTCAGCGTCAGCAAGGAGATCGAGGACCGCGTGCTCGCCCCCGTGCCCGTCTGGGCGGTCGGGCTGGAGAAGATCGTCGCCGGCGCGATGCAGTCATTGATCGCCGCGGGAGTCGTCTTCCCGATCGTCTATCTCGTGCACGCCCACGGCGCAGCCCCGAGCGTGCACGTTCACGACCCTGCGCTGTTCGCGTTCGCGCTCCTCTTCTCGTCGCTGCTCGCAGCGGCGCTCGGACTCTTCATCGGCACTGTGCTCGACCCGCGTAAGGTGACCTTGCTGTTCGCCGTGGTCGTCCTGCCGCTGACCTTCCTCGGTTGCGTCTACTACCCCTGGGCCGATCTGACGCCGATCCTCTGGCTCAAGGTGCTCGTCCTCTTCAATCCGCTCGTCTACATGACCGAGGGCCTCCGGACGTCGCTCACACCCGAGTTGCCGCACATGGCCATCTGGGCCTCGATGCTCGCGCTCCTCGGGGGCTCGCTCGCCCTGGCGCTGGTGTCGCTGCACACGTTCACGCGCCGGGTCGTCACGTAACTCTCGCGTAACTCGGCGGGATGGTCGATCGTGCGATGATTCGGGCATGGACGCCACGACGATCGATCGAGAGTTCGAGCAGCTGCAGGCGGAGTTCCAGGACGTCGCCAAGTCGGTGCAGGGCCTGGCGGCGAAGATGCAGGCGGCGGAGAAGACGGGGGACGCGAACGCGGCCGACTGGCTCGCCGACTTGAAGCACGTCGCGCAGGACGTCGACGACGAGCAGGCGCAGGTGAAGGCGCTGCTCCTCGCGATCCACGACTTCGTCGGCGGCATCGCCCAGGCTTCAGCCGTTCCGGCTTCCGGGGAGAAGCCGCCGCTGTTCGCGCCCGGGCAGGAACCGCAGGGAATGGGCGAGAGGGCACAGCAGCCCGAGGCGCAACACCACGGCATGCTCGGGGGAATGCTCGGCGGGATGACGGCCGGCGGCATGTTCGGCGGCTACTACGGGGGCGGCTTCGGTCGAGCGATGGAGATGGGAATGGCGATGAACCTCGGAGCGAACCTCATCGGCAGCCTCTTCCGGTAGGAAATGCTGATTGTCGCGGCGTTGCTGCTGTACGCGTTTCACGTCGGCCCGCGGAGCGCGGTGCTCGCGCTCCTCATCTCTGCCGTCGCGCTCGAGCTCCTCGAGAAGTCGGTTCTCGTCTGGACGACGCGGCGCATTCCCGTCGCCGTCGGTCCGGAGACCATGATCGGGCGGCGCGTGAAGGTCATCTCGGCCTGCCGGCCGGCGGGCCGGGTGCGCATCGGCGCCGAGTCGTGGAAGGCGCGATGCGCGGACGGTGCCGATGTCGGCGAGCTTCTCGTCGTCGAAGCCGTGGACGACGTCACGCTGCTCGTCGGCCGTGCTCGATCCTGATGGGTTCCGCATCGAGGTCGCCGGCTCGCGGGATTCGCGGCTGGGCTGAGCTGCCTTGACGGTGGCGTCAAAAGTCGCCACACTTGGCCTGGAACAACTGTTTCACATCGTGAGATGGCAACCGAGGCCACCGGCACCCAGGCGATCGAGCGCGCGGCGCAGCTGCTCGTGCGCGTGGTCGAGTCCGCCGAGCCGCCGTCGATCGGCGAGCTCTCGGAGGGCTCCGGGCTCCCGAAGAGCACGACCTCCCGTCTCGTTTCGGCGCTCGAGCGCCAGGGGCTCGTCCAGAGGCTCGGCGAGCGCGGGCGGCTGAGGCCGGGGCCGGTCCTCCTCCGATACGCGAGCCGGGACGCCTCGCAGACTCTCATAGAGCTCGCTGCCCCGTCCCTCCGCCGGCTCGCCGACGCCTCCGGCGAGACGATCAACCTCGCCGTCCCCGGGTCCGGCGGCGTCGAGCACCTCGCCCAGGAGGACACCGCGCATTTCGTCGGCGTCACCGACTGGGTCGGCCGCCGCGTCTCGTTCGAGCTCGCCGCGAACGGCAAGTGCTTCCTCACCTTTGGCGGCGCCGGCTGCCTGCAGTCGGCGGAGATCCGCGCCAACGGGTACGCGACCTCGATCGACGAGCTCGAGGTCGGGCTCACGGCGATCGCCGCGCCCGTGCTCGGTGCGAATGGCGTCGCCGTCGCCGCGCTCTCGATCTCCGGGCCGACGGCGCGGCTGCGACCGCGCATCGACGAGCTCGCCCCGACCTTGAAGAACGAAGCGAACTCCCTCTCCCTCCAACTGCGAGGTGCCGCATGACGCACGACGAGATCCTGCAGGGCCTCTACGACAACACCCTCGTCGGCAACGCGCCCGAGGTGAAGGACCTGACGAACCGCGGGCTCGAGGACGGGCTCGACCCGGAGAAGATGCTCTACGACGCGCTCATCCCGTCGCTCGAGGAGGTGGGCGCGCGCTTCGAGCGCGGCGACTTCTTCGTTCCCGAGATGCTCATCGCCGCACGCGCCATGCAGGGCGCGCTCGACATCCTCCGCCCGCTCCTCGCCGAGACCGGCGCCCAGCAGGTCGGCACCTACGTCATGGGCACCGTCAAGGGCGACGTCCACGACATCGGCAAGAACCTCGTCAACATCATGCTCGAGGGCGCCGGCTTCACCGTCCACGACCTCGGCGTCAACGTCGCGCCCG